>Ga0334888_1004787_pt1 | contig 11959 bp, 10 predicted proteins | sample GraSluR1_MG_FD_207227 | JGI IMG/M metagenome (GOLD analysis project Ga0334888, IMG submission 207227) | Sludge microbial communities from methane-producing bioreactor in Wageningen University, Netherlands - Granular Sludge_3_08-R1 | ecosystem: Engineered > Bioreactor > Anaerobic > Unclassified ...
CATGTGCAGCAGACGGCCTTGGCTTTCCAGGAGATCTCACAAGAAAACAAGACGTCCCGGCCGGGATTCGAACCCGGGTCGGAAGCTCCGGAGGCTCCCAGGATATCCACTACCCTACCGAGACAACTGGGAATTATATTCACTACCCAGATGCTTATTTCCTAGTATGACCATATTCTATGTATGGCAGTAAAGAATATGAACACAGGACGAGCAATCCGGACCGGAACACAATTCCACGATAATAATGATGCTGATCATGCCAAAAAATCTTTGGATAAAGCCCTGAAGGATGACCAAATAACGGGCGATGATATGAGATTCATTCAGGGCTATATCCTTGAGCGCAAGCATAACAGGAATCTCGCCGTCAGTACCCAAAACAAGATTCTCTTCTCTATCCTGGCATGGAGACGGGAAAGCCCACCTTTTAAGGAACTAACTATTGGTGACGTTTATTCATCGCTCGAAGTCCTGAAGGAGAAATATGAGAAAAACACGATTCACAGCATGTTTGGGATAATCCGGCCGTTTCTCTTGTGGCTCATCGAAGAGGATTTCAATACCACTTTAAACGAGAAGAAACTCCGGGCAATAAAACGGCCATCACCGGAGACTATGACCAAAAAGGCCGGGGACATGCTCACGAAAGACGAGCTTGAACGGCTTATTACCGCATGTGTGAGCAGCAGGGACCGGGCTCTCGTGATGGTCCTGTACGAAGGAGGGTTGCGGGCAGCCGAGCTTGGCGGGCTCCAGTGGGATGATGTGAAATTCGATTCCAAAGGTGTTGTTATCAATACTCGCGGAAAAACAATGAAACCCCGCTATATCAGGCTTACAATGGCACGGGAGCACCTGGCGGCATGGAAAGCAGACTATCCAGCGATCCCGGAAGCTGGAACACCCGTTTTCGTCACCAACAGAAAGCGGCAGATGACGTATGAAGGTATCCGAAAACAATTGCAATATCTAGCGGACCGGGCAGAGATAAGACGAAAGATTACCCCCCACCTATTCCGGCATTCGCGCATCACTCACCTGATCCAGCAGGGAGTATCCGAGAGCGTGATTAAGCTCATGATGTGGGGATCGGTTCGCACCGATATGTTCGAAGTTTATGCGCACCTGACAGGCGTCGATATCGACCGGGCAATGCTGGAATTAAATGGCATCAAAGAGGCGGAAGATACCAAAGTTGATCGGCTTGAGCCTCGGCAGTGTGAGAACTGCCGGACGATATGCGGACCGACAACCAACTACTGCCCAACATGTGGTTTTTCTCTCACAGCAGAAGCGGAAATTCAAAAGGAAACACTCAACGATCAAATCCTTCAAATCGTTGTCAGTGATCCAGATGTTGCGAAGGAATTCATTGCGTTCAAACAATGGAAAGAATCACAAAAAGCTCAATAAATCCCTTTTCTCTTTTCATACTTTCACGTGTAAGACCATCATTTCACCTGGAAATTTATTTCTATGAGAATGATCACATCATCCAGAATATGACCCGACCGACCCGCTGCTGGCACGAGCGGCAAAGGCTTGAAAGGATAGGCTCACGGCTAGTACTTACATATCTTTACGAAAACCGAAAACGAACAACAATAGTCACGTTAGACAATTTTAAGAGCCATTTTCCTGACATTACCGATGATGAATATCAAGCCGTGCGATTTGTCCTACAAATGGCTGCCGGACACATCAGACATAGCAGATCGGATCTTGCGTTTCGTGTCCACAAACTATCAAAATTTTCTAAAATTGGCGGGAAAACACAATACCGAATCGAAATGAAGAGAGAGACTTGGGATGAGCTCTTTAGCCCATTTAGCGACATGATCATCGCTGAAAGAGCTCATGAGCAGGGGGGCAAGAATTGAAACTCCCGAGCCGTGGACAGCTCCACAGTCGGGGATCAGAGCTTGTGAGCCAATTTTTAGAATCTCGTCATAATGAGCGAATTGAAACAACATTAAGCGAGATTTTGAATTTTTTTGGTGATGCAATTAATGATAATGACCGAAAGGCAATACTTTCATTCTTACAGCAGGAATTTCGCTCAAAATCTCCAGAGGGGGGTATAAAATCCAGAAAACACCGGCGGGTCAAGCACCCATATAGCAGTTACTGTAGAACTTATTTCATTTGGCGCGAGTGATGGGATCGAAACTACCCTAATCAGGATTTAGTTAAAGTAAATTAGGAATGGGGTAGATGGTGAATCCGTTTCCCATTCCTAGATGACGATGTGACTTTGTAACAGACGATTATCGTCGTTGGCGTTGTTGACGTCGTGCTATAGTTTCCGCCCGTCTAACGGCTTTTTCTGAAACCCATTGAACGCCAAACGTCATTCTATCGACAGGCGATTGGAATGGATTTGCGATCGCGTGATCTTTCATGTCAATTTTCACCTCCCGGATGATGATGAGCACTCGATATAAAAAATATTTGTTGCCTGGGACGCACACAAGTTACTGAGAACGGCTAATAAAAGAGTTAAGGGAGGGGAATGAGAAAAAGGGAATTTATTAACACAGACTGACTTAACAAGGTTTTTCTTCCTTCAGGTTCTCATTTCCTTCGTATTATTTCATCCCGATTGAGGGGTATTTCGGGATACTGTATCAAATGATGGGTAATTCAATGGAAAATTTCAGTGAACAGGTCAATCTTATCTGGTCGATCGCAGAGCTTCTCCGTGGACCGTATCGGCCCAATCAATATAAAGACGTCATGCTGCCGATGATTGTTCTCCGGCGGCTGGACTGTGTCCTTGAACCGACAAAAAAGGATGTTTTGAAGACATACGAGTCGATGAAGGATGGGAAGGTGAAAAATCTTGAACCAATCCTGAATAAGGTCAGCGGACTGAATTTTTACAATACCAGTAATTTCACCTTCAAGGAACTGAAGGAGGACCCGGAAAACGTTGCCCGGAACCTGGTTCATTACATCAACGGATTCTCTTCCCGTGCCAGGGATATTATCGAACATTTCGGATTCGAGGAGCATATTGCCAAGCTTGACAAGGCAAACCGGCTGTATTTGATAGTCAAAAAATTCTACGAGACCGATCTCCACCCCGACAGGGTATCGAACCTTGAGATGGGGTATATCTTCGAAGAACTGATCAGGAGGTTTAATGAGGCGAGCAACGAGGAGGCCGGCGACCACTTCACTCCCCGCGAAGTCATTCACTTGATGGTCAATCTCCTTTTCCTCACCGACAACGATGTATTGACAACGAAAGGCATCATCAAGACTCTGTACGACCCTGCCTGCGGAACGGGAGGAATGCTCTCCGTATCGGATGAATATCTCAGGAAACTCAATCCCGATGCCAATCTTGAGATGTTCGGCCAGGACTACAACGACCAGGCATATGCAATCTGCGGGTCGGACATGATGATCAAAGGACAGAGCCTGGACAATATCTACTGCGGGGATAGTTTTACCGACGATCATTTTGCCGGGAATCGTTTTGATTACATGCTTGCAAATCCACCGTTCGGAGTGGAATGGCGGCCCGAAGAGGATTTTGTCAAGAAGGAGCACCAGGAACAGGGATATGCGGGACGTTTTGGGGCAGGTCTTCCCCCGATCAACGACGGCGCTCTTCTTTTCCTGCAGCACATGATATCCAAGATGAAACCGCCTGAAGAGGGGGGGACGAGGCTTGCTATCGTGTTCAACGGTTCGCCTCTCTTCACCGGATCTGCGGGTTCGGGGCCGAGCGAGATCCGGCGGTGGATTATTGAGCATGACTGGCTCGAAGCGATTGTCGCCCTGCCTGACCAGCTCTTCTACAACACGGGCATCTCAACATATCTCTGGGTCGTGACCAACCGGAAATTACCCAGCCGGAGGGGGAAGATCCAGCTTGTCGATGCGAGGACGTTCTCCAAGAAGATGCGGAAGAGCCTTGGAAATAAGCGAAATGAGGTCTGTGAAGAGCAGAGGGATATCATCACCCAGCTTTATGGTGATATTTCGGAGAACGAATATGTCCGGATCTTTGATAATGAAGACTTCGGGTATGCCAGAATCACCGTAGAACGGCCCCTGCGCCTGAACTTTGCGGTAACGGATGAGCGGATTGCCCGACTGAAAGAGACCGCCGCGTTTGAGAAGCTTGTCCAGAGCAAGAAGCGGAAGGACCAGGTTCTGATCGATGCCGAGGTTGAAGAGGGGAGGCAGAAGCAGGAGGCAATTCTTGCAGCGCTTGAACCGTTGAGAGATCTCGGGATTGTCATGAACCGGGATTCGTTTGCTGCATCACTCAAATCGGCCTTCAGGAAATCTGGTATTGTCGTGCCTGCGGCATTGTTCAAGTCCATCTTGTCAGCACTCTCCGAACAGGATGAGACTGCCGATATATGCGTTGATTCGAAGGGAAATCCTGAACCGGACTCGTCTTTGCGCGACTACGAGAATGTTCCGTTAAAAGAGGATATCCACTCGTACATGGAACGCGAGGTCCTCCCGCATGTCCCCGATGCCTGGGTGGATGAGAGCAAGACGAAGGTAGGATACGAGATCAATTTTAACCGGTATTTCTACACATACACTCCTCCGCGCCCGTTGGAGGAGATTGAGGCCGACCTGAAAATACTGGAAGATGAGATTGCCTCCCTGCTGAAGGAGATGGTATGAGTGGATCCATATACCCCCCATACCCTACCCTTACCCCTGTCATGCATAGACTGGACCGCCCACATCACCGGCATCGGGAGAGCCAATGCAGCGCTTGCCCGCTATGATGGTATCCTGCAGGGGGTGCCAAATCCCGAACTGCTCCTTGCCCCGCTCACGACCCGGGAGGCGGTGCTCTCGTCGCGGATCGAGGGCACGCAGGCATCGTTCGAGGACGTGCTCCAGTACGAGGCAAAGGTCCGGGGAAAGATCTCCCCGGAGAGGACCGCCGATATCCAGGAGATTATCAATTACCGCGAGGCCATGCGGTATGCTGTCCGGGAACTTGATACTCGTCCGTTCAGTATCAACCTGATACGTGACCTGCACCGGATCCTTCTCTCATCTGTCAGGGGAAGAGATAAGGAACCGGGCGAGATCCGGCGCCTCCAGAACTATATAGGAAAGCCCGGAACCCCGATTGAACAAGCGATATTTGTCCCGCCCTCTCCGGAGATGGTGATGGACGCCCTCACAAACTGGGAGACCTATCTCCACAGCGAAGAGAAAGACCCGCTGGTGCAGCTCGCCATTCTCAAGGCACAGTTCGAGTTGATCCATCCTTTCCGTGACGGAAACGGGCGGATCGGCCGGATGCTGGTCCCGCTTATCCTGTACCACAAGAGGATGATCTCCCGGCCCATGTTCTACATCAGTGCGTACCTTGAGGAGAACCGGGATACCTATTACGACCGGCTGAACGCACTTTCGCAGGATGACGACTGGAACGGCTGGATCACGTTCTTCCTCCAGTCGGTTGTGGCGCAGTCGGAGGAGAACTGCCAGAAAGCACGGGCCATTCTCGATCTCTATGGCGAGATGAAACAGAAGATCCCGGATCTTATTCGTTCCCAGTATACGCTCCAGGCAATCGATGCGATATTCTCGCGGCCGATATTCATCGCAACAGATTTCTCTACAGATTCGGGGATACCAAAACGAAGCGCGTTTCGGATTCTGTCAGACCTGGCCGACAATGGAGTACTTGAAGTCCTGGAGGAGAGCAGAGGGAGGCAGCCAGCGAGTTATCAGTTCCTGGACCTGATACAGATAGTTGGGAAGGACGTGTGACACCCATGGCACACAAATATTGTTGCGTGACACAATTGCCCTTATGTGTCACACAAATGCAGGCGTGTGACACAGGTGTCATACAAACAGGTGTACATGAATGGCGACTCCTGCGGTTGAAATGAAAGAGGTATCCCCTCAACAGAAGAAATGGCGGAGGTATCCGAGATACAAGGATTCAGGGGTTGAGTGGCTTGGTGAGGTGCCGGAAGGGTGGGGCGTGCTCCCTTTGAGAAGAATTTTATCACAAAATAAAGGGGGTGTCTGGGGCGAAGACTTTGATGATGATGGAGTTATTGTTCTACGTTCAACAGAAATGGCAATTAACGGGATTTGGAAGATAAAAGAACCTGCCCGTCGTAAGCTAACAATTCAAGAAAAGTTATCTTCGCTTTTAAAAGAAGGAGATTTGGTTATTACAAAATCGAGTGGAAGTATTGATCATTTAGGGAAAACAGCTATAGTTAATGATTTTATCGAGAGAATGGAGTGTTGTTGCTCAAATTTTATGCAAAAGTTACGTGTGAAAAAGGGAATTACTCCGAAGTATATTTATTGGCATTTAAATGGAAGATCAGGTCGAGATCAGATGATATACCTCGGGACGACGACGACGGGGCTTTCTAATTTAACATCGGAAATAATTGGTAATATATTGACACCTGTGCCACAAAGTCATGAACAACACGCCATCGCCGCCTTCCTTGATCGCGAGACCGCCCGTATCGATGCGCTGATTGCGAAGAAGGAGCGGCAGATCGAACTGCTGCAGGAGAAGCGGGCCGCCCTCATCAGCCACGCTGTCACAAAGGGGCTGGATCCAAATGCGAAGATGAAGGATTCAGGCGTAGAATGGTTGTGGGAGGTGCCAGAGCATTGGGAGGTAAGGAAATTAAAATATATCTCGCCCCGGATAAGTGGACGTCTGGTATATAGTCCAGCCCAATATTTCACAGATGAAGGTTTGCCTTTTTTATTTGGAACTAATATTACCAAGGAAGGAATTTCTTTTGAAAATGTAAAGTATATTCCTCCTGAAATTAACAACCGTTTCTTAAAACATGCTCTTCGAAAAGATGATCTGGTGATGGTGAGGGTTGGAGAACCTGGATTGACTGCAGTTGTTCCCGAAGAAGCTGATGGGTTGAATTGCGCCTCAATGATGATTATCAGAAAATCTAACAATTTTGATTCGCATTGGCTCTCCTATTTGTTAAACAGTGATATTGGGAGTTATCAAGTTAAACTTACAACGTATGGTGCCGCATTAGAGCAAATCAACATATCAGAGGCGGTTAATTTTATAATTCCCACCCCACCTCTTACAGAGCAACAGGAGATTTCGAACTACTTATTAACAATTTCTAAAAATATTCATCAAATCAGTTCTAAAATAAAAAATAGTATAATTTGCCTGGGCGAATACCGCTCCGCCCTCATTTCCACTGCTGTTACCGGAAAAATCGATGTCAGGCAGGAGATAATAACATGAAACGGGATATGGACCTCGTACGGAAGATACTCTTGGAGATTGAATCAGAATCAGGAGGTTTTTCATATAAGTCGCTTGAAAATGAAGGCTTCTCAAAAGATGATATCGAATATCATCTTACTATTATGCTTGAGGCTGGTTTAATTCACGGTGTCACTCATAATCGGAGTGGGCATCATTATCAATTAATTATTCCAACACGCCTGACTTGGGCTGGCCATGACTTCCTTGATGCCTGCCGTGATGAAGGACGATGGGCCGAGGCAAAGGAAATTTTCCGAAAGGCAGGCGGGGTGACATTTGATGTGGCCAAGCAAGTTTTGGTCCAACTCGCAGTAAGTGGAGTTTCCCATTACCTACCCGGAGGTGCTCTCGGTGCTTAAACACTATTCCGAGGCAGCCTTCGAGACCGCAATTGAGGATTACCTCCTTACAGACGGAGGCTACCTGAAAGGCGATCCAAAACAATTCGACCCTGAGCGGGCACTCGATCCAGGAGTCTTCCTCGACTTCGTGAAAGAGACACAGCCAAGGGAATGGGAATACCTCGAAAAAATCCACGGGGACAAGACCGAACAGATCCTCATCCAGGACCTCGCTCGAGCCCTCGACTCCCCCCACGAGGGATGCCTGAGTGTACTCCGCCACGGATTCAAGTCGTTCGGGAAACTATTCCATGTCGCCTACTTCGCCCCGGCCAGCGGCCTGAACCCCGAGACACAGCGCCTGTATGCCGCAAACCGACTCACGATCACCCGCCAGGTGCGGTATTCGCCAAACCACCACAACACCCTCGACGTGGTCCTCGGCGTAAACGGAATCCCCGTCGTGACCATTGAATTGAAAAACCCGCTCACAAATCAGACCTGGCGAAACGCAGTTAAACAGTACAAACGCGACCGCGACCCTAACGACCTCATCTTCCAGTTCAAGAAACGGAGTCTCGTGCATTTCGCCGTTGATCCCGACGAGGCCTGGATGGCCACCAGGCTGACCGGTGCGACCACGCACTTCCTCCCCTTCAACAAGGGAGACCATGGCGGTGCCGGGAACCCGGAAAACCCGGATAATTTCAAGACCGCATACCTCTGGGAAGAGGTCCTCGCCCGCGACAGCCTCCTTGACATCCTCGCACGGTTCCTGCACATCCAGGTCGTGGAAAAGACCTTCAACGGCCGGAAGGTCCGAGTGGAACAGACCATCTTCCCCCGCTATCACCAGCTGGAAGCGGTCCGGAAGATCGTATCCGATACCCGGGAGAAAGGTGTAGGAGAGAACTACCTGGTCCAGCACTCGGCAGGAAGCGGGAAGAGCAACACAATCGCCTGGCTCGCCCACCGGCTTGCAAGCCTCTATACCGAGAACGACGAGAAGATATACGATTCCGTCATTGTCGTGACCGATCGGCTGGTCCTGGACCAGCAGCTCCAGAACACTATCTACCAGTTCGAGCACAAGCAGGGAGTCGTGGAAAAGATCAACATCAACTCGGCGCAGCTTGCAGAGGCGCTTGCCACCGGCACACCGATCGTCATCACCACACTCCAGAAATTCCCCTTCGTCACCGAGAAGATCGGCGAACTCCCCAAACGGCGTTATGCCGTGATCATCGACGAGGCACACAGCTCCCAGGGCGGAGAAAGCGCTATCGAACTCAAAGGAGTATTAGCCTCCGCAGCAGTGAAAGAAGAGGCTGCCAGATACATAGAGGAGCACCAGCTCCCCGATTACGAGGAGGAGATCATCAGGACCATGCTCTCCCGTGGCCGCCAGAAAAACATCAGCTTCTATGCCTTCACGGCCACGCCCAAATACAAGACACTGGAGGTCTTCGGAAAACCGGGAGTGAACGGAAAACCCGTGCCGTTCCACCTCTACACCATGAGGCAGGCAATCGAGGAAGGATTCATCCTCGACGTCCTGCAGAATTACACGACCTACAAGACCTATTTCAGGTTAATCAAGTCCATAGAGGACGACCCGCAGGTAGATAAAACAAAGGCGGCCCGTGCCCTCGCCCGGTTCATGTCGCTGCACCCCTACAATATCTCACAGAAAACCGAGCTGATGGTGGAGCATTTCCGCCATTTCACCATGCATAAGATCGGAGGCAAGGCGAAGGCCATGGTGGTCACATCAAGCCGGCTCTCGGCAGTCAAATACAAACTTGCATTTGACGAGTACATCCGGGAAAAGGGATATCATGATATCAAGGCCCTTGTCGCCTTCTCAGGAGAAGTTACAGACCCCGATTTCCCAGATAGGAAGTATACCGAGGTCGAGATGAACGGGGGTATCAGGGAAAAAGAGCTCCCCCAGAAGTTCGGCACCGATGAATTCAAGGTCCTCCTCGTTGCCGAGAAGTACCAGACCGGCTTTGACCAGCCTCTCCTCCACACCATGTATGTGGACAAACGCCTTGGCGGAATCCAGGCGGTCCAGACACTTTCGCGGTTGAACAGGATCCACCCGGGAAAAGAGGATACATTCATCCTTGATTTTGTAAACGATCCCGAAGAGATCCGGGCTGCCTTCCAGCCCTACTATGAACAGACCTTCATCGGGGAACAAGTCGAAGTCGGGCAGCTCTATGAACTCCAGGCACGGTTGGATGCGTATCAGATCTATCATAAACCAGAAGTCGAGGAGTTCTGCCGGATTTTCTTCACTCCGAAGATGAAACAATCGCCTTCCGATCTTGCAAAGATGAACGCCTGCCTTGACCCAGCAGTCGGGAGATTCAACCAGGTCGATGATGACGTCAAGGAGGAATTCCGGAGGGTGACGGTTGCGTTCAAAAACCTCTATGCCTTCCTCTCCCAGATCATCCCCTTCCAGGACTCGGACCTTGAAAAACAGTATACCTATCTCAGGTTCCTCCTCAACAAACTCCCGAAGAGGGCTCAGGGGCCCGTTTACAATTTCAACGAGGAGGTCACGCTCCAGTTCTACCGGCTCCAGAAGATAAGCGAAGGCACGATCAACCTCGACAAAGGGGTCGGCGGGATTGTCGATGGCCCAACTGAAGTAGGCACGGGGACAGAACAACCGAAGACGATAGAACTCTCCCAGCTCATTGAAATCTTAAACGACAGATTTGGGACAGATTTCAAACCCGCCGACCAGCTGTTCTTTGATGCCATCAAGGAAGATGCCGTGGCAGATTCCAATCTTCGTCAGGCCGCCATGGCAAACACCATGGAAAACTTTGGGTTCCTGTTCTCTCGGGTACTGGAGGGACTATTTATTGACCGGATGGAGCAGAACGAAGAGATAACCGCGAAATTCATGAACGAAGAAGAATTCAGGCAGGCGGTTGCCGGCTACCTGATACGGCAGGTGTACAACCAGATACGGTCCGAGGCGGGCGTCGAGGGATCATCCTGATGGGGAAACAGAGATGGACCATTCCTATGAAGAGATAAGGAGAGCTGCGCTGGATATTCTTGCGGGGCGCGAGAAGGTCGAATACAATAACGATCAATTTGTGCATTTCAGAAACAACGTCGCATACGTCCTGAAAAAGCGGGATGAATCGGCATTGGGCCATACAATTGAGCATTCCACGTTCACCAATTCAGATAGCGCTTATTTTCAGGAGATTTTCTGGGATTTGTTCAGGGAGGGAATTATTACATTAGGAGTCGAAGGAGATCCCCATCAATTTTATCCCTTTTTCAGACTCTCATCATTCGGGAAGCGCCTGATTGAGAATCAGGATGCCTATTTCTTCCATGATTTATCGAGTTATGAGAAAGTCATCCGGGAACATATTCCAGAAATTGATGAAGTTACCCTAATCTATCTGAAAGAGGCAATGCAGACATTCATGGTCGGTTGCCGGTTGTCTTCATCGGTAATGCTCGGGGTTGCTCTTGAGTATTCTTTTAAACAACCTGTTCGAGAGGATCGAGAAGAATGAAACATATCATGCACATTTCTCAAAAATTTCCGAACAACAGTTCATCAGCGGGAAATTTAGGATATTCAAAAATCGGCTGAATCAAATGAAAAAAGACCTTCCAAAAGAAAATCTTGAAGATCTTGATACAAATCTGGATTCGATTGTGGCTCTCATCAGGAACTATCGGAATGAATCGGGTCATCCAAGCGGGAAAGTATTGTCCAGGGAACAATGTTATGTCAATCTTCAACTTTTTATCCCCTGCTGCAAAAAAATCTATGAATTAATTGATTTTTTCAAGGCTTGAAAGGGGAGATTCACCCACACTCCACCTCAACCCTCATCGGATCATACCGCAGAACAATCTCGTCTGTCTGCCCACCCATGCTCCGGGCTTTGTGATTGATGTTAATCCCATATTCCGCAGGTCGAAAATCAAAAATAATATTTTTCATACGGCGGCCCCAGCAAACCAAGTATTTTCATCAAATCATCAGTTAAATTGGATATTTTCGCTATCCTTCTCCCATCCACAACAACAGAATATTCCCTCACCCTCCGGAACAGGAAAAAGACCCATTTCAAAGTTGGCCGCCGAGTCTGCTTCTTCGTCTGGCTGATAACTGTTTCACCGGTGCGTTCGAGAGCTTGCCTCAGCCGGAATTCTACCATCGAATAAATGAACAGGCACAGCACCATGATCATGGCCAGAGCTTGAATCCGTGAATTCTTTTTCAGGAATACCTCCGCGACTCTGAACGATTTATCCTTCAGAAATCTGAACCCCCGTTCGA
>Ga0334888_1004792_pt1 | contig 11947 bp, 17 predicted proteins | sample GraSluR1_MG_FD_207227 | JGI IMG/M metagenome (GOLD analysis project Ga0334888, IMG submission 207227) | Sludge microbial communities from methane-producing bioreactor in Wageningen University, Netherlands - Granular Sludge_3_08-R1 | ecosystem: Engineered > Bioreactor > Anaerobic > Unclassified ...
AAGATCTTGAAAGATCGTTCTTTGGGATGAGCCACCATAACCGCCCCTAGCGCGCCGCCAAAAACGATCAGATACGACGTTATGTCCATGTACGGGGCGAGATCTCCTCCGATCGCAATCCCCAAGACAACAGCAATAAGACCAAGTACTGCACCGATTACAGTTGATATATCCACTTGTTCACCTCAAGGCCAAATCAATCTTCACAACAAGGTTCCGGTTCTGTTTTCTGGCAGCGCTCCCATGCGCTTACGCTCCCGTGAATTGAATACGCTTCCCGTTTGTAGGCAAGGATCTTTTCGATCACCGCAGCGGTTTTTTCTCGCACGATATATTTTCTCCCGTTGAATAAGGTGATGGTCGTGTCTGGCTTTGATTCTACGGTTTCAATCATTTCGCAATTCAAAGTAAAGAGATCTCCGTTCATGTGGGTGAGGTCTATCATCTACATTCCTTCTTTCTATCGATTGTAGTTTACCCTATATTTCTATCGGCAATCTCTTTATCCTTCTTGACGAAGCGACTGTTCCAGTTCTTCAATGCTTTCTTTCAACCATTGGAGGTATTGGGGCGATTGCCATGGATCGCGCGAATCTAGGATGGTTTTCAGCGCGCGTGTATCAATCGAATAGGAAGTTGCGCCCCAGGTTCGATCAATGATCCACTCAGTCTGTTGTGAATAGGTGATTAGAGAAAAGAGCACCCCACCCAGATCGCCGACTGGTTGGCAATCGATATGATCCAATTGGAATGTAACGGTTATAGTCGTTCCTTCCCCCAATTTTGATTGAATCGCGAGGGACCCGCCGGTACTTTCCGCAGCGTCCCGAAGAAATGGGAGACCAAGACCGACCTTTCGAATTTTGTGATCCCTGGTTGTGTAAAACGGGTCAAAGATATTGTTCAAGGTGGAGGCATCCATTCCTTTTCCATCATCGATTATCGTGAACTGAAAGATGACAGCAGATTCCCGGATGTTCAACCGAATCTGCTTGGCTGAGGCATGGACAGCATTTTGTCCAATATCCAAAAGGTGATCCGAAAGGGTTCTTAAATACATAAACGAATGCTCCTCTCCCTAATGCCAAAAAAGGCCAAACGAAACTCCTCAAATGACCTGCTTTTGCAACGGATGATCATCTTTGCTTCAACCATTGCATCGGGATGGTGGGCATCGGATGAAGAAAGCAACGGCCGTCCTTGGGTTGCTGGTTTGTATTGTGGGATTTTGCTTTGTTGGTAGATTTCGCACCCCACCCCTGATGGATCTGGGGGGAGAAATCCGAGCTGCTCGATCACGCCCATCGATCGATCAATATGGGCATACACACCAATTCCACCCACTTTTTCCAATTCGTGTACAACTTGGTTCAATTCAAGGGATACGGGCAAAAAAAAGGGTTTATCCACGGTCTTGATGAATTGATCGTTCTCATCCACCAATAGAGGATACCCATACTGTTCCGGATCAAATTCCATGGAAGGCAGGTACGATTCCACCCAGAGCCCAAATCGTTCGGCTATGGATAAGTCAGGCAGGTAACACAAAATATGGACATCTTCCATCGTCTGTACTTCCAGGCCCGGCAAGCATCGAATCCCGTTTTTTTCCCACACTTGAGAGAAGACGCGGACGTTCCGAGCGGTATTGTGATCGGTAATGGATGCCCAATCGATCCCTAATTCCATCAACCGAGAGGCGACGGTATTGGGTGTCATTGTCAAATCCGCGCAGGGAGAAAGACAAGAGTGAATATGAAGATCAGCCTTGAAGCATTGCATAGATCTTTCCGCTGAGGGTGAAGCTATCGATATTGCTTCGCAGCAAAGCGATTCCTTCCTCCTTAGCTTTGGCAATGGTGTCTTCGGAATATGTACGCGCGTTAACCAGAACAACCGCCCGAATCCCTGTAATGGAGGCTACGGCAACAATATTGGAATGGGATTGCACAGTGATCCAGATGCTACCCGGTTTCGCCCTTCCCATCACTTCACTAAGAAGATCACAAGCATAGCCACTATGGATCTCATAATCTTCGGAAGGGGGGGTTTGGATGGTCAACCCAGTTTCCTGGATGATTTCTGATAGCTTCATTGGTCTGTTTGAGAACGGACAGCGATAAATTCCATTTCCGCGTTGATTCCTTTGGGCAAAGCGCGGACTTCCACAGCCGACCGTGCAGGAGGTTGGTTTGTGAAGTATTGAGCGTATACTTCGTTCAGGGCCCCAAACTGATTCATGTCTGTGATGAATACGGTTACTTTCAAAACATGATCCAACGATGATCCCACTTCCTCCAAGATGGCTTTCGCGTTTTTCAGAATGACGTCAGCCTGTTGAGCGATGGTTCCTTGAACAATCGTGCCGGTTGCCATATCCACGGGCATCTGCCCGGAGATAAAGACCAAATCGCCATAACAAGCCGCAACAGAATAAGGTCCTACAGCCTTGGGGGCTGATTTCGGGTTGATTACCTCTTTATTCATCGGTCTGCCTCCTTCATTGGTATGGATCCAATTGATGCTTTGATTATACCGTACCCGGGGGTGATTTTCCAATCACAGCTAAAACATTTGGCTCTCTTCGGTTTCCAGCCATCCGCCCGTCTGTTTTTCAAGTTCCGAAAGGATTTTATCCCAGCGTTGCTGGGCTTCTGATCGGTTATGGCTGATATAGGAAAGGGATAACCCTATGTACACCAATGCGTTCTGATCGTGGGATTCAATGATGGATATCTGATACATCCGGGTTAGGACGTTTTTGGTCCGGGATACAATGGACCGTTTTTCTTTAAGAGAAGAGATCCCTTCCACACGGATTCTGAGGCTTCCTTTTACACAGACGGCAGTCATTCTTGAATCCGCCAGATCTGAACTTCTGGTTCCAGATGAACCTTGTAGTGATTGCGCACTTCTCTTTGAATATAGGCGATCATACTCAGCACGTCCTCAAATTTGGCTTTGTTCCGATTGATAATGAAGCCAGCGTGTTTGGCGGAAATTTCTGCGTCTCCCACGCGAAAGCCTTTTAAGCCAAGGGTTTCGATGGCCTTTCCAACATGAAAGGATTCGGAAGGCTTTCGAAAAATGCTCCCTGCGCTCGGATATTCCAAGGGTTGTTTTTCCCATCGTTTTGCAATATGCGTCTTGGCCACTTGGATGGGAATCTCTGGAGTATCGGCCAGAGGGAGTTCGAACTCAACAGATAGGATGATCCAATCGGGATGGCTTTGGAAGAGGCTGTAACGGTACGCAAACGCAGCCTCTGTTGCGGTCATGTAAGAAAGGCGGTTGGATATCGGATCATAATAGTGGATGCCACGAACAACCGAAGCCATGGTTCCGCCGAAGGCGCCCGCGTTCATCCATACTCCTCCGCCTACCGAACCCGGAATCCCGCATGCGAATTCAAGACCAGTGAACCCTTTCTGAGAAAGAGTCCATGAAAGTTGGGTTAAATCATGACCCGACCCAACTTCAAGCAACGCAACGTCTCCGGTTTGCTTCCATCGGATAGAAGCGAGGTTTGCTGTGGAAAGAACCGCAAAGGGTAGCGGATCATCAGGAATCAGTAGATTGGAGGCCTTCCCGATCAATCGGTATTCAATCGCTTCGGTTCTCAGCAGATTCACGACCTGGATCAATGCTTCGCCATCAAACGGTACAACCAACCAGGGAGCGATTCCACCAATCCGAAAAGAGGCATAATGAGACATGGGTTCGCTGCAGCGGATATTGCACCCGACTAGGCATAGTTTTTCGCTGACGGACCGGATTACCGATGAAGGTATTGGAAGCGTTTGCCTTGCCATGTGTCCCTATTTTCCATTTCTTTGTCCAATTGATTCAAGATTTGAATTTTTGGCATGCCCCAGTTTCCCATTCGGGTGTTATGACGCGGAGGATCCGAGACCAATCGGTGAATGACTATCTTTGGATCCAGAAGTTCCAAAAAAGCGATGGTTCTTTCAACGAAGGCATCGAAGGTCAAGAGTTCCAAGCCATTGTCAACCATCTCGGCCAATGGGGTTCCCTCTACAACATACAGCGAGTGCGTTTTGACACCATCGATTCCGAGCGAACTAAACAGTTTAGCCATATCCTCCACGTCCTGCTTCCGATCCCAAGGAAGATCAAGGATGCCATGAGCGATAACGGGAATTCCGCGATTTTTGGTTCTCCGAACCGCATCGATAAAGTCCATGAGCCCGTGACCGCGACGGATGATTTGAAGAGTGCTCGGATTGACGCTTTGCAGCCCCAGTTCAACCCAGACTTCGATATAAGGGGCAAAGGATTCAAGTATGTCCAAGACTTGTTCAGGCACTTGATCCGGGCGAGTGGAGACATCCAATATGACAATCTCCGGGAAATCAAGAACTGGTTCGAATAATCGTTTCAGCTGTTGTGGGGCTCCGTAGGTGTTGGTAAAGGATTGGAAATAACCAATCCATTTTGTTGGAGTGTTTGTCAAAGATTTTTCTTTAAGTTGGCGTTGAATCTGGCTTCGAACGGGGATATCAGGGGGTAGAGCGTTAAAACCGCTTCCAGTGGAGTCGCAAAAGATACACCCTGTGGTTCCGGTTGATGGATTCCGGTTAGGACATCCCAAACCGGTAGATAGAGGCAATTTGCGGACTCTGCAACCGAATTGGTTTGACAAATACGCTTTGAGCGCGTTGTGTCGGATCAAATCGCTTCCGCCTGGGGGGTGAAGTCTTTCCATCGATGCGAAAGGACGTAGCTGCGTATTTCATCGTGCACTTTTTGCGCAGTTGCACGGTCCGGCGCTTGAATCCGAAAGGTCCATTGGTTTTGAAACCAAGCCATGACATGATATGTTTCCATGGGTTTATGAAAGGATCCAAACAAACCGGGGAAATAGTTGAAGTACACCCAAAAGCCAAGTTCGGCTTGATCTGCGTACCTTCGCCACACAGACCCAGCAATCGAAGCATTTTCGGATTTGGAGATTGCCAAATAGATTGGTTGTCCGAAGCCATCTTTCAGTTCCATATATAAGGTGTTGCCCAACACTTTATTCTCATTCAAAAACTCTCCGACTGTCGATGTGGTCCATTGCACGGCAGGGAAATCAAGCGGGTTGAAATTGGCGAAATCGGACACTCTCATCTCTTCTTGGGGCACATACATGCAACCAACCAGCGAGAATATCAGCAGGATGCACATTGCGAGCAAAACGGGTTTCGCTTCATGGAATCGGTTCATTGGATCACCTCGGTTTTATCCATTCCTTCCAAAGGATTTTTGACCATCCTTCCATCCGATCTTCATACAGAGTGACTTGATCCCGTTGCACCCATTGATGCTCAAACTGATCTGGCTCATTCATCCTCCGGAAGCGCACGGTCGCTTGATATGCCGCCCCTATATGAACTCTGCCGACGGGAGTCTTTGAGTCGTTAATCAGTCCCAGAAAGGAGAGGGGTGTGATTAGGTCCACATCCACTTCTTCGTGGAGTTCGCGCATCAACCCATTGTGGAATGCGCGCAACGGGTCTTCGCTGTCTAAATGGTGGACATGTCCTCCAACCCCAAGACTGTACAGGTTATGCAGCCTTTTTTCGCCTTGGGTATCAAGCCGTTTCATTACAAGGACTTCCCCCGCTTGGTTTGCGAGAATGATATACGGGATCACCTGCCGGTATGATTCATCAATTTCCGCATATTTCCGTTCTATGAAGAGCCCATGATCGTGAATCAAACGGTGCAGCTGGTCTTCTGGGACTACCACAAAACCCTGTTGGAGCAATATCGAAGGAGTAAGGGAGGCAGTCGGAATCACCAAAACTTGCTCGTCCTTCATGGAATCGCTTCCTGGGCGCAACACTCCAAATCTGTTTGGAGCAGTTGTCGCGCATTTTCAGGTTCTATACTCGATAAGACGCCAATTGGAGCAAAAATATACTGACTGTCTCTCCAAAGACAGACATCAGGTGGGGGAAGGAGTTCTTGGGGAAACATGGCAGAAAGGGATTTCAATGATTGAAGGATTTGATTGGAGTGTCGGGACCGGCACAAAACCCCGCCTGTCCCAGCAATTCCTTTAATTGCGGTTAGGTCTTTCCCATACGCCATTTTTTGCCGTCCATTGGGCCCATAATAATAGCGGAATTTCCCTGCGTGCCTTCGTACTGCCACTCGAGCGCAAAAAGTAGCAAGCCGCGCAGTGATGGCTTCCATCGATTCATCCTCTGGGTAGGGCGACATTCGGTCCAACCATTGGGATTCGCTGACATTTTCCTGGAGGACTGATCCTTCTTGACCCATAGCGACCGAAACATTCCGCGCATTGATGAACACACCCAGGTCCCCTTCTACTGTTCTTTTTGCCAGAGGTTCGGGATGGATCGATATTTGCTGGATTTCGGGTGTTCCTTGGGTTACAGAGTCCACATCTGTGGTGGCTCCTCCAATATCTATGACCATCACATCGCCATAAATCTCAGCCAGCAACTCCGTTGTCTCCATAACAGCGGCAGGAGTTGGAAAAATTCTACTATCCACTTGTTTGGCAAGTTGATCCATTCCTTTGGCGTGGATGATATGCTGGGAAAAGACTTCCTGAATGATCTTTCGCACGGGTTCGACATGCAATTCATCCACTTGGGGATACACATTATCGGTCAGGATGACCTGTTTCCCAGCTTGCTCAAAGATTTGGCGCACGATGGGTTTGGCAGAGACATTTCCCGCAAAGATGAAAGGAACGTCCAAAGGGGATTGCGCCAAAATCCGGCTGTTGTGAATCACCGTCTCTTTTTCGCCGAAGTCCACTCCGCCCGCAATGAGAACAACATTTGGACGAATCTCTTGGAGAAGAATGATTTCATCGTCTGACAACTTTCCGGATGTAATGTGTTTGATGATTGCTCCAGCACCCAATGCGGCCTCTTTCGCGGCCCGAACAGTCATGTCGAAAACAAGACCATGGACCGACATTCGTAATCCGCCCGCTGCGCTACTTGAAGCGTATAAACGGTTCCAGCGGATCTTTTGACCCTGTTTCTGTTCCATCGATTCAATCGCCCGATGCAAACCGATCATCACATCGCCTTCCTGAACAGTCGTATAGTGCTCCCCTTGTCCAACGATGATCGGATGCTTCGTGCCGAGCTGATCAAATCCGGTCACTAAGGTGGTGGTCGAACCAATTTCCGCGATTAACGCATCAATGACCATCGATCCCTCCCACTTCAAATCAAGAGAACCCTGGTTTCGATTCGAACCGATTCTTGGTTCGAAACGGTTACATGTTTGAAAGGATATCTCGAATCATGAGATTTACCGTTTTGCCATCCGCGCGGCCTTTGATCTTGTTCATGATGAGACCCATGACCTTTCCCAGATCTTGTGGTGTTTTCGCGCCAGTTTCAGCGATTGTCTCCATAATGAGTTTTTGCAGTTCTTCTTCAGAAAGCTTCTGAGGAAGATAGGTTTCCAAAAAAGAGATTGCTTCTTCCTCCTCTTTCACAAGATCCGTACGGCCTGCCTTTTGGAAAGCTTCTACACTGTCTTTTCTCATCTTGACTTCGCGAGAGATGAGTTGAAGGATTTCTGCATCCGGAAGTTCTTGGGATTTGTCCCTGTCGGGGCCCATTACCGGATCCGCTTTTGCTTTTTTTATTGCGGCCAAGACCATTCGCAACGCTTGGACCTTTTCTGTGTCTTTCCTTTTCATCGATGAATGAAGGTCTTCGATGATTTTCCGCTCCAGATTCATTCTGCCACCTTCTTTGGTTTACTCCCTGGCATGTAGTGTCCGTTCTATTTCCCGTTGGATCGTTTTTTTCTTCAAGTCTTCCCGTTTGTCGAAGGTATGTTTGCCTCTTCCCAGTCCAATCTCCACTTTTGCGTATCCTTTCTCGTTGAAATAGAGGGTAAGGGGGACCAATGTCAAACCTTTCTCTTGCACCTTTGACCGCAGACGGTTAAGCTGTCTCCGATGCAGCAAGAGCTTTCGCGGTCTTTCCGGGTCATGGTTGAAAAAGCGAGCGTGGGAATATGGGCTAATGTTAGCGCCAATCAAGTAGAGCTCGTTTTCAATAAAGCGACAGTAGCTTTCTTTGAAGTTGACGCGCCCCTCTCTTAGCGATTTCACCTCGGTTCCTTTCAGAACCATCCCTGCTTCAAGCTTTTCCAAGATCGTATATTGATGATAGGCCCATTTATTCTTACCAATGATTTTCATAGTTCCCCTTTTGATTGATCAATACTCGGATTGAATTGTCATGCGGACTGATTATACCATATTCCAGGGGTCACGTGCATTCCCGATCTTTCATGATTTCAGAAAAAATCAAGTCTGTGGGATCGATGAGGGGGGTCATTTTCTGTAATGCTTCTTGTATGGTTGTTCTATGTTCCGGGATCATGAGGTAATGCATTTGCTCCATGATTGCATCCGCGGAGGCGTCCCGTTCCTCCAAGAACAAGGCTCCGCCTTGCTTAAACAACGCTTGGGCATTGCGCAATTGATGGTTTTCGGCCGCTTGCGCCCATGGAATAATCAATGAGGGCAGTCGGAACCGGACGATTTCCGCAACCGTCGTAGCGCCTCCACGAGAGATAATCATAGTGGCGATTCCCATACATTCATGAATATCTTCAATGAAATCCGAAGGAAAGACGTTTGGATAGGCGCGTAATCGTAGGGTGACCGCTGGATCTCCTGTAGAGTGCAAAAACTGGACACCCGGATTCGCATTTTTCGTGTAGATTTCTTCCATTCGCCGGTTGATATAATCCGATCCTTGACTTCCTCCCACCACCAACACCAATGGTCGAGCAGGATCGATCCCTAAACGCTGGAGGTAATGAGTATGATCTGCCAAACAGTTACGAACGGGATTCCCACTGAATACGATTCGGTTCCTTTGGTTAGCGAATCCCGGTCTGCTCTCTTCAAAGGAGATAAAGACCGCTTGGGCATTTTTGGAAATCCATCGGTTTGCTACCCCACCGATGGCATTCTGTTCATGGATGTAGTAGGGTACGGAGCATCGCCGGCTTGCGATACCGACAGGAACAGATACGTAACCGCCGGTGATCAATGTGAAATCCGGTCTGAATCGGCGGATCCATTGGGCGCATACAGATACGGATCGCAAGGCTTGGGTCATGATGGAAAGGTTTTGGATATGCAGATAGGGTCGACGCAATCCACGCACAGGAACTTGTACAATAACGGCGTGCGAGAACAGACGTTTGATCTCTCGGTTTTCCAATCCATGCGGTGTGGCAAAGTACAAGACTTCAGTATCTCCAAAGGTTTGTTGGAACTTTTGGATTAGAGCAACCGCGGGATAGATATGGCCTCCGGTGACGCCTCCGGCAACAGCGATCTTCATTTGCGTACCCTCCGATCTAGGTTCATAAGGTTTCCAAAACCTCAATCACATATTCATTCCAATACTTCCGACCGAAGACCAATAAGGGAACGGCCAAAAGAATGCCTGCCAAACCAAGAACTGTCCCCGTAAAAAAGACTGCGATGATGATCAAAAACCAGTTGAGTTTCATCCGTTTTCCCTGAATCCGAGGAGACAGGATCCACCCTTCCAATTGGTTGAGGATCAGAAAGACAGCCAGGACCTTCAACCCTCCTGCAAGCCCTTGGTGGGAAAATCCGATGAATAATGCCGGAACCGAAGCAATGAATGTCCCGATAAAAGGAATCAATCCCAACACGGCCAGAGAAAGGCCGATGAATAAAGCATTCGGGATTTGAAAGAGCAGCATCCCCAATCCCGCTAAGAATCCGACGATAATGCTTATAATGACCTGGCCTCGGATAAAGGTTCGGAGATCGATGTAATATTCTCGCACAAATCGGATGCTTCGGGATCGAGAAGAGGCGGGAAAGAAAATCCAGATTTTCTTTCGGATTTTGGGTAATATGAATGTAAGATAAGCCGCCGTGATTAGGAAGAGAGTGGCTCCCGTCATCGCGCCGGGAAGACCCTGAATGATTATGTTCAAAGCATCAACGCCCAACTGAGTGATTGACCCGGTAATATCTCGGGCAAAAGACTCCATCCATTCGATGAACATGGGATCAATGGGCAACCCTCCAAAGAAAGATTGGAGGTCGAGTGATTGAGCGGTAGCCGTTACAAGAGGCAACACTTTTCTCGCTTCGTCGATAAAGATCGGAATAATCTGATAAAACCCATACAAAAAGAGCGAAAAAATCAACAATGAGGTAAAAGCCACAGAAAGCCGAAAAGGCATCCAACGGATTTTTGCGAGCATCCGCGCAGGAAGATCAATAATCAGAGAGAGGTACCATCCTAGGGTGATCGAAGCAACGATCATGGGGGTTTCTCGGAAAAAGAAGAGAAAGACCAACAAATATCCCAAAAGAAACCACATTGCCGGATCCGGTATCCTTCGGCGGTTTTTTTTGGAAAAGGGGGGTACGGTTTTTGGTCGGCTATTTCCGGAACTCATCGTACATCCGCTTAACTTCTTGAATGTCGATCCAAGTCAACGCTTTGGGAGATCCGGGCGCTTTGGATTGATTTCGGAGCAGATAACTGGGATGAAACATAGGGAACAAGGGGATTTTTCCGACCATATGGGTCTTTTTTCCCCGCGCGTTGCTTATTTGAACCCGCGGTTGATCCGATAAGTATCCAAAAGAGGACGCGCCCAATGAAACAACAAGTTTGGGTTGAATCAACTGCAATTGACCCATTAGGAAAGGCGCGCAAGAATCCATTTCATCGCGTGTTGGGGTTCGGTTGTTGGGTGGTCTGCATTTGACGATGTTTGTGATGAAAACCTCTTCCCGAGAAATATGAACAGAGTTAAGAATATCTGTGAGTAGTTTTCCCGCCCGCCCGACAAAGGGGAGTCCGCTGTTGTCTTCTTCCTCTCCGGGACCTTCTCCGACAAATACGATGGGAGAATCCAATGACCCCGTTCCGGGTACGGCTTGTATTCTTTCTTTGTGCAGTGGACATCTGCTACAAGCGCGAATCTGAATTTCAATTTCTTGCATGAGATCATGACGGTTTTGTTGAGTGATGCGTATCCCTCTCTTTCCTTAAAGAATCGATGATTCGCCCGTTTTCCAACCAATCATACAGATGGTGCTTTTTCTCGGAATGAGAATGCCACTGACAGGATGGGCCGTGATGTTGGTGAACTTGAGCCAAGAGACAATGAATCCGTTGAGCAGCAGATCAATGTCTCCATAACCAGGGGAAAAACGCCGTGTTCTGGGTTTGTCACCCGTTATGTGCTTGTCGAACCTTTGATTGAGCAGTTCGAGCGCCTCAGAAGCCCAGCTGTCTAAAAGAGTCGCTTCGAGGATCTGATTCTGATCCGCTTTGCTTTGGATTTCACGGTCAATTGCGCTGCCCAATGTTGAGGCAAAAAAGGTCATTGATTGGATCCTTCCAAACGATTGAGGAATGACCTGGCTCGGAACGCGATCGGTCGGGACAGAGCAATGCTGTACGCATGGTTGAACAAGACACAGACTGCGCAAGATCGTCTGATTTAAGATTTCCCTGAGTTTAGGCGGATCGGAGAATCCGATTCGTTTCAAGCCCGCTCGATACAAAACCCGCTGTTTTAACGGCGAAATCTCAGATGCATCGACCGTAAAATGTTCAATCGGATTCATCATGATGCATCCACCAGTAATCCAAAATTTGCCGGGCTAAAGGAGCCGCGGTAGTCGATCCGTATCCACCCGATTCCACTAGGACAATGATCGCCAAGTGGGGATTGTCCAAGGGGTAAAACCCCGCAAACCATGAATGATAGATTCCAGGTGTTCCCGTTTCGGCCGTTCCCGTTTTTCCGGCCAGTTGATGGGCGTAATCCGCCCCGCGGAAAACATTGTAAGCGGTTCCTGACCTTTGGTTAATCACTGCGTTCAATGCATACTTCAGATAAGTCCAATATCCTTTCG
>Ga0334888_1004793_pt1 | contig 11946 bp, 11 predicted proteins | sample GraSluR1_MG_FD_207227 | JGI IMG/M metagenome (GOLD analysis project Ga0334888, IMG submission 207227) | Sludge microbial communities from methane-producing bioreactor in Wageningen University, Netherlands - Granular Sludge_3_08-R1 | ecosystem: Engineered > Bioreactor > Anaerobic > Unclassified ...
AGATACTTTGAATCGGTCGAACCGGAGGATATTGCCGGGAGGCAAACAGCCCCATTACCAGCAAGTTCTAGGGTTATCTCTTCCATAAGACGGTAATAAGGTTCCTCCGAACTGGAAAATGTAGGAGCCCTGTATTCATTAAATTCAATTTCAATATCTTTGCTGATTATCAAACGCAGTTCTTTCTCTACATATTCACAGTCCTGCCCGGGTAGGATACGAATATCCACATCAGCTTCGCAATAATCGGGAACAATATTGGTTTTAGTTCCACCGCGAATCTGATTTGGAGAAACTGTCATCCGGGTCATTGACCGCAGGGCTTCAACAAAAGCTTTTTCCAGGGGCAGTTGCTCAAGAAGACCATCAACACTTTCAGCGCTAAAATCACTGATTTCCAAGTTGCACAGCTCGGCCAGTTTTTTTAAAAGCATCTCTACTTCCGGTACTACCACAACTTCAGCCCTGTAATTATTCAGACGGCTAACGGCGCGGGCCATTTTAACCACTGCGTTGTCAGCAAGCGTTGGTATAGAGCCGTGGCCGGCTATACCGTGGGCCTTGAGCGTGCACCAGGCAGTGCCTTTTTCACCAACCTGCAGGAAATATACCATTTTGTCGCCAATCATAATCGGCTGATCGGCTCCTTCATTTACAGCAAAATCAGCCCTGAGTAAATCGGGTTGTTTTTCAGTAAGATAACCCGCACCAAGGCTGCCTCCCCTTTCTTCATCAGCAGTGGCAGCAATAATCAATTCACCCTGCAGGGGAACTTTGTCTTCAATCAATTGTAGGGCGGCAGAAGCCTGGGCGGCAATGAGATCCTTGCAATCCAGGGCACCTCGACCGCAGATAACTCCGTTTTTTATGTCGCCACAAAATGGTTCAAACTCCCAATCGTCTCCAACGGGAACCACATCGGAATGCGCGATGTAAAGCATTTTTTTCTTTCCACTGCCAATTTTAACCACAAAGCTACCGCGGCCTTCTTCGGGCTCGATTATTTCTCCTTTAACTCCCGCCTGTTCAAAAAGATTCTGCAGGTATTTCGCAACTGCAGTTTCATTACCCGGCGGGTTTGTGCTATCAATCCGGATCAAATCGCAGAGGATTTGCTCAGGGGGTTTACTCATTACCAGATCACTCCCGGGATATTTATTAGGGGAAACTCCTCCCCATGACACAGGGAGGAGTTATTTATCAAGATTTTCGAGCTTCTGTTTGCTCTGCAGCCTGGTTTTCCAGGCATGCATAGCCAGGGTTAGACCAATAACTCCGTAAGCTACAAAAACCCGGAAATACTCACCAATTTGAGCATCACCATACAGCTCACGACCTGCTGCCGGAGCAACAATAAACAGGGTGTGGAAAAGGAATACTCCGAGCAAAGCCTGACCTATTGTAGCCCTGGACACTGTTGCGCCGCCAATCAAGATAGCTGCGGTGGCATAAAAACCGATCTGTTCATGGCTTCCATAGGTGCTCCAGGCTCCCATATTCTGCAGGAATATTATATGTCCCCAGGAAGCAAAAACCATGGAAAGGATTATTGCAATTATTCTGATCTTATCCACTTCTATGCCTGAAACAGCAGCAACATGCCGGTCCTGGCCAACCGTGCGCATATCCTGACCCAGCTTGGTCTTGGTGAAAAAATGCAGGAAGAGGCACAAGCCGGTTATGGCAATCCAGGTGGCAGCAGGGACGTTGATATTATTAATCATGGAACTGGAGGAGTTCATTATCAAAATCCCTGCTATAATAGCGGCCAGCGAAAGGACCGCACCGTATATAAAACTGGTTTTTGACTCCCCTTTTCGATCAGATTTAATGTAAGTAAACATTTTAATCAGGATATATATAGCTCCCATAACCACCATAACCGTGGGCAAAGAGAGACGCCAAACATCATCAAGGCCATAACGCAATCCCCCGGTCAGGTCTATAGTTGTTCTTACTCCCACGCCTGAACTTAAGAGCAGAACTTCATTATCCATTGGGATTATCCCGCCAACCAGCTGAAGGAAGATAAACCAGTATATACCTGCAGCAAAAAAGCCTAATATCAAGCCGGTAATCATTTCCTGACCCTTGGTTTTATTTAACAGCTTGCCGGTCAGGTAACCGAGAAGAATTGCCAGCGGCGTAACAAGCACAATACAGAGCATTATGCCTGGAAATCCGCCAACACCCCAATCGGTAACAAAAATAATCACTGCCTGTGCTGCCATAGCTCCAAGAACCATGGCAAAATTTAATCCCATTCCTGCTATAACAGGAATGATTAAAGAGAGGACCAGGAAAGAGTTACGAGATATTCTGGAAATTATATCACTGAGGTACAGAGTTGAGTTCATTCCAGACAGATAAAGACCAAGGGCGCTAAGGATTACAAACATAATTGTAACCATATGCTTGGTTAAAAAACCAACAACGGCCCGTTTGTATTTGCCTGATGAATTACCTGTATTTGCCTTAACAGCTGTTTTGCTCATCTCAGTCCCCCCCCGAAACGATCTGGGTCAGCGCATACAGAATAATCCCGTTCTGAATCACTACCCTGGAGATTTCAGCCATACTGGCCATATCCTGCGTAAATACATTAAATACGGGCATCGCAACAACCAGGATGCCCTGGAACAAAATAACTCCAACAATCACATTGGCAATAGAGGCTTTTTTAATTGAGGCCCCGCCGATCAATATGGCAGCGACGGCTATCATGGGCATGAAATGAGGCCCTTCATAGAGCTGGTAAAAACCAAAACTTTGGGCATAGACAATTATCCCTATTGCCCCAAGCATAGTAGAGACAACCGAACCGATAATCCTCTGCCTGTCTACATTAATACCCGCAGCAGTGGCGAAACGCGGGTTGTCACCCGCTGCCTGCATAGCCACCCCAGTCTTGGAACGCATGAAGAGCCAAACCAGTAAACAACAAAAGAGGAAAAACACAATTAATCCGGTTGGGATTGTTAAGTCGCCTATCTTAAAAGACCAGGTGTTATTCAAAAGTTGGGCCACTCCGCGGTTAACAAGTGAGATGGTTACCCTGACACCCCGGCCGATCGGCCAGGCCATCTCAGGGTTTTTAAACGGAGCCAGCAGCCAAAATATCTTCATCAGGGATACGGCAGACCAGCCAATGAACATGGCAAACATCATCTCAGAACCTTTAACCTTATTCATAACAAAGCCGTAACCAAGCCCGACCGCTATGGCAAAGGGCATTGAAAATATTATTGCCATGAAAAAATTCGTATATGCATCAAGCTGCAGTTCCATAGCAATTAACCCACCGACCAGGCCGCAGAGTATCCCCAGGGAAACCCCAAAATTAGGGCCTGTTCCACAGGCAATCGATGGTAATATTGCCAGAACCAGGACACCGTTCATTGCTATCCTGACCAGGCTGGATGACATCAGCTCCGAAAAATTTAATTCCAGCATGACCGCCATTACACATAACAGAAGGAAGAAGCCCAATATAATCAACCTGGGAAGACCAAAGTTGCGATACAGATTTTTTAAAAAGTTACCCATATATTATGCCCCCTTCCTGCTCTTTTGACCGGCCATTAATAAACCGTAGTCCGCATCGGAATCATCCGGCTTTAGAATCCCGGCCAGGATGCCGTCGGTGATAATGGCAATACGATCTGAAATACTGCGCAGTTCTGCAAGTTCGCTGGAAGTCATAATAATGGTCATCCCCAACTCTTCATTAAGTTTGACCAGGGTATCCAGAACCAGCTTTTTAGCCCCGATATCAATACCTCTTGTCGGCTCAGAAACAAGCAGAATATCCGGATCAAGAGTTAGAGCCCTGGCAATACATACTTTTTGCTGATTCCCTCCACTCAACCTGCGAGCCAGCTGACCAGGCCCTGTACAGCGTATATCCAGCTCCTGGATCATTTTAAGAGCATGCTCCCTGATCGCTCTATTATCTATCTGGGAGAGAAACAAGACCTTGCGCAGGTAACGGTTCTGATTTTCTATAGCGGTAATGACTATATTCATTTCAACTGAAGAATCGAGCAAAAGACCAACACCACGCCTGTCTTCAGAAAGAAAAGCAATCTTTTTCTTCATGGAATCGCGGGGACTGTTCAAATTTAGGGCTTCACCGTTAACCATTACCGAACCGCTGGCAGGGTAAAGACCCATAATACCGTTTGCCAACCCAATTTTCCCCTGCCCGGCAAGACCGCCTACTCCCAATATTTCTCCTTTATAAACTTCAAGACTAAGTTGTTTCAGTTCCTCTCCGGGCATTTTCACATTAAAATTATTGACACTGACAACAACTTCATCTTTTATAACACGTTCGCTGCTCTTGCTAACCTTGTCAATTTTTCGGCCAACCATTAACTCTGCCAGCTCAACAATATTTGTCTCTTCTTTCTTTTTGGTTGCAACAAGGTTTCCATCGCGCAATACTGTAATGTTATCGGCTATATCAATTACTTCATCAAGCCTGTGGGTAATAAAAAGTATAGCTATCCCCTGGCTCGCAATTTTCTTCATCGCTTTAAGCAGGTTACCTGCTTCACTTTCGGCCAAAACCGCAGTCGGCTCGTCAAAAACCATAATTTTTATATTTGCTTTATCAATTTCCCGGGCAATTTCAGTGAACTGCATATGCCCGACGGGCAATCCCACTACAGTAACGAACTCTTCTATATCAAGGTCAAGGGTATTTAGAGCTTTTCGGGCATCTTTATTCATTGCTTTATAATCAAGCGATTTCATTTTTCTTCCAAATACCCGGCTGATCAAATTATCCTTTAATATTTCACGGTTTAGCTTAATATTTTCTGTTATTGTGTAATTAGGTAGCAGCATAAATTCCTGGTGAACCATACCGATACCTGCTTCCATAGCCTGCTGAGGTGAAGTAATGTCGACTTTTTCCCCCTGAATCAGAACCTCGCCTGCATACCCTCCTGTTGCATGAATAACGGGCATCCCGAACAAAATATTCATCAGAGTCGACTTGCCTGCTCCGTTTTCACCGACCAGGGCATGTATTTCGCCCGGCTTCAAGTCCAGATTAATATCATGCAGAACAGTTGTGCCGTAATATTTTTTACCGACATTTTTCATCTGCAGCAGATATTGCTGCTCAGACATGCATCCACCTCCTTAAACGTTTAATTGAAATACGGGGTTGCCCGTTGAGAGCAACCCCATACTCGAACCTTACTTATAGGTATTAAAAAATGTAGTGATCGGAAAGATAGAGGAAGTAGTTGTCTGTGCCGGGATATTCGGTAAGACTTACCTGGCTACCAGCAATATCTTCCATAATTGAAACTAACTTTGCCTTGTCAACGTTACCGTTGGTTTCACCGTTAATCCAGTCAATGGCGTATTCAACACCGGCTTCAATGTACATCATGTTAACCGGCACCGGCCAGGTTGCTACACGGCCGGTTGCCCCGGCTTCTGCACACTTAATACCGATTTGCTCAAGCATCCAGGGAACATCACCCTTTTTGTCCTCGGGAACTTCGATGCCGAGAGCAGCAGGCATAGCGTGATATGGAGAGGGGCAGCACTGAACCGGGAAAATTCCCCCGTAATCTACTGCCTGGCGAATCAGCGGCTCCATCATGGCACAGTTGGTGCCAAAAACTGCGGTATTGGTACCATACTGATCGATCTTACGGGGAACGTCTTCCATAATAAACTGCTGGGTTCCGGGAACACCTGCATCGCCGGTGGGGTCGGGAGCATCTTCATCAACAAAGATCATGCCCAGTTCTTCAGCTTTCTCTTTCATTAAGCGGCGGCGCTCGGCCAGCATTTCAATTGACATGTGGCGCGGGAAGGAATAGTGAACCAGTACTTCTGCACCCAGGTCCTTAGCATGTTCGGCAATCTGCTCACCACGACCAAGGTCGTCGGTGTTGATAACGATATCGCCCTTCTGTGCGATAATGTCAGGGTCTTCCTGCGGCGAACCGAGAATAATCAGCATGTCGGGGCGAATTTCTCTTACTTTATCAACAGCTGCTACTGCACCCGGCACTGCCTGAACCATGACAATAGCTTTCACGAGAGGATCAGAAGCCATTTCCAGCATGTTGGTAATAGTTGTTTCCTGCTCCTGCATAAAACGGTCAGGATAGGTAGTGTGCAGAATTCTTTCAGCACCATATCTCTCCTGCATTTCAGCTGCCATACGGAATTCCTCTTCGTTCTGGGTTACCGTGCTGGACATGATCCCAATCTTCCAATCAATTTCTTCAACTACCTCATCTTCACCTTCTGCTTCATCAACAGCTCCATCATCGGGAGCAGCTGTATCCTGTCCGCAGCCGAAAAGGCCAAGGATCATGATAAGCGCTAACATAACAAGTAAACTCTTTTTAAACATTGTCACCCTCCTGTTTTCTTTTTAAAATAAGTAATTAAAACCGTAAGTACATAACTATAGTGCCTTTCATCACCCCTTCCAACAGGAAATTATATGATCAAATAATATCGTAGTCAAATAAGAATAATTCAACATAAAAACATAAAACCCTTTTTCCCGGAATTTAGAAGTGATTAAAACAATTATATAAAGTTAGACCTATACTATATCTCAATTAAATTTCTATTAAAAGATGTTAACTGCCGGGCACCGTTATCAGTCATAACTACCGTATCCTCAATGCGTACCCCGAATGAACCGGGGATATAAATACCCGGCTCTATTGTAAAAGCCATTCCCGGTTTCAGCACTTCAGAATTACCTTCTACCAGGTAAGGCGCTTCGTGCACTTCGAGCCCTATACCGTGACCCAACCTGTGAATAAAACGCGAACCGAACCCCGCTTCCGTGATTACCTGGCGGGCGATACCATCGGCAGCCTCACCGCTTAACGGATTTTTTTCGTTCAATCTCTGGAAAGGCTCAAAATTAGCTTTCTGAACTGCTGTATATACTGCTCTCATCTCATCAGAGGCCTGCCCCAGGCAGAAAGTGCGGGTGATGTCGGAACAGTATCCTTCAATTAGCGCACCGCTGTCGATAATAATAAAGTCACCTTTTTCAAGTATGCGATCACCGGGGCTGTGATGAGGCATAGCCGCATTGGGGCCGGAAGCCACAATAGGCTTGAAGGATATATCGTCAGCCAGTTTTTTATACTCAATTTCCACCATCAGCGCTACTTCTTTTTCAGCCATTCCGGGACGCAGCTTGCTGACAATGATCTCCATCACCTGGTCTGACACCTGACCTGCCCTGTGCATCATCTCTATTTCATGTTCATCCTTGTAAATTCTTAATTTGTCCATCAGGCTGCTTGCCGGCTCGAAAAATGCCCCGGGCATCACCCTGCCAATCCCCATAAAATGATCTGCCCGCAGGGTGTCATCAATAGCAATGCGGTCTGCTTTACCTTTAACAATTTCAGCCAACATTTTATATGGATCTTTCTGATCAGACCAGCCTGCAATAGTGAAATCACTGCCAAGCACAGGCTCGGCAGCCTTGATATACATTTCAGGCAGCAGGGCTGAAGGAGCTCCATCTGCCGGGATTATTAGCAGTTGCAGCCTTTCATCGGGAGAAGTCATTAGTCCGGAAAGGTAGTTCATATTTGCTGTCGGGCCGATCAGCATGTAATCATATTCGCCTTCCTGCATCATTTTCTGGGCCCTGACCAATCTATTACTGTAAAGATTCATTATCATACTCCTTTCGGTAATTAAGATCAATCTACATTTTCCCACTTGCCACAGCGCCCTCCCCAGCGGGCAAGCAGCTTACCATCAAGAGAGAGATTAACAATTTCACAGATGTTCGGGCAGCCATCACAGGTAAAAGTACTGGCCTCAAACTCCAGATCACTCAGGGCAAAACCGCGAAATAACGAATCGCCCCCATCATCTATCTTTGCATAGCGGGCCAGGACAGCTGAACCGAGCGCCCCCATAACGTGGTAGTGTTCCGGTACAATCACTTCCCGGTCAAGCGCTTTTTCGAAAGCAGCCTTGATTCCCACATTGGCCGCCACCCCACCCTGAAATACAACCGGGGCTAGAATTTCCTTGCCTTTGCCCACATTATTAAGGTAATTTCGCACCAGGGCATCACTCAAACCGGCGATAATATCTTCTATAGAATGACCCATCTGCTGTTTATGCACCATATCAGACTCAGCAAAAACCGAACAGCGACCGGCTATATGCACAGGGTTCTTGCTTCTCAGAGCCAGAGAACCAAAATCTTCAATGGGAATACCCAAACGAGCTGCCTGGTGATCGAGAAAAGAGCCGGTTCCCGCCGCACAAACTGTATTCATGGCAAAATCTACCACTACCCCGTGACGCAGAATAATGATTTTTGAGTCCTGCCCGCCGATTTCAATCACAGTCTGCACACCCGGCTCAATCAGGTCGGCAGCTATGGCATGGGCAGTAATTTCATTTTTAACCACATCTGCCCCAACTGCAACCCCGATTAAATTGCGGGCGCTTCCGGTCACCCCAACTCCGGCTATAACTGCGCCGGTTGGCAATTTAGGACCCAGGCTGCGCAAACCCTCCTGAACTACCTTAATTGGTTGGCCGCGTGTACGTAAATACTCGAATGCTATTACATTATTTTCTTTGTCAACCATAATCAGGTTGGTACTAACTGAACCGACATCTATACCCAGGTAAATATCGCTCATCTATTCAACTCGCCCTGCTTTTTGCCCTTAACATATCGACAAAAGCTTCCAGGCGGGTTTGCACACCTCCCTCACCGGTATGTTCATCAATGGTCAGGCTTAAAAAAGGCACTTTTGCCGTCTTCGACTCCAGTTCCAAGGTTTTATCGACCATGGAATCAGGCCCGCAGCCAAAAGCAGTAACATGAATAATTCCATCAACTATGTTTTTTTCATCCAACAAATACAGGCCGGCCCAGCAGACCTGGTTGCTGTAATACCAGAAAAAGTTCTGCGGCATCACCTTTGAGTAACGCTTCATAATCTGCAGGGGAATCTGCTCAAAGGTAACCACATTTACCCCAAGCTTAACCAGTTTGTTGTATACTCCTGCACTAATGTAAGGATCAAAAACAGCGTAAGGATAGCCGAGCAGAGCTATAGATATATCGTTTCCCGGCCCTTGGCCCTGCAGGGTCGATTTGTCCGGTTGATTCACTTTCTTCCAGGAATCAAAAAGATATTCCATGGCATCACCCGGCGTCATACCTTCGGACAAAAGAGCCTGGTATTTTTTTTGGGCTACCCGGGCCTTGATCGCAGCCCTGACAATAAGAAACGGATTTTTAACCTTTATTGCCACGGCAACCGACCATAAAAAACGGAATAATCCTCCCGGCCACCTGTGAATGTTAAAACGGGTATCGATTACAGGTGGAATGTGATCCTGTGCAAAGCGGACCATATCCGGGAGCCCCAAGAACTTGGGGCAGAATGTTACCCGGCCATCAGCGCTGACCATGCGCGGAATAAACAGGTAATCTACCCGGCCGATTAAATCAAAAGCATGACCGTGAAATACTTTGATCGGTATGCAGGCATCATTTACAGTTTCCTTGATACCAGCATCAAGAATATCCCGGTTCGTCTGCCTGGACAATATGACTTCCGCGCCCAGTTGTTCTAAAAATACTTTCCAGAGTGGGAAAAATGTGTAGTAAGACAAAGCTCGTGGAATACCTACTTTAACTCGCCTGTTCAAGCAACTTCACCTCTTAAAGATGTCAGAGAAAAAAAGATAAAGGGATGTCTGCGACACCCCTCTAATAATACCCTATTCAAATAAAAAAAACAAAAACTTTTACATCTGCTTTATAATCCAGTAAAGCCGGCTAACCGGCCCGGCGCGTATCTTTGCTTGCAATATACTTAAGCATCAGGATTACCGAAACCAATACAACGACAAATATTATACCGTTTATCATGTTTCACCATCTCCTTTTAGCATGTATTTATCTTTTCTTTTTCTGGCGTCACAATGAATTAAAATCCTTGTCCCCACTGTTATAAGAAGGATTACACCCATAAAAGCAGCGTATGTCGGCAACATTTTAATTAACCTGCCTTCCAGCATTTTTTCTGATAAATGATACCTGTACACTTTCTATTAAAAATTATAGCGACATTAAATTCCTCTGTCAAGTAAATTGCAAATATTTAGTCAAGTTATTATTTTCTCAAGCAGCTAAACATCCGCAAGGGTTTACCAACTGGTTTGTTGACTATTGTTTAGAAAAATCCACTATGCTATAATCAGGATACAAAGCTACGGGGCGTAGCGCAGTTTGGTAGCGCGCTTGGTTCGGGACCAAGAGGCCGGAGGTTCAAATCCTCTCGCTCCGACCAAAAAACAGGGTTTGAAGGGTAGTTAACCTTCAAACCCTTTCTATTGACTATCTTAAGATAAACAGCGAATTTGACGCTCGATTAGCAGGCTGGTATCTTATTATTAAGTTACGCTAGATTGCAATCGATACAGGAACGGAGGTTCAAACAGCGATGAAAGGTAAAACTATTGAAGAAAGCAGTGTAGTAACAGTGCAGCAAATGAGCCAGGCTGACGCCAATCTTTCCGGCAATGTTCACGGTGGTATTATCATGAAATTAATTGATACTACAGCAGGGATAGTGGCCAGGCGGCACTCTTCCAACAGTGTGGTTACAGCATCCATCGAAAGGCTTGATTTCCATAATCCCGTATATGTAGGTGATCTTTTAATGATTAGCGCATCCATCAATTTCGTAGGAAACACCTCGATGGAGATCGGAGCCAGGGTTGAAGCTGAAAACGTAAAAACCGGAGAAAGACGCCATACGGCTTCAGCTTACCTGACATTCGTCGCGCTGGACAACCGGGGCAAACCAACCAAGGTACCACCTTTGGACCTGATCAACGATGAAGAAAAAAGACGTTTCAGTGAGGCCGAAAAAAGGCATATAACGAGACGGGAAGAGCGAAAACGGGAAGAGCGCTCCCAGGAATAAATACCATTCCTGTGATAAAAGAGGTTTATTATCTTGACCAATAGAAAAACCAGGCGGGAAATTAAAACCCTGAAGGTAATGATTGCAGAATACTGCCGCAATCACCATGGCCCACGTGCAGAGATCTGTCATGATTGTGAAGAGATGCTATCCTATGCTCTTGACCGAATTTTAAGGTGCCCTTTGGGTGATAAAAAAACCACCTGTGCCAGGTGTTCAATACACTGTTTTACAATTGAACAGCGCACAAAAATACGTGAAGTGATGAAATATGCAGGGCCACGCATGCTCTACAAACACCCCGTCCTGGCCATCTGCCACTTGATCGATGCCAAATCCTGGAAGAAAAATATTTGAATTAGGTAAACATCCGGCTGACCAACTGGTTTTAAATAATATACTATTGGTATTTGCCTGCGAAGCATTGCTGTGTTAATATATAACTAAATCTACATATAGTTATTTGAATAACAAAATTTACAGGGGGTTTAAAATGGACAACGAGTTAAATTCACTGCAGGCCGACCTCTTCAAAGCAATCGCCCACCCTACAAGGATTGCGGTTCTCCACTTTTTGCGTGATGGCGAAAAATGTGTTTGTGAAATATTTCCTGCACTCAAAATTGAGCAGCCTAACCTGTCGCGGCACTTATCCGTTTTGAAAAAAGAAGGGATTTTATCTTCCCGTAAAGATGGATTAAAAGTAATCTACCGCGTTGCCAATCCACAAATATTTGAACTGCTCGATTTAACAACCAAAATATTAAAAAACCACTGGAGCAAAAAAGAAAAAATACTGCTATAAGGAGGCAAAATAATGGAAGTAAGTATTCTGGGCACCGGCTGCCCCAAGTGTAATAAGCTTGAAAGAGTGGTCAGTGAAGTAATTAAGGAAAACAGAATAGAAGCCACAGTGAAAAAGATTAAGGATGTAAATGAAATTGCTAAAGCCGGAGTAATGCTT
>Ga0334888_1004795_pt1 | contig 11944 bp, 8 predicted proteins | sample GraSluR1_MG_FD_207227 | JGI IMG/M metagenome (GOLD analysis project Ga0334888, IMG submission 207227) | Sludge microbial communities from methane-producing bioreactor in Wageningen University, Netherlands - Granular Sludge_3_08-R1 | ecosystem: Engineered > Bioreactor > Anaerobic > Unclassified ...
GGATGATTCAAACAATACTGTGTTTTTGCTTGATAAGGATGGTGATGTTTTTATCATGGGTAAAAACAATGTTGGTAGTAATCCAGCCTTAAGATCTTTTAAGATAAATGATGCCATATATTTTAATGCTAAAGATGCACCATTAAACAAGATATTTCAGACAGGTTCTTTTCCAGCAGAAAAAGGTATCTTATTTAAGGACTCTTCAGGAAACAATATAGGAAAACTGACTACATCAGGTCTGTATGTAAAAGGAACGCCTGCATATCAGGGATCACAGGCTAAATGTCCTGCTGATGGATGGGGATATTGTAATGCAAACAATCAGTTTCTAAGAGATAATAGGAATTACTATTGTGATATTACAGGTTCACTTAGTGCAGATTGTAAATATACAGTTGTTTCAACAACAGATTGTAGAAGCAGTGATTATTATACATGTTCAGGCCTTAAAACAAGAATATTAAAACATTTTAACTGTGGAGCAGGTGGAAACTGTGTAAACTATAATGATGAAGTACTAGGTGACTGTTCAGCTTACCAATATTGTTATGGAACAGCTCAGTGTGGAAACTTTGTATGGAAAACTGGCTCATGGGGTGGCTGTAGCGTGCTATGTGGCTATGGAACTCAGACAAGAAGTGTTACATGTACAAGATCACATGATGGAGCTGTAGTTGATAACAGTTACTGTAATCCAGCAACAAAACCAGCAACATCGCAAGGTTGCAGTATTAGTTGTAGTTGGAATACTGGATCTTGGGGAAGTTGTAGTGCTTACTGTGGTTATGGTACACAATATCGTTCAGTTTACTGCGTAAATCAACTAGGTCAAAGTATTGCTGATTATTATTGTTCTGGTTCTAAACCTGCAACAGCACAGGGTTGTAGTGTTGGTTGTGAATGGCATCTTGGTTCATGGGGAAGTTGTAGCAAAACATGCTGTGGTGGAACGCAGACAAGACCATTATATTGTTATAGTTATGTGTACGGATATGTCTCAAATTATGATTGTAGTAGTTATTTAGGATATATCCCATCAACAAGCCAGACTTGTAATACACAGGCCTGTACAACAGAAAAACATGGTTATGCTCCAATATGTTGCCCTTCTGGATATTATATAAGTAGATATGCCTATCCATATGATTATGCAAAGAATTGGTTTCAATTGGTTTGTACAAGCTATTGCAGATAATAGTAAGTATTAAATTATATTAATAATTAATTATTTTAAGTAAATGAATAAAAGAGCAGATATAAAAACAGGATTTTTGTGCAATAATAACTGTTTGTTCTGTGTTCAGGCTGATAATAAGTGTGTTGGGAACAGAAGTTTTGAAGATATCAAAAAGGATATTATTGATACATCAAAAAGATGTGATTCAATAGTATTAACAGGTGGAGAGGTAACAATAAGAAAAGATTTTTTAGACATTGTTAGTTTTGCAAAATCACTTGGTTTTAAAACTATACAAATACAAACAAATGCACGAATGTTCTCTGATTTTAATTTTGCAAAGAAAACAGTTACAGCGGGTGCTAATGAGTTTGCTCCTGCACTTCATGGTTTTTGCAGTGAACAACATGATTTTTTAACAAATGCAAATGGAAGTTTTAAACAAACAGTAAAAGGAATAATAAATCTTAAGAAATTGAATCAGAAAGTTATTACAAATACAGTTATAACAAGATCTAATTATGAATCTTTACCTAAAATAACAAACCTTTTAGTAAAATTAAAAGTAGATCAGATACAATTAGCATTTGTTCATCATCTAGGAAATGCAAAAAAAAAATTCTACATGCTAACACCTAAAATGAGCATGACAATTAAATACATACAAGAATCAATTAGGATAGCAAAAAAACATGATACAAATATAATGATTGAGGCTATTCCAATGTGTATTTTGGGTAAATATTACGAATTTGCATCAGAGTTTTATATTCCAGAAACAGAAATAAGAGGAGTTAAATCTCAAAATACAAATAATTACAAGAAAATAAGAGTAGAACAAGGTAAAATCAAGTTTTCAAAATGTTTAGAATGCATTTATAATAATATTTGTGAAGGTCCATGGAGAGAATATCCAATTATGCTTTCAGATAAGGAATTTGTCCCTATAAAGTCTAAAAATGAACTTTAAAGAAATACTATTAAATGAATTAAATGAGCTTTTAATAAATAAAGTAAAATGTGATTTAAATACAATTTCTCTAATTAATGGCATTAATTTAGATATTGATAAGTCAGAAATTGATTTGTATATTTTTTTATGTTATATTACAAATTTAAAACTAGACATTAATAAGTGTAATGATAATAATATGAATAATCAGATTGGTATAAAAATTTATTATGATGTATTTGAAAACTTTAGATATACTTTAACAATAAAGCAATATTATATGTTAGATTATATTTTATTTAACAATAAAAAGATTTTTTTTTTAAAGAATATAATAATAAAAGATTCTTTAAGTAATATTTTTAAAGATAAAAAATCAAATTATACAATTAAAATTTTAGCTGGTTTTATTGAAATAAAAAATAAAGATAATTTAGTATATTTTAATAAACTTACAAACTCATACAATAACAAGGCGATTTTAAGAATAAATAATAAATGTAATAATAATTGTATTTTTTGTCATGCTTATAATATTTTTCAAAACAATACATTTGAATCAAACATTAACAAAATAATGCAACTAGAAAAAATAAATATAAATACTTTATTATTTTCTGGTGGAGAGCCAACAATTGATAAAAACTTGTTTTTATATATTAATTATCTTAAAAAACATAATATAAATTGGGGGTTGAATACTAATCTTAGATTGTTTTCAAACAAGGCTTTTTTAAAAAAGATATTTGATTTAAATCCAGAAATTATTTTCACATCCATACATTCATCCCAAAAAGAAGTTTTTAACAAAATAACAGAAAATAACTTAAGTTTCAATCAAACATTTAATGCTCTTACTAATATAAAAAAGATAGATCCAAATTTTCCTATTGTTATTAATATTGTAGTAAATAAAATTAATTACAAGTATCTTAAACAAACATATAAATTTTTATATGAAAATTATAAGGATAATATTCACACAATTAGGTTGTCAATGCTAATACCAGAGAAAAAAACTATTATGATGAAACAAAAATTGTTACAACACCCATTAAAAATAATAAAAGAGATTCAAGAATGTATTGATTTTATAATCAGTATAAATCCCGATCAGACAGTTTACATAGAAAATACTCCATTATGCATATTAGATGAGAAGTATCACAAGTACATTTATGATTTTTCATATGATAAAATTACTCATATTTCAAATTGCAATGAGTATGGTTTTTTTAAAGTTGATAATGGAACAAAAACAAAACACATGTTTTGTGCTGATTGTAAATATTCTAAATTTTGTTTGGGAGTTTTTAAAGAATATATAGATATATTTGGAATTAGCTCATTTATTCCATATGATGGATTTACATATTCAAAAAAAATTCCAAATTCATTTATTTTAGAATATTTATCACAAGCTGATAATTTAAATAACATAAAAAAAATATATAAAAATAAAAAACATGGTGTAATATTAAAAGAAAATGAAAAATTTTCATATTTTGTAGATAACGATTGTATGTTTTCAAAAAACATTAAAAAAAAAATATTAGATAAAGAACAGATATACATTAACATAAATTTTAATAAGGTTCAAACAGCAAATTTTAGTAACGATTTTAGGAAGTTAAAATGTATAGGTAATTATAAAATTCAAACAAACAAGACAAATAATTATTTAAAAATATACGAAATAGATAAAAAAAACATATTTAAAAATGATGATAAAAAGGTTTTAAAAATTATAGATTCCTTAGAGGGAAGTATTTTAGATATAGGATTTGGAGAATGTTTTTATAAAAATAAAATTAAAGAAAAATTGATTCAAAAAAAAATTAAATATTTTGGAGTAGAACCAGATAAAAAATTATTTCATAACATGCAAAAATCATTTTTAAAGTTTGCAGATGTGTCACTATTTAATTGCAATTTTGAAGAATTTAATAATTCATATCAAAACAAATTTGATTACATATTGGTTTTAAGATCGTTAAATCATCTAAAAGACATAAAAATGTGTTTTGATAATATACATAAAATGCTTAAAAAGAATGGGAAAGCACTTATTGTAGATAATTGTATTTATGCTCAAATTATAAGCGAAAAACAAGTAAACGATGATAAGAAAGCAGATTTTGAGCATTATAGAAATTATGATTTATCAGATTTTTTAGAATTTATAAATAAACATTATAAATTTCAAAACATCAAAATAATAGATAGAATCACTAACAAGAGCTCTAATCAATGGGGTGTTATACTTACAAAATGAATGATAAAACACATTGGGTTGCAATAACATCTTTTTGCAACAATAATTGTCTTTTTTGTCTTGATGGAAAACACAAATCAAATATATTTTTATCTGATTTTCAAATAAAAAAAAATATTTTAGAAGGAATAAATAATAACTGTTCAAGAATAGTATTAAGTGGAGGAGAAGCATCTATATCACCTAATTTTAAGGAATATATTAAATATTCAAAACTTGTAGGATACAAACACATTCAAACGATCACAAATGGCAGAATGTTTTCAAATGAGTTGTTCTTAGATGAATGTATTTGTGCTGGATTAGATGAAATAACATTTTCCATTCATTCACACAGAAAGGATATTTTTGAACAGATAACCAATTCTACAATGTCTTATAAACAAACATATAAAGGGCTTATAAATGCTCTTTCAAAAAAGATAATAGTTAGTTGCGATATTGTTCTTAATAAATTAAATATTGATGAAATTGATAAAACAATTGCTTTTTTAATCAAAATAGGATTAAGAGAGTTTGATATTATGCAACTTATGCCTTTTGGTTCTGCATGGAAAAATTGGGATATGTTATACTATGATATTGAAAAAAAAAAGGATAAAATAAATTCTGCAATAGCTTTATGTAAAAATAATAATGTTGTTGTTTTTACAAATAAGATCCCATACAATATTTTGGATAACAATTATGATCAGATTCAAAATCCACAAAAATTATATGATGAGATACGTGGAAGATCTGAACAAATAATTGAAAGATTAAATAGTGATTCGTTTCTTGAATGTTATCCAAAAAGATGCAAATATTGTTTTTTAAAAGATCTTTGCCAATTTATAATTGATTCATTTAAAAAATGTAACAAAGAAGAAAAAAAACTAAATACTAAAGATACAATAATATTTAGTAAAATGGATAATTATTATCACAATAAATCCAAAATAAAAATTATTGATTATTATAATTTAAAATTTAAAAATATTCCCTTTTGTATTATGCCTAAACATTTAAGAGAAAAGATATCATTTGAAGATTTAACATATGATAAGAAAAATTTTGATCTTATGTATTGTACACAAATATTTATAAATCATATTAAGGTTAAACCTATTAAGTGTAAAGATTGTTTTTATAATTATAAATGTAAGGGCATATCTGTTTTAAAAGCTAAAAAATCAGGATTTAATCAACTAAAACCAGAATAAAAATGATAATAGAAAATGATATTTATCCAGGATACATTCAGATAACAAGAAGGTGTAATAATAATTGTATATTCTGTTCAAATCCTAAATTTGAAAAAGATTTAGATGTTGATGAAATAAAAGACATTATTTACAATTACAAAAAATCAGGTAAAATTAATCAGATAATAATTACAGGTGGAGAACCAACACTTCATAAAAATTTAACAGAAGTCATCCTTTTTGCAAACAGTCTTGGATTTGACACAAAAATGATGACAAATGCAATATTGCTTAGTGATAATGAATTTGTAAAAAAAATAAAAGATGCAAAATTACATCATATAAACATTTCAATACATACTCATAGAAGAGAGGATTATAAAACATTATCAAATACAGACAATATTTTACAGGTACTAAAGGGGATACATAATTGTATATTAAACGATTTTGAAGTCAATTTTAATATAACTCTTAACTCAATAAATAAGGACTATTTAAGTAAGCTTATAGGTTTTCTTATACAAAATTTTCCAAGTGTAAATCACTATGTATTTAACAATCTTGATATTGGTTTTTCTGATAAAAAACATCAAAGCATGGCAGGAGTTAATTTTTCAATCATTGCAAAACTCTCAGAAATAGAACTTGAATTAAACAAAAGTCTAGAGTTATTAGAACAAAATAATAAAACTTTTAGGGTTGAAAGAGTACCTTTGTGTTATATGGGTAGATTTAAGGATTGTTCAACAGAAACAAGAAGAATAGTAAAAGAACAGGATTACAGATGTACATTTATTCAGGATAAAGGTAAAGAAAATATACTAGATTTAAAGATAAATTCATTTTTAAGTGAGCGAAAATATAAAAATAATAATTGTCAAAAATGTTCCCTTTATGATATATGTTCAGGAATTGATATTGATTATTACAACAAGTTTGGTGATTTTGAACTCTCACCCGTATTTGAGGATAAACTAAAGATTATAGAAAAGATATTAAAATGAAAATTATTTCATTCATATTAACAAATGATTGTAATCTTAATTGTTGTTTTTGTCCAACCAGAAAAAATGCTAATTTTAAAAAACATATTTCATACCAAAAAATTATAGAAACATTAGATAATATAAACACTAAGGATTATGATATTATATCAGTAACTGGTGGTGAGCCTACAATATCAAATAATTTTTCAGATTTTTTAAAACGTGTAAAAGAAAAAAACATAAAAGTAGAAGTAAAAACAAATCTTGTAAAATTTTCTGATGAAAACTTTACAAAATACAATATAGGATACATTGATATAATAAGTTTTAGCATATTTGCAGACAATGATTTAAATTATAATAAAACAACAGGCATGAATAATATATTTTCTCAAATTGAGTCAGCTTTAAAAAACATAAAAAAATATAATAAGAAAACGATACTTAATGCAAATATACTCATTCATAAGTATTCATATGATAAAATATTAAATATAGTTTCATATCTTTTAAAATATGATATAAACTGCTTTTATTTTTGGTATGTTTCTTCAAAACAAATTGCTTCAAATGATGTTAACATAATAGAATTTAAGTATTTTAAGGATTCTTTATTTGCTTCTGTAAAACTTTTAGAAAATCATAAAAAACAAATTAAGATAATGCATTTTCCATTATGTTTTTTAGAAGATTACAGAAAATATTTCTATAATGAAAGATCTGAGGATCAAATAACTATGTTTGATGGAGATACATCTTTTGAATTAAAAGATGAAGGTATGGCAGATTATATTAAAACAGATAAATGTAATTTTTGCAGTCAGAAAAATAATTGTATAGGTTTAAGATTAGATTATTATAACAAATTTGGTGATAGTTCATTAAATGCTTTTAAAGTAGGTATAGTTGTAACAAGGCAATATCACATAATCAACAACAAAAAATTGAAAGCATCACACATACTTATAAACGGAATATGTAATTTAAAATGCATATTTTGTTTTTCAAGAGAAAGTTTGATTAAAAACAATTTTTCATTTGAAAAAATCAAACAATCAATTAGAGAAGAATTTAATCTTAATAGTTCAATACTAGTAATAAGTGGTGGTGAGCCAACAATCCATCCAAATTTTTTAGATATAATTGCATTTGCAAAAGAGATAGGATATGTAAATATAAGTGTTATAACTAACGGGATTGCTTTTTCAAACAAAGAATTTTTAGACACTGCAGTTAAAAATGGTTTAAATTCAATAAAATTATCATTTCATTCACATGAAAGATCCGTTTATGATTTTTTAACTAAAAGCGATTTAATGTATGAAAAAGCAATTTTAGCAATAAATAATATAACAAGCAAAAAAGAGGTAGATTTTACAGTTAATATTGTAGTAAACAACTACAACATAAAAGATATTTGGAAAACAATTTATTTTTTAAAACTCATGAATGTAAACAAGATAGATCTTCTAAGAATAATGCCATTTGGTAGAGCCTTTGATAATAAAGATATGTTAATAATAAATGATGAGTTAAATTATCAATATTTAAAAAAAGCAATTTTGTTTGCAAGAAAAGAAAAAATAACACTGAATACAAATAGATTTCCACTATCTCTTGTTAATTATTTTAAAGATGAATCACAAAATTTTATAAAACTTTTTAATGAAATAAAATCAAAAAATGATGAATTTAGTGATTTAATACTTAAAGGGATACCCCTTTATTGTTATCCAACTAGGTGCAAGTATTGTTTTCTTGAAAAATTTTGTAAAGAAATACATCTACAATACAAATATTATTCATCTATTCAAGAATTTGTTAAATATTATATAAAAGATAAAATTTGTGATGAAATCAAATAATTTTAAAATTAACAACGGTTACATAATTAGTTGTTGAATAATAACAAAAATATTTATGTTAAAAAAAAATGTTATAAGTGAACCACAAAATAGATAAGGTGCAAAAAAAGTATGTGATTTTATCTTAACATGTTCAATCTTAAGTTTTTTTATATTTTCTATATCTTTTTTAATTAAAATTTGATTAGAATCTATGATTTTTATATTTTTATTATCTAATATTGATTCTGCAATAATCATTCCTTCCTTAAGATCATGTGAAAAATAGTTTTTAATAAAAATCTTTGAAGGTAAAAATACAAAAAAGATATTTATTACAGACCAGTAAGCAACAATTATAATCATTTGTCTTAGATAATCATATGAAATAAACATTTTACTATTAAAAACAATTAATATAAATGTTATTAAAATGTTATATTTTAATAAAAATTTATTTTTAAATATAGAATTAATAGCAAATATTATAATAAATATAAATACAGGATTAATTTGATTAAAATAATATCTTAAGAAATAAACAATTATATATACATAATTTAAAGAAACTATTTTTAGTATTATTTTGTTAAAATTAAGGTTTTTTACTGATATTAATTTTTTATTAAGATTTAAAACTATTACAAGTAAGAGTGCCATCATTATTATAAAAAAAGAATTTGAAAGTATTTTAATAGATGATAAATCTGATATTTGAGGAAATAAGATTAATGTGTATAAAAAAAATAATTTTCCATCACCAGGCTTCCAATATTTTGAATAATGAAATATAAATATAAAAACAATAGATATCAATATATTAACAAAAAAAATATTACTAATTTTAAAAATAAACATATAACTTATTAACAAAGGAATATATAAAAGCAAAAAAAATAATAAATGCTTGTTTTTTATTTTGTAATACTTTATGTCAGTATAAGATGTAATTATTCCAATTATTATAATGTAAATTAGAACAATTGTTTCAAAATTCATAAATATTATATATGTTTAATCCTTTAATAATTTTATTATTATGTACGAGTTTAATAAGCTTAGAAATTTAGAATATTTAAGAGACAATGGGTTTAATGTTCCATGGTTTGATTCATTTAATATAGATAATAATATAATAGATAATATAATATCATGCATAGATTTTACAAAACACAACTACATAATAAGAGCATGTTACAGATATGAAGATTCATCCAAAAAAAGCTTTGCAGGAATTTTTCCATCTTTTGTAGTTAAAGATGATTCCGACTTAAAATCATCAATAAAAAGAATAAAACAAATAATTACAGAAGAATTACCATATAATGATTATATCTTGAAAAACACAAAAAATATAGATATATCAGATTTTAAAATAATAATTCAAGAACATATAAAAACAAAAAAACATATAACTGTATTCACATCCTTTTATTCAGACGAGCTTGTAAGAGTTGAAATTTTTGATTCAGAAAGTCAATATAATTTTTTTGCTGAAAAAAATGAAAATTTTTTTGATTTTATCATCCAAGATAATTTTAGCATAGAATTGCTCCAAATAATTAATGAAATAGAGCAAATATATTTAAAAGCACAAAATATTGAATTAATATTAGATCATAAAAATTCATTACATATTGTACAGTCAAGAGATATCACAATAAATAAAGAATATTTACTTTTAAAAAGAATAAATTATCATGAAATAAATATACTTAAAAAAAATCTTGATTTAGTAAAAACCATGATTTATAATATTTTTAATATCAATGCTAATGATAGAGAAGATTTTATATTTTTAGATTTTTTTTTACTTGTTTCTCCAGATTTTTTACAAAAAATAAAAGAGATGGTTTCATATGAAAAAAATGAGTCATATATAATATCAGTTACAGAAAAGATGATATCTATGTATGCTAAAAAACTCAAGAATTTTAACGTTAATAAAATTGAGCAGATGTATTTTTTTAAAGAGTTTATAAATCATTTTATATGTAACATTTCAGAGTTCAAAATTTTACTTTTTAAAAATAAATATAAAATGTGCGACAAAGAATTATTAAATATATTAAGACCAGAAAATGCATTGATAAAAAAAGATCATGACGAATCAAAAATTAAAAAAGCAAAGAAAATAGAATCAAACAATAAGATATATCCAGAAATTGTTTTCATTGAAAACATGATTTATTATTCAACACTTTTAGATTTTTATAACCTTGATTATGTAAAGTTTTATGACTCGTACATCAAAAAAAAAGTAATAAGGAATCATATATATGATTTAGATGAATCTATTTACGAACCCATATTCATAAACTTTACAAGCAATATATCAGGAAAAGTAATAAAAATTAAGAAAGAAGAACCAGAACTATTACAAATAGACGATAATTCTATAATAGTCATTGATGATTTAACCCCACAATTAACAAAAATAATTTTAAATGCAAAAGCATTAATAGTAAAAAGTAGAAATATTATCTCACATGCATCAATAATAGCACAAGAATATGAAATACCTGTAATACTTGGTTTTGATGTAAATAAAATACAAGATGGTAATTACATTTCTATAGATTTCAAGAAAGAAAATGTTTTGATAAATGACAATAAATAAAAAATTTAACCATTTTGTACCATTTATAAATAATGATATAATAAAACATTTTTATAAAGTATTTGCATTAAGGTATGAAGACATTTCTCATAAAAAATTAGTATTTTCATTAAAAATAAATAATAAAAAAAATAGCATAATATCAGATAAAAGGCTTTGTGTTAATATAACGAATGAACATATGTTGTTTTCAATGTTAAAGTTTTTATTCATATTAAAAAAAGATTTTTCATTAGATATAAATATATTTTATGAATATTTACAAAACAAAAATATTGAAAAAGAAACAGATTTTATGATTTTAGGAATTGATTTAAGAGAAAATATAAATGATAGCAGAATCAAATTGTACTTTAAGAGCAAACCATTTTGTTTTTTTAATCCATCATTATTTGACATTAAAAATGAATTTAATATCAAAAATAAAAAACTTATTAATCAAATAGAAATGTTATGTATAGATTTAAGTTTTGATGGTACACATGAATTTAAATATTATTGTAACATTAAAGATGAAAAATATAAAAAAGATATTCTTTCAAAATTCAACTTTAAAGATAAAACTATAAATACAAAAAATAAGATGGTTGCAGTTTTTTATTCACATGGAAAAGTTAATTTTAATGTTAAGGTTCATGATATTTATGATGTTACAAAATTAGGCCTTAATGAAAAATTTAATTTTTATACAAAAAAATATCCTATTGATTACATATCAATTTCAGATGATGGACAGTTAAACATCTATTTTTAAATATAGATCAAGTAATTAATGTACAATCAAGTAACATATGTTACTAGTCTAAAAAATATTTTATTTTTATAATTTTATGAAAAAAGAAGAAATTAGAGTGTATTTCATAAAATTAAGAACAAAGAAATATTCTTATTCAAAATGTC
>Ga0334888_1004801_pt1 | contig 11927 bp, 12 predicted proteins | sample GraSluR1_MG_FD_207227 | JGI IMG/M metagenome (GOLD analysis project Ga0334888, IMG submission 207227) | Sludge microbial communities from methane-producing bioreactor in Wageningen University, Netherlands - Granular Sludge_3_08-R1 | ecosystem: Engineered > Bioreactor > Anaerobic > Unclassified ...
GCTCCTACCAAAGAATTAAAAATTGGAGGAGCGCAATAAATTGCGTTCGATTAACGTAGCGACATGCCATGGCATGTCGAATCTTGGTTTTTACCCTCATCCTCACCTTCTCCCATCAAGGGAGAAGGAACTTTGAGTCGTCATTGCGAGGCCTCATTTTTTGAGGTCGTGGCAATCTCTTGAATCATCTTTTATTATGTGTGGAATTGTGGAAATGGAATAAATGAGATGCTCACCATGTTCGGTAAAAAACGCCACCCTCCTCAGGATGAAAGAATGGCTCAATGAGATTGCCACGTCGTATAGGATGCTCCTTGCCCCCTCAGTCTTCTTAAGATACAAGTCCGTGTCTTTTCACATTTAATATCTGCTACAATAAAAGCATTAATAGCATATACACCAACCGAAAGGGGATAAAAAATGAACTTATCAGCAATCCATCAAACTATTGAAGAAAATCGTCAGTCTGTTCTCGATCATTTTTTTGAGCTTCTCCGCATGCCAACTATCAGCGCCAATCCCGACCATAAAGATGATCTCCATCATGCCGCACAATGGTTGGTTCAATATTGTCAGAATATCGGGTTACAGTCTCGAATCCTTCACACCTCGGGAGCACCGGTAGTTTTTGCTGAACATTGCCCCTATCCAAATCAACCTGTGCTGCTTATTTATGGCCATTATGATGTTCAGCCAGTCGATCCCTTAGAACAATGGCATACCCCTCCATTCGATCCCACTACTAAAGGAGATATGATCTATGCTCGGGGTGCTGATGATGACAAGGGACAGTTTTTTTCCTTCTTAAAAGCCATGGAAATCATTTACTCAAAAACCGGCTCACTTCCTGGTAATTATAAAATTGTTATTGAGGGAGAAGAAGAAATTGGGAGCGCTCATTTTGAGGAGTTGCTATCTTCTCAGAGAGAACTCTTTCAAGCTGACTCGATTCTTATTATGGATGCCGGTCAATTTGCTCGAGGAGTTCCAGCTTTGGTCTATGGTTTAAGGGGTTTAGCTTACTTTGAAATCACTTGCACTGGACCTGTCTTTGACGTGCATTCTGGGCAGTTTGGCGGTGGGGTTCCTAACCCTGCCTTCTCCCTGATTAAAATTCTCAGCCAGCTCAAAAATGATCAGGGGCAAATCACCATTCCAGGCTTTTACCAAGATGTCCAAGAACCAGAACCTTGGGAACGAGACCAAATGGCCCAACTTCCTTTTCAGGAAGAAAGCATAAAAAAAGAGCTGGGTATTCGTGCTTTTCAACAGGAAATGAACTATACTCCTTTGGAAAGTATGACCGTTCGACCTACTTTTGACATCTGTGGAATTTGGGGAGGGTATACCGGATCTGGCTCAAAAACCATTATTCCTGCTCGTTGTAGCGCAAAATTTAGTTTCCGTCTGGTTCCTAATCAAACCCCTTCGAAGACAGCTACTCTTCTTTTAGAACATCTCAAATCTATAGTTCCTCCCGATATCGATTATCATGTTGAGGTTCTTCCTGGAATCGAACCGATTATAACTGATCCTCACAAGCCGATCTTTACTGCTTTTAACCAAGCTATCAAGAACCATTTTGGTCGTTCTCCGGTTCTCATCCGAGGCGGTGGTTCGGTAGGAGTAGCCAATCTATTTAAAAGATATCTCGTTCCCGATTCGATCTGTATGAATGGTTGGGGAAGCCCTGACGATGGAGTTCATTCACCCAATGAGCATTTTTCTATAAATGACTTTTTCCGTGGAATTCACTCCACCGTCGATTTTATTTTTGAATTTCAAGCTTCATTTAACCGTGGTTAAAATGGTATTTTGATTCACCAAGCTCGGGATCATAAGGAGCTCTCCTTCCCGGACAATTTTTTCTGGGACAAAGTTGACAACTTTCAAATTTGCTATTGGTTGGGAAAATAATCCCGGAAACCGATTTTATTGGAACCATTAAAAAACTATCGGTTAATGTAACTCCGATAAGTTTTTTAGGATCTCCAAATAGCGAAAATAGTGGTACTTGCTCCTTCATCGGCCAATCCTCTAAAGATCCTGGATTCATAGTCGAGGTCATCCCCAATCGATAGCGATCTTCGAGTTCGATCTGAACTGTTTGATACGCTTGCAAGGCAGCTTGCTCTTTAATGGAGTCCACCCAAAACTGCTCCATCATGTCGATTATTTTCAATGACCATTCTTCAAGCTCAATGCCACAGGTTACAATAAAAGGAAACGTTCGATGAACTTCATCCAAATTTACCCGAAGCACTCGGCTGGTAAACTTCGTTTGGTCTATAATTACGGTGTTTTCAGTTTTTTCATCAATGGTTGAAAGTTTATATATTGCTTTCGGCTTAGCAATCTTTTCGGCTTCGGTGATTAACTGGTCAATTCGTTTTGAATCGTCACTTCCCTCTTCAACATGATAGGTTTCGAATAGGTTACCTCGATCCACTTTAAAAGGGATATTCTCTATTATTCGTTGCTCCATATACAGCTCTCCTTTATTAGCTAATGTAATCTTTATCGTTAATTCTCAAATTTCGGTTTGAATGATTGGTTCATATTATAACGTATCCTTCTCCAAATACTCTTTTGGATACAAAAAAATTGCGCTTCTCAATTCTTTTAAATATTTTTTGTAAAGGCTTAATTCAACAAACCCGCAAATGGGTTTGCAAGAAAAAAGAATATTATTACCGATAGAAAGAAATAAATTCAAAATGAAGTTGTTTATTCTATAAAAAGATAATTTTACTTTTTTACAACCATCTTTTTTATTTATTTTGGGGAGAAATCCGACATGGACTTTATTTTAAGCGTTTTTCGATTAATGGCAGAAAGAAAAACACTTATCTATGAAACGCTCCTCCAACACATCGGTATTTCTTTGACAGCGGTGCTATTTATTGCCTTAGTTGGCATACCGCTTGGTATTTTAATCAGCCGACATCCCAAAATGGCAACACCAATTATATATATCACCGGTATTCTCTATACTATTCCGGTTTTGGCCTTATTTGGGTTTATGATTCCCATATTGGGAATCGGAAGCCGACCAACTCTTTTTGCCCTTTTCATCTATGGTTTACTTCCTTTAGTAAGGAATACCTATGTTGGTATAACCGGTGTTGATCGGTCAGTTATCGAAGCAGCTCGTGGCATGGGAAGTACGCCCAGACAACTTTTATTGAATATTGAGCTTCCATTGGCGCTTCCGGTCATCATCGCCGGCCTTCGAACCGTCGTGGTAATGACTATATCGGTTGCCACCATCGCCGCATTTATCGGTGCCGGGGGATTGGGAGTCCTCATTTTTCGAGGAATCACAACCTATAATACTCAATTAACCGTTGCTGGGAGTATTTTGGTCGCAGTTTTGGCAGTAGGTGCCGATGGAATCTTAGGTTTTATTGAAAAGAAACTGTTACAAAAAATCAAAGTATAAGGAGGTTGGTTCGATGAAAATAAAATTTTTAAAAATGATCACTTTCACTCTGCTTTTGTTAATACTGGGAGGTCTGGTTTTAAATGCTGAGGGAAATGCCTCTGATATCGTAGTTTTAGCCAGTAAACCCTTTACCGAATCATATATTCTTACCGAAATCATGGTTCTTCTTTTACAGCATGACACCGATTTAGACATAGAATATAAAAATATCGAGGGAGGAACAACCTCAATCCTCCATCCGGCAATTCTTCAAGGAGATATTGATATTTATCCCGAATATACCGGAACTTCCTGGCAAGATGTTCTTAAAAAGGAAAATATAGTTCCCGATCCTCAGGAACTTTTTAATCTGGTAAAAGCTGAGTACGAAGAACAGTTTCCGTTAATCTGGCTTCCACCTTTTGGGTTCAACGATACCTTCACCTTGGCAATAAAAGCTGATTTAGCCGATAAGCTCAATATCAAAACCTATTCCGACCTGGCAAAAGTTTCCAACCAATTAAATTTTGGAGCTGAGCCAGACTTTTTTGAAAGAAAAGACGGATTTGATAATTTAGTCGAAACCTATGGGTTCAACTTTAAAAACACCAGACAAATGGCTATTGCCCTCAAATACCCGGCAATCCTTTCCGGTGAAGTTGATGTTATCAACGCTTTTTCTACTGATGGGTTACTGAAACGGTACGATATGGTTATTCTTCAGGACGACAAAAACTTTTTCCCCTCTTACTTAGCAGCACCGGTAGTGAGAAAAGCTGTTCTTGAACTTCATCCAGAAGTCGGAGAATCTCTAAGGAAATTAGCAGGTTTGATCGATGAAAACCTGATGATTGATATGAACTACCAGGTTGATGAAGAAAAGAAAGATCCCCAATTAGTAGCCAGGGAGTTTTTAGCCAACCAGGGATTGTTGGAATAAAATATGTTGACAAAAAAATAAATCATGATACAACTCAAAAACATCACCAAACAATATCCAAATAATAAAACCGCAGTCGCAGGGATCAATTTAGAAATTCCAGCAGGAAAAATCTTTTCCTTGATTGGACCTTCCGGCTGCGGAAAAACTAGTATACTTAAAATGATCAATCGTCTCATTGAGCCAACTGCCGGGGAAATTTTTCTTCAAGGTCAAAATATCGCTATTTTAAACCCCATCGAGCTCCGGCGGAACATTGGTTATGTTATCCAGCAAATCGGGCTCTTTCCTCACCTCACCATTGAAGAAAATATTGGTTTTGTTTTAAAAATTTGTGGGGCTCACAAAGAAACTTGGGCTCATCGAGCTGAAGAGCTCATCTTCTTGGTTGGTCTGGATGAAAGTTATCTAAAAAGATATCCTCGGGAATTAAGTGGTGGTCAGCAACAACGGATCGGAGTTGCCCGAGCATTGGCAGCCAACCCTCCTCTAATTCTGATGGATGAACCCTTCGGTGCCATAGATGAAATCACTCGTGAACAATTGCAAAATGAACTTTTACAGTTGCAAAAAAGAGTGAAAAAAACCATTGTTTTCGTCACTCATGACCTAAGGGAAGCCGTAAAGCTCTCCGATCAAATTGCCATCATGCAATCTGGAAATATCGTCCAGGTGGGCACCCCCAATCAACTTCTCTTTTTTCCGGCTAATCCCTTTGTAGAAGAATTTATGGGTTCAAATGGATTTTTCAACAGTCTGCGGTTGCTTTCAATAGAAGAAGCTTTGATCAAAGAGGTTCCTTTTCTAACCAAAGAATCGACGTCACAAGAGATCAAAACTGCTATCCAAAACGCCCAAGACCTAGGATGGAACTTGATTCCGGTGCTTGAGGGAGAAAAAAATATTTTAGGATATACTTCGGTAACTTCGGTTGATCTTCATCAACTTCAACCAGCTGGAGAAGTCCTTCTGATTTCGATGAGTTTTGAACAAGCTTTGAAAAAGATGTTTCTATCGGGAAAACAATTTCTTCCGGTAGTCGACTCTCAAAATCACTTCGTCGGATTCTTTGATTTCACCCACACCTGTACAAAAATGAAAAACGCCTGTCAAAGCTGGCAGTGAGTCGGAGTTTCTCACGACACATAAGCCACCGGAAGCTCTCCCCAGTTGGTGGTAAAGCAGGGAGAAAGCCTTTCCCGGCGCATTGCCCAGGGTTGTACTAGTCCTACTGCTCCAAAATGGACCACCTCCCGCCCCCATCGGTCGTTGATTTTGTCGATCGCCTGTAGCAACCGCTGCTCTTTTCGTTCTAAGAAAGAAACAAAAAGGTTTCCTTGGATCAATTTTTCATTACAAAGTTCAGGAAGGATAACCCCGGCCTTTCGGTAGGCGTATCCCGAACGATAAATTCGAGGGAGGATTGCCCGTATTATTCGAATAAAAGCCACTGTGGAGTTGGTAGCCTCTGGGAATCTGGCGGTAGTAATATTGGCATATTGAGGACCGGAGCGAAAAGGGCTGGTCATGATGAATATGCTTATGGTCTTAGCAGCCAATCCTTCTCGGCGCAACTTCCAGGCAGCCAAAGTTGCATAGTCACACAAAGCTTCTTCCAATTCCTCCCGGACTCCGACTACTTTTCCAAAACCTCGGGATACGACCATCTGCTTCCGGGTCGGTCGTATTTCCTGCAACGGCAGGCAGGGAATACCTTTAAGTTCCATTTGGGTTCGAAGGCCATCCACCGTCATGTGTTTCTGTACCCATCTTTCCGGAAGACGAGTGAAGTCAAGAGCGGTAGAAACTCCCCAGCGATGAAGAAGTTTGGTGTACTGCCATCCGATACCCCAGACATCTTCAACTGGAAACTTTTCCAAAATAGCCTTTTCGTTGCCCCGAATATCATATACCCCATTGGGGAGTTTCTTGGCCACCTTGGTTGCTACTTTGGAAAGGGTCTTAGTACCGGCGATTCCCACCGACACCGGAATGCCCACTTCTCTTTTTACTGCTTCCCGGATGGTTTTCCCGTAATGGGTAAGGTCAAGATCGGCAAATTCCGATAAACTTAGAAAGGCTTCGTCAATAGAATAAACCTCATAGCGCATGACAAAGCGGGCCATGGTTTCCATCACCCGTTCGGAAAGATCAGCGTAAAGAGTATAATTGGAAGAAAAAACCGCAATGCCATGCTTTTTGATCAAAGGTTGAATTTTAAAAAGCGGCACTCCCAGATCGATTCCCATTGCTTTCGCCTCCGCCGAAGCTGCCACCACCATGGTATCGTTGTTGGAAAGAACCACGATTGGACACCCGTCGAGGTCCGGTCGCATGGCCCGCTCACAGGAGGCATAAAAAGAATTACAATCGGCCAAGGCTACAATGCTTTTCATAATTTTACCCTGGAAAGTGAATAACAGCGGTCACCACGCCGACCACCCGAGCTTCTCCAGCAATGGGAAGGAGCAATTTTCCATTCTTTGCTCTTATCCGTGACAATCGCAACGTTCCTTCTACCGCTGCTACCACCAGGGCGTTATCTCCGGGTTGGATTGACCGGTCAACCACCAGGATGTCACCCGAGCAAATACCGAGATTCTTGCTGTCTTCTCCTTTCGCCCGCAAAAGAAAAGTGGCGGCTGGGTGCCGGACAAGCAGAGTGTTCAAATCCAATCGCTTCTCGGCAAACTGTTCTGATGGGTTGGCAAAACCGGTAAATTTCAAGGCAGATCGCATCTCCTTTTTGTTGCGTTATATCAATTTTATAATTTTGTATTTACTGTACTCAACAATTTAACTGGTGCGTTGGCGTTTTGTCAAGAGGTATGAGTTGCGTTTACGCAATTATTTTTGTAAAATAATGGTGCTATGAAATTCAATTTATGGTTATCGGAAAAACTAAAAAAACTGGGATTGACCCAGAGGAAACTGGCCGAACAAGCTGGTGTTTCCCCAGCAACGGTTTCTCGCTGGTTGAGTGGAGAGTTTGAGCCGGATCTAACCAACCTCCGGAAGATTAACCAGGTCTTGGGAGTTCCAGAGCGTGAGCTCTTCTTGCAGTTAGGTTTGGTTGGGAAAGATTTCTTTACTCTTGATGAAGGCGAAGTTATGGTACCGGTGCTGGGGAACTCGATTCCCTGCGGGAAGCCCGGTGGTGAGTTGGAAGAATGCGTCGAAGGATACGAGGTTTTCAAAAAAAGCCTTCTCCCCTTTCCAGTATCGGAGTCCTCTCTGGATGGTATCCGTGCTTACCTCATCCATGCTAAAGGAGATAGTATGCAGGGCGATGGTATCCGCAATGGTGATCGGGTCCTTTTTTCTCCCGATCTGGAAGCCCGTAGTGGTGATATAGTCATCGCTTATATTGAAGATGAAGGTTTTACTATCAAGAGGATTTTTTTTCAAAATAGTACCGTTATTCTGCAAGCCTCTAATCCAGCTTTCCCCCCTATCGTTGTTCAACCGGGAATTCAAGAAATCCGGATTATTGGGAAAGTAATTATGCATATTGGGTTTCATTGAATAACGTTTTTATCCTAAAAAATCCTCAAATAATCTCTGAAAAAATAGCAAAAAGATAAAAAAACCATATAATAATTGAAGGGTTTTCTCTGGCTCTATGAACCCCCCATGTCAGTTGTGTTGTGGCACCAGATGAGGGTAAAAGCCCAAGATTCGAAATGCTATGGCATGTCGCTACATCAATCGGGCGCAATAAATTGTCGCACCCACATATCATATTCTTTTGTAGGGGCCTGATTCGACATGCCCGTGGGTTTTCAGGATAGACCGTCATGCCACTTTCGTGGCATCAGATGAGGATGAAAAAACCTATCTAAATCCGTCATTGCAAGGAGCGTCCTATGCGTCGTGGCAATCTCATTGAGCCATTCTTTCATTCTGAGGAAGGTAGCGTTTTACCGGACATGATAAGCATCTCATTTATACCAATTCCACAATTCCACACATAATAAAAGATGACTGAAGAGATTGCCACGACCTCAAAAAACGAGGTCTGGCAATGACGACTTAAAGTTCCTTCTCCCTTGATGGGAGAAGGTGAGGATGAGGGTGGAAGCCTAGAATGAGATCCTGGTGAGTTGCTTTATATAAGTTACCTATAAAATCTTTCCGGGATTTTTAGAATAGAACTCGATCCTTCATCAAACCAATGGAATAGGCAAAACAATATCCAGATTCAGTGAAAACAATATTCAAAAACAGTACCACTCAAGGAGGCTTAATAGCATGAATACAAAACTGATATTTTTGATCGGTATCATAACAGTACTCATTTTAGGAACATCGGCTTATGGTTTAGAGAATTTCTCATACAACTGGTGGAAAGTGGCTTTCAAAAGTCCGGTCGAGTTCTCCCAGCCGGTTGAAGTTGGCTTGGATGCGGTTTCATTGTTGAATCCTCCTAACGCCGACTTCAAAACTGTACAGATTGAAATAACTTTGGTAGCTGTGCCAAAAAACATGAAAGAAGATCTGGGGAATACCAATGAAGATGTTATTGAGTATGTAAAAGTTGTCTTTTTGGGAACTACCGAACCACCTCTCGAAACTATGGATCGTTCATTTCTGGAAAACACTATTACTGGTCAAGTTTTGGACATGGTAATTCCCCATGATGGAATGATGGAGTTCTATTTAGTTCCTCTTTCCAATGGTGATTCTTTAGCTATAGCTTTCCGGTGGAATCTCTCGGTTCAAAGAGAAGAAGTGGAAAAAATAATTTCCATGGTATCCAGTACTCTTAAAGAAATCCCTGAAAAATAATTTCTCAATTCTATTAAATTTCTCATTTAGTGTATAAATAATCGCATTTATCAGATATTATTTTATTAAACGGCTTTTAAAAAAAGGAGGATAAACCATGAGGAGAAAAGGAATCAACATTGCATTATTAACCGTAGTGATTGGCGTGCTTTTAGTGGGATTTGTTTATGCCGAAGACCAGATTCAAGAAACTGATAATTTCAAATTTTTAGTACCGGATACTTGGCAATTTATCGTTTATGAAAATGGTGCAGTCCAAATCTTCAACCGCATGGCAACCTACATGGTGGAGCTAAAAAAAGAAGGATATAATTTGACCGATGCTGACTGGAAAAGCTCCATGAAAATTTTTGTTGAACAATTCAAAGGGTCAGAGCCAGTTGTGGTTGAAATGTTAGGATTCCAATTCCTCAAAAGCACCTTTGATTATTCGGGAACTCATCAATCTCTCTATACGGCTTTATTGGGTGGCGAGAAAATCTCAATCGGTATAATGGGCCCAGAACACGAAACCGATGAAAAGATTCAAGCAATTTTAGAATCTATCGAAATCAAAAAAGAAGCTGCTGCAGAATAAAAAAGTTTATTCTTTTCCGAGCCTGGCTTTAATAAAAAGCCAGGCTTTTTTTGTGGTAATTTTTCGCAAAATTTATAGGCTATTTTTTAAATTTAGTAATGGTTTAAACGCTGTCATTTTAAGGCTTTGCCCATTTTCTTTTCTAGCGGGAAAGTCATTTTATTATTTCCTCTCCCTTGGTGGAAAAGGATTAAAGTGAGGGGGTAATTATTCTCATTCTCATCTGGTGTCATACCGTGGCATGAAGGCTTATCTCCTAAAACAATTTTTTAAGATGATTTTAGTTCTTCTTCTACCTTCAAATCCAGCTTACCCGCCGATCTTTGTTCCAACTAAAAGCCCCGATATCCAGATCGTGGGTAAGGTAATTATGCATATTAGATATCACTGAGCAATTAATAATATAATTTTTAAAATTCAACGGCATTAAAATGAACCTTACTAGAACTCTTGTACTGTGTTATTATAAAAATGGAAAGTATCTAACCGTCTTTGTATTAAATACTATGAGATAATCACTAACCAGGCATTATAATTTTTATTTCATCACTGTCACCTGGGGAGGACTGAAGTTGAGAATTACCTATCTGTTTCATGATATTTTTGACATCGTTAAAAGTATTATCCCAGTGGTCTCCGTATTGGTTTTTTTCCAAGTAGTAGTGTTAAGACAACCCTTAGCTCACCCTAAGACTTTTTTTTCTGGTATCGTACTTGCCATTGTCGGTCTCTTCCTCTTTCTTAAGGGAGTTACCATGAGTCTAATTCCACTTGGTGAATCGGTAGGTCAAAACATTGTGACCTTGGACAATAAATTATTAATCTCAATCTTTGCATTTGTGGTTGGCTACGGGGCAACCCTGGTAGAACCAGCATTACGTACTCTGGTCTTAGAAGTGGAAGAGGTATCAGTAGGAGCTATTCCAGAAAAAGTCCTTTTGCATACTATTGCTATCGGATTTGGCTTGGGAGTAACCCTAGGTATTATTAAAATTGTTAGCAATATACCAACTGTTAAAATTGTAATCCCCCTTTTATTATTTGCTTTGTACCTGGCTTATTTAGCTCCCGAAAAAATGGTTGGTATCGCATTCGACTGCGCCAGTGCCACCACCGGACCGGTAAATATTCCCATCAACGTTGCCCTTGCTCTTGGCTTATCCCGAGTAGTTGAAGGAAGCGACCCACTACTCAATGGTTTTGGAATTGTCGGTTTGAGTTCCCTGGGAACCATTATTGCGGTTTTGATGCTTGGAATTATTACTAAAGCATGAAATGAGGTGTCATAATGGATGTCATCGCCATATTTGCTGTGGTTGAGCGAGGCAAAGCCGACCACCTGGTAGAAAAGGCTAAAAAAGCTGGAGCTAAAGGCGCCACTATACTTTATGGTCGAGGAACCACTGCCGAAAATGATATAAAGCATTTTTTAAGTTTCCATGTGGAATCCTCAAAAGAAGTTATTATCATATTAGCCGAAAAAGAGCATGTTGAAGCTATTCAAAAAGCACTGATCGAAGCCGGAAGGCTTGATGAACCCGGTACTGGAATCCTTTTTAGCGTTCCTGTTCTCCATCTTACCGGCTTAAAACACCTGGGACTTCCTTAGATCGGTCTCAAGCCGCTACCGTTGATATAGTAAAAAATATAAAAATATCCCTCCAAATTTCCATAATCACTCTTTTCATTTTTTTCTTCCCTGGTGGAAGAGGATTAAGGTGAGGTGGATACTCAATATATCCCTCAATACCTAATTTTAAAGCAATTAACCTGGATTTGAATCTCAGTTTACACCCTCATCCTCACCTTCTCCCATCAAGGGAGAAGGAACTATAGTGATACGTCTTTCTAAGCCCACGCTTATTGAGGGCGTGAGTATCTCATCCTTTAATTATTTTATAAAAATTTTCTAAATGAGATTGCCACGTCATCTAACCAAAAAACGGTTAGACTCCTCGCAATGACGGATTTGGAATGGACTTGATAAATCAAGCCCCTACAAAAGATTATAAAATGTTGGGGTGCAATTTATTGTGCCCGATCTTCATATAATGTAGCGACATGCCATGGCATGTCGAATCCTTGGTTTTCATCTTCATCTGGCGTCATACTATAGCATGAAGGTCCACATTCATTAAAACAAAATTTTTTTAGAGCGGTTTTTCGCTACCAGGCAATTATGTTAATTATGCTTTCTA
>Ga0334888_1004807_pt1 | contig 11906 bp, 5 predicted proteins | sample GraSluR1_MG_FD_207227 | JGI IMG/M metagenome (GOLD analysis project Ga0334888, IMG submission 207227) | Sludge microbial communities from methane-producing bioreactor in Wageningen University, Netherlands - Granular Sludge_3_08-R1 | ecosystem: Engineered > Bioreactor > Anaerobic > Unclassified ...
AGAAGAAAAGATGTTTCGATCAAAGATACAATTAGAATCATATTCATATTGTCGATGCTGTTATCGATCTTTGGCATCGGATATCTGGTTTTCGATAGATGGTTGTCCTCGGCCGAAGCAAAGGTCGGACTCATTGTAGAGACTATCGGCGAGAGTATCTTCAATCAAGTCGTCTCTTTCATGCACGAGCCTACTCATATCAATGAGGTCTATCAAAAGATCATTGAGAACGGTATTCTCGATTTATCCGATGAAGAACTCAGGGAAAAGTTCTTCGTAGGAGTTCTGAGCTCTCAGCGAGACGAGATATACAGTTTCAGCTACGGCACGGCAAATGGCGAGTATTATGGAGCTCGCAGGAATATGGACGGCGTTATTGAGATAATGAGGAATAATGCCTCTACCGGAGGTTACTCCTGGTACTATTCGGTGAACGAAGACTTGACAGCGGGCGAACGAGTCGTTGTAGCGGGGAAATTCGACGCGCGGACACGCGCATGGTACAAAGCTGCACAGGAAACGGCGGGTCCGGCCTTCTCACCAGTCTATAAGCATTTCATTATGAGTGACCTCACCATTTCTGCAGCGTGGCCCGTTTATGATAACGCTGGTAACCTGCATGGAGTAATGGGGACGCACATGCTTCTTTCAAGTGTCGGAGCCTTTCTCAAGGATACTGTGAGCGATTATCATGGTTACGCGATTCTTTTCGAGAAAGACACGGGTGCCCTGATAGCCAATTCGATGGAGATAGACAACTTCTCTGTTCTCTCTGACGGAACCTTAAAGAGATATACCATCAGCGAGATCGAAGAGCGTCATATTGAGCAAGAGTACACTCAATACTTGACGAGTCGGGATTCCTTGTTTGTCTACGAAGGAGAGAGAGAGAAGCTGTTTGTCAATGTGCGTGAGATTCGGATGCCAGGTGTTGACTGGATTCTGATATCTGCAATTCCCGAAGCGCTTTATATGAACAACGTGGTCGACAGCATTCGTCTCACGGTCGTTCTCGTAGCGCTTGCTCTGTTGGTGTCGCTGATTGTTTATCATATTGTGATTGGAAGACTCTTCAAACCAATAGATGATCTTCTCCAGGTATCCGCGGCACTGTCATCCGGAGATTTGTCAAGGCGAGCTGAAGTGGCTAGAAGAGATGAAATAGGGATCATATCTGAAAGCCTGAACATAGTCGCGGACGAAATGCAGTTTCTAATCAACAACCTGGAAGAAAGCGTTAAAGAGAGAACGGAGCAATTGCACAGTACGAACTTGGCGCTGGAAGAGAGCAAAGACCAGCTTCAACTCATTCTTGACTCTACTGCAGAAGGGCTCTATGGAATAGATTTGAACGGAAAGTGCACATTCTGTAATACCAGCTGCTTGAGAATATTGGGCTACAACAGTCCTGAGGAACTGCTCGGGAAGGATGTGCACCTGCAAATTCATCACAGTCGTCGCGACGGAACACCTTTTCCTATCGATGACTGCAAGATTTTCAAGTCAATCAGACAGGGCAAGGGGTTTGTAGCCGATGACGAAGTCTTCTGGAGAGCTGACGGCACGCCACTAGATGTAGAGTACCATTCGTATCCTCAAGTGAGAGATGGCGAAGTAGTTGGTGGAGTGATTACTTTCATGGATATCACAGACCGCAAGAAAAAAGAGGCGGAAATCGAGTACTTGAGCTGTCATGACACGCTAACGGGTCTTCACAACAGAAGCTGTTACGAGAGCAATCGCGACAAAATGGATACTCCCGATAATCTGCCGATCTCTGTGGTCTTTGCAGATATTAACAGTCTGAAGATGACAAACGACGTGTTCGGTCATGCTGCGGGAGATAAGCTAATAAAGAAGTCTGCCGAGATTCTTATGCAATCCTGTAGAAAGGACGATATGATCGCGCGCGTAGGTGGCGATGAGTTCATAATGCTTCTACCAAAGACTGATAGGAGAAGCGCTGAAAAGATTATCTCACGAATCAGGTCTGGATTTTTGAACGCCCGTGTTGAAGCGATGAAGTGCAGCGTTTCGCTTGGAATCGACACGAAAACAAGTATCCATCAGTCGCTGGAAGAGACCATGGTCAACGCAGAAAACATGATGTACAAAGAGAAGACTATGAATCGCAAATCGTCAAACAAAGACATAATTAACACAATTATCGAGACTCTGCATTCGAGATGCGCGAGAGAAAAGCAGCATTCGATTGCCGTCAGTGAGTTGTGTGGAGAGTTAGGAATCGCCCTGAATCTTTCCCAGCCGGAAATAGCCGTGCTGAAACGGGCCGGTTATTTGCACGACATCGGGAAAATTATACTCGAAGAAAGCATTCTTTCCAAAGATACTCTAAAAGCTTTGACAGAAGAAGAGAGAGAAAAAGTGAGACAACATTCCGTTGTAGGATACCGCATTCTGAATCTCTTTGATGATACGCTCGACCTGGCGGAATACGCTTACAGTCACCACGAAAGATGGGACGGCAAGGGCTATCCAAGAGGACTCAAAGGTGAACAGATTCCCCTGATAGCCAGGATTATCTCGATAGCGGAGACTTACGATCGTGTGCTAAGAAGAGGAGCAGGCCCCATCAGTGAAAGAAAGAGGGCGGCGCTTGAGGTAATAAAGGAAGGCGCAGGAAAGCAATTTGATCCGAAGCTAGCCGCACTGTTTGTTCAAGCAATGGACATGAAGAGCCAGTAGGGCTTCGCATTAGCCTGTTACGCTTCGCGGGCAAAAGATCGGTGGAGAGTGGAGCGTTGAGAGTGGAGAGAAAGAGCATTGTCGAGAGTTCGCTTCGCTCACGAGAGAACGAGAATTTCTCGTCATCCCGTAGTGCTCCTATACGGGATCCACTCCTCAGAGCAAAATCGAGATTCTGAGTCAAGCTCAGAATGACGGATTAAGGCGCTCTCGTCCCGGCAGACGGTGAACGTCTCTTTACGCTCTTCCGACCTCTGACCTCTTACCTCAGGTCTTTTCCAAGGACGGGTTCATGCTCCGGGACGACGGACGCTGGACGGGTTTTCGCTCTTGCCAGACCCTAGACCCCAAACCCCAGACCCGTTCTTCGCCATCCACCAATCACCATTCACTAAACACCAGCCACGGTTCTCAAGAGCACACACCCCGTCGGCAGGAGCATGCCGCCACCCCTCTCGAGAGGGGATCTCAGATCAAAAGCGGATTAGCGGCGTTTGATAGCTCTCTCGGAGGGTGGACGTGTTTTCGCTCTTCCGGCCTCTGGTCTTCACCAAGAACCTGGACGCGGAGCGTCGGAACGAAGAACTTGGGCGCAACGCGCCGGAACCGCTCTCTTGCTCTTTCGAAGGACGGGTTCATGATCTGGGACGACGGACGCTGGACGGGTTTTCGCTCTTCAGACCTCTCACCTCAGGTTCTCCAAGGCGTGTAACTTTTGCTTGAGAAGATTTTCAGAGGCAGAAACATCGAGGTTCTCGATTTGTAGGTCAGGTATCGGCTGCCGAATTCGATTTCCATATCGCGTTCCTCTTTTCGTGCAAGTCTGTAGTAGATTATCAGGAGTATAGGCCACATGATAATCAGCGGAAGAGTCGCCCACTCGAATATAAGGCCGAGTGTGATTATCAGGAAGCCCGTGTACTGAGGATGACGAATGTATTTGTAGATACCGGTTGTCACGAGTTCTCCGGTTCCGTCTTCTTTGCTCCAGTACTTCCTGTAGATCTCTCTCCAGCCGGAGATTATGAGCAGGCCGCCGACGAGTGTCATGGCTATGGCGATGTAAGTTCCGGCGAGTCCTATCTGGTTTATCAGGGTGTGCCCCCATAGAATTCCCTCTGGAAGATTCTGACCGAAGGCCCAGGCCACTATGTACATGGTCATCGGAACGCCGAACATCTCAAGAGCGAATGCCACGATGAAAGCCAGATAGACGCTGGAGGGCTTTTTCTGGCTCTTTTTGTAGAAAGGTATGAACAGCAGAAAGACCGAGTACATCGCTATCCATATAAACACCGCAGCCCAATTACCAAAGTGATCCCATACGTTTTCCATTCTTGTTGCCTCCCCTATTTTTAAATCGGTATTTGCTTTACTTCAATCAGAGTGAGTCCCATGTCTCTTATTCGGCTCAGGACAGAGAAGAGAACCGCCTGATCGATCAGCTCTCCACGCAGTACGGTCATTCCGTCTTCGCTATGCGTTATCTCCATATCGCCAAGCCAGGAGCTCCAGTCTCTGTCGATCTCTCCTCTGACTTTGATTTCATATCTCTCCAAAGATCTCACCTCCGATCGACAGTAAAGTTATACATCCTCCATAGAGGATTTATACCTGACTAAAGTCGGGTTTCTGGGTAGGGTTTGCAGTCTTGCGACGGATTTGCAAAGGAGTTACTGCGGTTTTTTCGTCAGTCGTGGAACACAAAGCCTTCTTCGAAGACTTCGAGGCAGGCATTGACCAATTTGCTGTCAAAGAGAGTTCCAGATTTGCTGGATATCTCGTCCAGCGCGCTTTCCAGACCGAGAGCAGCCCTGTAAGGTCTGTGTGAAGCCATGGCCTCGACAACGTCGGCTAAACCGATAATCTGAGCCTCAAGAGTTATCTGATCGCCCTTGAGACCGTCGGGGTAGCCGGAACCGTCCAGTCTCTCATGGTGCTGGCGGACTATGGTGGCCACTGGAAATCCGAAGTCCACATCCTGGAGAAAATCATAGCCCGTTACACTGTGCATCTTGACGAGGTTGAATTCTATCTCGGAGAGTTTTCCGGGTTTTGAGAGAATCTCTGCCGGTACAGATATCTTGCCGATATCGTGCAACAGAGAAGAGATCCGTATATTCTCGATTCTCCTCTCTTCTAGCCCGAGCCTGTCTGCAATAGCGCATGCGAGCTCTCCGACTCTCCTCTGGTGACCGGCAGTGTATGGGTCCTTAATCTCTACTATCTTTGAAAGAGCATTCAGAAGAGTGATTAGACTCTTATGTGTTATTTCTTCGCTTTTCTTCCGTTCGGTGATGTCTCTGATTATACTGACAATGACTTCTTCTCCCTTGAGCGAAGCTGTCTTTGTGCTTATCTCGACCGGGAAGATTGTTCCGTCTTTCTTAATGTGATTGGTTTCATATGGAAGCCCCTCTTTGAAAGCCTTTTGCAGCTGCTCGGATATCCCGGCACGACTATCGGGAGCCCGTATGTCGGCTATCTTCAGCTCTCGCATCTCTTCAATCGAGTAGCCGTAAGTCTCGGTTGCGGCCTCATTTGCATCTAGGACTCTGTGATCTGAAGCTCTCAAGATGAAGATACTGTCGTTGGCGTTGTGAAAGAGAAACTCATAGCTCTTCAGATTCTCGAGATAGGTCTCTTCATTCGTCACGTCCCTTATGAAACCACCAACACCGATCTCGCCCTTTTCGAGGGTCACCGGGAATTTGTAGGTCTCATAGACTCTATCGCCTGCCAACTCTCTGTTCTTCACGAGCCGACCCTTGCTGAGCGCCTCCAGGTCGGTAATCTCGCATTGCTTAGCTACGGGATGGGGAAGAATATCGGCATCTGTTCTTCCCCGTACTTCTTCTGTGGATTTTCCGCTGAATTCTAGCAGTGCTTTGTTGGCGATCAAGTATTTCAGTTCGCTGTCTTTAAGAAACACCATGTCCGGTGTTGCATTGAAAAAGGTCCTGTATTCCTTCTCAAAGAGATAGTTCTTCTGAAGGTTCTCCAGCCAGAAGTTTACCTCGGCTTCAGATTTTTCGATACCGATAAGTCTTTCAGGGGGGATGAAGTAGAAGTTCTCATACATTTCGTTTCTATTTATAACCAGTGGATGCGTTTCAATGACTCCTTTTATTATATCGGGATCGAATAACCTTCGATCGTACTGGCAGATTGCAGTACAGGGATAGAAGGGAAAGAAGTCTCTGTTCAGCCTGTACTCATACTCGATAATTCTTTCCGATCCAGTAATTCCTTTCAAAGCCCAGCTCATTTCGCCCGTAACCCTCAGCGATTTGTAGCCCTGTGACAAAGCATTTTTCACTTCAGATTTAAGCATTTCGATCATCCGATCAGGGTCGAAGGAGCCATCTTTCGTATATGATTCATACTCGTGAAGAATAACCAGTTGACCGTTCTCAATGAGTTGATCGGCATCTATTGACTCTGCTTTGAGAAGGGCGATGACATCTTCCGCTCGCCGCCTGTCGACTATATAGAAGCACTTTTCTCCCTTTTTCAATCCAGCGACGAGAAATGGAACGACACATTCTTTCCACTGCTCTTCGTTTTCGTAGATAAGGCAGAGGTGATCGTGCGGTTTCAAATTTATCAGGGAATCAGTCAATTCGGTTTTCCTGTCCAGCAATATAATTCCCCCTCACATTTACACAAAAACCTCTGAAGAGAGAACGGTCTTCTTCTGCAAGGATTATAGCACTCTGAAACTGACGATTCCTAACAGAGCCGATGCCAAAAAACTACACGCTGAATTCTGCTATTTTTCGTCGCCGTTAGAGTTTTACTTTTTGTATATCTAATCCAACAACACTCCACAATCACGTGCCTTTCTAACCGCCATCGATCTGTTTTTGACTCCGAGTTTTGAGAGGATATTGGTGATGTGCCACTTCGTGGTACCGATGCTAATAAAGAGCTTGGAAGATATCCCGGCGTTCGAAAGTCCCGAGTCCATCATCTTGAGAATCTCGATCTCCCTCGCGGTTAGCGCCTCTACAAGAGAATCCTGATTTGCTTTGTCTCCTATGATCTCATCAAGTCTGTCAACAAACTCCGGGGCGTAGTCTCTTAACGAGTGGGCATACTCGACAGCAGCACTACCCATCTCGAAAAACGGCATGTACCACTCTTGTGAAGCCGCGGCCGATATCGCTCTGAGCATATCTTCTCTGGCAGCATCGCTCCGACCCATCTTCAAATTCAGATTAGCCCTCACAAGCAGGAGTTTCATAACCCTTCCCAGACGACCCCTTTCAGACGCAAAATCGAAGAGGCTGTCGATAAGAACTTCCGCCTCTTCGCATCTTCCCGCCTCGATCAAATAACGGGCATAGATCGAGTATCCTCGCTCTCTGGAAGAAGTGATCTCGTCGTTACTGGAGAGTCCGAACTGGCGTTCCCAGAGACTTAGAGCCTTAAAGTTACCTTCAAGAAGATTCAGCTCGGCCTCGATTGTCGCGACCCTGAAATGGTGGAGCGGAAAGGTGTCAGAATCGATTTCACTCCTGAAGCTTCCCAGTAGTTTCTTGGCTTCAGCACGCCTTCCCGAGTGCCAGAGCGCCATTATCAGATATTGCTCACAATCCCTGCCGAGAATATCTTCGGCAGAAAGCGAGTGTGAGATACGGAAGACCTCTTCGAGCTGCGATATCGCTTCGTCGAGTCTATGTCTTTCATAGAGGCCGATTCCAACTATTACGTTGATGAGATTGCATATAAGGGGCAGTCTGCCGTTGACCAGGCGAAGCTCTTCGATAATCGAAGTGCAGAAGCTGTATGCCTTCCCGGGGTTGCCGCCGATTAGCATATTGAAGGCGATTTCTATCGCCGAAATCACCGTTCCCATGATATTGTCCGAGTTTTTCGATATCAGAAGCGCTTTGCCATACTGTCTGCTTGAATCGTCGATATTGCCTTCCTTTCTTATGGCATCTCCCAGGACTATCAAGGACAGAATTCTGAAAAAGCTGTCCCGTCCGTAAGATTTAGACGCTGCTTCTCTGGCCAATTCCAGTGAGTCTTTCGTTTCCCGAATATTTGCCTCCCACGCCCTGAGAAGGATTATCTCCGGTGAGTTCAACTCTTCATCGGGAAGAAACTGAATCGATTCCACAGCCTCCCTTACTTTTCCGGTGAGAAAGAGCGCCCAGACATTGAGGACGGCAAGTCTTCCCGGTATCGCAAGTTTCATTCTTCTTATACGCTCTATCCAGAAAAGGAGGGTCTCGAATGTTCCCCCGGTGAAGCAGTCCATAGAGCTATCTCCAACTCTCTCAAGAATGACTTCAGAATCCTCGCTCATGAAGGCGCAATTCACTGATTCCCTGAAGAGCTTTTTGCCAGCAAACCAGAGGCTCGCTTCTCTATATATTTTCCTCTGTTTATCCTTTGGGGTGCGAGCTCTTGAGAAATCCGATACAAGTCCGTGATATCTGTACCAGTCTCTATCGTTGTCCAGCGAGACGAGAAAGAGATTTCTGTCGGCAAGGTCTTCCAAAACTTTCGCCGAATCGCTGCGGCCACAAATCAGGTCCGCCAGTTCCACATTGAAGTAATCGAGTAGGGAGGTGAGCTGTATGAACTCCACTGTCGATTCATCGAGCCTTTCCATGACCTCTTCTACAAGATACTCTATGATGTACCTGTTCGTTCCGCTTATGCTCTCAATATGAGCGTCAATCTCTTCGGCGGGATAACTGCTCAGAGATATACTAGCCAGCCTCAGGCTCGCACCCCAGCCTTCGGTACGCTTCAGCAACTTCTCAAGAGCCGCTCTGCCTGGTGAAAAGCCGAGATTAGCACTCATAAACTCTTTCGTTTCCTCAAGGCCGAAGCGGAGATCGTTCATTCTCACTTCGACCAGCCTCCCTTTTGCCCTCATACTGGAAAGGTTGAAGGGAGGGTCCTCTCTAGAGATAACCATTATGTTCAGGTAGTCTGGAGATCTCTCTGCAAGAAAATTCATCACCTCATGAATCTCACGATTCTCTATCACGTGATAGTCGTCTAGGACGATCATCAGCGGCCTATTCAGTTCTGACAGGGAGTTTATCAAGAAAGCTTCAAGGGCTGAGGGAGAGATCCGTCGCGGACTATCAAAGAGTCCCTTAGCCTCTCCTTCAATATCCGGGACTATCGACGAGAGCCCCGCGAAGAGGTAGCCGGCGAAGAGTGCCAGATCGTTGTCTCCCTTATCGAGGCTGAGCCAGACGTGTTCGATCTCCCTGTCACTCAACCAGTCTGAAGCGAGCGTTGTCTTTCCGTATCCCGCCGGAGCGGAAAGCAGAAGAAAGGCAGCGACTTTTGATTTGAATGCATCGAGCCTTGAAAGCAGTCGCTCCCTTCGCATGGTATTCTGTGCGAGCGTCGGAGTCTTTATCTTGGTCTTTATCAGATCTTTCAAATTACACTCCCCGTTTCAAAGAAGGAGCTGTTAGAATTCGTCTAGAGGCTCTCTATCTCTTCTCTGACGAAATCGACCAGTTCCGAAATGTAGGACGCCGAGAAATCGAATCTGATTCCGGCCGCTTCATAGAGTTCGTCTAGCGGTCTTGAATAGCCCATTCTCAAAAACCTCTTGTAATCTTCGACCGCTTTGCTCTTGTCCGCCCTGTAGTTTCTGTATATCGCGAGCGCCCCGAGCTGGGCTATTCCGTACTCGATATAATAAAATGGATTCGTGAATATGTGGGGCTGGAGAAGCCAGCGAATCTCTTTCTCCTTTTCCAGACCCGACCAGTCTATCCCGGCGTTGAATTTCTCGAAAATTGTGGCGAACATCGTGTCTCTCTCACGGGCAGAGTGATCGGGATTTGTGTAAATCCACTGCTGGAAGGAATCGACGGTCATACACCACGGAAGGAAGCTTATAGTTCCGACGAGTTCGTCTCTCTTTGCAATCCGCAATTCCTGACTGTCACGATAGTACTCATCCCAGTAATCCATGGTGAGCAGTTCCATCGCCATAGAGGCGAGCTCGGCCGCTTCGTGGGTGGTATGTCTGTAGGTTATGAGGCGTTCCTCAACGGTAGAGAAGGAGTGCATCGCGTGGCCGGCTTCGTGGAGCATTGTCCTGACGTTTGCGGGCGTCCCGGTCGCATTCATGAAGATAAAGGGAGCACCCGTCTCGTCGAGAGGATAGTTGTAGCCTCCGGGCGCCTTACCCTTTCTATTCTCGAGGTCGAGTAATTGTGAGTTCTTCATCTTCTGCAGATTCAGCCCGAACTGGGGATCCACCTTTGCGAGAACTCTGACCGCCTTATCGATGAACTCGTCCATATTTTCGAAGGGCTTCAGCACTCTGCCCGAGGGTTCGACCACTGTATCCCAGGGCCTGAGAGAATCCACTCCCAGTTCGGCGCATTTCTTGCCGTTGAGTTCTGCGACAAACGGTACGACGACTCTCTCCACTGAATCGTGGAACTGGCATACGTCTTCGACCGAGTAGACGAACCTGTTCTTCTTTGCGTGCATGAAGTCTCTATAATTGTCGAACCCGGCGTTTTCCGCCTGCGGTAGCCGAACCTCCTTCAGACGGTCGAAAAGTACTTCGAGCTTATCGTGGACCGTCTCGAGTTTCTCCATGAGAAGTCGCCACGTATCCTCCCTTACTCCCCGGTCGGGTTCCTGCTGAAGATTGGTCAGTTGAAAGAGAGTGTACTCCTTTCCTCCGTAATTGACAGTCAGTGATCCTATTGTGGCTCCGTACTCTGAAGAGATATCCTTTTCTTTGATCTCCAGAGGCAGGTTTTTCTCTCTAAACATTTCAATGGTACTGGCGACGATTTTGTCGAAATTCTCATATCTTTCGGGTTCAAGCGATTTTCTGTACGGACTGTCATAGTACTTTTCAAGGAGTTTCATCCTGTAAGGCTCGGCTCTGGAAAAGACTCCGGCGAAGAAATCGGAGTATCTCTTTCTCTTTTCTTCGCTGTCGGCAAATCTTGTCATGTCTATATATCTCCATGCCAGCTGTTCCTGGAGGATCATATAGAGTTCGCTCCATCTGAATAGAAACTCCTCAAGAGTGTCTATACTGCTTACGGGATACTCCTGGAGTATCTGGAGTTCCTCTTCGACGTTCTCCCATTGCGATAGATCGAGGTTCTCTGGAAAGTACTTCCGCTGTTGCTTCACGATCTTCTCATCGATCATCGTCCAACCTCCTTACATTCTGTCATCTATTTGAGATTATACATTTATGCTATGCATATTCGCGAAGAGCTCAAACACTACATTCCAACGCTTGCTATCTTTCAGAGATATTGATCTACCCCGAATATCCTCTCTGTAATGATAAACTATTGATGAAGGGAGGTTGTGAACTTGGGAAAGATCGCGGTCGTCGGTGAGTTACTGATCGACTTCATCTCAGACAGTCTTGTAGACGAACTGGCTCAGGCAAAGAGCTTTGGCAGATTCTTCGCCGGCTCTCCGGGAAACCTCGTTTCCAATCTCAGAGATTTGAATATCGACACTTCTATTTTATCGAGAGTGGGAGAGGACTCCTTTGGAAGAGCCTATATTGATCTACTTAAGAAGAAGAGTATAGATACCTCATTCATTCAGATAGATAACTTTAACCCAACGTCTTTCGTCATAGTGTCACGTTCCAGAGCGAACCCACAGTTCATAGCCATGAGAGGGGCGGATTCGCTTATAGAACCACCCGAAGAAAGCGAAATCGAAAGATTTCTGGAGGGCGCCGCTTCTCTTCATCTCACGTCCTGGCCTCTCTCGAGAACTCCTTCAAGAGACACCGCTATGAAGATACTTGAAGTCGCGCTGGAGAGAGGGATAAGAATCTCTCTCGATCCGAACTTTCGTGAAGTGCTCTGGGAAAGAGGGCATGACGGCCGGAGCTTCATGAAGGAGCTGCTCCGCTCTGTGGACATAACGAAGCCTTCAGACGACGACGCTTTTCATATCTTTGGCGAGCTGAAGCCCCGTGAGTATCTGGATGCCTTTCACCGAGCAGGAGCTAAAAACGTCATACTCACACTGGGAAAGCGCGGCGCTCTTGTTTCCGACGGAAGCCGGATCGAAGAAGTCTCTTCGTGCGCCAGACGGGTGGTCGATACCACCGGCGCAGGCGACGCCTTCTGGTCGGGTCTGTATGCCGGGTTAATCGAGGGGCGAGATATCTTTAGGGCGGCGGAATACGGGAGTTACTGCGCGGCCTTCCG
>Ga0334888_1004808_pt1 | contig 11900 bp, 12 predicted proteins | sample GraSluR1_MG_FD_207227 | JGI IMG/M metagenome (GOLD analysis project Ga0334888, IMG submission 207227) | Sludge microbial communities from methane-producing bioreactor in Wageningen University, Netherlands - Granular Sludge_3_08-R1 | ecosystem: Engineered > Bioreactor > Anaerobic > Unclassified ...
CAGGTCTTTGAGCGCCAGAACCTGGTTAAGCTGCGGCAGTTGATCCAATGCATAATAGCGATAGCCGCTCAACACATCCACCTTTACCGGCTTGATAAGCCCCAGGTCGTCATAGTAGCGCAGGGTCTGAACGCTCACCTGCCCAATGCGTGCGAATTCGCCAATTTTGAGATACATCATCCCTCCACAGCATCACTATACACCCTACAGCTACTATAGAGTCAAGAGGCAATTTGGGATGAATGGAAAACGGTGATTTTATCCTTCATACTCCATATCTTTTGAATCCGACTTCTGAAAGATATATAATATTTTTGGGGAAACAAGTCCGGCAAGAATACATACCAAACCTTGCATGATGGAGAAGATATGATCGGCTTTGTCCAAATTCTGGGAGGGTTGGCTCTTTTTTTGTACGGCATTCGCCTGCTCAGTTCCGGCATGGAAAAATTGACCGGCGATTATATTCAAAAATGGCTCGATCGAGTCACCAGTGGGCGCATCAAGAGCTTCTTTTTTGGGGCTGTGGCAACAGCGCTCATCCAGAGCAGTGGTTTGTTAATGGTGACCATGATTGGCCTGATTAATGCCAATTTGATGACAGTGGAGCAGGCTATTGGGGTTATGCTGGGGCAAGAAATTGGCACCACCTTCACGGCCCAGATTGTGGCATTTGAAATCGGCAACTTTCGACTGATGCTGGTCATCCTGGGAATCCTGCTAATTGAATTTTCACCCAACCGTGAGTGGAAAAAATACGGTGAAATTCTCATGGGGCTGGGCATTGTGTTTGTGGGTATGAGTTTCATGTCGAATGCCCTCGACGGCCTGATTGAGATTCCCTGGGTGGCCAGCAGCCTGTTAAAGATGGGTGAAACACCGCTGGTGGGTGTGCTGGCAGGGCTGCTTTTTACGTCGCTCACGCAAAGCAGCACGGCGGTCACCAGTCTCACGGTGGCCATGGGCATCAGTCACTGTATCACGGTGGAAGGCGCAGTGGGCATCATACTGGGCGCCAATATCGGCTCTTGCATCACCGGCTTCATTGCCGCTGCACGGTTGTCTCCGGCTTCACGTCAGGCGTCGCTGGCGCAAATCACCATCAATGTAATTGGTGTGTTATTGTTCCTGCCTTTTATCATCCCTTATAGTAATCTGGTAAAACTAACTTCGACGGAACTCCCCCGCCAGATTGCCAACGCCCATACCATTTTTAATCTAACCGTAAGCCTGGCGCTGTTTCCTTTTGTTAAACCCATCGCCAGTTTTGCCAGCCGGTTGGCTCCCAACAATCAAAGAGATAAAGAAATCAAATCGACCGCCTATATTGATGAAAAACAATACAGCGTTCCATCAGTGGCATTGAACCAGGCAGTGCGAGAACTCATCCGCCTGGGGCAGATCACGGCAGACATGGTGCAAGACGGCTGCCGGGCGTTGATTGAGAAAGACGCATCGTTGGCTCAGCGTGTTTTGACTCATGAAAACCAATATGCTGACCCGATCACGCGCGACCTGGATAGTTTTGTCAACACCTTAATGCAAGCAGATTTGAGCATCACTCAGCAGAAAAGATGTTTTCAGATCAAAAATTTGCTTACCGATATGGAAAGAGTGGGTGACATGGCTGAGAACATCGCGCAATATGCCATGGAGCGCATTGAGAAAGATGTTCGCTTCAGCCCGCAGGCCATGGATGACTTATTGATGCTTTCGAAAAATGCCCATGAAAATTATCTGCTGGCGGTGCGCGCTTTTGAAAAAAGCGATCGAAATTTGGCGAAGCGGGTTTGCCAGCAGGAAAAGGAATTTGACCAGCAATACTGGAAAACTCGCCAGGGGCACATCGAGCGCTTAAAAATTGGCGTGTGCCAACCCGATGCAGATGTGATTTTTACGGAAGTATTACGCAACCTGGAACGCATCAGCGATCATGCCGATAACCTGGGCATTAGTGTCATTCGTTACGCCACGCCCGAAAAAAACGCTAAAACAGGTTTCAATCATTCTTCTGAAAAATAAATCGAGTCGGGTCATCGGTGAACTTTGTCCAGGCCAGCGCCACCTGCGGGATCACTTCAAATAATCCGCCTTCATCCCACTGGTCGGGCTGCGGTGCATAACCGTCCTGTTGATACTTTTGCGTATAGGCTGCGGCGATTTGCTGCGCCAGCTCGGGTTCAGGCTTTTCCACGGCTTTGCCGGTTCCCTCCACAATGACCACCTGTTCGCCGCTTTCCAGGTGCAGCGTCACCTGCGGGTTGTGCGCCAGGTTGCGCGCATGGCGGGTTTGCGGGCTGCCGTCAAAGTAGAACCTGCCCTGCAGCCATACCCCCCATTTGGGAACGGCGTGCGGGCGGTTGTCGAGACGCACGGTGCACAACCAGTAATTGCGGGCTTGCGACAGGCGCTGTTCCACCTCATCCCAATCCAGCCAGGAGGTCGGGTTGAGCAAATACCCATCCGGGAAGATGGGGCGGGATACCTGAACAGGCTGCATGGTAACTCCTTTTGAAATTTATGCGCAGGCTTGTTGGGTGATGACCTCGGCAATTTCAGCTACGCTGTTAAAAACGATATGGGGCTCGCGCGCCTTTAATACATCGACACGTGTAAAGCCCCACGAGACGGCGCCAAAAGCGGCTTTGACTTTTTGGGCAGCCTCCAGGTCTCTAATTTCATCACCAATGCACAGGGTTTCAGCCGGTTGAACGCCGCATTTCTTGATGACCTTTTGAATGCGGCGCGGTTTGCGAAAGAGCGGCACCCCGCACTCATAGTATTGGAAAAGGGATGCGTTTTGGGGACCCAAAACCTCTTGAACATTTTCATACGAATTGGATGTAACCATGGCCAGTTGGATGCCGTGATTGGCCAGGCATTGCAGCAAATAATCCACCCCGTCAAACAGGGTCACCTGATGAATTTCTTTTTTCATGCGTTTATTGACATGCCGGGCGATAAGTGGGAATTTCCAGAATGGCAAGCGGTGCATGCGAATCATCTCTCTGGCGTGCATGCCGCGCAAGGTCTCCAGGTCCAGGTTGGCAACCCGTTTGATGTGGAACTGCTCGGCTACCTGGTCAATCACACTGGCAAGCCAGGGAAAGGAATTAGCCAGTGTACCGTCAAAGTCAAATACAACCAGTTTATAAGCCATAATAAACCTCAACCAGTAATTGATATAGATCGATCAGGCTAGCGCATATTCAACCGCGGCCAGCGCATGCAGCGGGGTGGTATCGAACAGCGGCGCAGAGCAGTCGCCTTCTTTGACCAGCAGCCCGATCTCGGTGCAGCCCAGGATGATGCCCTGTGCTCCGCGCTGCACCAGGTGGTCGATCACACGCAGGTAGGCTGCTTTGGATTCGGGGATAATTTTACCCACTACCAGCTCTTCATAGATTACACGGTGGATGATGTCGCGCTCTGCGGCATCGGGAATCAACACCTGCAAACCATGTTTCTCGGCCAGGCGCCCGGTGTAGAAATCCTCTTCCATGGTAAAGCGGGTGCCCAACAGGCCTACCGTCTTAAGCCCGCGGGTTTTGATGCTTTCAGCGGCGGCATCGGCAATGTGCAGCAGCGGAATGTTGATGCTGCGCTGCACATCATCGGCCATTTTGTGCATGGTGTTGGTGCAAATGAGCAGAAAATCAGCGCCGCCTTTTTCGATCAGACGGGCAACATCCACCATCATTTGCGTGGCTTCCTGCCATCTGCCCTGCGACTGCAGCATTTCAATTTCGGCAAAATCCACCGAGTACATCACACATTGGGCAGAATGAACACCGCCCAGGCGCTGATGCACCGCTTCATTAATGATGCGGTAATACTCAACGGACGATTCCCAGCTCATGCCGCCCAGCAGGCCAATGGTTTTCATTTGAGCGCTCCTGTGTTTTTGATTGTTTGAACTTGCATAATTCTACTGCAATCTATAGTGCAATTTATATTCAAAAACTGTTTTTTCTACCGTGGAATTTCACAGCGGTCTGAAAAGCCGGCGGGTGGAACGCCCAGCGCCTGGATCAACCTTGCCCAATAGTTCACCTGTGCGGCAGTGCTGGCCAGGATGACCATTTCCCTTTCCTTAAATTCGGCCTTCAATTCTTCGATAAAATCTGCGGGGAATTTCAACGGGGTTTGCGAGATGAGTCGCGCGTATTGAATTGCCAGGCGCTCACGCTGCGAAAAAGTGGAAACCTTGTCCAAATCCATTTCGCCCTGCAGGGCAAGCAATTCCTCATGGGTAATGTTGTCCTGCTCTGCCTGGAAGCTGTTCATGTCAATGCAAAAAGGGCAGGCCGCGGCATAAGATGCCTGGATGCGTACCAGTTTTAACAGACGTTCATTCACATCACGGTCGCGATGCGCCACCAGCGATTCAAGCACGCCGGAACCAACGGCGGCTCTGGGGTACCAGGTGAGCAGGCGGGCGGCCAGCATGGGTTTGCCGGTGATCTTCTCGGCCAGCCAGATGCCCGGCCTGATCAAAAACGGAATGGGGTTTGGGGGTGCAATAAAGGCGCTCATATTTCGTCCTTAATAAATTGTGTTTATTGTGTTTTAGATGCTGTCCTTTGAGTTAAGGTTTCAATTAAATTAATTGGAAAAAATTGCTATAATCCATAATTCATTTTAATAAATTGCATGCAGTTTCTTTATCGCTTTCATGAATGCCCTGAATTGATTGAGTTTCTCTTGCGGAAGAAAACACTGCCTTTTAGATTGAAAAAGGAATTGAGCTGGAAAGGTTTAAATTGATGGCAATTTCTTACAATTTTTCTGTCGAGAATAATATTCTGGTTGTTAACACTTCAGGGGCAGATGAATGCCTGGAAGAAGTGCAGCAATATGGCATGGCTGTGATTGAAAAGGCCGTTGAACAAAATTGCAAAAATGTGCTCTGTTTGGAAACCGATCTGGAATATCGCCTGGGAGGATTTGATATATTTAAATCCGCTGAATATATTGCCGCCAGCGCTCCCAATGTGGCGCGTGTGGCGATTGTTTGCAATCCCCGCTATGCGGATGACCTGGCTTTTTGGGAGACAGTGGCTGTCAATCGTGGATTGATGGTGCGGGCGTTTCAAAACCAGGCTGATGCACTGAAGTGGATTAATTCGTGATTGTGGCGGAATTTGATCTACAGGAAGCGTGAAAAAAATGGGGATTAACTATCAATTTACAGTTGAAGATAATATATTGGTTGTCAATGCATGCGGCGTGGGAGATAAACTGGAAGAAGTCAAAGATTTTATCCTGGCCATTGTGCAAAAAGCACTGGAGCAAAACTGCAGCCGGGTGTTGTGCCTGGAAAAAGATTTGGAATACAAAATGGGGTTTATGGATCTTTTCCAATCGGCGGTTTTCGTTGCAACCCTCAATATTCCCGTCGTGGGCGCCAGCCTGGCGATTGTTTGCGATGAAAAATATTATAAAGACCTGGCATTCTGGGAAAATGTTGTTGTCAACCGCGGATTAATCATGCGCGCTTTCACCGACCCCGAAAAAGCCAGGGAATGGCTGAAGAAATAAATGATGCCCTCTCCATTTTGAAAAGCAGTGCTCTCAACCCAACCAAGGTGCGGGCGTTTCTAAATGGCGAAGAATTATTGGGGGGTGATCACCTGTAAATCGGGAAGAATGGCAGGATGAATTTCTAAAAAAGTTGTCTATAATAATCCTGACAGGGTTCGACATTGCTGCGAGGCGGGCGAAGGAAACATTAAACAAAATTCATGAGGGAGAAATTATGCCCAAAACCGTAATAATTACCGGCGCATCCAGCGGGATCGGGCTGGAAACCGCGCTGTATTTCTTTGAACGCAACTGGAACGTGGTGGCTGCCATGCGCTGTCCAGACCAGCGCTGCACACCCCTGCATGACAAAGGCCTGCCCGACCTGGTGCACATGGACGTGACTGATGAACCGTCCATTCGAGCGGCGATTCAATATGCCGTGGATAAATATCACGAAATCGATGTGCTGGTGAACAACGCCGGTTACGCATTGTATGGCCCTTTTGAAGCCGCCTCGCGCGAACAAATTGCCCGGCAGTATGACACCAACGTGTTCGGCTTGATGGATGTGACCCGCGCCATTTTGCCGCATTTTCGCCGGCAGCAGGGCGGCGTGTTGATCAATGTGGCTTCCATGGCCGGGCGTATCGGTTTCCCGCTGTATTCGCTGTATAACAGCACCAAGTGGGCGGTGGAGGGTTTCTCAGAAGCGCTGCATTATGAAATGAAGGACCACAACATTCGCGTCAAAATCATTGAGCCGGGCATCATCCAAACCGATTTTTACGGTCGCTCCATGGATGCCGCCGATGAAAGCGCCTGGCAGGAAGCCTACGGCAACATCTTAAAACGCGGGCAGCGCAGCACCAGCGGCGACATGGGTATTGGCGCTTCCAAACCGCTGGCCGTGGCGCAGGTGATTTACCGCGCGGCTACCGACGGCAGTGGGCGCTTGCGCTATGGTGTGGGCATGGATGCTGTTCTGGTGTCGGCCATGCGGCGCATTTTACCGGAAGGGTGGTTCTACCGCATTTTGGAAAGATTTGCCTTGAAATGACCGGTTTAACCTGATTGCTATCGTTTAACTGGAAGATTTGAACTTATGTCTCCTGAAACTGTGCCTGAGAAAGAAAGATGGAATTTTGCGGCGTTTAAAACGCCGGCTATCTTAATGGCGGTGTTCTGGATCATAGCCATTGCTCTGTGGCTGACCACCGGCAAGATCTTCTACCTGGGCAATTTTGGATATATCGGCACAGCTCTGGGCTTGGGAATGGGAATCTACAGCGCTCTGCCGCGCCGCAAACGCTGGATTGGGCGGCGCATAGCCCAGTTTCTTATCGGTGTATATATGCTGGTTTTTCTTGGGTTCATTGAACGCGAGAACATGCAAATTGAAGGTTTCTTCTTTTATTTATTGGCTGGCATATTCGCCGGCGCGGTTATTCATTACCTGGTGGCCAAGCTGGTGGGCCCGCTGCTGTTCAATCGCGGCTGGTGCGGTTGGGCGTGCTGGACCGCCATGCTGCTCGATTTGCTGCCCTTCAGGCACAACAAAAAAGGCCGGCTGCCGGGCAAGTGGGGCTGGCTGCGTTATGTTCATTTTGGTATGATCCTGGCCCTGGTGTTGATTTTGTGGTTCGGTATGGGTTACCGCGTTGAAGAACAGAGCATCACCGAATTGAAATGGCTGCTGATCGGCAACCTGTTATACTATCTGACAGCAGTGCTGCTGGCGTTTTCACTCAAAGATAACCGCGCCTTTTGCAAATATGTGTGCCCCATCCCTACCCTGCAAAAAATTGCCAGCCGCTATGCCTTGTTAAAAATAGAAGGAAAACAGGAATTGTGCAATGAATGCGGTGTCTGCGTCAGGGTTTGCCCGATGGACATTGACATTCCCGCTTATACCCGGCGTGGATTGCGTGTGCTTTCGACCGAATGTATTCTGTGTTTTGAATGTGTGGATGTGTGCAATCAAGGAGCTCTGGATTCAACTTTTAAGTGGGATGGAGAACAATTGGAGTTGCTGCGCACGGGGAATTAAGAAACATAATGGATATTTTAGTTCTTTTTTAGGCGAAACTTAGAACTTTATATCTATAATTCGCCATAGTCACACTGTCTTTTGATTGGTCTTGATGAAAAGACAGCTCTTTGCTGAGAGAGATGGATGCCATGAACGCAACCTGGCAAAACATCTACATTGCCATTGTGCTGGTCAGCGCCGCCATATCGGGCACGCTGGCGGTCATCACGCTGCGCTTTCATCGGCGCAATCTTTTGACGCGCTTTTTCGCACCCATGATGCTGTCGGTGGCCGAATGGCTGGTCACTTCCTTTTTTGTGTGCATGAGCAAGGGCGATCACAACACCCTGCTGTGGATCTACGCCCGCTACACCGGGCTGGCCTTGATGGTGCCCTGTTTTGCCGCGTTTGTCTTTCAATTGACCGGGCAAACCCGCTGGCTCACCCGTAAAAACTTGCGGTTGTTGTTTGTCATCCCGGTTTTAACCATCCTGCTTTCCTGGAGCAACGACCTGCATGGTTTGATGATCACCGATATCCATTACAGCATGGATCAATCCTTGCTTTATGTCGATTCAGTGACATACGGCGCCTATTTCTGGGTTCATACAATTTATAGTTATGCCTTTATGTTGATCGGTATTGCGCTGCTGGCTCGCAAAGCCTTTCATTCGTTTTCGTTGTACCGGCGACAGGCGATGGTGGTTTTGCTGGGTGTCATCCCCATCGTGGTGGTAAGCGTGATCGATGCTTTTTTGCTTTTCCCGCAATTCAAGCATGCGCTTTCGCCCATCGGTTTTGCCATTTCAGGCATTGCGTTTTTCGACTCGATTTACCATTACCGGCTAATGAATGTGGCGCCCATTGCGCGTGATTTGCTGATTGAATGTTTGAGTGACGGCGTGCTGGTGCTGGATCAGAATAACACCCTGGTGGATATTAACCCGGCGGCGGAAAAAATTTTGCATCTAAAAGCTGAAAGGATCATCGGCTGCACAGGTGAAGAGGTGCTAAGCCCGTGGAAAGAATTTTTTCCACTGCTGCAGGGGCGGGTGGATGTGTGCACAGAAATTAATTTGAATGAAGAAGGGAAGGAGAAGGTTTTTGATCTGCGGATCAACCATGCTGTTGAACAGAATGCCGGGATCATCGGGCATCTCATCATCATTCATGAAATCACCCATCGCAAACACATGGAAGCGCAACTGCAACAGAAGAATGCGCTGCTGCAAGAACAACTGGATGAGATTCATGCTTTGCACTCCAGGCTGCAAGAACAGGCAGCCCGCGATCCGCTTACCGGTTTATATAACCGCCGCAACCTGGGTGAAACCCTGAAAAATGACAAGAAACTGGCTGACCAGGAACAGTACCCATTGAGCATCCTGATGATCGACATTGACCGGTTTAAATCCATCAATGACCATTTCGGCCATCAATGCGGCGACCAGGCGCTGGTGTGGTTGAGCGAGCAATTTGGCAAAACCATCCGCGCCAATGATTACATCTACCGTATTGGCGGCGAAGAGTTTTTGATTTTGCTGCGCAATGCCAATACACAAACCGCCTGTCAACGCGCCGAGAGCATTCGCACCGCCGTTGAAACATCCGATTTTTGCTATCATGGTCAACCCATTGATTTGAGCGTCTCCATCGGTGTGGCGACCTACCCCTATCACGGCGAAGAGATTGACAGCGTCATCCAGGCGGCTGACACGGCTCTGTATGCCGCCAAAGCAAATGGACGCAACCGGGTGCAGGTTTGCGGTGGTACACTGATGGGGTAAATATTCGTATTTTTTCGAGGAGAATGTGGCATGGTAAAACGAATGGTAAGACCGCGGCTGGCTGGCATTAGGAGAAACCTGGCGCCCATGCAGGCGTTGATGCAAGCCAACCGGTTGGTTGAAAAGGGAAAATTGAATGAAGCCGGGGCTGAATTTGCCCGCCTGGCTGAAGAATTGGCAGAGGCGCGCCCGCGCCAGGCTGCCAATTTGCACGCCGCGGCTGCGTACGCATTTGTGGGCGCCGGGGCAGCCGAGCAGGCGCTTCAGCACGCTGCTCAAGCGTTGCAAATGTTTCAACAATACCGCATGCTGCAGCGCTTCCCGGTTTTCTTTGCCAACATCACCCGCGAAATGCAGGAACAAGGCATGCACGCAGCAGCGCAGCAGTTGGAAAGTGAATTCGGCCTGGATGCACAGCAAGCCCAACCTGGTCCTGACGCCGGGGCGGAAGAAAGGCGCGGAACAATGCCAGCGGCCTGCCCGCATTGTGGCGGCGCCGTGCGCAGCGACGAGGTGCAGTGGGTGGATGCCTTCAGCGCTGAGTGTAACTACTGTGGTGGAATCATCCGTGCGGAGTAGGTAACCGCACGTTTTTTTGCCTGTCAGAGGATGGCTCAAATGAAAACAGAATCTTTTGACCGGTTTGCTCCAACAATCCTAAATGTGTATCAGCGGGATAAAGAAGCCTTTTGGTCGGCGGTGATGGCGCCTTTCCTGGCAAACCGCATTTCATTGTTGGATTGGTGGCAGCATCTCAAGATTGACATGGAACTGCTGAATGCTTTCAAAGGGCTGGATGATAACGGCAGCCAGATCTTGCGCGAATTCAGCGCCCCGCTGGGGTTTGACCTGACCCGCTGGAAAAGCAACCGCACACAATATTTCAAAGACGCCTACCCGGTGTTCGCTTTTTTGGCGGTTTGGATGCACGAAGAAGGGCTGCACGACCTCACAGACAGGTTCGGCGAAATCTTGCAGGCGGGCGTTTTTGCTGTGGCCGGTTACGGCATCCTGGACGAAAATGTGGATGCCAACCATCCCTCTCCGGTCGAAATTCTAACCGCCCAGGCCTTGATTGCTGAATATGAAATGCGCGCGCTCTCTATTTTTGGGCCCACCGAGATCAATCAGGCAATCTTGCACAAAATGCGCACGCTTTTCCTGCAGGCTGAGATCAAAGAGAAATATCAGCGTTGGAAAGGCAGCCCCTACCGCCTGGATCATCCCGAAGACCTGGGCGCCAAGGGCGCCAATGCGGTCACGCCCTACATGCTGTGCCTGGAACGCCTGGGTAAAGCCGCGCAAATTGACGACTACTGGCAGGTTTTTCTGACCTTCGGGGCGGCCATTCAAATGATCGACGACTGGGAAGACCTGGAAAAAGACCTGGCAATCGGGCATTACTCTTTTGTGACCCTTGGTTTTGAAAAGTTGATTGACTCTAAGGATCCGAAACGCACGGCGCAGGCGCTGCGTTCCAACCGGGAACATGTGCGGGCAACCTATGACCGCTCAAAAGAAATGATCACCCGGGCGCGTGAAATTTTAGATCGCCTGGATGACCATTATTTATTCCGCCTGGTGGATGTCACCGAACTGCGGCTGGATACATTTTTCCACAAGGAAATGAAGATCGATTTCTAACCTCGTCTCACTTTACAACATCTCAACGGCGTGCCCCACGCTTTTCATCAACCACACATAGCCGTCTTCCAAACCGGGCTGCACAGGCTGGGCGGCAGGGTAACCGGCGGCGCTTTCGCCCACCAGGCGGTACTGCACGCCTTCGGCCAGGTGCAGCATGGAAACCACCGTTAGACCGTGATCGGGCTTTTGCAGGTCGCTGGTGGTCAGCGTCCACACATGCCCGGCGGCGGCTGCCGTCAACTCGGTGGGGTTGCCGCGGAACAGCAGCTTGCCGTGCGCCAGCACCGCCACGTCGCGGCAGGTTTGGCCAATGTCTTCTACAATGTGAGTGGAAAGCAGCACGGTGCGTTCAGACGCCAGGTTGACCAGCAGATTGCGAAAACGAATGCGCTCTTCGGGGTCCAACCCGGCGGTGGGTTCATCCACGATTAAAATGCGCGGGTCGTTGACCAGCGCCTGGGCAATGCCCACCCGGCGCTTCATGCCGCCCGAAAAGCCTTTCAGCTTGCGCCCGGCTTCCTGGCTTAACCCCACCATGTCGAGCACCCTGGCCACGCGCTGCTTGCGCTCGTCCGGCTCGTGCATGCCTTTCAGCACGGCCATATAATCGACAAATTGTTCGGCGCTCAGTTCGGGGTACATGCCCAGTTCCTGCGGCAGGTAGCCCAGCATGGCTTTGACCGCCATGCGCTCTTTTTCGCTGTCGAGCAAATGACCGCACACGCGCACTGATCCGCGCGTGGGGTGAACAATGCCAGCCAGGATGCGCATGAGGGTGGTTTTGCCGGCGCCGTTGGGCCCCAGCAAGCCGAACATGCCGCTGCCCACTTCCAAATTCAAGCCATCGAGAGCGGTGATGGAACGCACCCCGCTGCGGTAGGTTTTGATGAGATTACTGATTTCAATGGTAT
>Ga0334888_1004813_pt1 | contig 11896 bp, 12 predicted proteins | sample GraSluR1_MG_FD_207227 | JGI IMG/M metagenome (GOLD analysis project Ga0334888, IMG submission 207227) | Sludge microbial communities from methane-producing bioreactor in Wageningen University, Netherlands - Granular Sludge_3_08-R1 | ecosystem: Engineered > Bioreactor > Anaerobic > Unclassified ...
TTTTTCCAGATTAATAGAAGCTGTATCTATCTTTAAAGCGTCTTCTTTTTCTTTGGATTCCTTCGATAAAAAGAAAGATTCCGTTTGTTCTTCTACTTCTTGATCTGAAGAGAAAATAAATTCTTTTATCTCTTCCTGTTGAGGAACATCTTCTGCTGGAGGCTCTAGTTCTTCCGCTTCTTCAATTTCCGCTTTCCCATCTTCTATCAAAATATCTCTTCTCCCTATTTCCGCTTCCATTCTTTCTTGAGCTTTCTTCAGTTGATTTTCTGGCAAATCTTCTTCAAAGGACCAGGGATCAAAGAAGGTGTCTTTTTTTCTATTCTTTTTTGCTTGTCTGGTTAAGGAAGAAACTATTGATATCAGGATAAAAGCAAAGATTAAAAATTCCATCTCATTCCACCTCTATTTCTATAAGGATTATTTCATAGTATTATTTATGACCTTTATTTGCTGGCATCATTCTTCTTTTCAGTATCAGAACTCATCTTGGATATGGTACCTCTCATCTGGGTATCTGACTGAATATTTTGCATATTATAATAATCCATTACACCAAGCTTACCTTCTCGCAGTGCCTGGGCTAGGGCTTTTGGTACCTCTGCCTCAGCTTCTACTACCTTTGCCCTCATTTCTTGTACGGCAGCTTTCATTTCCTGTTCTCTGGCTACCGCCATAGCTCTTCTCTCTTCTGCTTTAGCCTGAGCAATGCGTTTATCAGCTTCAGCTTGATCGGTTTGTAGTCGTGCACCAATATTTTTCCCTACATCTACATCGGCAATATCAATAGACAAAATTTCAAAAGCAGTTCCGGAATCCAATCCTTTTTTTAGAATAGTACGAGATATGTCATCAGGATTTTCTAAAACTTTTTTATGGGTTTCAGCTGATCCGATTGTAGTAACGATTCCCTCTCCGACACGGGCAATAATGGTCTCCTCTCCGGCTCCTCCTACTAAACGTTCAATATTAGCTCTTACCGTTACTCTGGCCTTGGCTTTTACTTCAATACCGTCACTGGCAACAGCGGCAACAATAGGAGTTTCAATTACCTTGGGATTAACACTCATTTGAACAGCCTTTAAGACATCCCGACCAGCCAGATCAATAGCGGCAGCTCTTTCAAATCCCAGTTCAATATTTGCTCTCTGAGCAGCAATGAGAGCATTAACTACATTATCCACATTGCCTCCAGCCAGATAATGACCTTCCAGCTTGTTAACATTCAAATCCAGACCGGCTTTAGTTGCTTTAATTAAAGGTTCTACCACCTTTGAGGGAATAACCCTGCGTAGTCTCATCCCGATGAGATTCATAAGTCCTACCCTGACTCCAGCTGCTAAAGCAGCAATCCATAACCTTAAAGGAATAAAACTGAATATTATCGAAAAAGCAATGATGATAAGAAAAACCATAACCAAAAATGGTAAAATATTTCCCACATTTACCATAGTTAATTCTCCTTTCTTCCATTTGATTTATCTTTACTTATCTATTTATTTTACGAACCACAATCCTGTATCCTTCTACTTTAATGATTTCAACCGTTTCACTGGAGTCTAAATAGCCACTTTCACTGACTGTATCATATCTCTTACCTTCTATTTCCACCGTTCCTGAAGGGCGTAAAGGAGTAACAGTTTTGCCTTCTTTTCCCAGCAGATAGCTATAATCTGCCGATGAACTATAACCTGCTTCCCGGGTAGCTGATTCTGATAATATGAAACTTTTCAGAGCCCCCTTCCTCTGAAAATATTTATAGGCTAAAAAACTGGCAATACCGGCAATAAATAGAGAAATCAAGAGCATGTATATCCCGGAAGTAGTTGAAGCTGCTGCCAGTACTATGGCAATAATTACGGCTACCAATCCACTTATACCAAAGATACCAAAACCCGGTAGAAATGCCTCTACCAATAGAAATATAATGCCGAAAACAAAGAGAAGGATAGCTGGCCATCCGCTGACTCCAGTTAAAAAATGTCCTCCAAAATAAAGGCCAAAGGCAAGCAAACTTAAGAATCCCCCGATGCCAAAACCAGCAGTCATTATTTCTACTACCAGAAAGAAAAAGCCCATCATTAATAGGATAGTTGCTACAATTGGATTTATTAACCATCCGCTTAATTTTTCCCAAAAAGTATCCGAACTGTAAATGAGTGCACTACCCGATAGATCAACCCTATCCAATATCTCTGTTATAGAATTAACTGTACCATCGCTGAAAGATAGCTTTTCAGCTTCCAGGGTGGTAAGAGTTAATAACTCTCCTTCTTCTACCAGACCTTCGATAGCTAACTGCCTGCGCACCATTGCCGCTGCTATAAGGGGATCCTTCCCTTGTTTTTCTGCAGTACTTCTCATTTCTGCTTCCCAGAAAGAAAGCATCTTCTCATCTATCTGTCCACCACCTAAAAGAATCGGCTCAGCCGCTCCTATGGTAGAACCAGGTGTCATAAAAAACCTATTGGTTGCCAGAGCCAGGTAAGCTCCGGCGGAAAGGGCATCAGTATTGATATAGCCATAAACCGGTATAGTAAGTTTATCGAGGATTTTTTTGGCTTCTCGGGCGGTGTCAATAAAACCCCCTGGGGTGTTCATTTCCAGAATAATTGCCTGCGCACCGGATTCTTGTGCTTCCTTTATAGAACGTTCCAAAAAAAGTAGCCAGCCTGGTTCAATTTGCCCCTGGATCGGTATTACATAAACTGATTTAGATTGTACCTGTAGAAATAATGAGGTAACTAAAAGTATCATAGTTACCACCATAATAAAATATCTTTTCACCAAGACAACCCTCCATTTTAGCGGTTAATCATAACTAAAAAATTATTGGGTTCTTTTTTAAAAATAGTATTAAGATAATTTTATACTAACATTTACCTTAAATTAGAGCAAGGCAATTAACAGGAAATACCAGCTTTTTTAAATGTTTGGGAAAGTGTCTTTTCCGCTTTTTCAAAAAATTCCTTAGTCTTTTTGCCTTCCAGACCGTATTTCCGGTAAATCCAATCAGCATAATTATAATTCATTTTATCAATAATTACATAATCAACTTTGCCCGCCAGGATTGCTCCAAGATCTTCAACTCCCGGGAGGATGGGAGCAATCATGGCATAGGTTTTTATTCCTGCTCTATGCAATTCAGCAAGGGTAGCAATCCTCTCTTTTATTTCAGGAGCATTCGGTTCAAATAGTTTTCTGATTGTATCATCTGCAGTGGCAATGCTGAAGCCTACCTGAAAGTTCCTCTCCTTTTTAAAAATATCAATATCCCTCAAAACCAGAGGAGATTTGGTTTGAATTACAACTGGCCAACATTCATCTGCCAGTATAACGAGACACTGACGGGTAATTTTATATTTTTCTTCTAAGGGTTGATAGGGATCGCATACTCCACTTATCCAGACCTCTCTCAGTTTTTTTCTAGCAATTTCCTTACTCAGTAATTCCGGCGCATTCGTCTTTACGTCCACAAAGTTTCCCCAGGGTTCAGAATGACCGGAATATTTTTTCATAAAACGAGCATAACAATAGATACAGCCATGTTGGCAACCCAAGTAAGGATTGATAGCATAGGGATAGACTTTTGATTTAGATAGAATAGTCTTTGATTTTATTTCCTTGATGATAATCATGGTCTAATTTTTTAAAACATTCCTCTTACTAAATAATTTAATAATTTTATCTTATTTTAGGGTTAGGCGTAGAATTTTGTCGTCACCTTCCTGAGGCTTACCTCTTCCATCGTGATTGTTGGTTAATACATATAGAGCATTATTCGGTCCCACCACTACATCATGCAGGCGGCCATAAGTACCACTTGACCAGTCAAGAGCTAATAATAAGATTACCATTAACTGATTACTTGTACTGTAAAAGCTATTATTATTTTATCATGTTCTGCCAATAAGAATAATAGAAAAAGCTAGGGTAGACAATAAAACAATATAATATTACAGATAATTCTGGTTATGATAGAATGATAGAGAAAAATATATTGTTTATTGATGATTAAATTTTTATTATAATAATATAACTAAATTATTTTAAAATTGGTGATGATTATGAGGGTCTGGGATATTCACCCTGGTTATCTTTCTGGACAAAGCTTACTGGGGGAGCACTCAGAAATTCATGCATTATACAGTATCATTACTGAGCATAAAAGAGGTTATTCCAGTCATCCTGAAACAAAAAGATGGAATGATCATTTAAATCTTCTGGTTCTCCGACATAACTTACTGGTTAGAGAAATGACTATCAGGGATTTTAAGCATCTCAGCCCTTTAGGTTTTGCAGAATATATTGACAAGGAAGAACAATGCAATCCTGTTTCCTATATTGATTTACCCTCAGCACAATTTGAAATTTTGCATCAGAAATACCAGGCAAAGGGACAAAGAGGCCGTATCCCACTACCTCTTTATGGTACTGAATTTTGGGCTCAGCATAAATATTCTGTTATGTCCCGTGGTTATCAGTATTATAAAGAAATGCAAAGTTTTATGAACAATAGACCTAATTTACCTATTATTCAGGATAATAATTTAATAGTAAAGATTCAGAATTTTATGAAAATACCCGTTTCCGAAAAGGCATTAGGAAATGTTATTCTACATTTATGGGGGTATTTCAAAAATGAAGCCAGTCCAGAAGAAAAGAGACACCTGTTTGATTTAAATAATTTTTCAGAGAAAATGAAGTTACTTTATGATATGTCTATAAAATATCAAAAAAATTATCTTCTTCACTCCACTATTTTTGCTGATATTTTTATAATGGTAAAAAGAGAAAGGAGAAAGGGAATATGCTCGCATTAAGTACATTTACCTGGATCGTTCTTTTTGCTTTATTAGCAGTAATTGTTAATGGCCTAGGTATAATAACAATTTATAAGAATAAAAAATTAGCAGAAAGAGCAAATACTTATTTTATGTGCTTTGCTGCAGGTGTCTTAATTACAGTTCCCTTAGTTCTGGTCTTTCCGGAAGCGGTGGAAAAGAATTATTCTGCTGGTCTTGCTGCCCTGGTTGGTTTTTTATTTATGTTTTTTAGTAATAGGATTATTCAACAGAGGACTAAACAGAAATCTCTGGCTTTTGGTATTACGGCAGTGGAAGGTATAGCCATACATTCCTTTGTCGATGGTGTAATATATGCGGTAACATTTAGTACCAGCATACTTACTGGTTTTTTAGCCGGAATAGGTTTGGTAGTGCATGAATTTGCTGAGGGTGTCATTACTTTTTCTGTTTTAATGGAAGGAGGTTTCAGCGGGAAAAGAGCATTTTTGTTTGCTTTTTTAATGTCAGCTTTGACCACTCCACTGGGAGCTCTGTTAGCCTATCCTGTTGTTTCTAAATTAAGCTCTTCTATTTTAGGTTTGTCTCTCGGTTTTGTGGTAGGGGTGTTAATCTATCTTTCTGCTTCCCATCTATTGCCGGAAGCAAGAGGTCATGAAAAACACCATTCCCCACTTGCTTTTGTGGCAGGTATTATTCTAGCTCTATTTATTGTTATGACCGAAACGGTCTAAGTCATTGCCAAAAAATAATTAATATTGCCCGTAAAAGATTAACTTCTTTTAAAAATTCTATTGTCATCCGCTATGCAATTCTTTTTCACTTATTGACATTTAGATGTATAATCAAATTTGAGCAATATTTGTTTAGCTGAAAGAAGGTGTTATATTGGAAGAGATAGATATCATAGAAAACCTCATTAATTTAGATTCTAAAGCGATAGAAATAAGTGAAAAGAGAAAAGAACAACTACTAGATTTGACTAATCAATACAAAGAAGAAGAGCTAAAAATTATAAAAAATTATAAGAAGCAGATTGAGGAAAAAACCCGGTATATTGTTCAAAAGATGGAACAGGAAACAGAACAAGAAGTAAATCAATTAAGATTGGAAAATAAAATTTTGTTGGAAGATATGCAGAAAAAATTTGAAAAAAACTTAAAAGGTATTATTGATGAGATAATTAAGCGAATTTTTGAGATTAACAGGGAAAATTATGGATAAGATCATAGTCTATTCAGCAATAAATACCAAGATAAGAATTTTAGAAAGAGAGTTTTTAAAAAGGCAGGATTATTTAAATCTGCTTAAAATGTTTTCTGTTGCTGAGACAGCGAGTTATTTAAAAGAAAATACTCCTTATAGAAAGCTTCTGGCTGAAATAAAGACAGATATAGTCAGCAGGCGGGATATTGAAGATATTCTAACGCTAAATATGGTTACCAATATTGACAAACTAATCTATTACTTTCGTGGTGATTATAAAAAACTGGTTCGTTCTCTTTGTATAAAATATGAGATAGAAGATTTAAAAGTACTTGCTAGAATTATTTTTAATGGTAAGGAACCCGGAGAAATCGAAAAACCACTCTCTTTTTTAGGCAAGTACAGTCAGATGGAACCTGAACAATTTTATAAAGCGAAGACAATTAGGGATTTAATATATTCACTGAAGGGATCAGAGTTTTTCGAATTTTTAATACCACTGATTGATGGCAGAAGGGAGAATCTTTTTCGTTTTGAGATGGCTTTAGATACTGGTTATTTTAATATCATTCAAAGCCGAAGATTAAAGATTTTCTCTGCAGATAGATATTTAATAAAAAAATGGGAAGGTTTGTTATCTGATTTGTATAACATTCAGTGGATATATAGGGGGAAAAAGTTTTATCAGTTATCTCCGGAAGAATTATTGAATTATACCATAAATTTTGGTGATAAATTGACTTACAAAGACCGTCAAAGAATGTGTTATGCAAAGAGCTTAGAAGAATTTTACCAGATGACATTAAATTCAGTCTATGGTTTTTTATTTAAAAAAGAAGAGATGTCAACAGATATCTATATGGAAAGACGTATAAATAGGTTTATTTTTTACAAGCTCAAGTTATTAAGTCGGAAATTTCCTCTTAGCATTATTCAAACAATTGCTTATATCTGGAAATCAGAGCTGGAAATAAAAGACATTATTTCTATTGTCGAGAGTATAAGGTATAAATTATCCAGTGAAGAAGCTAAAAAATTTTTGGTAAAAGTAGCTTAAACTGAGGGAGACTCATTTATGAGTGTAGAAGAAATGAAAATAATGGGGATTATTGGATCGAAGAATCTTTTAAACAGGGCTTTACGCTTAATTATTTTGCAAGGCAGCATGCATACGATTAATGCCTTGACCAGGGTAAATTCAGCTGATTTTTTTCTTCCACCTACCGAGAGAAATATTGAAGCCTTAGAAGAAGAACCTTTTCTAAAATCCTATACAAACAGGAGAGACTTTACCGAAGAAGAAAGAATTGTAAAGTTATTCTATGATCTTTTTGATATAAAGTCACATTTAAAGAATGAATTTTTAAGTGAAGAATATGACTATGACAATTTTATGAAGCAATTTTTAGGAATATATGATGTGTTACATTTCACTATGCTTGAGATTGAGGCTAAATTTAAAGAGATTGATAGTAAAAGGGAATTTATAAACAACCTAAAATATCTATCTAAAATCAATTTAGATATCAGCCGCTTTGCTAATATGAAATACCTGGTATTCAGGTTGATAAGGATTACCAGAGAAAATTATGATAAGCTTAAGAGGAATTATGAGAATATTCCAGCAGTCATATTGAAAGTAGCAATAGAAGGTAAATATGTTATATTGGTATCTATTACTCCGGAAACTCTGGAGGAAACCTTAGAGAAGATTTTTAGCTCACTAAATTATACAATTCTGCCTATACCTCGAGAAATGAAAGGCACTATAGCAGAGGTTTTAGAACAGCTGAATAATAGTATTGAGCAAGACCTAAAATTGATTGAATCACTGAAAAGATCAATAGAAGAGTATAAAGAGCAATATAGAGATGAATTAAAAAAGATGTATTCCAGGTTGGAAATGGAGAAAAGAATTGAAGAGGTTAAGTCAGAAGTTGCCATAGGTAAGAAATTGTTTTTTATGTTTGGTTATGTACCGATCAGTAGTGTAAATAAGTTAAAAGAAAATTTAGAAAAAAAATTGGGTAATAAATTAATCATTTTAGTAGATGACGTAAAAAAACCTTATTCGGGTACAATTCCTCCTACTAAGTTAAACAATGTAAAGCTATTTAAGCCTTTTGAGAGTTTAGTAAAAATGTATGGCATCCCATCTTATCAAGAAAAGGACCCTACTATCTTTTTTGGTTTGTCTTATATGATTATCTTTGGAGCCATGTTTGGCGATGTTGGTCAGGGACTTGTTCTACTTATAAGCGGTCTTATTTTAGAGTATATTTACCAAAAAATAGATTTTGGTGGAGTTTTAAACAGGTTAGGTTTAAGCTCAATCATTTTTGGTTTCCTATATGGCAGTGTTTTTGGGTCGGAGGAAATATTACCTGCCCTGGTTATCAGACCGATGGCTAATATTGAAAATATGCTGATTATAGCAGTATTTTTTGGCATAATACTTATTTCACTCAGTTATATATTCAATATTATAAATACTATAAAGGAAAAGAATTTGGAAGAGGGATTACTTGGACAAAATGGTCTAGCGGGATTCATCCTTTATCTTCTATTATTATATACCGTATACCAGGCTTTTATCATCCATAACGACTTGTTACCGGTTTTAATAATAATTCTACCTGTTCTTCTCTGTATTATGTTATTTAAAAAATCAATTGCCTCAAAATTATTCCATTTAAATAAAATTTACAAAAAATTATCGGCCAATGATTATATTGAAGAAGGTTTTGGCATAATAGAAATGTTACTGTCTATGCTCTCTAATACCATTTCCTTTCTCAGAGTTGGCGCTTTTGCCCTGAATCATGTTGGACTTTATATAGCCTTTCTTACCCTGGCTAATATGATGAGTAGTGCCTGGAGCAATTGGGTAGTTCTGGTAGTAGGAAATATTGTTATTCTAACACTGGAAGCCCTGATCGTATTTATTCAAGCTTTGAGGTTAGAGTATTATGAGTTGTTTACTAAGTATTATAGGGGAGATGGAATTGAATATGTTCCGTTAAAAATTAAGAGACCATCTCTCCAAAAAGAGAAAAAAAGAGTAATTTTTAAAACAATAGTTTTACCAATTGATGGAAACAAATCCTATAATTTTGTCAATTCGAAAACGGAGGTTTAAATTGTATGTATATAATACTATTTATCGCAATGACTATATCAGGTTTAACTATAGCAGCTGGATTTTACCTCTTATTAAAGAAGGATAATAATAATCTGCTTAGAATTAGAAAATTAGTTAAAATGTCTGTGGTAACTTATGTTATTCTGGTAGCGAGTTTTCTCTTTTTCTTAATTCCGAATATGGCTAGTGCTCAATCTTCACCAGATCCCTCGTCAGGGATGGGGTTTTTAGCAGCCGCACTTTCAACCGGATTAGCTACTATTGGAGCAGGTTATGCAGTGGGTGCAGTAGGCTCTTCTGCCCTTGGAGCTGTTTCAGAAGATCCCAATATTTTGGGAAAAACCTTAATATTTGTGGGTTTAGCTGAAGGTATTGCTATTTATGGCTTAATTGTCTCTATTATGATATTAGGAAGATTATAATACAGAAGGTTAACATGAAAATCTTTTTAATTAGTGATAATACCCATACCCTGGCAGGAATGAGACTAGCAGGTGTTGAAGGAATAGTAGTTCATGAAAGGGAAGAGATATTAAGAGAATTAGAAAAGATTAAGGGGAAAAAGGATTTAGGAATTTTACTTATTACAGAATTATTGCTAGAGAAGGTACAATCGGAAATTAACGAGATGAAACTATCCAGAAATCTTCCTATCATTGTAGAGATTCCTGACCGGCATGGAAGTAGGCGTTTACCTGACTTCTTAACCAGATATATAAGAGAATCCATAGGACTCAAGATTTGAGGTGAGAAAATCCCATGTCAAATACTATTGAAGACAAGATTTCCCTGTTTACAAAAGTTATCATTGAGAGAATAGAATCCGACTTCCAGAAAAAACAAGAAAATATAATAGAAAATCATAAAAACAGGGCGAAAAATATCATTGATGATTATGAGGAGGAAAAAATACTCACAATAGAGAAGATTTCTAAAGAAGCTCAAAGTAGAAAGCAAGGTATAGTTTTAAAAACCAGGTCAAATATGCGTTTGGCAGTATTAAAAAAGAAAAAAGAATTAATGGAAAGAATTTTTAGGGAAGTAAAAAAGAGAGTTAAAACTTTTGTGCAAACAGACGAATATACGATTTTTTTAGCAGAGGTAATAAAGAAGGTATTATCCAGATTTTCTAAAGACCAATTTGTCTGTTTTAAATTTAGCAATAATGATATTAAGAAGAGACAGGAATTGATTTTAAAAACTATCAATTCCACCAGAAGCCAGGATACCTATCAGATTGATACTGATGATCGACAAATAGGTGGAGTTTTTGTAGAGAGTGGAGATGGTCGATTAGAAATAGATTATACCATTAATACCATTCTGGAGGAGAGTCATAAACTGATTGTAGAAGTATTATTCTCATGGCTGGATAGGGATAAGGAGAAATAAGATGCAAGGGATGGGAAGGATTATTTATATTAACGGACCAGTGGTAAAAGCTGAGCATTTGGAAGGTTTTAAGGTACGGGAAATGGTAACAGTAGGAGAAAAAAAGTTGATTGGTGAGGTTATTTCTCTAGAAAATGAGATCGGTACTATCCAAGTTTATGAAGAGACAACCGGCCTCAAAATAGGCGGGAAAATCAACGGTACAGGCAAACCTTTGTCCGTAAAGTTGGGACCAGGGATTGTGAGTCATATCTTTGATGGCATAGAAAGACCCCTATCTAAAATTTATAATTCAGGAAATCCATTTATTCCTGAAGGGATTGGTCTTATCTCACTGGATAAAGAAAAACCATGGGATACTAGAATTGTAACAAAAGAGGGGGATATTTTAAAACCGGGTACTATTTTTGCTGAAATAAGAGAGACCACAATAATTGTTCATAAAGTAATGATTCCCCCTGATATTAAAGGAAAGGTAATAAGTGTAGTGCCAGATGGTTATTACACTATTGAAGATACCTTGATTATCTTATTAGATAAAGATGGGCAAAATCATGAGATTAAAATGTCTCAGGAATGGCCGATAAGACAACCAAGACCAGTTATGAATAGAATACCTCTGGAGAAATTATTGATAACTGGACAGAGGATTATTGATACTTTTTTCCCTTTAGCTAAAGGTGGCACTGCTGCTATTCCGGGAGGATTTGGTACCGGGAAAACTATCACCCAACACCAGTTAGCTAAGTGGAGTGATGCTGATCTGATTGTCTATATTGGTTGTGGCGAACGCGGTAATGAGATGACTGAAGTTCTGGAAGATTTTCCTAAACTTAGGGATCCGAAAACCAATAATCCATTAATGGATCGCACCATACTTATTGCTAATACTTCCAATATGCCGGTAGCAGCTCGTGAGGCCTCTATATATACAGGCATTACTATTGCTGAGTACTTTAGAGATATGGGATATAATGTAGCTGTAATGGCTGATTCTACATCTAGATGGGCAGAAGCTTTAAGGGAGATTTCAGGTAGATTAGAGGAAATCCCTGCTGAAGAAGGATATCCGGCTTATCTTGCTTCTAGACTGACGGCTTTTTATGAGAGAGCAGGATATTGTAAAAATCTCAATGGCACAGAAGGTTCTATAACTATAATAGGTGCTGTTTCCCCAGCCGGAGGAGATTTTTCTGAACCAGTTACCAAATCTACCAAGAGAATTGTAGGCACCTTTTTAGCCTTAGATCGTGAATTAGCCCATGCCAGGCATTTCCCATCCATTAACTGGCTTTTATCCTACAGTAATTATATTCCTGTTTTAAAAGATTGGTTTAAGGATAATGTATCT
>Ga0334888_1004832_pt1 | contig 11844 bp, 7 predicted proteins | sample GraSluR1_MG_FD_207227 | JGI IMG/M metagenome (GOLD analysis project Ga0334888, IMG submission 207227) | Sludge microbial communities from methane-producing bioreactor in Wageningen University, Netherlands - Granular Sludge_3_08-R1 | ecosystem: Engineered > Bioreactor > Anaerobic > Unclassified ...
ATCGAGTTTTGAGAGTTTCTTATCGAAGAACCACTCCTCGTAGAGCATAAGCTGTTTAACCTCCTCGCGTTTGGCATCTTCGCGGATGGTTGTATCCCGCGATACTCCTGACTCGATCATCAGCGATTGGATGGAGGTCCTTGCTCCCATATTCTCCTCAATCTCTGTATAGGTGGTGGGCAGATCGAAATCAAGGGGATCATAAGCTTTAAGTCTTTCCGCTTCTATCTCTTCAAGAAGTATGGTGACCAGGTTTTTTCTTCCATCCTGGGTCTGACGCGTAGGATAATAGAGCGACTGGTTCATCTTTTCGCGCAGATCAATCAACCTGTAATATCTTCTTGACCATATTACGTCAGCCTCCCGGAGATATGCATAATTGATCTTTTTGACATCGGAAATTGATTTCTGGTAGATATCGCCAAATGTCTGGGCTTTCAGGGCCCCTGCTATTGTCATAATGATCAATCCCAAAAGAATTTTCTTATTCATGATGTTAATAATTTGTTTTTAATCAATTTTTAAGATCACCGGCGCGAGCTCCACGGTTCTGCCGTCAGGCCCCACTGCCCTTATATCTTTAATGATAAGGTTTTTACCTCTGGTCAGCCTGTTGATAAGATCTTTCTGTCGTGTTGTCAGATTACTGCTTGTGCTTGATTCTTCGAAGTCACCTCTGCTGTCTGAATAGAGAACAGTAAATCCGGTAACGTTAAATCTGAGGTCGAAGTCAAAGTCGGGTTGTATGGCATAAACTCCTGTTTGCGCAGCTGCAATATTTCTGGCGATCGATCCGGTGCTCCTGTTTGCAAATACTGCTATTGGAGGGGGTATCGATTTTACCCTGAATTCATACGGGGCAAAGGTCTGAGGTCTGCCGGTCATGTCGGCTGTTATTATTACCTGTACATTCTGTCCGGCGGCATTTGGTTTGACTATCCAGTTGCCTCCGAAATTCTGCCCTTTGGGATTTTTGACTTTTCCCTGCCGTACGGTTCCGTTGTTGACCTTTACCCTTATCCTGTCGGGGGTTACTCCCGGTACTGAAATATCGATGGGGTTGTCTATACCTGCATACATAACGTTCATTGCCGTAGGTGAAACGACCACATTGGGCTCGGCCACGAAATAAGAGGATTCAAAGTTATAGTTAACTGTTGTGCCGTCAGGTGCTTTCATGGCTAACACACCTCCCCATCTCTTTGTTCCCGTTGTTGTGGCTCGCACCCTGTAAATACCTCGTCCGGAATCATCAACCGGCAAGACTGTTTCGCCGACTGTTATGACCGGCTGCTGTGTGGTGTCTGTCGCTGACACAAAAACCTGTGCCTCATAATCGGCTCCCGCAGTAATATATGTAGAGTTGGGGATAACGATGGCTGAAAGCTTGTTGAACTTGAATGACGATGCATCGATCTGATTGTAGAGATGATTAAGTATCTCTGTTTCGGCATTTCTTACGTCGACCTGCATTTTTGACAGTATAGTGATCACGGCCACCAGGGGCAGGGTCTGGAAGGTAAGGTTTGGCCATGGTGTAGGCTGGCCCCCGGGGTCACGTCCGTCGTCGGTGTTGAGTGCTGTAACAAGAGCAGCTTCAGCTACGGGATTCTCGCCATTAAGTGTTGTTATCAGGAACTCGCGGTAGTCGTTTATCAGGGCTTTAAGGGCATAAGCCTTTCCGGTCTCATTTGCACCGATAAGGATCTCAGAAGGAATATTGTTCTCATCGATCTTCCTTACTTCGTCAATAACGATTTCGTTCCCCACTATCGCCGGTGTCCCTTCTTTTTCTGCCTTAGTGACTATCTCCAGCTTAAGATCCTGGATAAAGTTGAATAGTTCATCGGCACGGGCTTTGACCTCGTATGCTGCTGTCCTGTACTTTCCCGCTTTGGCCGGATTCTCGGCTGCAGCTCTGTCAAACTCACTGTAGATGCGGTTGTTTTTGATAACGTAATTTGCGATGGTCTGTGTAAGACTCTTATCCACTTGCTTAAATGCTTCAACGGCCTCTTTTGATACGTTAAGAGCAAGCATGGCGGTAAGAATAAGGTACATCATACCGATCATCTTTTGCCGTGGTGATAGCCTTTCGTGAGCCATTTTAAGGTTTGTGTTTAATTAGGTAAAAAAATGTCACGTTATTTTATGTTCATGGCAGCCAGCATATTACCGTAAACATTATTCAAAGCTGACAGGTTATCATTGAGTTTTGAAATCTGGTCACGGTATTTTTTGGCATCCGTAGCGGAATCTGACAGATCGTGAAGAAGAGACTGAATTCCCCTGAAGAGGTTATCTGATTCCTTTAAATGGTCATCAGCGCCCTTGCGCTGCAGTTCATAAACAGCGTTCAGTGCCGACAGGTTTTTATTGAGGACCTCCAGTTGCTGCTGATATGATTTCCCGCCTGTTTCAATTACAGAGAATGAATCAGCCACATTACGGTAAGTTGAATTGGCATCATTCAATACCCTGGAAGTTGCCTGATATGTATCTGAGAGCCTCGACAGGGAATCGTTGGCTGTCTGTACGGTATTCATATATCTGTTTGAGGCCGCAGAGACATCACCCATTACGCTGATGTTGGCAGTGGCATCGCTGAGTTTTTTCATGCCAACTCCCAGTTTCTGGAAAAGCTCCGGAGTGATTTCGGCTCTCTCCAGCATTTCGTCAAATTTAGCAAGAGCCACCGAGCCGCTGCCTCCGCCGCCTATAGCGCCACCCACGAAGCCTGCGCCAACAGCACCGCCGGCATACCTGCCGGAGCGGCCTGCGGACTCCAGTGCATCATCCTCCTGTATTCCTGCAAGTTCGGGATAGACAAGCGACCAGTCAACTTCTTCATGAAGAGGCTCAAAGGCTGAAAAGAAAAAGATTATTGATTCGGTGGTCAGACCAATAGTCAGCATCAATCCTGCCATTGGCCAGTGCTGTATCTTGAACAGTGCACCGATAATAACGATAGAAGCTCCGATACCATATAATTTGGCCATAAAATTCTTCCATCCGCTGCTTTGTACAATTTCTGCTAGGCTCATATACCTGATTATTTTAGGGTTATTTTATTTCTTATATTAATTTACTCCGATATAGGATCTTACATTACGGAATCCGACATACGATTTGACGGAATCCTGATATTCATAATCTCTTGTGCTGGTCTGAAGGAAATAAGCGATATCCTTCCACGATCCCCCTCTGATTACTTTGCGCTTTAGAACCTCAGGATCCTGTGGTCTGGCATTGTATTCATAGTTAGGATTGAGATCGTGCTGGAAGATATAGCCTGAAGGATGGTATGCTCCGAGGGTCCATTCGGCAACGTTTCCTGCCATGTCGAACAATCCGAACTCGTTGGGTTCATAGGATCCCACTTTAGCTGTATAGACTGTTCCGTCGTCGATATAGTTGCCACGCAGTGGTTTGAAGTTTGCAAGGAAACATCCTTCATAATTACGTGTGTATGGTCCGCCCCATGGGTACATCGATAGATCGAGCCCTCCCCTTGCGGCATATTCCCATTCGCTTTCTGTAGGCAGCCTGTATGACTGAACATCTGCAATGCCGTTTTTCCTGAGTGCAGCGTTCATATATTCTGTTCTCCATATACTGAATGCATTTGCCTGTACCCATGAAACACCCACTACAGGATAATCATCAAACGAGGGATGCCAGAAATAGAGAGAGGCCTGGGGATCGTTGAATGAATATGTGAAATCTCTTATCCAGCACAATGTATCGGGATAGATATTTATTATATTCCTCTTAATAAATGACGAGCGGTCCCTTACCTCTGTACGGCTGCCGTCGGGATTTATCACCTCTCCGACATATCTTCCCGTGTTATTTGTATAGTCATATACATATCCGACCTTTGCGGCCTGCTGATAATCAACCCAGTAATATGAATAATTAAGTTTTCTGACATCGGTCTGTTTCTTTCCGGCGTATCTCTCCTCGGGGGGATAGTACATTTCTTCGAGCACTTCCCTGGTTGTCTCATCCCTCAGATCGATCCTCTCTTCCCAGTTGATAACGGGCGGGTCAATGACATTACCATCATCGTCGACCATAAAATAATCGCGGTCCGGGATGCCGGCTTCACCAAGTTTGGTCCTGAAAATTGAATCACGCACCCAGTAGACAAACTGGCGGTACTTGTTGTTGGTCATTTCTGTCTGGTCCATCCAGAAGGCCTCGACAGTTATTGATTTTGACATGTTGTTGACGGCAAACATCGCATCCTGATCGCTGGGTCCCATCATAAAATTACCTGCAGGTATGAATGCCATTTCAAATGGTTCGGGTTCGAAAAACTTCTTTCTCCCCGGCACACCTGTCAGTTCTCCGGTATTAGAGGAACCGCATCCGCTTATTATGATTAATACTATCAATGAAGACAGGACTACCTTTTTCATATCTGTTAGATTTATAAATGCAAGTAAATTAAATTTCAACCATATTATAAAAATCTGATACTTTTATATTTTGACGGGCTTCTGCCCAGACTCAGATCAAAACAATAATTTATCATAAACTCATGCGAACCGTAAGTGTTTTTCCTGATGTCTGACATCGGGAAATCGTATGCATAACCAACCCGGAGGTTATTATACAATTCGATCCCGACTAGACCGATCAGGGCATCTCCGGCTCTGTAAGAAACGCCACCCCATACTTTTTTATTGTATCTTAGTAAAGATGTTGCTGTAAACTGTATAATTTTCCCGTCGCTCATAGCGAATACAGAGGGGAGCAGTTCAAGGGAAGGATCAGGCAGCTGAATCGTGTAACCTGCTGTGGCATAGTAATGTCTGCTTAAAAATGGTTCCCCTTTTGTGTATTTGATTTTGGGCTGGTTAATATGTGTTACAGAAATGCCTGCATAATATTTGTCGGTATAGTAAAAAGCCCCCAGAGAAGCATCGAAGGCGACGACACTCTCCTTGTTTTCAGGTATAAGAGGGTCGCCTGAAGGAGGAGTATGAACATCTCCTGCAGGAATATACCAGACCGGATCGAGGGTTTTGTTCAGCATTCCTGCATTCAGCCCTATTCCAAGCTTTCCCTGGCCCAGTTCTGCAATAAAGGAATAGATTGCGCCTATGCTTATATCCCTGTCAAAGCCTATATTGTCACTTTTTACTAAAAGGCCTGCTCCGCTTCTGACTCCGAGAAGGGTAAACGGGGCACTGAAATTGAACAGGGTTGTTTTCGGAGCCCCCTCAAATCCCACCCATTGCTGCCTGTTGATGGCTGTGGCGCATAACTGGCCGGAGGTTCCTGCTATCCCGGGGTTATAGGTCAGGGTGTTGAACATATAATGGCTCGACAGAGGGTCCTGCTGAGAAATGACCGGTGGTATTAGAAATACTAACAAAAGAAATGTGATGTATAACTTTTTCACTTCTTTATAATAGCGCTGCAATGTCCATTTATTGAACTTGTAAAAATAAATAAAAATCTCTCTGGCAAACATCATGTGCACTATTTTGTTACCAACAATAGGCCTGCATTATCAACAGGCATGTCTGCTTTTATCGATCTGTAATTGAATAAACGCAATAAACAGGAAATTATTTGAAAAATCAGGGTTTATATCGGTTGTTTGCTTTTACCCAGCGGTCGGGGACCTCGCTCCTGTTAGCTCTCAGGTAATCTTCCTGAGAGCAGGCGACATGTATTTTGGTATTATCTGCAGTCTCAATCTCTATCCACCACCTTTCAGTAAGATTGCTTTTAACAAAGATAAGGTCCTCATTCAGATCGGTTATCCTCACGTGGTACCTGGTAAATCTCCCTGCTGTGTTATTTTCAAGCAATGGTGTCTCGTATTGTTTCTGGGCAAATCCTTCAAGAAAGAACCATATTATCTGGGCTGCCAGTCCGGCAGTCTGCGACCTTAAGTCGTATTCGGGATTAACGTCGAAGAGTCCGAACAGTCTTAATTTATCTGATATGCCTGCGTACCGCGAAAGAAGGCAGATCTCTTCCCCGTAGAAGCCATTGGGTGAGGGGAGGGCCGTCCCTGGTGCATCTGACTGGCGCACTGCTGAAATATCGAAAAGGGCAACTTCCGAATCTCTGAAGAGCGGTTCGGTGAGATAAACAGCCTGACGGACGTCGCCTATTCTCAGCAGTTCAGCCTCCATGCGGTTAAACCTGTTTATAACCTGCTGATCGTTAAAGTAGGTCTGGTATCCGATGTTAATATAATGGCTGAATGTACTTTTGCCGCTGTGGATTACATTGTTAAGGTAACTGAACGGTCCCGTTGCGGGCCCGTTATTGCTGTAGTCGATCCTTGGGTCCACTGCTGCCAGGGTATATTTTATGCCGAGCGCCGATAAAGACCTGTCAATAGCCGGGATCACCGAACTGCTGCCACCAATCAGGACCGGGAACACATTTTCTCTGATCAGGAAGGTGAGAAGATCCGATAATCCGGCCAGGGTGTCGTTGAACGTTGTACCCTGCTTCATGTTACCGAGGTCTATAATTTTTGTTTTCCCGGGTATCCTTGCCAGCGAATAGAGTTGTTCCCTTATCGTGTCGGGTGCTTTTGCCGATCCCGGGTTAGGGGAGTTTCTTCCTTCGGGAACACCAATCAATGCTATTTTATAAGAGCTTATGCTGTTGAGCAGTGTGTTCTCTGTATGTACAGTAATGTTATGCGGAAAGCCTGCCTGGCCGGAGAGGTTGCTGAAAACAGGCTGTTCCATGCTGACGGGGTCGATGTAATTCTTAAGGTCTGTCATATTCTTTATCAGCTGCTTTTCTTCGTATTGCCCGATTCGTTAATGATCCTGATGCAATCATCCTTTGTTAGTTTTTCCGGGTCCGTCCCTTTTGGAAGACGGTAATTCTGCTTTTCTTTTTTCAGGTAGGGTCCGAACCGGCCATAAAGCAGTTTGAACTCACCAAAATCCCTGATTATTTTCTTTTTATCACTCTCATTCTTTTCGCTGATTATCTCTATACCCCTTTCGATAGTAATGGTATAGGGATCGTCAACTCCTTTTTTAAGGGAGTAAAATTTATCCCTGTGCCTGATCCAGGGCCCAAATTTGCCTGTCCCGGCAACAACCTCTTCTCCCTCACAGTTGCCGAGCGACCGGGGCAGCCTGAACAGGTTGAGGGCCTCTTCGAGGGTTATTGTCTCTATCAGCTGGTCTTTTACCAGGCTGGCAAAACGGGGTTTGGCTCCCGTTTCGGCATCACCTATCTGTGCCACCGGACCGAATCTTCCCATCTTCACCAATACGGGTTCTCCCGTGTCGGGGTGATTGCCCAGCACCCTTGCACCTGTCTGTCTGTTTTTCTTTTCCAGGGTCTTTTCAACGGTCTTGTGGAACGGGGAATAGAAGTTTTTCAACATCCCGGTCCATTTCACCCTCCCCATGGCAATCTCGTCAAACTGCTGCTCAACATCTGCAGTGAAATGATAATCAACAATGTCAGAAAAGTTATCCATGAGAAAATCATTCACTATCATTCCAATATCCTGCGGAAAGAGCTTTGACTTTTCCTTCCCTGCCATCTCTGTTTTAACGGTTGAAGTTATTTTTCCGCCGGAGAGTGTAAGTATCTTCACAGGGCGTTTTTCTCCGGTACGATCTTCACGCTGGACATAGCCCCTGTTTTGTATGGTCGATATTGTCGGCGCATAAGTTGAGGGCCTGCCGATCCCGAGTTCTTCAAGCTTCTTGACCAGGCTTGCTTCGGTGTATCGTGGCGGGGGTACGGTATATTTCTGAGTGGCACTGATGTTATCGGAGAAGAGATCCATCCCTTTTTTAACAGGCGGTATAATGCTCTTCTCATCCTCCCCGTTCTCCTGGTCGGTCGATTCTGCATAAACCTTCAGGAACCCGTCGAACCTGATTACTTCTCCTGTGGCTGTGAATGAAACAGGTGAGTTGCTCATATCGATTGAGATGGTGGTCCTCTCAATTTCGGCATCCGACATCTGTGATGCTATAGTTCTTTTCCAGATCAGCTCATAAAGCTTTTTCTCATTCTGATTACCGGAAATCTCTGTAGTATCGGGATATGCAGGGCGTATAGCTTCGTGAGCCTCCTGCGCCCCTTTTGAGCGGGTTTTGTACTGCCGTGTTCTCGAGTATTTTTCCCCGAAGGAGGAGATGATGATATCGCGCGATTTTGCCAGGGCCAGTTTTGAAAGGTTGGTCGAATCGGTCCTCATGTAAGTGATCTTTCCTGCTTCGTAGAGCCTCTGGGCCACAGCCATTGTCTGGGCAACCGAGAACCCCAGTTTGCGGTAGGCCTCCTGCTGAAGGGTTGATGTTGTGAAGGGTGGCGCAGGCGACCTGGTCCCGGGTTTAATGCCGACATTTCCCACCCTGAAGGAGGCATTATTGCAGAGCTCAAGAAACTCCTTTGCCTCTTCCTCCCGGGGAAACCTCTTTGAGGCTTCTGCCCTGATGAGGGCACTGGCACCTGCTTTATCTCCGGTGCTGAAGAGCGCACTGACCCTGAAGGATGATTCCGTTTTAAAGCCGATTATCTCGCGCTCCCTTTCAACAATCAGCCTTACAGCGACCGATTGTACTCTGCCGGCTGATAATGCCGGCTGTACTTTCTTCCAGAGCACCGGTGAGATTTCAAAACCTACCAGGCGGTCGAGTACACGCCGTGCCTGCTGTGAGTTGACAAGATTCATATCGACCTGCCTCGGAGTCTCCAGGGCACGCGATATTGCTTCCTTGGTTATTTCATGAAATACGATCCTCCGGGTCTTTTCAATGTCAAGCTTTAGTACTGAAACAAGATGCCAGGCGATAGCCTCCCCTTCCCTGTCCTCGTCGGAGGCTATCCAGATATTTTTAGCCCCGGAGGCTGCCTTGCGAAGTTCCTTCACTACTTTGGCTTTTTCTTTAGGGATCTCATAATCGGGACTGAAATCATTCTCAATATCTATACCCAGATTCTTTTTTGAAAGGTCCCGTATATGGCCGAAACTCGATACAACACGGAAATCTTTGCCCAGGAATTTTTCAATGGTCCTGGCTTTTGCAGGCGACTCAACAATAACAAGATTTTCGATCATATCAGAACAGGTTTAGATTGTTAAAGACACGACAAAGTAAATCATTTAGGCACCAAACTTCAAAATAAACCGTTAAGATTCTTTATTAATTATTATTTTTGAGCACAAGTTGTCATGTTAATGAAGGGGGTTAAAGAAAACAGGAAATTTATCGTCTGGTTCTGGTCAATATTTGCTTTCCCGCTATTGATCGTTGCTCTGCTTTTTATTCTTATTTCCGCAGGTATGCTGGGGCCAATGCCCTCATTCAGAGAGCTGGAGAACCCGGAGTATAACCTGGCTGCAGAGGTATGGTCAGAGGATGGGGTCCTTCTTGGAAAGATCAGCATCGAAAACCGGACATGGACGGAATATGCAGAGTTATCTGAATATCTTGTTGCCGCTCTTATTTCTACTGAAGACATAAGGTATTACAGGCATTCGGGTATCGATATCAGGGGACTTGCACGTGCATTTGTGCGTACAATACTTCTGGGGCAGGAGACAGGAGGAGGGAGCACAATTACACAACAGCTGGCAAAAAATCTCTATCCCAGAGATACGTCACGTGTTTCACCTGTTGTCAGAAGCCTCCGGCTTGGTATAACAAAATTCAAGGAATGGCAGACAGCCGTAAAGCTTGAGAGAAGCTATACAAAGGAGGAGATCATAGCAATGTATCTAAATAAGGTTGACTTTCTCTACAGCGCAATAGGGATCAGATCGGCAACAAGCATCTATTTCAACACAACCCCCGATTCGCTTAATCTGCAGGAATCTGCGGTTCTGGTCGGTATGCTGAAGAACTCTGCCAGGTTTAATCCTGTAAGGAATCCCGAACTGATGCTCCAGAGAAGGAATGTGGTATTATCCCAGATGGTTAAGTACGGTTATCTCGATGAGCAGGTTGCCGATTCGGTAAAGGCGTTGCCCATCGAACTTGATTTCAGGGTTGAGGATCATAACACAGGGCCTGCCACCTACCTGAGAGAGTATATCCGTAATATAATGAGGAGGCCCGAACCCAACAGGGCAGCCTATGTCAGGCAATCATCGTATGATGAGGCGCTCTGGGAATGGGAAAACAACCCCCTGTACGGATGGTGCAACAAAAATTTCAAGCCCGACGGGTCAAACTACGACCTCTACAAGGATGGCCTGAAAATTTATACCACAATAAATTCCAAGATGCAGCAATATGCCGAGGAGGCGGTTGCGGAGCATCTGTCGCAGGAGCTTCAGCCAGGTTTTTACAGAAGGGCAAAAAGTTTCAGGAACCCTCCCTATTCAGACGACATCACCAGGCAGATGGCTGAAGAAAGGATAATGGAATCGGTCAGGCAGAGTGACAGGTATTACCTGATGAGGGTAAGGGGTGTTCCTGAGGATTCCATTATGCTGGCTTTCAATACAGAGGCACGGATGAAGGTATTCTCGTGGGCAGGTGAGATTGATACTGTAATGACACCGCTCGATTCGGTAAGATATTATAAATATTTCATCAGGTCCGCCTTCATGGTTGCTGACCCGCGCGACGGGCATGTAAAAGCTTATGTGGGAGGTCCCGACTTCAGGTATTTCAAATGGGATGCGGTATCACAGCAGAGAAAGCAGGTAGGCAGTACCATAAAGCCTTTTCTGTACACAGTTGCCATTCAGAACGGATACTCGCCATGCTATGAGGTGGAAAATATACCGCGTTCGTTCGACGTGGGTGACTCTATACCGTGGACACCGCGCAGCTCGGGCCCCAGAGAGTATCATGGCAGGATGGTCACATTAAAATGGGGCCTGGCGCAGTCGGAGAATTATATATCTGCCTGGCTGATGGAACAATTCAGGCCCCAGGCTGTAGTTGACCTTATGCACAAGATGGGGATCAGAAGCTTTATTGACCCTGTTTATTCCATCTTCCTGGGAACTTCCGACCTGAAGCTGGAAGAAATGGTGGGAGCCTACTGCACCTATGCCAACAAGGGAGTCTATACCAGACCAACGTATATTACACGTATCGACGACAAGGACGGTAACACCATATCCCGATTCATTCCAAGGATAGAAGAAGTTTTAAGCGAGGAGCATGCGTATTTGATGCTTCATCTGCTGCAAAACAATGTGAATACCGGCACGGGGCGCAGGATACGTTTCGAACCATACAGCCTCACAAGCCAGATAGGAGGCAAAACGGGAACAACACAGAACCATGCCAACGGCTGGTTCATGGGAGTGACTCCGACCCTTGTGGGAGGTGTTTGGAGCGGCTGGGAAGATCAGTCAATTCATTTTGAAACACTTGGGGAAGGACAGGGTGCACAGATGGCTCTGCCGATCCTGGGCCTGTTCCTGAAGAAAGTATATGATGATCCGCAGCTGGGAATACTTCAGGCAGAAGAGTTTGAGGTACCTGCAAACTTCAGTATGGAACTCGACTGTGAGAAAATAAAGCGGGAATCTGTCAGGACAGACAGATATCTTCAGGAGAGATACTGAAAATCATTTCAATAACAGATACCGGGAATTCCACAGCTGTCAGCTGAACAACAGTTTTATAAGGGCCTCTATCTTTCCTGCCCGTACAATTTCTATGGAGGGCTCCTTCAGGGAGATGTTCCTGTGAAAGCCTGAAACATATATTTTTCTGAATCCCATCTTTGCAGCTTCACTAATCCTTTGCTCAATTCGTGAGACGGGCCTGATCTCTCCCGACAATCCTGTCTCTCCGGAGAAACAGACTTCCTTGCTTACCGGTATATCGAGGTTAGATGAAAGGACCGAACTGACTATTGCCA
>Ga0334888_1004833_pt1 | contig 11843 bp, 10 predicted proteins | sample GraSluR1_MG_FD_207227 | JGI IMG/M metagenome (GOLD analysis project Ga0334888, IMG submission 207227) | Sludge microbial communities from methane-producing bioreactor in Wageningen University, Netherlands - Granular Sludge_3_08-R1 | ecosystem: Engineered > Bioreactor > Anaerobic > Unclassified ...
CAGAAAAACCGCGGTTTGTTTTCGAAAATTTCTCATGGGAACTTTATTTTTAAAATCTTCGAGGAAAAAGACCTTACGAGTATCATCCACTTCATTGGGAATTGGGTAGGAAAAAACCGGTTGAAATTCGGGAACAACCACTACCCCTCCAACTATTGTTGCTCCTGTTTGTGACTCAATACAATATTGAATTCCCTGACGCTCGATAGCAAAAGGAAATATGGGTTGGAAAATTTCAAGACCGACTTTTTGAAATTCTTCGAGAATGCTATCGTCAATTGGATTCTTCCCTAAGACAGCAATCTTCTTAATTAAATGAAGGTTGATTGCTTCAACCGGTTGTTCAGCTTCAGGAGCGAGTATGACCTGGTGAAGGTAAGAATTCCATTGATTTATTTTTTCATCATCCATTGACTGAGGAAGATGTTCTTCTGGATAAGAAAAAACTCGCAAAGGATCAATGTTTGCTGCAGCACAAATCCGAGCTATATTTTCTCGATGTAGGAGAAGGCTTTTTCCAGTAAATATGAACCGATCGTAATCCAATGGAAGATTATTCCCAAGTTCAGCCGAAGAAAGCGAATGAACCCGAACCGGGAAATGAGTATCAATTTGATCTATCCAAGGCTTCATCCAAGACCGGGTATCGCCAAGAGAGACGATAAGAACAGTCTTCAAGTTATTATCCCCCTTATCAGATTTGTCATCAGACGACAAATATTCGAATATTTTAACATCTTTTTTTAGGATTTAACCTGTTGCAATTCCTGGTGAACAGAAAGAATTCGCCGCCCAACTCTTTTTCCATCGGAAATGGCTGTTTCAATATCCTTTGCTCCCGATGCGGTTCCACATACATAGATATTCTCCTGACTAGTGGTTCCATCCCCGTAATCTTTTATAAAACCAGAATCGTCGATATTTAGCCGAAGAATATCAGCTGCTTGTTTAGTTCCCGGGCTAGGGATCATGCCAACCGATAAGATGACCGCATCATATTCAATTCGAGTGACCCTTTGGTCATCCTCAAACATGAGAATCGGTTTTCCATTTGGTGAATCCACTCGATAAGGCATATGGCGAATGAGCTTTACCCTTTTCTCTGAGATTTCAGCAAGTAATTCTTTCTTTCCGCCCAGAAGTTGGAGGTCCATATAATACATATCAATCTGTAGATGGGGATACTGAAAAGCTAAATCTTCAGCAATCCTAAGAGCATACCGGCAACATACCCGAGAACAATACCCTCTTTTTTCTTTAAAATTTCTTGATCCTACACACTGGATGAAGGCGATCTTTTGATAGGTATTAAATGCATTAACCCCTTCTGAATTTAAATTTCTTTCAATTTCAATTCCCGTGTAAATATGAGAAAAAGTGCCATATCCGTATTGAGGAACTTGGCAGGCATCAAAAGGTTGAATTCCAGTTGCGACCAATATCGAATGAGCAGTTATCGATCGGCCGTTTTTGAAAGAAAGTTGATAATCCCCATTTTCTTTAGTCATCGAAGATAGTTGTTGATCAAGGATAAGATCAAAGGGGTATGACGAGAAACCTTCCAGGTCCCGTCGCAATTGTATTCCATGACATACACCACAATATAAGCACATATCAGTGGCTTTGCAACCCAGTTGCCAAGCTAACCCCCCTATTTGCTTTTCCGATTCGATTACTACTCCTTTTAATGAGGAACTCAAAAACCGAGCAGCAGATAAACCAGCGACACCGGCACCCAGGATTGCGATATCATAAATGGGAACAGAAGAGGTAAATCGGTTCATTAGAAAAGTCCCACCACATTCCCGTCTTCATCGAAATCGACTGCATTTCCTGCCGGTTTAGAGGGAAGACCAGGCATGGTTCTCATCTCACCACAAAGTGGGTAAAGGAAACCAGCACCAATTGAAGGTCGAATATCGCGAATTGGTAATTTGTAATCTCTTGGACGACCTAGTAGTTTGGGGTCATGGGAAAGAGAAAGATGAGTTTTTGCCATGCAAATAGGGAGAGTATCCCATCCCATTTCGGTGAACAGTTTGATTTTTTTCTCAGCAACACTTTCGTAAACCACTCCGTCTGCTCCATAAATTTTGGTCGCGATGGCGTGGATTTTATCTTTGATTGGAGCATCAAGAGGATAGAGGAATTGAAAATCTCCTCCATTGTCGCACGCCCGAGCAACTGCTTGAGCTAGATCCTTTCCTCCTTCTCCACCTTTAGCCCATACTTCGGAAATCACTGCATCGAAGGCGCCATTTTCTATGGATATTTTTCTGACCGCTTCAATTTCTTTTGGAGTATCGGAGGTAAAGGCGTTAATAGCAACGACTACTGGTATTCCAAAGTAGCGGGCATTTTCGATCTGTTTAATTAAATTTTCTGAGCCTTGGGTAATAGCTTCAATATCTTCTTGAGCTAAACCAGGATCCAGTGGTTTTCCTGGTACGACTTTATATTTTCCACTGTGCATTTTTAATGCTCGAATGGAACACACCATTACCACGCAATTGGGTTTGAGCCCACTATATCGACATTTAATATCCATGAACTTTTCCATTCCACAATCAGCTCCGAAACCACTCTCGGTTACAACGTAGTCGGTTAGACGAAGAGCGATTTGGTCAGCGAGAATAGAACTGTTGCCATGAGCGATGTTGGCAAATGGACCAGCGTGAACCAGACATGGAGTATTTTCTAAGGTTTGGAGAAGATTGGGTTTAATGGCATCTTTCATTAAAACTGCCATCGAACCAGCACATTTCAAATCTTCCGCAGTTACCGGTTGTTTCTTTTTGTTATAACCAATAACAATTCGTCCTAATCGCTTTCGAATATCCGATAAATCGGTCGTCAGAGCTAAAATTGCCATGACCTCGGAAGCAACCGAGATATCGAAACCGGATTCTCGAGGAACTCCATTTTCTTTCCCGCCTAAACCAAGGACAATTTTTCGAAGTGCTCGATCGCTTACATCAACAACTCGAGGCCAGCTTATTGTAAATGGGTTAATATTCAATTCATTGCCGTGATGAAGATGATTATCAATAAAAGCGGCAAGAAGATTATGAGCTAAAGATACGGCATGAGTGTCCCCGGTTAAATGGAGATTAAAATCCTCCATGGGAATAACCTGGGAGTACCCACCGCCAGCTGCTCCACCCTTAATTCCAAATACTGGACCAAGAGAAGGTTGACGAATACAGACGATGCTCTTTTTGCCAATGGCATTTAAACCCATGGCTAATCCTATGGTGGTAACTGTCTTTCCTTCTCCTAACGGAGTTGGTGTGATAGCCGTTACATCAATATACTTTCCTAAGGGTCGATCGTGAAACTTGTCCAAGACATCGAGTGATACTTTTGCTTTATATTTTCCATAGAGTTCATAATCATCATCGCTTAAACCAATTAAGCTGGCAACTTCTGAAATTGGCTTCATATTTGAGCGCTGGGCGATTTCAAGATCGCTCATCATAACTGTAATCCCCCTTTTAGTGAAAATTAATAAAGTATTTGAATTATTTATTAAATAAGATAATTAATTAATTCAAGATTAAAAAAAAGGGTGGAATTCCACCCTTTTTTACGCAATACCTAATAGTTCTTTTGCTTTGTCTACGGCTGATGCGGCATCTGGTGAATAACCATCAGCACCGACCTCATCTGTAAACTTCTGAGTAACTGGAGCTCCTCCAATTAATACTTTTACATTATTTCTTACTCCAGCATCCTGGAAAGCCTTAATGTTTTCTTTGATTTGGACCATGGTGGTGGTTAACAAAGCTGACATCCCGATGAGTTGTGGTTGATTATCTTTTACTGCTTGGATAAATTTTTCAGCCGGGACATCAATGCCAAGATCGATTATTTCAAAACCAGCTCCTTCCATCATCATGGCAACTAAATTTTTTCCGATATCATGAAGGTCTCCCTTTACCGTACCGATGATCATTTTTGCTACCGGTTCTACTCCACTTTCGGCTAATTTTGGTTTTAAAATCTCCATACCAGCTTTCATAGCACGGGCAGCAATTAATACCTCGGGAACATAAATTTCATTGGCTTTAAATTTAACACCAACTTCGCCCATTCCTTTGATAAGACCATCATTCAGTACTTCAGAAGGTTTAAGGCCTTCTGCTAATGCTTTGTTGGTTAGCTCGGCTACACCTTTAGCATTTCCAGCAAATAATTCTTTTGCGAGTTGTTCTAATACTTCCGCCATTAATGACCCTCCCTCGTAAGGTATTGTGCACATTTTAACAAAAACATAAATAAAAATCTATAATTTATCTTTAAAAATTTTATAACCTATTATATTATCTATTTAAGTAATTAGTTATTGTAATGATTTTTCCAAATTAGGAGGAAAAAATATGGAAACAGAGCATACGACTTTAATTCAATGGTGTAATGGAAAAACTCATAAAGGTTTTTTATCTCTTTTTTTTGCTTCGATTTTAGCTGGTGCCTATATCGGATTTGCATCACAACTTTTTACTCTGCTCACTGCATCATCGGGGCTTTCTTTCGGACTGAGCCAAATCTTAGGTGGCTTGATATTTTCGGTAGGCTTGATTTTTGTGGTATTGGGGAAAGCCGATCTCTTTACGGGGAATTGTCTGCTTTCTTATTCCTGTTATGACTCAACATCATCTTGGCTTTTAACTTTGAAAAATTGGGTGGTTGTTTATGTTGGTAATTTTCTTGGAGCTCTTCTTTTGATTGGACTTTACCATGCTTCTGGATTACTTGCTTCCGGGCAAGGAATCATAGCCGAAAGAGCCTATGCCATCGCCAGTGCTAAAATGAGTCTTGCTTTTATTCCTGCCTTAAGTCGCGGAATTCTATGTAATTGGTTAGTTTGCTTTGCCGTCTTGCTTTGTATTTATTCAGAAAATAACCTAACCAAGCTTCTGGTCATACCGGCACCAATTCTAACCTTCGTAGCGCTGGGGTATGAACATAGTGTAGCGAATATGTACTTTTTACCAGCTGGTATTGTTGCTCAAGGATACATTTCTGTAGAAAAACTCTTAAGCTGGGGGAATATTTTCCGAAATCTCTTACCAGTTACTTTAGGAAATATTATTGGAGGAATCGTCTTTGTCAGTCTTTTTTATTGGGTTATTCAGGGAAAGTCAGCAAAATAAGTAGAAAATTGCATTGAATGGTAGGTATTTTTTAATCAAATATAAATTTTGGAATGAAAAGTTGAAAAATAAAAAAAGCGTCTGGCTTGAAAATCAGACGCTTTTTTTATGAGATAATCTGATTGATTAAGCTTGAATAACTGAAACGACTTCAGGAACTTCTTCTTTTACCACACGTTCAATGCCATCTTTTAGAGTCATCATTGACATTGGACAAGAACTGCACATTCCTTTTAATCGAACCTTCACTACGCCATCAACGATATCTACTAATTCAACATCTCCACCTTCCATACGGAGATATCCTCTTACCTTTTCCAATGCTTTTTCGACTTTTTCTTTCATCGGTACAAACCTCCTCGTTTGCGAATCCTGGAATCTCTTTGCTGATTATGATCTATAAAACCATAATTTAAATTATCTATTCCGGAATTACAAGATCAGGATATAAGGGAAATTGATGACACAGTTGATTCACCTCGTGAGCAATTTTCTCGAGTGCCAATATATCGCTTTTTAATTCAAATGTTTTATGAATCAGTCCAGCAATGATCGACATTTCTCTTTCTTTCATTCCACGAGTTGTGCAAGCCGGAGTTCCAACCCGGATTCCGCTGGTGGTATTTGGTTTTTCTGGGTCAAAGGGAATAGCATTTTTATTCACCGTTATTCCAACTTGATCCAGATACTTTTCAGCTTCCTTCCCAGTTATCCCTTGATTTCGAACATCAACAAGAATGAGGTGGTTGTCAGTTCCGTCGGAAACTAAGCGAAATCCCTTTTCTTTAAGAGAAACAGCAAGTGCAATTGCGTTTTTGACTGTTTGTCTTTGATAAGTTTTAAACTCTTCGCTTTGTGCTTCTTTGAGAGCAACTGCTTTACCAGCAATAACGTGTAAAAGAGGGCCTCCCTGGGTTCCAGGAAAAATAGCTTTATCAATAATTCCGGCAAAATCTTTTCGGCAAAAAACCATTCCTCCCCGAGGTCCACGAAGGGTTTTATGAGTCGTCGTGGTTACAAAATCAGCATAAGGGATAGGATTGGGATGAACACCGGCTGCTACCAGACCTGCTATGTGAGCCATGTCCACCATCAGATAAGCGCCAATTTGTTGGCTGATTTTTCTTAACCTTTTAAAATCAATAAAACGAGGATAAGCACTGGCTCCAGCTACAATCAATTTAGGCTTATGTTCGGCAGCCAGTTTTTCCAGTTCATCATAATCAATCCTTTCGGTATCAGGATGGACGCCGTAAGGAATGAAATGATAAAGAACCCCGGAAAAATTCACCCGGCTTCCATGGGTAAGGTGCCCTCCGTGGGCAAGATTCATACCAAGTACTGTATCACCAGGCTTGAGGACTGCCATATAAACCGCCATATTTGCTTGAGAACCCGAGTGGGCTTGAACATTAACATGATCAGCTCCAAAAATATCTAAGGCTCTTTGGCGGGCAATATTTTCCACTTCATCGACATAGATACAGCCGCCGTAATACCGTTTAGCTGGATAACCCTCAGCGTATTTATTAGTGAGCACTGATCCTTGGGCATCAAGAACGGCTAAACTGGTAAAATTTTCTGAAGCAATCATTTCCAGAGTATTTCTTTGTCGATTTAGTTCTTCTTTTACCCAATGGAATATTTCTGGATCACCTTTTTTTAAACTTTCCCACATAATTTTCTCCTTTAAGATTGGTGTTTAACCGGCTCAGGAAATGATCCATGTTTTTTAAAATAAGAAACTAAACCGCCTTCGTTCAGGATTTGAATCATTACTTCCGGAAGCGGAGCAGCTTCAATGCTAATATTCTGAGTTACGTTTTTAATTTTCCCTGTTGTTAGGTTAATTTCCAATTCATCACCACTCTGAATTCGACTGGTATCACACTCTAATGCCACTAAACCGCAGTTAATGGCATTACGAAAGAAAATACGCGCTATTGACGAAGCAATAACTCCTTTTATACCACTGGCAAGCAAAGCTCTGGGCGCCTGTTCACGGGAAGAACCACAGCCAAAATTTTTCCCAGCTACAATGAAGTCTCCAACCTCTACTTTTTGTGAAAACTGAGGATCGATATCTTCCATGACGTGTTTTCCCAATTCGTTCATATCCAGTGTTTTAAATTTATATTTCCCTGAAATGATATAATCGGTGTTAATATCATCTCCAAAAACGTGAGCTTTTCCTTTGAGTATCATGTCAATCACCTCAAATATTTTCTCGGATCGGTTATTTTTCCTTCTAATGCCGAGGCAGCAACGGTAGCAGGAGAAGCCAAGTAAATGAAAGCTTTATTATTACCCATGCGTCCTTTAAAATTTCGATTGGCTGTTGAAACAACATTCCATCCATCGCCTGGAACTCCCTGATGGGTTCCAACACAAGGCCCACAACCGGGAGTTACCAGAACTCCTCCAGCTTTGACAATGGTTTCTATCCAACCTTTCTCGATCGCTTCCAAAAGAATTTCTTTTGAGGCCGGAGCAACGATAAGACGAACCTTTGGGTGGACTTTTTTATCTTGTAGTATCTTGGCAGCAATTTCAATATCTACGCTTCGACCATTGGTACAGGTTCCTAAATAGGCTTCTTGAATTATTACCTCTCCTAAGGAACCGATTGAGGTAACCGTATCAACCCGATGAGGAAGAGCAACCTGGGGAACAAGCGTTGAGCAGTCATAGGTTAATTCTTTTATATATACCGCATTCGGGTCTGGATAAATCGGCTCAAAAGGCTTGTTTGTTCTTTGTTTAACCCAGGTTAAGGTTTTTTCATCAGGGGCAATTATGCCAGCTTTGGCTCCTAATTCAACCGCCATGTTCGAAATAGTTAATCGTTCATCTACCGAAAGTTGATCAATAATGGGACCAGCAAATTCAATAGCCTGATAAGTTGCTCCATCAGCACCTATTTGAGAAGCAAGGTAAAGAATAACGTCTTTAGAAAAAACTCCCGGAGGAAGAGTCCCGTTGAGATGAACCAAAATGGTTTCAGGAACCTTGAACCAGAGTTGGCCTGATATCATGGCTGCTGCCAACTCAGTGCTTCCTACTCCGGTTGAGAAGGCTCCGATGGCACCATAGGTACAGGTGTGTGAGTCAGCACCAATCACTAAGTCACCGGGAACCACCAAACCTTTAGCGACCATGATTTCATGACAAACTCCACATCCGATTTCAAAAAGAGTCAATCTATAATTTTCAGCAAACTTTCGCATGCTATCATGAAGCATCGATATTGCTTCCAACTGGCTTGGGGCATTATGGTCAATGATAAACACGATGCGAGATGGGTCGAATACTTTTTTTCCGCCCATTTCTTTAAAAGATTGGATTGCCAGTGGTGTGGTTCCATCTTGACCCATTGCCATATCAATTCGGGCAATAACCAAATCTCCTGCCTTAACCGGGTAGCCAACTTTCTTTTCAAAAATCTTTTCTGCAATGGTTTTTCCCATATCCATCGCTCCTTTGAGTTTTTGCCCTTCATCTTTTAATTAAAAAACCAAGTTTATTGGGTTAACCCTCAACTGCTATTATAACCTGGTCAATTAAAAGGACAAATTGATCACTGATTGGTTTATAATTACTTAATACAACATAGTAAGTTTATTCTATATGTCTAAAAATGATACAGTATCAGAGAAATAAATGTCAATGAAGGAGAAAAGGTATGAAAGATTGGTGTCAGGAAAGAGATCGAATAGTTCATTGGTTAAAGGAAACAGTCCAAAAAGCCAAGGCAAAGGGGGTGGTTCTTGGCTTGAGCGGAGGAATTGATTCTTCAGTCGCGGGAATATTATCTAAAATTGCTTTTCCAGAAAACACTCTTGGTCTCATGCTCCCCTGTTATAGCCTCCCCCAAGATCAACAGGATGCTGAATTAATCGCAGAAAAATTTTCTATTCCTTATTTAATATTTCCACTCGATGCAATATATGATTCTTTCCTGGCTTTACTTGGCAAAAGCTATTCAAAACCATTGCCCCTTCCTCTGGCAAACATGATTCCTCGAATCCGAATGATATTCCTTTATTATTTTGCGCAAAAGGAAAATTATTTGGTTTGTGGAGCAACCAACAAAAGTGAATTAACGGTCGGATATTATACCAAATATGGGGATGGAGGAGTTGATCTGATGCCTCTTGCCCATCTGACTAAAACCGAAATTTGGCAATTCGCCAATTTTTTAGAAATACCGGCATCCATAATCGAAAAGGCACCATCAGCAGGTCTATGGGAAGATCAAACTGATGAAAAGGAAATGGGTATTCGCTATGCAGTTTTAGATCAATTTATTCAATTTGGTTTAGGAAACCAGAAGGATACAGCCAAAATTCAAAATATGATAGAAAAAACCGAACACAAACGACAACTTCCACCGCGCTTGGAAAGCACTGAAGAATGGCAAAGAACAGATAATTATAGGTAATATAGCAAAAAGACTACTGAGAAGAAGGAATTCTCCTAAATTATAAGACGATCCCGTTTTTTATGAAGGGTCTGAAGGAGTTGGTCTTTATCATAAGTATTGAGAATGTCATTCTTTGTTAACCAAGCACGGCGTGCTTGAGCAACACCTAAACGCATAAGATTCAATGATAGAGTATCATGAGAGTCAGTAGAAACAACCAATTTAATTTGGTACTTTTCACTCGCTTGTCGAGCATCAATATCTTTTAAGTCTAAACGTTCTGGTTGGGCATTCATTTCAAGGGCGGTTGTTGTCTGTTGAGCGTATTTAAAAAGAAGTGCGAGATCTCCTTGAGTCGCATCACGCTTATTGATCAATCGTCCAGTGGGGTGGCTGATAATCTGGACATAAGGATTTTTGAATGCCTTTTCAAGACGTTGGTTTATTTTTTCTGTGGCTTGGCCTAGTCCGGTATGAATTCCAGCAACGACAATAGGAAGTTGAACAAGGACTTCATCTGGGAGATCGATTGTTCCATCACTTAATATGTTCGCTTCTATCCCCTCTAAAACAAATATTTCAGCATGATTATTGTTCCAATGGATAATTTCTTTTTTTCTTTGTTGGATTTGCTCGGGTGTTAAACCGGAAGCAACTGCTAATCCCTGGCTATGATCACAAATAGCGATATATTGATATCCTTTCTGTGCTGCAGCTTTTGCCATCTCTTCAATAGAAACCAATCCATCACTCCAGTCAGAATGGACATGAAGATCTCCTTGAATATCTTTTACATCGACCAAGATTGGCAGGCGTTTTTGAAGGGCAGCTTCAATTTCACCTTGATCTTCTCTCATTTCGGGTGGAATCCATTCCATACCCAAAATCTGGTAAATATCTTCTTCCTTTTCTCCTCCTCTTCTTTCCCCATCATCTATCCGATAAATCCCGTATTCGTTAATTTTATACCCTTTTTTTAACGCATATTCCCGAAGTTTGACGTTATGTTCTTTTGAACCGGTAAAATATTGAAGAGCGGCACCAAAGCTTTGGTTATCAACCACGCGAAGATCAATTTGAACTCCTTCATAAGTTAAAATACTCGATTTGGTTGTTCCATGGGCAATGATTTGTTTTACCATGGGAAGATTGATGAAAGCTTCCATCATCCGATTTGCATCAACCGTCGATGCTAAAATATCAATATCACCAATGGTTTCTTTCATGCGACGAAGGCTTCCAGCAGTACTTATTTTTTTGATTTGAGTATTTTCACGAAGAAAGATAACAACTTCTTCAGCTAAGGGAAGTGCATCACCTAAAAGCATCCTACCGGTACTTTTCTTGATAATATCGATCCCTTTTCTTATTTTTTCTTCACTTTTGATACCCAATCCAGGGAGGTTTTGAAGGAGATGCTCCTGAATGGCTTGTTCTAACTGTTCAATGTTTACGATTCCTAATTCGGAATAGATTTGTCGGACAATTTTTGGACCAACTCCAGGGATTTCAGTGAGCCGAATGAGTTCTCGAGGAATTTCTTTGGTTAATTCTTCCAGAAAATCAATTTTTCCCGTGCGTAGATATTCTTCTATCTTAGTTGATAATCCTTCGCCAATACCAGATATCTCCCGCAACTTTCCTTCTTCGGCGAGTGTTTCAACCGCTTCAGGCCAGTTTTCAATTTTTCTGGCAGCTTCCTGATAGGCCAAAACTCTAAACCGGTTTTCTCCCTTTATTTCTAAAAGAATGCCAATTTCACGAAGAATTTGAGCTACTTCAATATTTCTCATAATTTTATCCCTCAAGATAAAAACATCTTAATTATAAATTCATATCAATTTTTAAATTTAAATAAAGGTTGAATAAACCCTCATGTTATTTCATCGCACCAGATGGGGATGAAAATATCTTTCTAAATCCGTTATTGCGAAGAGGTCAACCGTTTTTTGGTTGGACGACGTGGCAATCTCATTTAGTATTTTTTTAAAACAATGAAAGGATGGGATCCTTACGGCTTCTCAATACGAAGCCTCAGGATGACAACTGCAGTGTCAGTTGAGATCCTCACGCGTGAAAGCACCGCTCAGGATGACGTGTTAATATAGTTCCTTCCCCCTTCAATACATTTCTTTTCACTGTTTAGTAACATTTTTTAATTATTTTTTACTATTTATCAGATGCACGATGAATGAGGAACTGAAAAAAGTTAGTTTAATATATAATATCATGAACCAGGAGAAAGAAATATGAGAAACAAAATC
>Ga0334888_1004841_pt1 | contig 11822 bp, 8 predicted proteins | sample GraSluR1_MG_FD_207227 | JGI IMG/M metagenome (GOLD analysis project Ga0334888, IMG submission 207227) | Sludge microbial communities from methane-producing bioreactor in Wageningen University, Netherlands - Granular Sludge_3_08-R1 | ecosystem: Engineered > Bioreactor > Anaerobic > Unclassified ...
AGCGCGTGGCAGAACAATCGGCAGTATCTGAATTTACCATTTCAAAAAAATATGAAAGCGACCGGCGCAGCCCGGTGCGGTGGATCTTTTCGCACGCCATCCATCACTGGCCGATTCTTCTGATGGCTTTTGCCGGGGCATTGGGGAATGCGGGTTTGTATTCCATCACCCCGGTGATGATTGGACGGGCATTTGATTTTTTGTCGGGTGCGGCAAAAGAGACGGGCACTCTGGCGTTTTTCGCCTGGATGATTGTGATCAGCCAGGTAGCACGCGGGGCTGCGCAGTTCATGCGCAATTATGGTTTTGAGTTGATTGCCCAAAAAGTGGAATTGATGATCCGGGAAGAGCTGTATGTGAATTTGCTGGGAAAGAGTATGACTTTTCACAGCCTGCAGTCGGTTGGGGATATGATGGCCCGGGCGACCAACGATGTCCGGGAAGTGAATTTTCTGTTCAGTCCGGGGCTAAACCTTGTTGCCGGATCGCTGATGTTCCTGATCTTCCCGTTGATGTTATCTGGCAGATACCATCCCCAGTTGTTATTGACACCCGTGGTTTTTACCGTGGTGTACTTTTGGGCATTAAGGCGGTATTTGAATACGTTAAGTCCCTTGACGGACGAAGTGCGCAGTTCTTTTGGGGCGTTAAATACCCGGCTGTCTGAATCGCTGGATGGAATTGAAACGGTGAAAGGCGCGGCCCAGGAAATCAATGAGGTGCATCGTTTTGGGCGTAATGCGATCCGCTACCGTGATGCGGCGGTGCGGCAGGGAGATGTGGAAGCCAGGTTCGTGCCGCTGTTGTTTTATTATCTTTCGCTGGCGGCAGGTTTGCTGCATGCGCTGTTACTGTTTTACAAAGGCACGATCGGCCTGGGGGATGTGGTTGGCTATTTTGGCGTGCTGATGATGCTGGATTTTCCAACATTTATTTCATCATTTGCGTATTCCCAAATTTCTCTGGGGATTGCCGGGGCGAGGCGGATTCTGGAACTCTTAAACAAAGAGAACAAGCTCGACCAAAATATCGAAGGGTATTCCGCCGAGATGCGCGGGGAGGTTGAGTTCCGGGATGTACGTTTCCAGTATGAAGACAGCGATCCGATTTTGGAGAATGTTTCCTTCACGGTGAAGCCCGGCCAGACGGTGGCGATTGTGGGCCAGACCGGGTCTGGCAAGACAAGCCTGATTAAGTTGATCAACCGCATTTATGATGTTACGAGCGGGCAGGTGCTGGTGGATGGGGTGGATGTGCGCGACTGGAATTTGGAAGCTTTGCGCAAGAATGTATCGATTATTGAACAGGATATTTTCCTGTTTTCGCGCACGGTGGAAGAAAATATCGCTTTTGGGCACCAAGGGGCGAGCCATGAGCAGGTGGTGAAAGCGGCGAAGGCTGCCCAGGCGCATGAATTTATCCAGACGTTTGACCAGGGGTACCAGTCGGTGGTAGGCGAACGCGGCGCGACGCTATCTGGCGGGCAGCGTCAGCGGTTGGCGCTGGCACGGGCATTTCTTTCGGATCCCAAAATATTAGTGCTGGATGACTCGACCAGCGCGATTGACAGTGCCACGGAAGACCTGATCCAGCAGGCGATTTTTGAAGCGTCGCGGGGGCGGACAACTTTTATCATCACCCATCGGCTTTCACAGATCCGTTGGGCAGATCTGATCCTCGTGCTGGGTAAGGGGAAACTGGAAGCTGTCGGGACGCACGAAGAATTGCTTAAAACATCCTCGATTTATCGACGGATCTTTTCATGAGCAAACGACGAGAAAATACAGGCAGAGTAAAACCATGAGTTTTTTTGCAGGATTGAATGCTGAGGATTACGACCGCCAGTATGCAGACCGGGAATTATATGGCCGGATACTGGCCTATTTTCGTCCGCATGTGTGGCGGTTGATAGGGACGGTTGTTCTGCTGCTGGTGGTGTCCGGGCTGGGAGCGTGGCTGCCGATTGTGGTCTCGCAGGGGGTGGATGAGGCCAGTATTAATCCCACGATTGATGCCATTTACCGGGTGTTTCTGTGGGTTTTCCTGATCGGGGTGGGGCGCTGGCTGGCAAACTGGCTGAATCGCCGGTTTATGATCCGGATTGTGGCGAATGTCATGTTCCAACTGGCGAAGGATGCTTTCCAGTCGGCAGCAGACCATGATCTCTCGTTTTATGACGAGTTTTCATCGGGCAGGATTCTCTCGCGGATCACTTCTGACACAAGAGATTTCGGGCAACTGGTTAATTTGACTTCTGATCTGGTTTCGCAAATTGTTCAGGCGGCGGTGCTGGGGGTGGTGCTGGCAAGGATCAATTTGCAATTGTTTGTGTATGTGGTTGCAATTGTGCCGGTTGTTTTCGTGCTGGCATTTTTCTATCGCAAGCTGGCGCGCAGGGTGACCCGGGAAGGGATGCAGGCAATGGCTGAGGTGAATGCGACGATCAAGGAAACGGTCAGCGGGATCGCGGTTGCCAAAAACTTCCGTCAGGAAACCAGCATCTACGAAACATTTACTGATGCGAACGTCCTGTCCTATGATGTGAATGTGCGCCGGGGATTGGTATTGTCGATTGTCTTTCCGACGCTGAACACGCTGGGTGGGTTTGCTACGGCCTTGCTGTTGTACCAGGGCGGCTTGAGCGTGGCGGCGGGGATTGTCACGGCGGGGAATTTGTATTTGTTCATTATGAGTCTGAACCGATTTTTGTTTCCCGTGATGATGTTGTCCTCGTATTTTACGCAGGTGCAAAGCGGTTTGGCGGCGGCAGAACGGGTATTTGCCTTGATTGATGCGGAGCCTGTGGTCGTGCAGAACGATGCGGTCAAACCGGGTAAATTGACCGGCGCAATCACCTTCGACCATGTCGATTTCCGGTATAAAGATAACGAGCCGGTGTTGTGTGATTTCTCGCTGGAGATTAAAGCCGGAGAAAATGTGGCCCTGGTAGGGCATACCGGTGCGGGCAAGTCCTCGATCGCCAAACTGATTGCGCGCTTCTATGAATTTCAAGGCGGGAAAATTCTGATTGATGGAAAGGATATCCGTTCCTTCAGCCTGCCAGAATTCCGTGAGCAACTGGGCGTCGTTTCCCAGACGCCTTTTCTGTTTTCCGGCACGGTGATGGACAATATTATTTATGCCTGTCCAAATGCAACCGAAGAAGAAGCGCTGGCGCTGGTGAAACAAGTGGGAGATGGGGAATGGCTGGATGCTCTGCCGAACGGGCTGGATACTGAGGTTGGCGAGCGAGGTGCACATCTTTCAATGGGACAGCGGCAGTTGGTGTCGTTGATGCGGGTATTGATCCAATGCCCGTCAATCTTTGTTCTGGATGAAGCCACCGCCAGTATTGATCCGTTTACGGAGTGGCAGATTCAGCAAGCGCTGGACTTGATCCTGAAACGCTCGACCAGTATTTTGATCGCGCACCGCCTGTCCACAGTCAAATCGGCTGACCGGATCGTGGTAATGAGTGAGGGGAAGATCGCCGAGATTGGCTCGCATGACAGCCTGATGGAGGGAGGGGGACAATATGCGGAGCTATATAATGCCTATTTCCGGCATCAAAGTCTGGAATATGTGGAGAAGTCACGTTCGGTCTGGGAAACACAGGGCAGGAAAAGCGAGCGGTCATGATGGCACAGCGTTTCATTCCGGCGGGATCTGTGCAGATTGAGAACAGGGTGGTTAATTCCCGCTTTATCGCGGATGCGGCGCCGGCTTTTTCGGTGGATGAAGCCAAAGCCTTTATCGCAGCAGTGAAAACAAAGTTTCCAGATGCAACGCACCATGTGCCTGCTTTTTTGATCGGGCATGGTAATTCTGTGACGGCGCACTGCAGCGATGATGGAGAGCCGTCGGGCACGGCAGGGCGGCCGGTGTTGAGCGTGGTGCAGGGCAGCGGTCTGGGAGATATTGTGGTGGTGGTGACGCGCTATTTCGGCGGCACGAAACTGGGCACTGGCGGTCTGGTCAGGGCTTATTCGGGTGCGGCACGTGAGGTTTTGGAAGCGCTGCCGCGGGCGGTTAAGATACCGACATATACCGTGATGGCTGCCGTAGAATATTCGTTATTTGAGCGGGTCCGGCTGCTGGTGGAAAAACATGGCGGCAAGATGCTGGATGAAGAATTTGGTGCTGATGTGACGGTGACAGCCCGGTTTGCGATGGATGCGTTTGAGCCGTTTCAAGCTGAATTACGAGAATTGACACAGGGGAAGGTGCAGGCAGAGATCGTTGAAGGGAATCCAGATACGATCATGCCTATCAGAAGGGATTAGGGAATAATCTTTTTGAGGCAGGGTTAAAACTCAGGGAAAACGCTGGAGGAGAAATTGGGCGACCTGGGAGGCGCCGTTGGGCTGGCCGCGGTGGACGCGGGGGAGGGAAAGTAATTCCGGGATTTGGGTCAACCATCCGGGGTCGGAGATTTGTTGACTTTGCATTGGGATGCCGGGCATATTGGCGTCAATAAAGGCGGTCAGGAAAGCGGATTCGCGAAAGTTGTCGCGGGAGAAGTAGCCGAAGGGGATGCCGGCATTGTACAGCTCGGCAATCGTGCTGTAACCAGCCTTGCCGACGGCAGCATCGCTGGCGTTGATCAGGTTGGGATGAAAGAAGTCGGAATGATGGGGGAGCAGGATGAGGTTGTTGACCCGGGTGAAGTGTCCGCTGCCGCCCGGAATGACGAAAACGGTGTTTTGTAATGCGTGCAGATGATCGACGCGGCGGAAGGATTCGGGAATACCGCCCATCGTGATGAGGATCATTTTTTCTTTGCCGGTTATGCCAAGGGCGCTCCGAACGGCTTGCGGGGATTTGGTGCTGGCACGGCTGATGGGGCGGGCAATCAGGTCTGCGCGGGGATCGAGCTGGCAATACGGTTGGGCGAGAATGTGGATATCCGGTGTTTGGAAAATTTTGCGAAGATAGCGGATGTGTTTTGAGAAATTGGGGTATTCCAGACGGTAGTTTTCATAGATCCAGTCCCAGGTGAAGTTTTCGAGAAGCACGGTGGGGATATTGGCGGCTTTACCGGCCGCAATTCCAAGCGGGGATATGTCGCAAATTGCGTATAGGCAGCGATGGGCGAGAAGATTCTGCGCGATTCGCTCAATATGATCTTGCTTGAAGGGAAAAAACTGGTCAAGTGCGTGGAGGGTGGCGGCGGGGTCTTCGGCAAGCGGTGAGCTTTGAATGAGGCCAATGTCTGTTTTCAAGGCGTGGTAATGAAATGGGCCGCTAAGGGACTCGGTAAAGAACCACTCAGGAATGAGGGTGTAGATCTCGAAGCAAATTCCGGGGTCGAGATGGTGCAGGGCAGCCATGATGGCAGCTGACCGGGCGGCATGACCGAAGCCATGCGGGGAGATGAAGCAGGCGATGGATTTCACGGGTGGAATGCGGCCCGGTGGATTTATAGCGCCCAGGCCAGCAGGAAGCCTATCACGGCAATGATGATCCCCGCGTGCAGAAACAAGTCAGAGGAGGAGAGCCAGCCGGTGGTGAAGATGCCCAGAAGGAAATTTAAAGCAACAAAAAGGATTCCAAGGATAGGCAGAAGCCCCTTGCGAGTGGCAATAAATTCAGAGAGAAAGTCAAGGAGATTTGAGAAGGCAGATTTTATCATGACAGGTCCTGTTGGTCTTCTTTGGAATCGGCCGGGACGGTGAAGAATGGCTGAAATTGGGTGAGCAGCCTCCCGGGGATGCTGCCTTCCATGCGGACCTTGCCACGGCCATGTTCGATGTTTGTCACCTGCCCCTGATCGTGGAAAATGGAAATGAGATTGCCTTGTTTGTAGGGCAGGGCAACTTCAATGGGGACCAGCTCTTTAAACAGTTTTTGTTCAATGGTTATCAACAGTTCAGGAATGCCCTGGCCTTTTTTGGCCGAGATGGGCAATGCATCCTGGAAGAAAAGGCGGGTATCGGGGGGGATATCTTTTGACGACAGGCGGTCAATCTTGTTAAGTACGGTAATCGCTGGAATGTGATCTGCTTCCAATTCTGCGAGGGTTTGTTGGACCGCATGCCAATGGGCGATCGCATTGGGGTGAGTGACGTCAACGACATGGACGAGCAAATCAGCTTCGGCGATCTCTTCCAGGGTGGCGCGAAAAGCAGCCACGAGCTGGTGCGGCAATTTTTGGATGAAGCCCACCGTGTCTGTCATTAGGCATGCTGTCCCGGAGGGCAATTCAACGCGGCGGGTGGTGGGGTCGAGGGTGGCAAAAAGCCGGTTGGCGACCAGCACTTTGGCGTCGGAAAGACGATTGAGCAAGGTGGATTTACCGGCATTCGTGTAGCCAACAAGGGCAACAACGGGGATTTGTGAGCGTTTGCGGTTTTCGCGATAGCGTGAACGGTGCGCGCGTACTTTTTCCAATCTTTCTTTCAACATGGAGATTTGCTGGCGAATGGCACGGCGGTCAACCTCAAGCTGGGTTTCACCGGGACCGCGCAGCCCGACACCACCCGTGCCGCCGCGGCCTGATGCGCCACCGCTTTGACGTGCCAGGTGGGTCCAGGCGCGGGTCAGGCGGGGAAGGAGGTATTCGTACTGGGCGAGCTGCACCTGGAGGATGCCTTCGCTGGTTTTGGCGTGCTGGGCAAAGATATCCAGGATGAGGGCCGTGCGGTCAAGAACGCGCACATTGGGACTGAATTTTTTCTCCAGTTCACGCAGGTGGCGCGGGGAAAGTTCGTTGTCAAAAACTACCACCTGGGTAAGGGTTTCTTCGACGAGGATCTTGATTTCTTCTACTTTGCCCGAACCGACCAGGGTTTCGGGATTGGGGCGCTCTCGGCGCTGGGTGGTTTCACCGACGACTTCCAGCCCGGCAGTGAAAGCCAGCATTGCCAGCTCTTCCAGCGAGTCTTCGAGAGCCAAAAGGTTCTCATCTTTGTCAAATTCAACACCAACAAGAAAGGCTCTTTCTCGGGGTGGTTTGGTTGGTTCGGGGATTCTTTTTGTCATCAAGGAGTGGATTTCCCTTTCTGTTGAAACCATTGCGTTAGTCGCTGCATGGCTTCTTCGATCTTTTCTGTTTTTGTGCCCAATGAGATGCGGATGTATCCGCTGCCGTATTCTCCATATACGCTGCCGGGGGTGATGCTTATGCCAGATTCGTCCAGGAGCGCGCTGCAAAATGCGAAGTCATCAGGGAATTGTTCCGGCAAGTGCGCCCAGATGTAGATGGCGGCTGGCGGTGTATTCAGCCCGAAGCCGAGTTTTTTGAGCGTTTTGACGACGATGTCGCGGCGCTGCTGGTAGATGCGGTTGCGTTCTTCCAGCCAGGTCTGGTCACCGGTGAGGGCGGCGACACCCGCAGAAAGGATAGGGGCGAAATGGGAGGTGTCGATCTGGGTTTTGTAGGTGTGCAGGAGCTGGGTGATCTGTGGATTGCCGACGGCCATGCCCAGCCGCCAACCGGCCATATTATAGGCTTTGGAGAGTGAATTGAATTCCAGAACGACGTCTTTTGCGCCGGGGACCTGGAGCATGCTGGGGGCGATGTAGCCATCAAAGCAGATGTCGACATAGGGGGCATCATGGGCGATGAGGATGTGGTGTTTTCTGGCAAAGTCGACAGCTTTTTCGAAGAATGCCAGCGAAGCGACCGCGCCCGTGGGGTTATTGGGGTAGTTTAGCCACATCAGCTTGGCTTTTTCGGCAACTTCACCTGGGATTGCATCCAGGTTGGGGAGGAAATCATTTTCGCTGAGCAGGGGGAGCATGTAGACCTCCGCCCCGGCGATGGCGGCGCTGGCTTTGTAGACCGGATAGCCTGGGTTGGTTACCAGAACCAGATCTCCGGGATCCAGAAGGATTTGACTCAGGTTGAATAGACCTTCTTTTGAGCCGATCAAACCGACCACTTCTGTGGCAGGGTCAAGGTCGACGTTGAAGCGATTTTTGTAATATAAGGCAACTGCCTGTCGAAACGCGGGTGTGCCGCCGTAGGGAGAATATCGGTGTGTGTCGCTGCGTTTCGTTTCACTGCACAGGGTTTTGATGATAAATTCGGCCGGGGGCAAATCCGGCGAGCCGATGTCGATGCGAATCACGTCAACATTGGCAGCGAGGAGTTGATTGATCTTTTTGGAGAGGGTGGCGAAAAAATAGGGCTTGAGAGAGGAAACACGGTCTGCTGGTTTGAAAGGCATCATAGGATTGTCGATTTACTCACTTTCTTTTTCTTCTAAATGGATCAGGGGAGCAAAGAGATGCGCTGTGGTTTCATCTGGCGGTTCCTTGCGCAGAGGCAGGAGGACATGAACAATGGTTCCAGGAAGTTTTTTCTCGTCATAGCCGGGGGATTGGAGCCAGATGGTGCCGCCGTGAAATTCAACGATTCCTTTGGCGATATGCAGCCCCAGTCCCGGGCCGCCGCCCTTGAATTTGGTTTTGCCGCTGGAATGGAGCATGGCGCTGCCGATGCGGGTGAATTTCTCAAAGACGATTTCCTGTTGGTCCTGGGAAATGCCGATACCTGTATCCGTAATGATGATTTCAATGAAACCAGGTAATTTCCTGCCGGTGATGGTAATTTTGCCGCCGTCAGGCGTGTATTTAATCGAGTTGTGAAGGATATGGCGAAAGATTTGCATGATCCTTTCGGGATCGCCGAAGGTCATCTGGCTGAAAGATTCAAATGGTTCAATGCTGAAAGTCAAACCACGTTCTTGAATCGTGGTTTCGAGTTCTGCGGCGAGGATGTGGATCAATCGGTCGAGCCAAATGGGTTGAAAATTCAGCTGCATCAAGCCATTATCGATCATGGAGACGTCAATCATGTCATCGATGATGTTGCGCATGCGTACAATGCCAGTGCGCAGGCCAGTCAGCAGGGTTACTTCGGGAGAACCTTCTTCCAACTTCAGGCTGGTGAAACTGTCATTCAGCATGGATGCGTAGCCTTCGATAAGGGTCAAGGGGGTTTTCAGTTCGTGGGCGGCAACGGCAATAAAGTCAGATTTGCTCCTGTCGACGCGGTTCAAGTTTTTTCGAACTTCCTCAAGCTCGCGGGTAAGGTCGCTGGTTCTGGCCTGCGTTTCAAATTCCGTTGATTTGACGAAGGCATAGTTGAAATGTGGCAGCAAGAGACTGGTGATCTCCATCGCGGTGTGCTCGTTGAATTCCTGACGGGCGATGGCAAAAGTGAGGTCGGAAAGATCGGCGATGAATTGGGTAAGGGTGTTGGTATGTCCTTCCACGTCGGTGCGGGTCAGTGAAGTTGACCATAATGCCAGAATAGAATCCAGCCAGGCCGGCTCGTTATTTTCGACAGCCTGTTCCAGGGAACGGTAGAAATTGTCGAGCTGGTTTTGCAGATCTGCGCGCATCCCTTTTTGTGTAGAAAATTTCTGGATGACGCCCTGCGTCCATAATGGATGAAAGGCTTTCAGGCAAGCGATCTTTGATGTAGACATACAATAGTAGTTTACGACAGGAATGCGTTTTTGCCAAATGATTAACGGGTGAGTTTCGATTTTTCAAAATAACTTGAGCCGCGGACAGAAAAAAGTATCCTTGGCAGGGATGTATGTATTTGTGCTGTTGCACGAATTTTCGGGTTCTATAACGACTTCAGTCGTTACTACAAAGTACCCGCAACGCAGGCCCGTTAATCTGTGCGGGAAAGCAGCCAGGCGAGGAGGGTGTCGCCGACGGTTTGCAGGCTTTTGGCGGAGACCTGCTCCAGATCATCCTGGATGGTATGCCAGGCGGGATAATCAAAATCAATCAGGTTAATGGCAGGGATGCCTGCGTTGAGAAAGGGGGTGTGGTCATCGAGGATGCTGTATTTTTCTTCGTTGATGAAGATGTCTTCGTAACCCAATTGTGCGGCCTGGCTCCAGACTTGATCTGACAAGACAGGGTCGGAATTTATTTCTCGATAGATGTTGAGATCTTTGTCGCCGATCATGTCGACGATGACGACGGCCTGCGGTGCTGATTGGAGAGTCTCAACAAAGGCGGTGGAGCCGAGTATCCAGTCCCAGCCGGCAATTCGGCCTTGATCTTCGGCGTCAAAAAACACGAGCCAGGTACCTGGCTGCGCATCTGCAGGGATAACGCGGGCCAGTTCCAGCAGAACGGCGACGCCCGAAGCGCCATCGTTCGCGCCGGGCACGGGTTGGCCGTGCTGCTTGGGGTCGGGGTCATTGTCCGCCCACAGGCGGGTATCGTAATGCGCCCCCAGGATGATGTTTGGTGCGGTTTCACCGTGATGGGCGATCAAGTTGTGTATGGTATGTCCGTCAATTTTCAAGGTTTGCTGATCGACTTGCCACCCGTTTGTTTTCAGTTCCTCAGTGATCCAGCGACCTACAGCTTTGTGACCGTCACTGCCGGGATAGCGCGGGCCAAAGGCAAGCTGGGTGGCAATGTGCTGATAGGCACGCTGGCTGTTAAATTCAATTTCTTTGGCGGGGACGGCTGGCAAGCGGGCGGGAATGAAGGCAGTTTGCGCTGCCAACCTGTTTTGGATGGCAGGGAAGGCGATTGCCAGAGCCATGACCAGCAGGAAGAGGGCAGCGGTTATCAGCCGATGCCGGCGTTTATCCGTCATGGTGCAAGCCGTGTGATTGGATGAAAGCTTGCAGGTCGTCGATGGAACGCTGCGCATAGGCAGCGGCGCGCTGGCGTTTGCCTTTGACTGGCTGCTCCAATGGCGGCACAATGCCGAAATTGGCTTTCATGGGCTGGAAGTCTTTCATGTCGGCCTGGGTGATATAACGGCATAAAGCACCCAGCATGGTGGTTTCGGGGAGGATGAGCAAGTCCTGACCGGCTATCTGGCGGACAACATTCAGGCCGGCCAGCAGGCCGGTGGCAATATTTCCGATGTAACCTTCGACACCAGTGATTTGCCCGGCGAAGAAGAGCTGGCTGCGGTCTTTCGCCTGCAGGGTGGGGTGGAGGAGCAGGGGCGAGGCGATGAAGGTGTTGCGGTGCATTTGCCCATAGCGTACAAATTCGGCGTTTTCCAGACCAGGGATGAGGCGGAAGACTTCTTTTTGGGCGGGAAATTTGAGATTGGTTTGGAAGCCAACCATGTTGTATAAATCACCAGCGAGGTTATCCTGACGGAGCTGGAGGACGGCATACGGCCGTCTTCCGGTGCGGGGATCGTGCAGGCCAACGGGGCGCATGGGGCCATAGGCGAGAGCGTCATGGCCGCGGCTGGCAATGATTTCTACCGGCAGGCAACCTTCAAAAAAGGAGGAGGAACCGGCACGGACACCTTCCTGGATCGCGGTTTCAAATTCCTGGAGGACGATCCGCTCAGCTTTAAGCAGGCTTTCTATAAAATGGCCGTATTCTTCTTTGTTCAGAGGGGCGTTGATGTAGTCGCCTTGTTCCTGGTCGCCACGATCATAACGGGAGGCGCGGAAGGCAATGTCCATATTGAGGGAATCGACAGCGATGATGGGGGCGACGGCATCAAAAAAGAAGAGGTTGTCCTGCCCGCTCCATTGGTGGATGTCTGCGGAAAGGGCGGAGGAGGTCAGCGGGCCGGAGGCAATGATAACGGGGCCACCCTGGGGAATGCGTTTGACTTCTTCGCGAACAAGGGTAATGTTGGGATGGGCGGTGATTTTTTCCGTTATTAGTTGGGAAAAGGCATCGCGGTCGACGGCCAGAGCGCCGCCGGCGGGAACAGCAGTTTGCCCGGCGCATTCCAGAAGCAGCGATCCGAGATGGCGCAGTTCTTCCTTTAGCAGGCCGGAAGCGCGGTCTGGCAGGTTGGAGCCGAGTGAGTTGGAACAGACCAGCTCGGCGAGGCCGTCGGTTTGGTGTGCGCCAGTTTC
>Ga0334888_1004844_pt1 | contig 11815 bp, 8 predicted proteins | sample GraSluR1_MG_FD_207227 | JGI IMG/M metagenome (GOLD analysis project Ga0334888, IMG submission 207227) | Sludge microbial communities from methane-producing bioreactor in Wageningen University, Netherlands - Granular Sludge_3_08-R1 | ecosystem: Engineered > Bioreactor > Anaerobic > Unclassified ...
CTTCTGTGATCACCGTAAGAACCTTTCGATTCGGCTGATATTCGTAGGCTCCCACATCCGGGTTACCCACATCCCGGGGCAATCCCCGCTGATCCTTCTCCGGGGCTCCGGCAGAGGTGCCCGCATTATAGGCGGAGCTTGTGGTATCAATAGCACAGGTCTGGGTGGGACCACCGTTATTAGCCAAAGCAACAAGGCCGGGATCAGTGTCAATGATATCCGTGCCACCTGGATAGTCATTCTGCACCACGGAATAGCTCACCGTGGCGGTGCCGGTGCAGACAATTTCCTCCTGTGGAGCAACAAGAGTATCCCAGAAGATACAGTTGGTTGCGGTAAGACTGGAGCCCCCATGAAAGTACGCCCCACTGCCGTCACCGGAAACGGCATTTGCTGCAAGGGTGCAGTTGATAATTCCAAAAGCACCCGTATTATTGCTCCAGAGTCCCCCGCCATCCCCGTAGTATCCCGCACCTGTGTTTACAGAAGCGGTATTTCCCGCAAAGGTGCAGTTGACAATCTCAAAACCATTCACAGCATCATTGTAAAGTCCTCCTCCATTGCCAAAAGCGGCATTTTCGGTGAAGGTACAGCTCTTTACGGTGGGGGCGCAGGAAGAGCTGAAGTTGTACATTCCTCCGCCGTTACCGTTCAGCGTACTGTTTTTCCTCAAGGTGCAGTTGGCTATGGTGGGGCTGGCCAAATTTCTATTGTAGATTCCTCCGCCATCGTGAACCGCGGCATTGCCCGTAAAGATGCAGTTCTCTATTTCGGGATTGCTCGCATCCACCGGATTGCTTCCCCTGTTATACACTCCTCCGCCGTATGCCGCAGTATTTCCCGCAAAGGTGCAGTTGGTCACGGTGGGGCTGCCACCATTGTTATACATTCCTCCGCCGCAGTCGCCGCCCCTCTCGTTATCGAAGGTTCCTTCAGCTCCTCCGCAAACCGTAAAACCATTCAGGATAGCGGTGCTGTCTGTGCCGCTGCCGGTTACCACGGTACGGCTGTTGGTTTCTACAATATCGGTGTAGATCGCAGTTACGCCGTTTGTGTCGGTGCTGTCGTTTTTCTGAAGATCCCCGGTAAGTACGGTAACGTTGCTTTCCCAATTCCTCGCGTTTCGAGTAGTTTCTGAGCCCTCAAACCCCCCATAGAGGGCCACGCCGGATTTGAGAACAAAAGAGGCATCCCGGTTCACTGCCTCAATGGAGGGGCGATAGACTCCGGAAGCTACCCAGAACTCGCTCCCGGGGGGGGCATTTTGAAGAGCTGTGATAAATTGAGCCTCCCCATAGGCGTTTGTCCAGGGCGTACCGTTTTTCGCCCCCCCACCATTCTGTGTTACGTAGTATGTGGCGGCCTCTGCATGAAACGAACCCCCTAAGCATGAGAACAACACCAACATAAAAACAATTTTACTCATGGACTCACCCAAGAAAAACCTTTTCTTACGAGCACCGCCTCCAGAATACGCCACCATCACTACCCCCTTTTTCATATATTTCCCAACAATTTTTTAAAGCCATTTCGCTGATGATACTCTCAAAAAGAGACTTGTCAAACTTATTTTGATCCTTAGGACTATTTCCACTATTTTCACATCAAGGGGCTTTATGTTTTTTAAATTATAATTTTTTCTAGAATACGGGATTTCCGGGGGATTCAAGAGAAAAGCGGGGGAACCTACGCTCCCCCGCTTTTCTCTTGAATCCCCTATTCGTTTTTGTGGCAAAAACAATTCTGGAAGAATTCTCGCTGAGAATCCCAACTAGACGTTGCTACTCCTCCCCTTTTTTAAGCTGCAGCATCCGCCCCTCCTCGGTTCCCTTCCGGGGCATCTTTACGGTGATGACACCGTGCTTAATCTCCGCCTCGGCCCCCTCGGGGTCTACCTCCCGGGGGAGAGATACGCTGTAGTTCAGCACTCGGCGCTGTTTCCTGCAGTGCCAGGTCTTCCCCTCCTCGCAGGGCTGCTCCTCCTGCTCCTCCTTGGAGACCAGTGTCACCCTGTCGGGAAAAACCCGGATATCCACTTTCTCGGGGTCCACCCCGGGGGCATCCATGGATACCACCAGCCTGCCGTTCTCCTCGTACATATCGAGAGGGAACTCCCGATTCACCGAAGAAAAGACATCAGACATCCCCTTGAAGAAATCCTCCACCTCCGGAAACATCATGGACGAAGGTCTGCGATACCGTACCAATCCTCTCATAACTGCTCCCTCCTTATTCGCACATAGGATATATTTTTTAGAGCCTGTCGCTCTTGCTTCACTGTGGCGTCAGTATAGGTCAAAGATCAGGGTAGATCAAGATCATTTTTGATCAAAAAACCCATGATACACGTTTTTGTCGGGGGAAATCGCTTTTTTCTCCTCTTTTTCGCCATTTTTCTCTTTTTTTAGCGCTTTCCTCTTTTTCCCCTTCAAGGTATGCTGGTGTCATAGGCTCCATACTCTTAGACGAAGGATGTGATTCCATGAAACGAACCGTTATTCTCAGCGCTCTTGTTCTCCTTTTCGCCCTTGCTGCCATCCCCGCCTTCTGCAGCGACAGCACCTCTCTTCTGGTAGCTCTGGAAACGCCCAGAACCGAAGTGGGCTCCTTTGCCCCCGCCAGCCAGGAGCGAGCCTTCGCCCGCCAGGCCGAAAGCATTCTCTCCGCAGCCTCCATTCCTCTGGAAGAGGTAATTCCTCTCCCCTACCTCGGGTTGGCTATCGTCCGCACCTCCGCCCCCTCCGGGGAAGCCCTGGAAAGCCTCCGGCAGACCCCGGGTGTTCTCCAGGCAGATTTGCCGGGGAAAAACTACCTCTTCGCCGCCCCTCAGCCGCGAGCCTACACCCCCACAGAACCCCGCTACGACGAACAGTGGTATCTCCCCGCCATCGGCTGCCCCACCGCCTGGGACACCACCCTGGGAGACTCCACCATGGTGGCGGCGGTGCTTGACACTGGGGTGGATTACGGCCATCCAGATCTTGCGGCCAGCATGTGGATCAACCCCGGGGAGATCCCCAATAACGGTATCGACGACGACGGCAACGGTATCATCGACGACTATTACGGTATCGCCGCCTTCAACAACGGAGGTGTTCTTACAGGGGATCCCAACGACAATCTCCCCGGCGGAGGACACGGCACCCACGTGGCGGGGAGCATCGCCGCCCCCATCAACGGGGTGGGAATTCTCGGGGTGGCTCCCAACGTGAAGATCATGGGAGTCCGGGTCTTTACCTATGACCCTGCGGAGGGGACACTCAGCGCCTTTGATACGGACATCGCCCGGGGGCTGAACTACATTCTGGCCATGAAAAACCGGGGGGTTAACGTTCGGGCTCTCAACCTCTCTCTTGGCACCTGCCCCGGCGCATCTCCCTCGAACACCATGCTTCAGGCCTACCGAGCGGTCTCCGATGGGGGTATGCTGATCTTCTTCGCCGCAGGGAACGACAGCAATAACAACGATGCTAACCTCGTCTATCCTGCCAACTATAACGTCCCTCTGAAGGTTACCGTGGGAGCCACCGACACCGACGGAACTTCCCGGGCAGATTGGGGAGGCACAAGCAACTGCGGTTATCCCAGCGGCTCCAACTACGGAGCCACCACGGTGGATATCTTCGCTCCGGGAACCTCCATTCTCTCCACGGTGCCCACCTTTGTGGACCCCAGCGGATACGCCTCCTGGGACGGCACCTCCATGGCCACCCCGGTAACCCTGGGAGCAGCTCTTCTTACCTGGAGCGTGAACCCCGCTCTCTCGGGAGCCCAGGTGCGAACCCTTCTGCTGAATAACGGCACCCCCTCCGCAGCTCTGGCGGGGCTCTGTGTCACTGGCAGAGTGGTAAACGCCGCAGCATCGGTGGCCGCCGCAGCAACGCAACCAACGCCGACAACAGCTCCCACCACTGCTCCTACAAGAATACCCACCGTTGCCCCTGGACCCTCTTCGGGAGGAGGCGGTGGCTGTTCTCTGGGCTTTGCTTCTCTTGCGGGAGTGCTCTTTATTCTTCCTCTGCTTCTCATGAGAAAATCTTCCCGATAAGGAGAACACGGCGGAGAAAGACGTGAACAGGAGGTTGTAAAAGATGACACGACGTATGGGAATTTTTCTATTGGTGGGGCTTTTCCTTTTTGGAGGGGGAGCTCTGGCCTGGGGGCAGTTCAAGCATGTTCCCGAAACACCCCAGGGTTTTCAAATTCTTGAAGAGGGATTCTACGCCGCTCGAAAAGAGGCGGGGGTAATGGTAGTGGAAGGGGCAGACGCTCTTTTGAAGCTCTTCGCAGAGGACATCTCCCCTTCCAAGAAGCCCCCGGTGGTGGTGGATTTCAACCGTTTCGTGGTGGTGGCAGTTTTTGCGGGAAGCCGCTCCTCCGGAGGGTACCGGCTTGAGATCACCAGCGCCCGGTACGAAAACAAGGGGCTGGATGTGCGGTATGTGCTCCACACCCCGAAGCCAGGGAGCATGACTACCCAGGCTCTCACGAGCCCCTACGCGGTGATTCTTCTTGAAAAACCGGGCCCCACGAAGCAGTACCAGGCCCAGTAAGCAGAGCATTCACAACAACAGAGCATCCTCAATAGAGAGGGAGGGCTTCCAGAACTTTCGGAAACCCTCCCTCTCTGCTATAACTCATGAAAAAGCGTTATACCCTAACCCGCTTCTCTACCCCCGAAGGATACCTTCGGTGGGGTCCATATCGTCTTCGGATAAAATGCCTGTGGCGGTATCCTCTTCGGGCTTTTCCGGCTCCTGGGGGACACTCTCCAGAACCTCTTCTTTTCCGGCCAACTCTCGTTTGAAATGCACATCCATCTGGGGAAAGGGGATCGCCACTCCCTGCTCCCGGAAAAGCTCCGTCACATTATGTCGAAGCTCGCTCCCCACTGTGAGCCCCGAAGCTTGCTTCATGTCTACCCAAAAATACATGTCAAAGTTCAGCGAACTATCGCCAAACTCCTTGAAGATCACGAAGGGAAAGGGATTTTTCAGCACATTGGGGTGCTCCCGGGCCGCCCGAAGCAGGAGATCTTCTACCTTTCTGGTATTCGTTCCGTAGGCAACTCCCACAGAGAGCTTGTTCCGGAGCTTACGATCCGAATAGGTCCAGTTCGTGATCTTGTTCTCCAGAAGATAGCTGTTGGGAAGGAGAATATCCACGCCGTCGAAGTTCTGAATCCGGGTATGCCGTGTGCCGATCTCCTTTACCAGCGCCACAGTACCGTCGTCGAGGGCAATGATATCCCCCACCTTGATGGGCTTCTGGATAATCAGGAAGAAGCCGCTGATGAAGTTGTTAAAAAGATGCTGGGCTCCAAATCCCACAGCAATGGCGAGAGCACCACCGAGGAAGGCAAAGGCCGTAAGAGGAATGTTCACAATCCTCAGCACCCAGAGAAGGGTAAGGATAAAGAAGATGTAAAAGGATACCCGCTGAATGAGGCTGGCCCCTTCGGCGGTCATGTTGAAGCGCTTTTGAAAACGCCGGCTTATCCATGCGCTGAAAAGACGGATCGCCACAAACCCGCCAAAGAGAAGGCCGAGAGCGACAGCCAGCTCGCCCACCACGATCTGGTTGTCGTCGATTACCCAGACCTCCATATTCCAGATATCCTGGAAGGTTCTCTTTCCCAGAGCTGCTACATGCTCCGTAATCTGAAAGGAGCCGATGGCCTCGGAAAGCTCCCGATGGAGGCGCTGGGCCAAAAGGGAGAACTGACTCATGGAGGAGGCAAAGAAAAGAGTCTCCCGAGCGAGTTCCTGTAAGGCTTTAAGCTCCCCCTGAAGCGACTTCTCCTCCAGAGATGCGTAGGGACGAGAGGTATCCTCAAGCTTCTTCTGCAACGCCCCGACGCGAGACTGAAGGGCCACCTGCTGCCCCTGGCTCCGCTTGGCGAGTCGGGTAAGATTTTCGATATGCTCTTCGGTTCTTCTCCGGATCTCCCGAAGATTTTCCAGAACGCTCGGAGAATCGCCGATGAGGCTGTAGCGATACTGCCACATCTCCTTGCCGATATCCAGATACTGCTGCAAGATCTCCTTCTGCTCCACCTGGGCCTGGTAATACTCCTTCCATGCCTGCAGCTCCGCCACCGTGGCCGCCGCCACAGCCCGTTCCTCTTCGTTTTGCACACTGTTCAGTCTATCCTGGGCCCGGGTAAGCGCAAGGGTAACCTTTTCCCGCTCCGAAGAAGCCCTCTCCAACTCCTCTTCAAGCTGGGCTATCCGGTCGTCCATACTCTTCTCTCGAGCCAGGGCAGCCTCTTCACTGTATCCCAAATACTCCCGCACTCTCTTCAGGCGGTCGGTAACAACATTTCTTCGAAGCTGCAGCATGGCATCTTCGGTCTTGTATACCTCCTGAAGAAGAAGCTCGTACTCCTCGCTCAGCTTGAGCTGCTCCTCCTGAAGAAGGGCTCCCTTCTGCTGGAGCCGAAGCGCTCGAGGGACGGTCTCCTCCTTCGCCTCATAGCTACGCACCTCCTCCCGGAGCCTTCGGAGCGTCTCCTGAAGGCTTCTCAAACGTTCCCGGACAGAGCTAAGATCCTTCTGTCCTGCAGACTGGGAAACCTTGAGAGAGAGGATCTGTTCGTTGAGTAGATCCAGATCGTTCAGGAACGTATCGTACACCGCAAGGGTATAAGGGGGCTCCCCCTCAAGAGCATAGAGTGAAGATACAGTGTTTCGGGCGTTTTCGAGCTGCCCCAGAAGAGTTTCGTACCTTCCCTGAAGCGTTCGGTAGCGCTGTAACAGAGAACGGATCGCCCGAAGGGTCTGGGACTTCTGGTTGAGCATCTCCCTTTCCTGCTCGTCCAGAGCCTCCTCCATCTCTCGCCGGAGGCGCAGAAGATCTTCGTCAACCCTGGCGAGGCGATCCTGGGAAGTGGCAAGAACCTCCGCCGGGGGAGGAGATTGCGCTTCCGGTGAAACCGCATCCTCCGAGGCATCACCCAGGCGGGGGAACCCTCCCAAAAGAGAGAGCCCCCATAAGAAAATGCCTCCCCAGAGAAGGAGCCTTTTTCCATAAACATTTCGAAACCGCGACAATGCGCTCATTTTACATAGCATACCGTATACGCTCCTTTCCTTTCTGATACACACTCCTCAGAGCTGCCAGCGTACAATCTCTTTTTCCGCTAGTGTAGAGGAGACCCCTTCTTCTAGTATACCGCATGAGCGCAAAAATTTCTTTACGCGTGAAAACGCCTTCCAAAAACCATAACCACGATTGTATACCTGTTTTTGCACAAAAAAATGCTCGTACACGTCGATAATTGCAGAAAGTTCTTGCAAAAAAACATTTCCCGTGGTATATATCTCCATCATATTGTGCAAAGGAGATGGTGATCATGCTTCGCAAACGCCCGTCAGAAACATTTAATCAAAATGTATTCCATCGCAAGGCCATGGCCGAACGGCTTCCCAAGGATGTGTACGCTAAACTTCTCGCCGCCATTGAGGGAAGGGAAAAGCTGGATCTCCAGGAGGCAAGCATCGTTGCCATGGCAATGAAGGAGTGGGCTATCTCCCGGGGAGCCACCCACTACACCCACTGGTTCCACCCCCGCACAGAGCTTACAGCCGAAAAGCACATGTCCTTCCTTAATGTGGACGGCGATGGAACCCCCATGGAGTCCTTCTCCGGGAAGGAACTCATCCTCAGCGAGCCTGACGCATCGTCCCTTCCCTCGGGAGGGATGCGCTCCACCTTCGAGGCCCGGGGATACACCGCCTGGGATCCCACAAGCCCGGCTTTCATCATAGAGACGGAGCGCGGAGGAACCCTCTGTATTCCTTCTGTCTTCTTCTCCTTCGACGGCATTCCCCTCGACATGAAAACCCCCCTGCTCAAGGCAATCAGCGGCCTTGGGGACCGTGCACTCCGTATGGCGCGCCTCTTCGGTAACCGGGGGGTAAAGTGGATATGCCCCACGGTGGGTCCCGAGCAGGAGTTCTTTCTCGTTCGGGAAGATCTCGCGCAGCAGCGGCCGGATCTTCTTCTCTGCGGCCGCACCCTTCTGGGGGATCTTCCCCCGAAAGCCCAGCAGATGGAAGATCACTATTTCGGAGCCATCAACCCCTCGGTGCTCTCCTTTATGGAAGAGGTAGAGGAAGAGATGGCCAAGCTGGGGCTCCCCCTACGAACCCGGCATAATGAGGTGGCGCCGGGGCAGTTTGAGTTTGCCCCCCAGTTCTCCGAAGCCAATCTTGCTATGGATCAGAACCAGCTTCTCATGAACGTCATGCGGCGAGTGGCGAGGAAGCACGGCTTCCGGCTTCTTCTTCACGAGAAACCCTTTGCAGGGCTCAACGGCAACGGCAAGCACGTAAACTTTTCTCTTCAGGATAGCGAAGGGCGCAACCTCCTGAAACCAATAGGCAATAATCCTAAAAAAAGCCTTCAGTTTCTCGTCTTTCTGGGGGGGATGCTTTTGGGAATATCCAAGTTTGGGGGGTTACTCCGGGCAAGCATAGCCAACCCCGGAAACATGCACCGTCTGGGGGGAAACGAAGCCCCTCCGGCAATCATGAGTGTCTATCTGGGAGAGCTTCTTACCCGCATTCTTGAGGATATTGAGGAAGGATTACCGGAGCAGTTCTCCACCAAATCCGAGGTAGACCTGGGGCTGAATCGACTCCCCTGTATTCTTGCAGAGAACACCGACCGCAACCGCACCGCCCCCATCGCCTTTACGGGGGACAAGTTCGAATTCCGGGCTCCCGGAGCGTCCCAGTCCATCGCGGGCCCCCTCATGGCGATCTTCGCCGCCTGGTCCTGGGGGATCGAACAGATGACCCTGCTCATAGAGGAAGATCTCCAGAGCATGGAGCTTCCCGAGGCGGCGCTGAAGGCGATCCGGCACGCTACGCTGGAGAGCAAGAAAGTTCGCTTCGAGGGAAACTGTTACAGCAGAGAGTGGATGGAAGAGGCGGTCCGGCGGGGGCTCCCCAATGCCGTATCCACCCCCGAGGGGCTGAAACTCTATCTCGATCCAGAAAACCGGGCACTTCTGAGAGATATGAACATCATGACGGAACGGGAGATCTTCGCCTACTACGAGATCCGTCTGGAGCAGTACGTGAATACGCTGGATATCGAAATCGGAGTTCTCATCGGCATGGCGCGGGAGGGAGTGCTTCCGGCCCTCTCAAAACAGATCGCCATGGAGGGGGCAAGCCTCGGCTATCTCCCCGAAAGCTTCCGCGAAGGCCCCTGGGGGGAGATGCTTCTGGAATTTGGAGAGCTTAAGCAAAAGCTTCTGAAAACGGTTCTTCTCCTGGAATCTCTTCAGAACAGCCTGGCAGATCTTCCCCTGGAGGAGCAGGCAAACCGCCTTACCCACGAAGCCCTTCCTCTTATGGAGAAGGTGCAGAAGCTTTCCGAGCGGGTGGAGTTTCTTATGGCAGGGGATCTCTGGCCCTATCCGCGCTATCGGGAGATGGTGGCGTTCTCCTAAAGAATCCATCTCTCTGGAAAGCGTAACGGCAGGGTGCGTAGAGCACGTAGAAAAGACCCAGAGGAGAAACGCAAAACATCTGCAACGCTATGTGTAGCCTACGCACTCTGCGGGTCGTTCCGGTCCTCCTCTTGAGAAGAACCCGAGAACGTCTGGAGAGCAGAGAACAGGTCAGTATTCGATCTTTTCAGAACGTTTCCAGTAGTTGAAGGCATCCAGAGAGTAGGGGCTTGATCCCTGAACGATCTTACGGAAAGCCCGACGATCTTCATAGTTCAGGGCAAGCTCCTCATAAATCTCGGCATCGCTGAACGCTACCCCCTCCGCCGCCGCATCGAAGCGGGTAGCCCCGAAAACAAGCACGGGAATCCGGGCCCAGCATATGGCAGCATAGCACATGGGGCAGGGCTCCGCGCTGGAGTAGATCTCACAGTGGGAAAGGGCCCCTTTTTGAGAGAGTCGGGATTCTTTCCGAGATATGTCCTGAAGATGAAATACCCCGAGATCCGAACAGGCCCGCCGGATAACAGAGATCTCTGCGTGTGCGGTCGGATCGCTCCACTCCGTCACATGGTTGTGATTTTTCCAGTAGCGCAACACTTCTCCGGTTTCGTCATCGATCTGCACCAGCACCGCCCCAAAGGGGCCTCCGCCGCTTTGGGCAGAACGCAATGCTTCCCGGCAGGCCATATCGAGCCACCGGTTGGTACCCCCGAGAACCCCTTGATAGACCTCAGGAGGACGAATATTCCCGCGCTGCACCGGAGAACATGCTTCGGCGTTTGTAAGGGTACATGGAGGCTCGTAGCCGCTCCAGATCTGCTCGTTTCTCTCAAAGAAAGAGTCATCTCTTCCGGAAGGAGCACCCTCGTAGGGCTCAGACAGCTCTACAGGAGCATAATCCACTTCTCCTGAGGATCCGCAACAGCTGCAACCCGCACTCTTATGAACATCTCTTCTTTCTCCCAAAACGCTCCCCTCCTCTGGCTACGAGTCAGCTACAAACAGGTTTCTCATTTTTAGTAGTAGCTCTGCAAAAACTTTTTTGCCTCTCCGTGCCCCTGATCCGAAGCTCTGCGAAGCCATCTCTCCGCTTCAAGCCTATTCTCTCCGACGTTTCTTCCGTAAAAGTGGAAGAGCCCCAGACTGTATTGGGCATCTGGGCTCCCCTCTTCAGCACCCCGCTGGTACCATTCGCGGGCGGCTTCACCGTTTTTAGAAACCCCCCGCCCCTCTTCGTAGGCCCTCCCGAGATAGTACAGTGCGGCAGGAACGTTTTGCTCCGCCGCCATACGGAAGTAACGGATCGCCTCTTCATCATTGGGGGACACCCCCCGGCCCTCCCAGTAAAGCTGACCGAGATCCGCCTGAGCGGGAGCATACCCTGCGGCAGCGCTCTTCTTCAGAAACGCGGCTCCCCGGGGAGGATCCCGGGGGACCCCCTTGCCGTCGAGATAGCACTTTCCCAGCAGATGAAGCGCCGGGGGATAGCCTCGATTCGCCCCCCGAATATACCATGCGGCTGCCTCCTTCTCGCTCCAGGGGACACCATGCCCTCGGGCATACATATCGCCGTACTCTTTCTGGGCTGGGGCATATCCGCGCTCGGCGGCCTGCTTCATCCAGGATGCAGCGAGGCTGTAGTCTCGGAGCGTGTCGATCCCTTGATAGTATTTTTGGGCGAAGTAGTACTGTCCACGGGGGCTTCCGCTCTCCGCAGCCCGTTTATACCAGAGTTCTCCGAGGTCTGTGTCCTTCTCCACTCCTTTTCCCAGCGCGTACCCCCGGGCCAGCTCATACTTGGCCTCCACATGTCCCTGGATCGCCGCGAGCCGGATCCTCTCCATCCCCTGAACCAGATCTTCCTGAGAGGAGTTTTCAAGCAACAACATCCCTAGGGCGTACCGGGCCTCTCGATGGCCGTGATCTGCTGCATGCTGGTATTCCGTTCGAGCAGCCTCGTGATTCCCCTCTCGAAGGAGCTGTTCCCCCAGAAGGAAACGCTCCTCCGGGGTAAGGCTCACCACGGAGACGCCTCCAATGGGGACCACCGGAATGGGTTGCGGCAAAGAGACCGTCGGAACCTCCAGGCTCTGGGGGTCTTCTGGCTCTTGAACTGGCTCCGGTGTTGGTGTTGCCGTGGGCTCCGGCGTTGGCGTTGCCGTGGGCTCCGGCGTTGGCATCGCCGTAGGTTCCGGTGTCGGCGTTGCCGTGGGCTCCGGTGTCGGTGTTGCCGTGGGCTCCGGTGTCGGTGTTGCCGTGGGTTCCGGCGTGGGCGTTGCCGTGGGCTCCGGCGTGGGCGTTGCCGTGGGCTCCGGTGTAGGCGTTGCCGTGGGCTCCGGCGTGGGCGTT
>Ga0334888_1004854_pt1 | contig 11786 bp, 10 predicted proteins | sample GraSluR1_MG_FD_207227 | JGI IMG/M metagenome (GOLD analysis project Ga0334888, IMG submission 207227) | Sludge microbial communities from methane-producing bioreactor in Wageningen University, Netherlands - Granular Sludge_3_08-R1 | ecosystem: Engineered > Bioreactor > Anaerobic > Unclassified ...
ACGGTTTCTGTTGAAGTGGAAGGGAAAACTGACGGTCATCTTTATGCGCTGCGCGCCACCGGCTCTACGCTGCGTTTCCAGGGCTTCCTGGCTGTTTACGAAGAATCGCTGGAAGAAGATCAAAAATCTGAAGATGCCGATAATGTAAACATTCCACCTGACCTGGAAGAAAACCAGAAGCAAAACCTGGAAAGATTAATCCCGGAGCAGCATTTCACCCAGCCCCCGCCGCGATACAGCGACGCCACCCTGATCAAGACGCTGGAAGAATTTGGCATTGGCCGTCCATCCACCTATGCCGCCATTCTCTCGACCATTCAAGACCGGGGTTATGTAATTAGAGACGGGAAAAAATTATTCCCGACCGATACTGGATTCCTGGTCAACGACATGCTGGTTGACCACTTCCCGGATGTGGTGAACACGCAGTTCACAGCCGGAATGGAAGAGGAATTGGACCAGGTGGCATCGGGTGAGAGACAATGGACGGACGTGGTGCGAACATTCTATGACACTTTTGCGCCCGAATTGAAGCGAGCTGAAGAGTTGATGCCCACTGCAAAAGCTGAACTGGAGAAGGTTGGGCGGGCTTGCCCTGAATGCGGACACGACCTGGTCATTCGCTGGGGACGTTATGGCAAGTTCATCAGTTGCAGCAATTTTCCGGCTTGCCGTTATACTGAAGCGTGGTTGGAAAAAATTGGTGTGCATTGTCCGAAGTGCGACGGTGAGATTGTGGAAAGAAAAACACGCAAGAATCGGGTGTTTTACGGCTGTGCAAATTATCCAGAATGCGATTTTACATCCTGGAAACGGCCACTTTCCATCCCATGCCCAAAATGCGGTGGTTTGCTTCTAATTCAAAACAAAAGAGAAGCCCAGTGTGAAAAATGCCAGGAATCATTTTTGCTTGACGAACTGGAAGAAACTGCTGAAAAGAATGTTGAAATCATAGAATAGAAAATCCTGACGTATCCATATTTATTGCTTTATTATTCAATCTGTTCTACAATAGATGAATAAAGTCATTGAGGGAACTATGAATAGACTAAAATCGAATCAGATAAGTCTCAAGAATATTAACCTTGATGCCCTGCGCGGACAATTGAACAAACCGCTGACCACCTTTATTCTGGGGTTAATTCTGGGCATGATTCTGGGTTTACCCATTTTGGGCTGGTGGCTTTTCCCGGTGGAATGGAAAGATGCATCTGTTGCACACTTGCGCCAGGATCTGAAATCTGATTACCTTCGCATGGCGGTTGATTCATATGCGGTCAATCAGAACAAACAACAGGCTCAACAGCGCTGGAAAGAACTTGGCGCAGATGCCATCAAACTATTTACCGCAGCGCAGGCAGATCCAACCTACAATGCCAACAACCTGGCCAATTTCTCCAACGCTATCAAAGGCCCGGATGGTGTAATCCAGCAGCCAGGCAGCGCTGATTCATCACAGAGTCAACCGGGGGCGGCAGCCACACCAGCGGCAGGCGCTCCGACAACTGCGGCGAATAATGGCGGCATTAACCTGGTGTACGTGCTGGGGGCATTTTGCCTGCTAACCCTCCTGATCGGCGGCGCGCTGGTCTATGTGATTATCATTCGAAAACGCCCATCAGGAAGCGGCGCTGCGAGTGCTGACGAAGAAATCGATGAAGAAGCACAGGCTGTTGAAAAAATTCATCCGTCGGCGACCCATGCGGCTGATCGAGCAGCTTACGAAGATGAGGGTGAACAAATGCCGGTTGCCCAGTTCATGACCACCTATATGCTGGGTGACGATTTGTACGATGATTCATTCAGCATTGATTCACCCACAGGCGAGTTCCTGGGTGAGTGCGGCGTGGGTATTTCTGACACCATTGGTGTGGGCGATCCCAAGAAGGTGACCGCGTTTGAAGTGTGGCTTTTCGATAAAAATGATATTCAGACTATTACCAAAGTTTTAATGAGCGATCACGCTTACAATGATCCGACCATCAGCCAACGACTGCTTTCCAAAGGAGAGCCGGTGCGAATTGAGGCGGGGCAGACTGTTTTGTTGGAAACAGCCACCCTGCAACTGGAAGCCCGCGTGGTTGACCTAAACTATGGGCACGGCGCCTTGCCAGAAGGCAGTTTCTTCGAACGATTAACCCTGGAACTGGCGGTCTGGTCAAAGGCTTAATCTTTCGCTCAAATGAACAAGCACAAGCCCTGCATTCGCAGGGCTTGTTTCATTATCAATATATGCTTATTGCTTTACCAGGCTGACCGCCCGCCATCCACAGGAATGGCGGCTCCGGTGATGAAGGATGAGGCATCGGAGGCAAGAAAGACGATTACTTCAGCCTGTTCTTCGGGGGTTGAAATTCTGTTGAGGGGGTGTCTGGCAGCGAATTGCCGGCGAACAACTGCCTGGTCGCCAAAGGTATCGATCTCGTCGCGCAACAATGGAGTATCCACGCTGCCTGGGCAAACGCAGTTTACCCGAATATTGAAGGGAGCGAGTTCGACGGCCATGGCTTTGGTCAACAGCACCACTCCGCCTTTGGCGGAGCAATAAGCTGCAGTTTCGTTTCCACCGACCAATCCGAAGATGGATGAGACATTGATGATTGAGCCGCCGCCCTGTTTCTGCATGAAGGGGATGACGGATTTGGACATGAAAAAGCTGCCTTTCAGGTTAGTGTCCAAAATTTCATCCCATTCCTCTTCATTTGTATTCAGAATGGATTTATTCAACATAATGCCGGCATTGTTGACCAGCACGTCGATGGTAGCATGCTGAGATGCTATTTGCTCAACCAGCTGGCCGCATTGCTGCGCTGATTTCACATCGCAAGTGATGTATTCCACAGATGAGGAAAAATCAGCCGCCAGCGAATGAAGGGCAGCCTGCCCTTTCCGGGCGCTGCGGCCAGTGATCACCACATGGGCGCCTTCGGCAGCAAATTGCCTGGCTGCGGCCAACCCAATGCCGGATGTGCCGCCTGTTATGATGACGGTTTTCTCCATGAAATTCATGACAAGAGACTTCAAACCTGCTGATTCTTTATGTGATTGGCGAAGGAAATGCCCAATTGTTCAGCTTGCTTCAGCGTATCACCCAGGGGGGCGCCCAGGAAGTCATTTGAGGCAAAGATGTCCCATTTCAATAACGTTTCGGTCATTTGTTTATAATTGCCAGCTGCGCCACCACCCCAGCCATAACTGCCAAAGAAGATGGATTGGCGGCTGCGGATGCGCTTGATGCCCACTTCTTCCAGCAGGCTGGACATGGGAGGGAACATGCCGCCGTTGTAGGTGGGCGCTCCCACGGCAACTCCCTGGTAGAGGATTAAAGAGGGAAGAATGTGGCTGGGGTCGATGTAACTGACATTGAATACATTCACAGGAAGCCCTTGAGAAGCAATACCCTGCGCCACGCGCTGCATGTATTTCTCGGTATTGCCGTACATGGAACCATACAGCAGCGTGATCCCTTTTTCAGCTGGACCGCTCACATATTCAGACCATTTTTTATATAAACCGGAGATCAAGTCAGGTTTCTTGCGCCAGATCAATCCATGCGAGGGGGCGATGATCGAGATGGGTGTGTTGGATAATTTGTTTATGGCATTGATGACCGGTTTGCTGAAAGAAGCCACGATATTGGAATAATAGCGCAGCGATTCTTTGAGATAGAAATCCAGATCGATGTTATCGTCATCGAAAATGTAGCCATTAAAAGCGCCGTAGCCGCCAAATGCGTCGCATGAGAACAGGACTTTTTCAGTCACTTCATAGGTAGCCATGGTTTCAGGCCAGTGGACGAAGGGAATGTGCAAAAATTGCAGGGAATGCTTGCCCAGCGAAATCGTTTCGCCATCAGTCACGGCACGAACACCGTCTCGGAAGCCGTAGAAAGCCTCGATCATTTTCCTGGCTTTTTCGGTGCACAAAATGGTGGCTTGCGGCGCCAGTGACATGATGCGGCGCAAGGCGCCTGTGTGGTCGGGTTCCATGTGATTGACCACGATATAATCGATCTTCGAGATATCAATCAGGGAGCGAATTTGATCAATGAAGGTTTCTTCGAGGATTTCTTTGCTCAGGTCAATTAATACATTTTTTTCATCGAGAATCAGGTAGGAGTTATAAGAAATCCCTTCTTCTTTGATCGGCCACATGGATTCGAACTTGTCTGTTTGCCGGTCATTGACACCAATCCAATAGATATTGGGTTTGATTTCTATTGGGTTCATAACTCCTCCTTATTTTTTGAATTATTTGATTTCCAAAATTTTCAAATAAATGGAACCCGAGGGAACCTGTGCGGTTACCGTGTCGCCGACACGGTGGCCCAGAATGGCCTGCCCAATGGGAGATTCATGCGAAATGCGCCCTTTGCTGGGGTCGGCTTCTTTGCGCCCAACCAGGAAATAGGTTTCCGGTTCATAATTACCTTCTTGAATGGTAACTGTATCGCCAATGCTGACAATGGATTTATCGGTTTGTAGTTCTTCGATAATCTGAGCATTGCGCATAATATTTTCCAATTCAATGATTCTTCCTTCGAGAAATCCCTGTTCTTCTTTCGCCTGGATGTAATCGGCGTTTTCCGATAAGTCTCCCTGTTGAATGGCAGTACGCAGGCGGCGTGAAAGTTCTTCACGCGCGGGGCCTTTCAGGTGTTCCAATTCTTCTTTCAGTTTTTTTGCGCCTTCAGCAGTGAGATAACTGGTTTCAGATGACATACACTCTCCAAACAGATTTTTAAATTTGTAAATCAAGCCAATACGTTTGGATTATAAAGCCGGTTGTGCTCTTCGGTCGCAAAGCGATCGGTCATGCCGGCGATATAATCACAGATAGTTCTCTCCAATCCCCGAACCGGTATGATCGTTTGGATGTGATAGGGAAGTACTTCGGGGCGGGACAAGTATGCATTAAAAAGATCAGTAATTACGCGGTCAGCTTTCTGCTCTCCCCGGATTAAACGAGGGTGACGGTATAAGTTTTTATACAAGAAATCTTTTAGCTGGCGATTCCGGCGGTGCATTTCTTCGCTGAAGCCTGCAACATTATACGCTAGCCGTTGTAAATCGTCCACAGATTTGATGCGGCTCTCCGCAATCCGGCTGGAGGTTGCCTGCAGCATATCACTCACTTCCAGGCCGATCAACCTGCGGATGAGACGGTGCCTGCTCAGTTCGTCCAACTGGTTTCCGCTCCAGCCAACACTGACCGCCAACACTTCCCAGAGCTCAATTTCATTTAGCATATCAGGTGTGATCATGGCAGACCGCAAGCCGTCATCCAGATCATGGGCTGTATACGCCAGTTCATCGGCAATGTTGGTGATTTGTGCTTCCAGGCTGCCGCGCAGTTCAGGGTTAAAGTCTTTGGCATCGGAACAGTCATATTCAGTTTCGTGTTTGATGATGCCTTCCAGGACTTCATAAGACAAATTGAGCCCCGGGAAATCCAGGTAGCGCTGTTCCAATTCAGTGATGATACGGAAAGACTGCTTGTTATGCTCGAATCCACCGTGGTTTTGCATCAATTTTGCCAGTACAGATTCGCCTGAATGACCGAATGGGGGATGCCCCAGGTCGTGAGCCATGCATATGGTTTCCACCAGGTCTTCATTGGCGCCCAAAGCGCGGGCAATTGTGCGGCCAATCTGGGTGACTTCCAGGGTATGTGTCAACCGAGTGCGGTAATAATCGCCTTCGTAGTTAATAAAAACCTGGGTTTTGTATTCCAAACGCCTGAAGGCGGTGGTGTGCAGAATACGATCCCGGTCGCGTTGAAAACAGGTGCGGTAATCGGCTTCTTCCTCTGGAAAATGCCTGCCCTTACTCTGATTGGCATGAACAGCGTAATGCGATAAAAATTGCTCTTCATAAGTTTCCATTTGTTGACGATTGATAAATCCCATCTTTACCCCTCCCGAATAGTCATGTGGGTCAATTAACAGGAAAACGATACCTACTAAACCTGGTGGATTATTGTGCCAATATTCTTACCATTTAGAACTTCAAGCAAAACTCCCTGCTGTGACGAAGAGAATATATGAATTTCCAGACCTGGAACCTGATGTGTCAGCTTTAGCATATCGGTCACTTTTTGAATCATGCCGCCGGTTACATCAGTGGACGCCGACCCGCCTAGAATGGGTAAATAGTCCTTAAAATTGGCATCAGTGATGAATTTGATGGTGTGCTTGCATAATGGGAAATCGGAACAAACAGAATTCAGCCCCGCCAGGAGAATGCGCCGGGGGTTCAGTTGGACCGCCAGATGCGTGAAGAGTTCTTCGGTGGACAGGATGGTGCCGCCGAGAGATTCATCAAATATGACATCTCCATAGACAACCGGTATCAATTGATGGGATAGGGCCGCTTGCAGAGGCGCCAGATCCCAGGCTGTCACTTTGCCGTCTCGGGTGGTGATGCTGGCTGATGGGGGAAAGGATATTGCTGGCAACCCGGCTTGATGCAGCGCATCCAGAATGATGTGATTCAACGCTCGGGCTTCCTGCCAAACCTCAAAAAACCCCGCCCATTCCTGTTGTGATCGTACTCCATGCCGGGTTTTGTATTTACTGGCAGGTACATGGGCAAACGAACCTGCGCCATGCCCGATGATCAACTGGCTGGAGGGATTGGCATTCACAAACTGCGCAATTTCCTCAGCAAGACGATGAATTACTTCCAGATGGGGTGTGCGGGGGGTGTCTTTGTCTGTTATCAGTGAACCGCCCAATTTTAAAAGGGTGAGCATGGCTGATTAATCCGATGTGAGAGCGTGATTTACTGATATCTGGGAGATGAATGTCCTGGTTGCGCCGGCCAGGTAGAGCGCTTCGGCCACCTGTTGGGATTTTTCGGCAGTGGTCAGTGCAATCATGTTACCGCCGCCACCCGCGCCAGAGAGTTTGGCGCCGCGCGCACCCGCCTTGATAGCAGTATCCACCAAAAAATCCAGTTTGCGCGTTGATACCCCCAGTTGTTGAAGGTATGAATGGTTGGCAGTCATCAGAGGACCCAGGTCTTTCAAAGGCCCTTCTTCGATTCTTTCACGTGCTTGATTGACGATTTTGGTGATGGTGTCAAAAATGGATTCAACGCGAAAAGTATCCTCAACCCATTGGTGACGAACATTGTTCACAATTTTGGCTGTGGAACTTTTTTCACCGCTATCGGCAATGACCAGGGTGAAAGGCTCAAATACTTGCAACAGGTCAAATGGCTGCCCGCTGACAAAATAAATGGGCTGCGCATAGGTGATGACCGTGTTGTCGACGCCTGAAGGAGTGCCGTGGTAAACCTTTTCTGCCTGGTATGCAAGCTGGCATACCTCTTTATTGGTTAGCGGCTTTCCAAGGTATTCGCATACAGCGCGGATGATTGCCACTGAAACGGCCGCCCCTGAACCCAACCCGGCAGCAACGGGAATGGATGAGGCTATGTGAACGTGCATGGCCGGGAAATGAGAGATGCGCAAATGCTGCTTGATTTGTTCAAACAACACGTTCATGGGGTGACCGCCCGGAAGCCTGGCAAGGGTTGTATCCAGATCCACTTCAGGAGATTCAAGGCGGATTGTGCCGGGTTGTTCGGCAGGGAGCGGGGTAACCACCGCCCTGGCTTCAATCTGGGTGATCGGAACAGCAATGGCTGGTCGTTTATAGACGACGGCATGTTCTCCAAACAGGATGGCTTTTCCTGGAGCTGAGGCCGAAATGGCAGGCATATGCTTGCTCCTTGTTAGAAAATGTAGAAAATGATTAGAACTGCAACCCCGAAAAAGAAAATGGTAGCCTGAAGCGGTTTATCCGTCAAGAAAAGTTCGTCAGGCGCTCCGCCTTCACCTTTAATCTGAATGAGATAGAGATAGCGAAAAATTCCGTAAACCACGAAGGGAATGGTCAACATCATGGTATGGTTTTCGGGCAGGTTGGGAGCCGAGAATGTGTATAGACTGTACGATACAATGGTGGTGCCTGAAACGATGGTAATCAACTGGTCGAGAAAGGAAAGTGAATATCCTTCCAACACCTTGCGAGTTGAATCCATGTTCACTTCTTGCAGCAGCAAGATTTCACCGCGCCGTTTGCCGAACCCAATATACAGCGCCAACAAGGTTGTCACCACATACAACCAGGGAGAGAAACGTTCCACCTGGATTAGACTGACGCCGGCCACCACGCGGATCACGTAAAAAGCGGCCAAAACCATGACATCAATCAGAGGAACGTGCTTCAGGTACTTTGAATAAGCCAGGTTTAGCAAAAAATAAATAATTGCAATGATGGCGAAGGAAGGAGAGAGCAGGTAAGCTGCCGGGAGGGATATGGCCATCAACAGAATGCTGGCGAAAATGGCGGCATTTAATGGTAAAGCGCCAGACGCAATGGGGCGCAGCCGTTTCAGGGGATGGTTGCGGTCAGCTTCGATATCTGCGATATCATTTAATAAATAAACGGTGCTGGACAATAAACAGAATATAATCAAACCAGCCATGGTGCGCGCCATGGCGGTTGGATTGGTCAGTTGCCTGTCAAATACAATGGCTGCCAGCAAGAACACATTTTTTGCCCATTGGCGGGGACGCATGGATTTGATGAGCGCTTTAAACATAAAACTTATCATATCATAAATTTATTCGAACGATTTGTGGACGCCAACTGATGACGGACAAGAAAGAAAGAATTGACGTGCTGCTCACACAACTGGGACTGGCCGAAAGCCGGTCTCAGGCTCAGCGACTGGTCATGGCCGGCCAGGTGCGTGTGGATGGAAATTTGGCGCTGAAACCGGCTGACAAGGTTTCAGTCAATGCATCCATTGAACTGGAACAGGGACCAAAATATGTGTCCCGCGGGGGAGAAAAATTGGAAGGTGCATTTCAGGCGTTTGAAATTGGCAGCCTGGACGGCATGGTGTGTGCTGATGTAGGCGCTTCAACCGGCGGGTTTACCGACTGCCTGTTGCAGCACGGCGCTCCAAAAGTGTTTGCAATTGATGTAGGGTATGGCGTGCTGCACTGGAAGCTGCGCAATGATCCGCGTGTGGTTTCAATGGAACGTACCAACGCCCGTCACCTGGAAAAACTGGATGAGGAAGTGTCATTTGTGACCATTGATGCATCATTTATATCCTTGAAAATCTTTTTTCCGGTGATTAAAGACTGGTTTGGGCCGGCCGGCGGGCAACTGGTGACGCTGATCAAGCCGCAATTTGAAGCTGGAAAGCAGGACGCCGCCAGGGGCGAGGGCGTCATCCGCGATCACCAGGTGCACCGTAAAGTGCTGGAAGATGTAATTCATGCCGCCCAAGGGGAAGGATATGAAGTTCGCAGCGTGGCGGTGTCGCCGCTGTTGGGGCCAAAGGGCAACATTGAATTTCTGGCGCACCTGGTATATCCTTGCAAGCAGCAAAAAGACATTGATCCGATGATTGAAGCGGTTTTTCAGGGCATTGGTGAAATGGAGAATGTGTTAAAATAGTCGCTTTGAGAAATTAGAGTATACTTCAAGCCACCAATGAACGAACATATTCGGAATTTTTGTATTATTGCGCATATAGACCACGGTAAGTCAACCCTGGCTGACCGTTTGCTGCAGATGACCGGCACCATATCTGACCGGGATATGACCAACCAGGTGCTGGATTCGATGGATTTGGAGCGCGAAAAAGGGGTCACCATTAAGGCGTCGGCTGTGCGCATGCAATACCAGGCTAAAGATGGTGAGCAATACGAGTTAAATCTCATCGATACTCCCGGGCATGTGGATTTTAATTATGAAGTCAGCCGTGCGCTGGCAGCCTGTGAGGGTGCTTTGCTCATTGTGGATGCCACACAGGGCATTGAAGCGCAGACGCTGGCGAATCTATACCTGGCGATTGAAGCTGACCTGGTGATCATCCCCGTCTTGAACAAGATTGACCTGGTTTCAGCTCGACCGGACGAGGTGGCCAAAGAGGTTGGTGAATTGATCGGCACCCCGGCGGATGAAATTATTCGCATTTCGGCCAAAGAGGGCACCAATGTTGACCAGGTTCTGGAAGCAATCGTAACCAAATTGCCACCGCCCAAAGGAGAAAAGGATGCTCCTTTGCAGGCGTTGATTTTTGATTCACACTACGACGCTTATAAAGGCGTGATTGCCTATATTCGCGTAGTCAATGGATTGATTCACTCAAACGACACGTTGCGCTTAATGGCGAACGGTGCATCTTTAAAACCGGTGGAAATTGGCGTGTTTGCACCGGCCATGACGCCGACCCAGGAATTATTGGCCGGTGATGTGGGGTATGTGGCTTCGGGCTTGAAAACGGTTTCAGAATGCCGCGTGGGCGACACACTCACCAGCGCAGCCCGGCTGGCAGATAAACCCTTGCCGGGTTACCGCCAGGCAAAACCCATGGTATTTGCAGGTATTTATCCTTCGGACGGCGATGATTATGAAGATTTGAAAGAAGCGCTGGAGAAATTGCAATTGAACGACGCTTCCCTGATCTACGCCCCGGAAGTGTCGCAGGCGTTGAATTACGGTTTTCGCTGCGGTTTCCTGGGATTGTTCCACATGGAAATCATCCAGGAACGCCTGGAACGCGAATATGATTTGGATATTGTCGTCACGGCGCCGTCTGTGGAATATAAAGTTATTTTGCTCAGCGGCGAAGAAATTGTGATCGACTCACCCGCCAAGTTGCCTGATGAAAGCACGATTTCGGAAATTCTTGAACCCTGGATGAGCCTTCAAATATTCTCACCAACCGAGTATTACGGCACCATTATGGAACTGGTGAGAAAGCGCCGGGGAACCTTTGTGAGCCAGGAATACCCGGCTCCGGACCGTGTTCAATTGAATTATGAAATTCCACTTTCCGAGTTGATCGTGGATTTCTTTGATGATTTGAAATCGCGTACACGCGGTTATGCATCCATGGATTATCACATTGCAGATTACCGGCACGGAGACCTGGTTAAGCTTGAAATGCTGGTGGGCGGTGAGCAGGTGGATGCGCTGGCTACCATTGTGCACCGCGAAGATGCCTATCACAAGGGGCAGGCATTGGTGAGCAAGCTCAAGGCGCTCATTCCAAGGCAGCTTTATGATGTGGCCATACAGGCGTATGCAGCCGGCCGGGTGATTTCACGCGCCAATGTGAAAGCCCTGCGCAAAGACGTTCTGGCGAAATGTTACGGCGGTGATATCACCCGCAAGAAGAAACTGCTCGAAAAGCAAAAACGCGGCAAGAAACGCATGAAGATGGTTGGCAATGTGGAAATTCCACAGGATGCATTTATGGCAGTGCTGCGATTGGAGGAAGATTGACCGAATCGCAAATCAATCGTCCGCGCCGATCTGGTATTGGAAAATGGCTGCCGGGCGTTGTGATCAGTGCAATTGCGCTGGTCGCAGTTTTTAAGTTTACACACTGGCAGGACCTTACCACAGCCATAAAAGCCATTCAACCGCTCCATTTAGCGGTGGCGATTGGATTAACCTTGCTGTCGCTGATAACGAAATCGATGACATGGCGCACCTTACTGGATAACCGCGTGAGTGTCTGGAAAACTTTCTTCATTGTTAATGAAGGTTATTTATTGAATAACATTTTTCCACTGCGCGCTGGTGAAATTGGTCGGGCGGTGTTCATGGGGCAAACCTCCGGTCTGGGTGCTTTTCACGTGTTTTCGACCATCGTGATTGAACGCGCCTTTGATATCGGCATTGCGGCCGGTTTGCTGCTGGCAACCCTGCCGATGGCGTTGGGAATGGAATGGGCCAAGTCGGCAGCCAT
>Ga0334888_1004859_pt1 | contig 11778 bp, 8 predicted proteins | sample GraSluR1_MG_FD_207227 | JGI IMG/M metagenome (GOLD analysis project Ga0334888, IMG submission 207227) | Sludge microbial communities from methane-producing bioreactor in Wageningen University, Netherlands - Granular Sludge_3_08-R1 | ecosystem: Engineered > Bioreactor > Anaerobic > Unclassified ...
TCAATTTCAGGGAAATCTAAGAAGTCTCTAAATCTCCGGGCAATATTCAATCTATCCATTACTTAACACCTAAAAATTATTATGTAGCACATGATTAATTAAAATAACTTAAAGTAACCAGTTAATATTCTATTGACAGTTTTTTTAACTTCTTAAATGTTAAGGAAGATCTAATTAGCGCTTCCATACCTTGGATCCGCAAACACCACAAAATGTTTCATTACCCCCCAATTTTTTCCCACACTTTGGACATGTGATTTCAATATCCTCTAAACTACCTTTACCATGCATCTCAATGATTTCATCATATTTACCTGAATCAACCCATTTTAAAATTTCAGAAGCTCTTAATACTGTCCAGGGATGTTCTGATATACTTATCATAACAGTTTTAGCAACTTTATCAGTAGAATCAAAATCAAAACCCTTAAAATCTTCAGCCTGTTTGATGAAGTCTTCAGTATTCATTTTATCAAAGAAACATTTGGGAACACCACCAGCTTTCATTAAAGTACTGAAAACTGCATTTTTATCCTGGCATGCTAAAAGGCCAGCCCTATCAGCAGTGAGTTCTGACATCCTATACCAATACAATAAAGCTAATTCTAAACCTGATGAGACTAGTCCTCCGATACCTAAAGTTGCAGAACCTAAAATATCTCCTAAAATAGGAATTATCAAAGACATATCATGATACAACATATGCCCACTTTTTATATGTCCTGCTTCGTGTCCTATTAACCATAATAATTCATCATCAGATAATAAATCAATGGCTCCAGAATTTAAGATGATTATAGGATTCTGGGAACCAACGGCAAATGCATTTACATCATAACTCCATTGAATGTACAGTTCGGGAATATCTTTAAGGAAAATATTGGCACAAGCCTCTTCCAATAGCTTATAAATGTCCGGGAAATTGTCAGGAGTAACTCGAATATGACTACCCGTGTTAACTAACCGTATCATCCTTTCTACACCATGTTTGTGAATATATTTCACAGCCTTTTCCAGCCCTGGTGTTCCTTCTAATGTTTTAAGTGCTTTTTTATCAAAATGGTGTTCATATTCTGCTGGGTTTAGTAATAGTAGTTGTTTTCTATCCATTTGAGTTTCCCCCTACTCATAATTCAAGTCTATGTTCTAATTTACCGCCACAATCGCATTTACTATCAAAGTCGTCTGCAGACTCACCTTGTTGGAGTTGGTAATAGCCACCACAATCATCACAGACAAGATAGCCTAAATTTTCATCATTTCTAGTTGTATTTGAGGACATGATTCCTTTGGTAGCTGAAGATTGACGGTTATTTTCAATGCTTTTTGCAGCTTTGTTCACGAATCCGCCCAAACCTTTCATTAATCCTTTTCCAGATTCCACAACAGTATCCAATGTCTCATCACGAGGTGGGACACTTTTACCTTCTGCTTCACGACGTTGTCGTAATTTCTCATTAATACTAGAACTAGAATTATCTTGAACCACTAGAGAAGTACCACATTCTGTGCAGAATTTTAATCCAGGTTGCACATCTGCAAAACATTTTGGACAAGTAGTAGCCTGATCCACACTGACAGTTCTTTTAATCTCAGCACCACATTCAGTACAGAATCTCAATCCAGGTTCAACCTCTGTAAAGCATTTGGGACAAGTAGTAGCCTGATCCGAACTAACCGTTCTTTTAATCTCAGCACCACATTCTGTGCAGAACCTTAATCCAGGCTCCACATCTGCAAAACATTTTGGACAAGTAGTAGCCTGATCCGAACTAACTGTTCTTTTAATCTCACTACCACATTTGGTACAGAACCTTAATCCAGGCTCCACATCCGCGAAACACTTTGGACAAGTAGTAGTTTGATCTGAACTGACAGTCTGTTTAATTTCAGTACCACATTCTGTGCAGAATTTTAATCCAGATTCTACTTCGGCATTACATTTCGGGCATGTAACTTGTTTTGGTGATTGATCTTCTTCTTTCATACAAACACTTCCGAATTTACTAGCTGTAAACCATTAGCTGTTAAATCATGCTTAATATTGTAAGCAATATTATGGTAATAAGGAATGAAGCATAGCCAAATTTCCATTGGTCTCTATCTACTTTGTTAATATTGTTCTGCAATTTGATCCAGAGGTTTTTTTCAGATAAATTGAGTTTTTTATTGAAAAGAGTTCCTAAAATTGCCCCTAACATACCCAATACAATATAAACAATTACTAGAATCACAGTAACTATAAAAAAGACTAGATTAACTGAGAAACCTTCTAAAGAATTGCTTACATAATATGATAAAATCTCGTTATAAAATCCTAATACTGATATCCAGAAAAATATAGCGGGAAAAATCATAATGATAGCCCCATGTAAGGCTGCTATTTTATAATCAATTTTGTTCAAGATTCCAGGGATGAAACTACCCATCATAATAATAATGAAATAAATTAGAGTATATGCTGATTTTTCATTGTTAGTAACAGGTTCTTGACCTGTAACTATATCAAATAACAGTATTTTGGACAATATTAATAGTAAAATAGTGAGTAATGACCCAATTAGGATAATATCAAAGTTCAATGTTTTGAATAGTGATTTGAAATTGGTTTTTTCTTTGATAAGATTCTCACCGCAAGATCCGCAGAATTTGACATTGTTTAAATTTTCATGCCCGCATTTTGGACAATTTATAATGTTCTTTTCTTTAGGTGAAACAGGGGTAGAAACAATACTTTCCTTATAATTTAATTTTCCACCGCACTCACACTTATCAAAGTCATCAGCGGATTCTCCTTCTTGGAGTTCATAGGTTCCCCCACATTTATTGCAAACCAGATATCCCATTTCTTTCCCTCCATAATTTGATAGATTAATATTAATAAATTGCAAAGACGATCTTAATAATTGTTGTTATCTAAACATATACTTAGTGGTTATGAATATTGACTTAACTCAACATCAAATGTTTATTAAATATTCAAATTCTAGCTGATTCCACCCATAGAAATAAAGTTAGCACCACTCAATGAATTATATTTCTCCACATCACAAGTCACAACGATAATCTGCATGTCTTTAGCATTATCTTGAAGTATTTCCAAAGCATGATGCATTCTAACCGGATCCGTGTTAACTAAAGGGTCATCTAGTACCACTAATTGTTTCTCATCACGACTTAAGATGCTGCCCAAGGCTAATCGGAAGAGACACCACACTTGTTCCTGGGTACCGAAGGATAAAAGATCAATAGGGGCTTCTTCTCCATTGGCTTGAATAGTATCCGGTTTCATTTCTTTACCAAAATGGACCGAATATTTAGATCCTAATAGTTTCTCTAAATCATCAGTGACCCGTAGGCGGATTGGTTCTGAGAGTTCACCAATTGTATTTTCCCGGTAAAAGGTGGTTAGTTGGAATAATAGTTTAAGGGCGTCGGCTTCTGTTTGTAGTTCTTTTTCTTTGGTTTGTAGTTGCTCTAGTTTTTCTTCAACTAAATTAGTGTCTGTGGATTGACCGATAAGGAGTTGGAGTTCGCTTTCAATACCTGCCTGTTGGATTTCCTGTTTTTTTATCTCATCATCGATATTCTGAACTTTACTGTTAAGTCCGTCAAATAATCCCAGTGGGCGTTTTTCTTTTTCTTCAATTTCATCCTGATAAACCTGACAAGCCCTCTTTTTTTGTTCTAAATCAAAGGATAATTTGTTTAGTTCCTTTTCTCTTTCTTCTCTGGAAAGACCATCATCTTCTAAACGTTCTATTCTTCTTTTTATTTCTTCGATAATCTGTGTTTTACCATGATAATCTGTTTTAAAATCATTTAATTTAGATTTTAGCTCATTAGCATTGTTTCTATCAATTTTTATTAAATCATCTAAACTTTTTCGGTTTTTGGTTAGAGTTTTGATTTTATCTTCCAGTTCAACTATTTTACTGGATAGTTCATCTCTTAGGACTGATTTATCCTTACCTTCGGAATCTTTATATGGAGAATCGTCAAGAATTTTACTCCATTTTAATTTTATCGTGTTTTCAAACTCAATTATTTCTTTTTGAAGTTTATCTAAAGGTTTATTAGATTTTTTATTCAGTTCACTTTTGATTCTTTTGAATTCTTTCTCTTTGCTTTCCTTGGTATTTAATAATCCCTTTAAATCTTCAAGTTTCTCAGTTCCAAATGGAGCTACTAGTTCTTGGTAGTTAGCCTGCATTTCTTCTAACTCTTCTTTCATTACTTTAACGTCTTCACTACCACTTTTAACTTCAAATTCAGCAACATCATCTATTCTTATTTTAAAGGATTGATTAGCTGTCCAAGAAACATCCTCATTTCCCTTTAATGAAAAAGGAGCAACATCATTGTCCAGAGATATTTCACCGGACATGGAAACAAGCGGTTTTGTATTCACTTTAAGACCCATGGCCTGAAGGCGGGTTTTGGTGTCATGAATATCCTGGTTAAGTTTTTCAATCTTCTTCATTTGAGTGGCTGTTGGAGCAATGATCTTGTTGTATTCATTCTGAGCTGATTCAAGAGCATCATGTAATTCACTGATCTCATTAAACCGTTCTTTCATTGATTCTAGAGTCTGCTCATCCATTACATTAGTGTGGGCGATTCCCACCATACTCTTCTCGGCATTGGTCTGGTCAATGGTATTATTTGCAGTCTCAAGATCTGAAAGTTTATTTTCTATCCTCTCATTCAATTCACTTAATTCAACGTCTAATGGACCTATCTGCTGGTTGATTTGTTCATTTTTAGCATTTAATGCAGTGATTTCTTCTTCACTTTGATTAATTTCTTTGATTTTAGTATCGAGAGCTTCATATTTAGTATTGATACCTTCAATCTCATGTTCAAGTTGTTCCCTATTTTTTTGATGTTGGCGGGCTTCTTTCACTTCTTCTGCGATTTTATCCCGTTCTTCTGTTGCATCCTTCAGATTTTTTTTATTTCTGTTAAGTAAGAACTCGTTATCTTCAATTTTCCGGATTAACTCATCTTTCCGGGTTTGAATTCTTTTAGATTCAGATAATTCCTCTTTAAGTGCACTGATCTCTTCCTGTACTTGTGCTAATTGGCTGCCCTTTTTTAGAGTCTTCTTTTTCTCGGTGAATATATCCAAAAACCGGGATCTTATCTCAGATAGGACTTCTTTTTCTTTTCCAGATTCGATGGTGGCTCCCACCATGGACTGTAATGATGATAGTGTTTCATCGTTTAGGTCATCACTGATGATGGGTTTTCCCTGGACCATCCACAGTGTTTGTCCTAATCCCCATAGTTCTGGTTTAGTATCACCACGTGGGGATAGTTGACCACCTACTAGTTCAATGAGTTCCTGGTCTGCTTTATCTCCCTCTGCTATTTTCCTCCAGGTTCCATTTTCTTCTTTTTCTAGTAGGCTTTTTTTCTCCTGGAAACCCTTGGTTATCCTGTAGTTCTGGTCATCCTTTTGGAAGGTGATAGTGGAACGGGGGTTGAGGGATGTGCCCCATGGTTTAAGGGTTTTAATTTTCCCGGATCCACTGGTGTGTTTGGAGTAGAAGGTGGTGATGATTGAGTCTATTAGGGTGCTTTTACCACTTTCATTGGGACCGTGAAGAACGTTCAAACCATTTTTTAGTTGGATTTCCACTGGTTCGGTGAATTTTTTCCAGTTTTCCAGTCTGATGCTTTGAACGTTCATTTATGATGCCTCCTTGATCATCTGGTACATTAAAAGAAATGCCCGGTTTAGGATCTCTGGGGATAAACCTTCCAGTACATCTTTATCCTGGAGTTGGGCGAATATTTCCCGGGTGCGTTCAGGGGTGATATCAGAGTAGTCCTGAGTCTCGGGTTGAGTTTTCATAAGGGCCATTAAAGCCTCAAATGTTTGATTGACAACTGCACCTTCAGGTATGAGTGCCTTTAGTTCTAAGAGGTTAGGTTTAAGGTAAAGTTCATCCATCACCATCTGTAATTGCATGAATTTATCCTGGTAATCATCCTCTAATTGGGCAAGATAGCTGATGGTATCCTGATCAGTGACACCCTTAACCTTCAGGAGGATGACATTGTTTTCAGGTTCTGGGATATTATTAAGTTCTGATTCAAGGTATTGGACATCTGCGAGGCTGTTTATTTCTTTTTCTTGTTTTTGCCAGGATAAGGTGCCCACTTCTATGGGGGTGATTTGTGGTGGAGAGTTACGAACATCTATCTCTACGATTACTGCCTGGCCACTGGCGTCTTCACCGAATTTAGTGGTTTCAGGAGTTCCAGGGTATATTGTTCTCACAATTCCATTAGAGTCTGGTTGTTCAAATAGTGAGTGCCATTCACCTAAAGCCAGGTAGTCTAATCCGGATATGGTTGTTCTTTCTGGTTTTATGGGGAAGTTGGCATCGTCGATGAATCCTACTTGGAGGTTTCCATGGGCCAAACCTATGGATATGTTGGGGTTATCTTGGGCATTGATCCATTGGGTGGGGTCATCCTTGGATTTCTTCTGACTTACAGGACAGGGATAAATTGTAACATTTCCATGATCATAGGGTTCAGGTTCGGTGAAAATAGTGAGGTTGTCCAGTTTCTCCCATACTGGATCATTAAATAATGAATCCCTACCTAATGGGTCGTGGTTACCTGGGAGTAGGTAGATGGGAGTGGGTGATATATCTGAGAAGATCTGGGAAACTGCAGTTAGGAGGCTGCGGTCCACTTGGTTGCTGTCAAAAAGGTCGCCAGATATTAGTATAAAATCAACATTTTCCTCTCTGGCTTTCTGGATAAGTTTTTCAACAGTTTTCAGTCTAATGTTTCTTGCTTGTTGTGCTTTATCCCCTAATTGTTTGTATTTGATTCCTAAATGCCAGTCAGCAGTGTGTAAGAATTTCACCATTTTTAAATCCCCTCATACTAATTAAAGTAATTATTATTATATTGTTCTTACATTAGCATATACATAATGATACTGAATATTATGTTCTGTCACATTAACATAAAGGTTTCTGTGAAAAGATGTTTTTTATCAGAAAATATTAGTGAAAAGTGAAAAATCGTACAATAATTGGGTTTGGAATTTTTTTATCAAAAACTTAAAGAAGTGTGAACAGAATATTGAGAATTAATGAAATTGGTATCACTAAATCTGCGTTTCGGTGGTCAAGACAGGACTGATTCTATATTAGATTATTTAATGGATCATGATGCTGATTTGCTGGTTCTTGGTGAGTTCCAGGATAATAAAAATGGTCTTAAGATAAAGGAGACCCTGAAAAAGGAAGGTTTTACCTGCATAACTAGTGATGATGATCTTTTAGGAGTTTTAGTAGCATCGAAATATCCTTTTTCACTAATTATGAGGGAAAGAAGATTAGTTGGTATTGAACTATCCGATAGTATGTTGACTGTTTTGGGTGTGTATGTACCCACTGGAAGTAAGGATAAAAGGTTTAAGGATGCAGTTTGGCAGAAAATTCTAAAATTTGCCCTGGAAAATCGCAATACTCCCTGTATTATCACTGGTGATTTTAACAGTTGCACTAAAAATGATTCAATGAATCGGAGCCATTACAGTGCAGATGAATTAGAAAAACTAATCAATATAGGCTGGATTGATGGGTGGGCAAACTATAATGATAATGATTCAGAACGCTATACTTGGTACAGTGATTATGGGAATGGTTTCAGATTTGATTATGTCTTCATATCCCCAGGATTAGCTAAAAATATTGACCTAAAAAAGGTTTACCATGATTCTAAAAAAAGAGAAGAAGGAATGAGTGATCATTCACCCTTAATTATGGAATATTCATTTTAATGGAACGGATTGTAGGTATATTAATTAGTTTTTAAACCGTTTTCTTCAATTTTTTCTTTAATTTTAAGAAGATTTATTTTAAATTTTTCCCATTGTTTTTCGTCTAAATTTCTCTCAATTTTATATCCAAAATTCAAATATCCAAAATTAGTATTGACTGTATAGAAATCGTCAATTTCTAAAGAATCCTTTAAATATTGCTCGAAAATTACTTCACCATCTTTAACTCTATCTATAATGCTAATATTGGTTGAGAAGATACTTTGACCAAAGCTATATTTGTCGGAATAACAGTGTAGAATTTTAACATATTCTTCTTCTATTGGAACAGTTAAAAAGAATCCTGTTTTGGTCCATTTCGGTTCGAAATTATTTTCATTTGCGAATTGGAGAAGTTCTCGATAGAAAAGAGCTCCCACATCATCAAGATTTTCATATAGTGTTTCTTCTCTCAGTTCCGGTTCGAAAACTGTAGTATCTCTTGAATGACCAACCAATCTTGGTACAAATATTTTTGTACCATCCTGATCGTCAGTATATTGTTTTATCTCTACTGCAAGAACTTCGATTGATTCCATCTCATTATTTAAAAACTCTACTATGTTCTGTAGATTTCTGGGTATTCCATCAGAAACAACAATTAGTCGCATTTTCTCTTCTTTAATATTCATTTTTAGTTTTTCTAAAAATTCTTCTTCTTCGATATCATTATTGTCCAGGAAAGTCTCTAAATCAGTAGGACTATATTTATCAATATCTACTCTGATTTGTGCAATAGTCTTTGAAAATAGTTTAGAACCATAATCAAATAATTGGGCGATTACTGAACGGTGAATCTCGTCATTGTCAATCTTTTTAACTTCAACAATAGTTGGCATTCCATCTTGATCCAATAAAAAAACATCTATGTTGTTAATCTCCCTACCCACGACTAACCATTTCCGGGGATTATCATTATCAATTAAATCTCCAGGAATAAGATCAGGGTATTGTTTTATCAATCGTTGAAAGTCGTTTTCGTTTTTATGCTTTTTTTCTCGTATTTCTAGAAGTTTATCATCGTCACTGATTTTGTAAATTTTCACATTCATGTTAGTCGTCTCCATTGTCTTCAATTTCTGCTAGTTTTTCGCTAGATCTAATCCTTCATATACTGAACTGATGGATTATCGTACTTTTTATACATATTCTTATTCTGGGGATTAATTAATTATCGTAAAGTGTCCATTGAATTTATTACATTAGGAATAAAATTAGATGATGTTTCTTAAAACAGCTTTAATGAACATACTTAACTCTTCCTCTTCAATTCCATTTTTTCCAGGGGTAAGAGGAAATGCACCCACTGAAGGAATTGGTTTATCATCAATCACTCGAAAGATCTTGGTATCATCACCAGGATAAAGAACATATGCACCTTCTGTCTTTAAAATAGCATCTTTATAGGTGTGCATTTTGTAAAGATCACCATATTTGAATTTTTTCTTTGTTTCTTCTTCTAAGTCTCTTTTTTTAACTTCGTTTTCAATTTCTAATTCTTTATCATCTTCTTTAATTTCTTCTTGAACGATTTTATCATAGAAAGCTAAAATTTGTCCTTCTGAGCGATACTTTGCATCAAAATGAATAAAATAATGATCCGAATCCAACTTAATTAGTAAACTGTAATCAGGTCTAAAAGGTAGAGAGTAAGATTTAAATTCTGTTTTATTTGAAAATAAGCGATTATACATTAATTCTACATAAATATCTTGATCATCAATGTTTAGATTAAATCTTTTTACAGATGGTAATCCTTTTTTTACTTTAATTGACCATTCATCTTTATTCAATTCATATAAATCTGTGTAACTTAGTTTATTCCTGCTTAGTTTATCTAATACTTTTATGAGTTTGAAATAACACCAATATTCATACAGTTCACTTAGTTTACGTTCATAACCTCTGATTTGGTCTTCAACTTCGTCCCATTCTAATCTGAAGGCTAATTCAAAGTTTAAGAAGTATTTAAATAGATCCCTGTAGCCCTCTTTTTTCTGTAAAACTTGTGAGTTTAGGGGAAGATAATCCAAACGACCAACTTCAGCAGTCCAACGATCACTAAGATAATCTTGAACCTGCCGCTTATAGAATAAAAGCTGGTCTTTTATATATCCATCATTTTGGTCCAATGATATTAATAGCTGGTTGATGACTTTATCCAAAGATTCTAGGAAATATTTTAACAAACGGTTCTCTGGAGTGTCAATATTTTCCCTATAAAATCGTTGACTGATAACATCAGGAACATAACCACCCATAGAATCAGGCCAATCCATAGGAGTATCATTAGTATGGAATAAATGTTCAGGTCGTGATATTATGTCAATCATCTCAGTAGGGCCCACATTACTGGCAAAAGTGCTGGGAACATCCTCTACATAGGAAACAAGAAGACTGTAAAGATTTCTTAAAATATAATCGTAAGAACTGGGAAAATTCTCAGGACGGAATAAATATTCGAGAAACATGAAATCTTCGTATAAAGTTTTACGTTTACTAGGATCAAACTCCAATTCCTGATATAAAGGAGAATCCATTTCATAAATCAAACCTGAAGCAACTTCAGAAAGATCAGCGATCATCTGAGGGTACTGATCAAAATATTTAATCTTCTTTGACCTTACTTCAATAGGTACAGCTTTCGAGCGTGTATTATCTATTTCAACATCTATGAATGATTTACCCACATAACTATGGAAGTTTAAGATACCAATAAAACGAGATACATTATCACTACTTAAGTTGAACTTTAAACGATCAAATACTGAAAACTTATGGGTGTTATCTTTTTGAATTGTAGGAAAAATATTTACTTCTTCATCTGATTCCACATTAAGGGTGGTTTCGAACATTACATCGTATCGTGTTTCTTCAAGTAACATTAATGGAGATAGGTGATTATTGTCTTTGCTGTCTAAATATTGGATGGATGTTTGATTATCTGGTTTGTCAACTTGAGGTATGTTAATAAATTTCGTCCCATCTACTTCAAAACTATCTTGTTCATTGAGATAATGATCATTAGCTTTCAAAACTAGAAATCCGAGGACTTGGCCATGGTCACTTTCCAGTTTCAGTGTCACTTGTTGCTCAACCATAAACTTGAGCTCCTAATTAATGAATGAAACGTACCTCTGTTCATTTAAGACTTTATCCATTTCCTGAATCTTTAGGGCTGATTCTAAATATTTGACACTAGGATCGGATGATAGTTCTTCGAAATAGCGTGGAGGACTATCCACAGTATCAATATAACAGAGTTCAAATAAATCTTTTAAAACTTCTTCTAAAACTCTCTGAGAACCGTGCAACTTCGGCAACATTTTTTGTTTAATCTGAGCATCAAAATAGCGCATCCAATTATCCCATACTTCAGGTTTACCTTCATAAACCCAAGCAACATACATAAATCTTAAGATTTCATTTATTACACGGAAACCGAAATCAAATCCGGCCTTACCTAAAGCTTCTTGGAAAAAATTGATTTCTTCTGCTAAAACATCCCATAAATCATCGTTCGTTTTAGTTTTAACACCCTTCAGCCTTTCTTTCAAATCATTTATAGATGAGTTACGAATTTCTAGATCAGAAAGAGGATTTTCTAGATACTTCATGTCTCCTGACGGGCTATTAGTCTGATGATCACTTAACATGTAATTCTTTGCAGGATAAGTCGAAAATTCAATAGTGTTTGCTCGATCAAGGACTTTAGGACTGAACATATAGGTTGTTTCATCCACATTTACTGTGCCTATAACTAAAAGGTTTCTGGGAATATATAATTCCCATGGAATTTCAACATCATCATTAGAATGTAATGGGATGGATTCATCACTTTCCATTGCTGATAAAAAGTCTGCGAAGTATCTTTCAACGTGAGATAGATTCATCTCATCTAAAACTAAGAAATATGCTGATTCTTT
>Ga0334888_1004872_pt1 | contig 11744 bp, 9 predicted proteins | sample GraSluR1_MG_FD_207227 | JGI IMG/M metagenome (GOLD analysis project Ga0334888, IMG submission 207227) | Sludge microbial communities from methane-producing bioreactor in Wageningen University, Netherlands - Granular Sludge_3_08-R1 | ecosystem: Engineered > Bioreactor > Anaerobic > Unclassified ...
AATGATTTTCCAAGAATTGAAGAAAATGATATAAGAAATGGTGTTGGTGATGTCAAATATTCAATTATCATTTCTCAGTTTTCAGAATATGTTAAATCAGAAGAATTGGTACTTCAAAATATTCTATTCTCATGAGCGGTTTAACAGAAAATAATGAACTTGAAAAGTTTTACAATTCTCTTGTTCAGGATTTAAAATCAGAGCAACTTTCTGAAGAAGAAGGAGGAGTTCTTGAACAGATATTCACTCAATTTACGATTGATTTATTAGCTGATGCTGGCGAAACTGAGAATGCCCGTACAGCTCATGATGAAAAAGGATTAGGAACAAAGAATCAGCATAAAATCAATGCCTATTCAATAGCGGATAATTACGAAACCATAGACCTTTTTATTACCATTTTCAAAGGAACAGAAAAGCCCGAACGTATCTCAAAAGAAGAAATTGATACAGCAGCAAAACGCATTACAAATTTTTTCCGAAAGGGAATTTATAAAGACTATGTTAATGAAATTGAAGAATCTGCCCCTATTTTTGATTTTGCACACACATTAAGCAATTCAGCAGACCTAAAGGAAAACCTGGTTAGAATAAATGCAATTATCCTTACTGATGGTTTTTATCCAGGCGATTATCCGTTAACTCAGACTATTTCGGGTTACCCGATTTTTTACAGGGTTGTGGATATTAACTATATTTTCAACATTACTGAAAAATCACACATTCCAATTTCTATAGATTTTGAAAAAGAAGGTTTTGAAGTTCCCTGTATTATTTCGCCTTCTGAAAATGAGGAATACCAATCTTATCTGGCTATCATTTCGGGTTCAGCCCTGGCAGCTATCTATGAAAAGTACGGTTCCAGGTTACTTGAACAGAATGTACGTTCATTCCTCCAATTCACCGGAAAAATTAACAAAGGAATAAGAACTACAATCCTTAAAGAACCTCATATGTTCCTGGCATTTAATAACGGTCTTGCTGCTACCGCTGAAGAAATTGAAATTGGAATGTCAGAAAATGGTGGGTTTGTTGTTAAAAGTGTTAATGACTTTCAAATAGTAAATGGTGGTCAGACAACAGCATCAATTTATCATACATTAAAGAAAGATAAAGCTGAAATCTCAGGAATATTTGTTCAGTTAAAACTGTCTGTTGTCAAAAATAAAGAGAACTTCAGCGAAATTGTTTCACGAATTTCAGAATATGCTAATACACAGAATAAAGTATCTGTTTCTGATTTGAGTTCAAACCGTCCATATCATATCCAACTTGAGAAATTATCAAGAAGTATTTTCGCCCCGCATGTTCCAGGTCAGACAACCCAAACAAAATGGTTTTATGAACGCACAAGAGGCCAATATAAAAATGCAAGGCTGAAAGATGGATTTACAAAGGCCAAACAAAAGGCATTTGATTTAAAAAATCCCAAAAGTCAAATGTTCACTAAAGAAGAACTTGCAAAATATGTAAATTCTTACCAGGAAATCCTTGACGGTAAAAAAACGGTAATTGGACCTCATATTGTTGTTCGTGGTAATCAGAAAAACTATGTGCAATTCATCAATTATAACCTGGTAAAACAACCGGACAGTATTTATTTTGAAGACATTATTTCAAAAGTTATTCTATTCAGAACATCAGAAAAAATCTATGGTGTAAAACCAAATGCAATTGGCGATTTGAGATACATTACTGTACCCTATTCTATTTCTTATCTGACTTATAAGACTGACTGTAAACTTGATTTGTACAAAATCTGGAAAAACCAGGGATTATCAGAAAACCTGAAAACTTTGTTATATGATTTGATGGTGCAGGTTGAGAGTGCAATAAAGAAATCTGCTGAAAAAAATCATGGTGCTCTTTACGGTGAATGGGCAAAAAAGGAAGATTGCTGGTCAGACTTGAAAGCTCAGGAATTTAATATTGATTTTAGCCGTATTAAAAATGATTTTGAAGACACTAAAAATCCATCTTTTCGCAAAAGGCTCGCTGATGAAGAAACAATGCAGATTCAGATACAGGAAGAACTTGAAAAGATTAAATCTATACCATCAAAAATCTGGCATTTGATTGAAGAATGGGGCAGAGAGTCAGGTGAGCTTTCAGAACAGAAAAAATCAGTTGCTTTTAATCTTGCCGGAAGAGTTCGCAATAATGGCCGTATATCCGATTATGAAAGACAAACAGGAATTGCAATTCTGGATTTAGTTATTGAAAAAGCACCGGAACTTTTGGATAATGTTGATGAACTGTTTGAAAGAGATAAAGAACAGAAAGAAAAGGGAAATGGAGAAATTACATTAGAGCAAATTGCAAACATTGTTCAATGGGATAAGAAGAACCGTAAATTGAAAGATTTTGAATATAAGTTTATGCTTGAATTATCAGAAGGCAGAAAACCATTGACAGATAGGAATAAATTCATTGCCGGACTCAATTTGCAAAAACTAAAAAAGTATGGATTTACTGATGAATAGCATCCCCACAGTCGTAAGCACATTTGCAAGCCCGCACGAGCCAACGCTCAAACCAAAGGCTTGCAAAAGAGCTTCCGCCTTTCCTGCCCACGTAACCGCCTTTCAGGACGGTTTTAGGATTGCCCACGCTCAAAAAAACAAAATAAATTTGTGCTTCGTGGATAGGTTGGTGCAGATTGAAAATGACTTGAAAATAAAAGCTAAATAAATGACAAACTGACGGATATGAATGAACACCAGTTGCCAATAAGCGGTATAGTTAATTGCCGGTGCAGCGGGTATTCGAGTGACACAGCTCGTATCAAAAGTAGTTGTAACTTGACAGGAAAGTGCTTCGAAATCGGCAACTAACCATACCGCCAAACCGTCGTCAGTCCGTCTAAAAACCCCTCAAGCCCTCAAGAAATAAATAATAAAATTTTTGAGGATAAATGTAATATTAATCCAATATTTATGTGTAAATTTATTGCGTAAACAACGCATCAATGAAGTACCAACAATGACAGGTGCTATTCCGGCTGTGGCAGCCAATGCACCCGATGAAGCTTACAATGTAGAGCATTTTCGTTATGAGGCAGTAGGAGATTATTATGTTTGTCCACAGGGATCAGAATTACACACCAATGGCACCTGATATCAAAGCAAGTCAGCAACTTTCAAACAACACAAAACACCTGACTGTAAAACATATCCTGTCAGGGAGTTATGCACTACTTCGATCAAGAACGGAAAGATTGTCCAGCGCAACAAATATGTCGAATACATTGAAGCCAACAAGATTCGCATCCAACAAAACCAAAACTATTACCGCCGACGGCAGGCCATTGTGGAACACCCAGGAGTTTATCCCGACCTTATTTCGGAAGCACAATTAAAAGGCAGTGGGGCTTCAACTACACCATGACCAAGAAAACCATCAAACGCGCTACAGCTGATGTAGGATTGATATTCACAGCATACAATCTGCGCAGAATTCTGAATATCATTGGAAAAGAAGGTTTTAGGCGTTTTGTTGTTTCCTTTTTCGCGTTTTTGTTATCCATTTGGACTTCATTGGAGCTTTTTTGGCGAACACAAAAAAATCACTCCCAAATTCTGCTTGAAAATTTGCCTTCTTTACAACGGGAGTATTTGTTAATTTAGCAGGGTAAAATTGACGTAAAATGAGAATTGAAAGAAGTTTTTAGACGGACTGCCGTTGTCAGAATGTATAAAAACCAATAATTACGTCCAATCACTTAAAACCAAAAAAAAATGCAAACAAATTCAACATTGATTAAACTGTGCTTACAGATGCTAATTGCTGTTTGTTTCTTTACATTAAGTTTTGAAATACGGGCTCAAATGCAGAATAATTCAGACTTGAAAAGCTTTGAAATCACTATTGAAAAGACTGATAAGGAACTAAAAATGCATAGTTCTGAGGGAAGTGCCTGGATTGATTTAAACTTCAATCTTACTACTGATAAACCACAAGCAATTGATGAATATGGAATGACAAGTATAGGACAGGTAAAATCTGACAAAGACCCTGAACTTGCGGATTACTTATTTACCATTACTATTACTAAAGATGGTATTACACTGGCTGGCATCGAAGGAACGGCCTGGAAAGTCTTAAATTTCACACTATCTGATAATGGAAAACAAACAATTAACCAGTTTGGAATGACTGATTAGATTTAGAGCTCTTGCATACAACAGCAAATCGACAAAACCTGGTTAGCTTTATCCTATGCTTCGCCCATATCACAACTTGCTGTGCTCCAAACCAACAAAGCCGTTTCTCAGATAAAAAATAAGTTCAAAATGGAAAACATAATGGACGTAATTCGAACTGAATTAAAACATAGTATTGACGAGAAAACTAAGGCGACAAGTCAAAATTTCTTCAAAGAAAAGATAAAGTCTTATGGAGTCAAGGTTCCAACGGTAAACAAGATTAGTAAGGAATATTTTAAATTGATTGATTTTAAAACAAAATCAGAAATATTTGAACTCTGTGAGATTTTATGGCAATCAGGTTTTATTGAAGAATCATTTATTGCCTGCAATTGGTCATATTATTTGCATAAGAAGTACGAACCTGAAGATTTTCAAATATTTGAGAAATGGATGAATGATTATGTCAATAATTGGGCTTCGTGTGATACATTATGTAATCATACGATTGGTGAATTTATTGAGATGTATCCTGAATATTTATCGAGCTTAAAAGACATGGCAAAATCGGATAATAGATGGCTACGCAGGGCTTCATCAGTAACTTTGATTCTACCAGCCAGAAAAGGAAAATTTCTCAACGAGATTATAGAAATTGCGGATATCTTACTACTGGATAAGGATGATTTAGTACAAAAAGGCTATGGTTGGATGTTAAAAGCTGCCAGTGAAGCAAACCAACGAAAAATATTTGATTATGTGATCAGGAACAAATCCATTATGCCTCGTACAGCATTACGATATGCCATTGAAAAAATGCCAAAAGACTTAAAAAGTAAGGCAATGGATAGATCATTATGACAAATAAAATGTTTGTGGCTCTTTAAGAAGATTGGTGTAACCGAGATAGGCACTCTATACGAAACAGGCGATTTGTAAGATTTAAAAGCATGAGCGACTTCAATAAATAGCAAATGGGAAAAAAGCCAGCCTCAACAGCCACCAGCCCTATCCAAACCGCTTCCTAAAGGTTTCTTCCAACACTTCTACTCTTTTAATGGTATTGCGGCACCATTGCAATAGCAGTTCATCTTTTTCATCGCAGCTGAGTTGCCAGCGTATGTCACTGGTATGCAGCCTACTGCTGAGGGTGTAGAGCAACAGAGCAGCCGACACGCTGATATTGAAGCTTTCGGTGAAGCCTACCATGGGGATGCGTACAAAATCGTCGGCATGTTCCAGGGCGTAATCGGACAAGCCGGTTTTTTCAGTGCCAAAAACCAGTGCCAAAGGTTTGTCGAGAGGCAGCGTTTCGGGGGTGTAACCATCCTGGTGCGGACTGGTAGCAACAATCCGGTAACCATTATTGCGTAAGGCCTCGAAGGCTTGTATGGTGTTGTTAGGCTGCTCGTTGTATTTGTAGAGGTTGAGCCATTTGGTGCTTCCTACCACCACATCGGGATTGATATCGTAAACGTAATTATTCTCGATGATGTGTACATCCTGCACACCTGTGAGATCGCAGCTGCGTAAGACTGCACTGGCATTGTGCGGCTGAAAGATGTCTTCGAGTACCACAGTGAGGTGACGGGTGCGTCTATTCAAAACCGCATCAAATTTGGCCTTGCGCTCCGGTGTGATGTATTCCAGCAGGAAGTTCAAAAGTTTTTGATCGTTCATAAGCATTCTCAAAGCTTGCGTTCCGGATAAAGTGATTCCCACCATTCCGGCTGGTCTTTCAGGAAACGATCGAACCAGGCCATGATGCTTTTTTGCCAGAGCTGACGTTTTTTATAATCCAGAATATGGTGATCCTGTCCTTCAATCTCAATGTATTCGGCTGTCTTACCCAAAATCTTTAAAGCCGTGTAGAGTTGGATACTCTCGCCTGGCGGAACATTGGTGTCGCTACCGCCATGCAACAACAGCAGGGGAGTATTGATTTTATCTGCTGCAAACAAGGGGCTTTGATCGATGTAAATCTCCGGACTGTTCCAGGGAAACTGACCGGCAGTAGCCGTTGAGCTGTAAAGATAGCCCCAGTAACCTTCGCCCCAATAGGAAGAGATGGAGCTGATGCCGGCATGGGCTATGGCTGCTGCAAAAATATCGGTGCGCGTGGTGAGCAACATCGTCATAAAACCTCCGTAAGAGGCTCCGATACAGCCTATGGCAGTGCTGTCGGCATAGGGGTGACTGCGATAGAAATGTTTTGTTCCGTTGATGATTTCATCCGCAACGGTTCTTCCCCAGTTATTCACATGACGTGCCGAAAACTCCTGTCCGTAACCCGTTGCACCCGAAGGAATGATCACATAAACCAGGAAGCCATGCGCAGCAAAATAGTTTTTGGGATAGCGACCCCTGAAACTTCTGTCGATGGGGTTGGTGCCTCCGTAATAATATACAATTACCGGATATTTTTTTGAAGGATTAAAATTGGGCGGGTAGTAAATATGTCCATCCAGGGTGTCGCCATTCGTTGTAATGAAATCCCAGTCTTTTACTTCTCCGAACTTAACATCTTCAAAACGAGCAGCTTCAGGATTGCTGACGAAACTAGTTTGCTGGCTGTTGAGGTTTGTAAGCCAGGCTTTCTCCGGACTGCTCACAGATGATCCATCCGCGATCAGCCACCGGCCACCCTCATCCAGATCGAAATGTTTTACCACATCAGCATATTGTGGTAAAAGTGAAAACTGATTAGTGGCTAAATCCAGCTTGTAAATCCGCTGGTAGGAACCTTCCTGCACCAGGAAAAATGGATTTCCGCTTGCTTTATTCCATTTGGCATCGGCTATAGCTGGATGAAAGTCACGGGTGAGCGACTTTGCCTTTTTAGTCTTGAGATCGAACAGATAAGCTTGCGTGTCATAATCATTCGGAATAATACCTTTGTCAACAGCACTTCCGGTCTCGCCAAAAAGTAAGGAGCCACCTGTTACAAGCAGTTTTTTGCCATCGGGCGAAAAAATCGCACGGCTGCCATAATTGGAAATCCAGAGGGTGTCGGCTTTCCTGTTTTTGAGATCGAGCAAGATCATCCAGGATTTGGTGTAAGGGCGCCCAGATAGGTCGGGCTTCGACTGGCTGAAAAGGATTTTATTGCCATCCGGACTAAAATCCTGAAACTGACTGCTTAGATTTCCGGCAGTGAGCTGATGATGTGTTCCGGTTGCCTGATCGAACAAAAAAAGCTGACTTCGATTTCGCCACCAGAACCAGCGATCTGTGGTTCCTTCATGTTTTTTTACACCGGTTTTGTTTTCCTTTTCTTTAAATTGTTTGCTGTAAACCAAGGTGTTACCTTTTGGTGAAAGCTGAATGTTGCCCGCATCTTTTAGCTGTTCGATCAGCATTTTGGCTTTACCTGTGAGCAAATCTTCCTGCCACAGACTGCTTGTGCCATTACGGCTCACCGAATACAAAACCGCATCGGCTGTGGGGTGAAATTTTATTTGTTTTTTGTCGCTGTGCCGGCTGCTGAAAACAATCTGGTTGTCTTCACGGCTCAACACTTCGGTCCAATTTTCCGTTTTGCCTTCGGGTGCTTGAGTACAGGTGTAATTCAACATCAGGTAATTGCCATTGGGATGTATGCCGCTGCTACTCAATCGGATGCCATCGAGCAATAATTCCATGTTCATGTGTTTTTCGGGATCAGCTGACCAATTGGCATCAGCTTTAGATTTTATTTCGTACTGCAGGCTCAACTTCCAGTCATCAGCAAAAGCTGGTGCATACAGCGTTTTGATGACGATCAGATGTTTGCCTGGCTCAAAACTATGTGAAACTGTTTTGTCGGTTCCTGCTTTATTGGCTGCTTCGATGATTGTTTGGCCATTAACATCCAGGCTGGCCAGGGCTTTGGATTTCAATGTGAAAGAGACATTTACAAAACGATCTGTTTCAAAATAGCCTGCTGCCAGTGTCCAGCTATACGTACTGTTTTTATTTGGTTCTAAGATTAACTCACCTGATTTGGAGGCATATTGCTTTTCCCATCGGGGTGAGCCCTCTTGTGAGGAGATGAGAAGCTTTCCCTTAGTGGGCCTGATTTCACTTGGTAAGCTGAGCTGGTCAAACATATTTTTCAGGCTTATTGTGTCGCCGTATGTATCTTCTTGCTGATAGAATAGGGGAGGTTCGTAAGCCTGAACCGGTACGACAAGCCATTGATCGGCATAAATTGATTCGTCGGACTGCCGGGCATTTGCTGCCCACGAGCTGAAAAACATTAGAACGATTAGTGTGCTGGTAAATAGCAAACTTTTCCGGGCCGAAATCTCATGACCTTTCATGAAGTGGTGATTTGAGTTATTTCTTATGATTTTTTTTTTGACCTTCAAAAATACAGGAAATAAACCAAATTTACCCTGTCGGTATGATGTTTATGACCAGCTTAAAAATTAGTATGGAGGCTGGATTTTTTGTTGTTCATCAGAAGGATTTCGCGGATTGGTTTTTTCGCCGTTTAATCCGTTTGTAACAAAGGGTGCTTCCTGGTCCATTGTTATGGCAATAACTTCCTCAATACGAGCATTTTTATAATCGGGTGGAGGTCGGAAAAAATCCCCGGGGATGGGAATGGCTTTGATTTGTTTGATTTCTGTTGTGCTTTCGCCAACCGGCGTTGGAATAACCGAACGCATTACCATGTTTTCTCTTGTAAATTGCTGATACAGCTCAGTTTCGCGATGCGCCTGCACACGCGAAGGGGGGCGGAAAATACTTGTCATTTCGCGAAGAAGTGTGCTGTTTATTTCTGCATAAGGATTGATTTCTTCACTCGTCCAAATGGTTTCGAGCAGAATGCTATCCAGGAAAATGTTATGCTTTTGAGCGACAAAACCCAGGATGGTATCAAAGGCATTGGTTTTTTCAATTTTTAGTGGGACTGACAGGGTACTATCTGAATAGTCAGCTTCAAGGATTTTTAACTCATTTCTAAAACTGCTGTCGGCTTCGGCACGGATGTGCTCTGGTAGTCGCGCTATCATTTCTTCGAGCTGTTGTTTCAGGCTGTTTAGTATTGCCTCGCGTAATTGCCTGGCACTACCTTCCCAAAAGATTTGCTGAACAGGAAATACCAGGGTAAGCTGTTCGCTATCCAGATCAATAATAAAAACAGATGCTGCATTTTCGATCCTTAGCTGTTTACCCTGAATGAAAATGGACTGACTTGAAGAATTTCCATACCGATCTTCTTGTTGCTCGATGATGAACCAACCCTTTTGTTGGGCGCTCAGGATGCCGGTGAAGCCTGATAATAGTAAAGCAGCCAGAAAAAGTCTGATATTCATAAGAAATACTTGTGGCATCAAATGTAAAAAAAACTGGCTGAGTGTCTTTTATTTCAGGTAAAAAAACTACTTTTGCACTTCTAAATTTCAATAGCTATGACGAATAAAAAAGGATTGGATAAAGGCGACGAAAGACTGGAAGCGGTAGAAAGCACTCTGAGCAAAACAGAACAATTTATCGAGAACAACCAGAAATCGTTGGTGGCAGTGGTTGCCATACTTGTTGTGGTTGTTTTAGGTTATTTTGGCATCAACCGTTATTATTTTGATCCGCTTGAAAAAGAAGCTCAAACCCAGCTCTTTATGGCTGAGGCTTATTTTGAGCAGGACTCATTGAACAAAGCACTTTATGGTGATGGTAACAATCTTGGTTTTTTGGATGTTATCGATGAGTTTGGATCAACCAAAGCTGGTAACCTGGCAAAGTATTATGCCGGCATTTCATTCCTTAAACAAGGCGAATATGAAGAAGCACTTAGTCATTTAAAGAAATTTAAAGGAAAGGATAAAGTTGTGGCTGCAATGGCACTGGGTGCTATTGGTGATGCCTACCTTGAGCTTGACAAGAAATCAGAAGCTGCTGCCCAATATTTGAAAGCAGCCCGTCATGAATTGAATGAGTTTAGCAGTCCGATGTTTTTACTCAAAGCCGGACAAACCTATGAACTGATCGGCGACAATAAAAAGGCTGTTGAGATCTACAACGAACTAAAAATGAATTTCCCGAATACCACCGAAGGGCGAAATGCCGACCGCTATATCGCCCGTGCCGAAGGAAGATAAGAGTTTCGAGCGAAAAAATAAATTCAGACCTGATTTCGAATGAGATCAGGTTTTTTATTCTGGGATAATTTGTTGATCAATAAAATCTCACCTAGAAATGTGCTATTGAGGCATAGTTGTCATCTCTATCATAGTGATGGCATAACATTTTACCCGACACTGGTGTTTTGGAAAAGAATAGTTTAATTTTGTTTCGATGAATGCAAAGCTTACGAAACCTTCAATTGTTTTTTTTGGCACCCCCGAATTTGCTGCTGCCCAGCTACAAGCCATACTAGAAGCAGAAATACCGGTGAAAGCTGTTGTCACAGCACCGGATAAACCGGCGGGAAGAGGTAAAAAAATGCAACAGTCAGCAGTAAAAGCCTTAGCAATAAAGAAAGGACTGAATTTGTTGCAACCACCCAAGCTGAAACATCCTGATTTTATTGCTTCGCTTCGGGCAATGCATGCCGATATTTTTGTGGTAGTCGCTTTCAGAATGCTGCCGGCTGAGGTGTGGAAGATGCCACGATTGGGCACGTTTAACCTGCATGCCTCCCTCTTGCCGCAGTACCGGGGCGCAGCACCTATCAATCGTGCTGTTATGAATGGTGAAAAGGAGTCGGGCTTAACGACATTTCTGCTTGACGAAAAGATTGACGAAGGCAGCATTCTGATGCAAAAGCGCATGTCGATAGCTGCTGACGAAACTGCCGGAAGTCTGCACGACAGGATGATGGAAGCGGGTAAAGAATTGGTTGTAGATACACTTTATGGTCTGGCAAACAACAATTTATCTCCTCAGCCACAGCCAGGGAATCAAAAACTGCTCATGGCTCCTAAGCTTTTTAAAGAAGATTGCCGGATTAACTGGAAGAATGACTTGACGACTGTTTATAATCAAATCAGAGGTTTGTCGCCCTATCCCGGAGCTTTTACAACCCTTATTAATAAGGTGTCGGGGCAAGAGCTTGTTTTTAAGATTTTTCAATCTGAGATTAACACGGAACGAAACAAGGGTGAGCTATATACTTTGCTGACTGACCAGAAAAGTTTTATAAAAATTATCCATCCAGACGGAATGTTAGCCTTGAAAGAAATTCAAACACCTGGTAAACGAAGCATGTCGGCACAGGATTTTTTGAATGGTTTCGATCTGAAAGGAAGTTGGAAAGTTGATGTTTGATAGGGAATTTTGCGGCCACAGCAGGATTTTCGGGTGAAATACAGGAAAAACTTTCTGATTTTAGTGAAATTTATTAACAAAATGCTTGTTTTATCAACATTTTTTGTACTTTTCTGCCAGAAAACTTGCGCTGATAGTTTAAAACGCTATATTTGTGCGGTATTCAACCAATTTTTTAACTAAAATCCAAGAAGATGAACAAAGCTGAATTAATTGATGCAATGGCCGTAAGTGCCGAATTGACAAAAGCAGATGCAAAAAAAGCACTTGATGCTTTCATTGATGCTACTACAAAAGCCTTAAAAGAGGGTGATCGTGTTGCCCTTGTTGGTTTTGGTTCTTTTT
>Ga0334888_1004873_pt1 | contig 11740 bp, 9 predicted proteins | sample GraSluR1_MG_FD_207227 | JGI IMG/M metagenome (GOLD analysis project Ga0334888, IMG submission 207227) | Sludge microbial communities from methane-producing bioreactor in Wageningen University, Netherlands - Granular Sludge_3_08-R1 | ecosystem: Engineered > Bioreactor > Anaerobic > Unclassified ...
TACAGGCCCCAAAGCCATCAGCGTCAGGATCGGATGAATGGTATCCGCCATATAAATAATTGAAATTGTATTAACCAGAACCCCTTCAATTGCCGCAACGAAACCAAATCCGAAAACCCTGCGGATTGCGTTGATATCATTAATAGCGTATGCAATCAGATCCCCTGTCCGGTGGTTGTTATAAAAGCTGACGGGAAGAGTCTGCATATGGGCCAAAAGCTTCCTTCTGAGGTAACATTCCACATGACGTGAATTACCGACAAGAAAATACCTCCATATAAAACGGAGAATAAATGCCAAAACCGCCAGAATAAACATAAAGACAATTTGATTGTATATCATGTTTACAGTACCCTGTCCCAAGTTCAGCGTATCTGTAATTCTCCCCAATACTTTTGGAATCTGCAGGGAAACCATTGATGTTATCACCAGAATTCCTATTCCTGTAACATAGCTGAATATCCGACTCTTAATAAATTCATGGAGTATTTTTTTAACAATCATCCTATCACCATAGCCAAATCTGCCGGCATACCGTTATATCGGCTGCTGACCTGAAGAAAAGCTCCGATACCATATATCACTCTTCAATAAACGCTTGCGCGAATTGCACGCCCAAAACGCGGGCACCTAAGCGCCTGCCTACGCGTTTTATACACAACACAACGCGAATATTATAGAACGAGGTAAAGATACCTCGTTGAAACAGAAGGAAGGACAATCCTTTTATGGATTGTCCGAATTATATAAACCCTTTAATTACTTTTTCCAATTGTATATTATACCAAATACCGGTATGTTCTAAAAAGCATGAATCTCATACTCGCCACGAACCTGAAAAGAAGATACATAATTCCGAAGTTCCCTTATCGATTTATCCTGAAGCTGAAGGGTAATTGCCTTTCTGGTATACCCGCCATATACTTCGTCGGATTCACGATACTGCTGCAGGACATATTTCTGCGCTCCATGAACCATTCCACCAATTTCCTGAATATCGGTCTGACTGAGCTGAGGACAGCAGGTGGTTCTGAATTCATAGGCGATATCACTGCTTATGAGCATTGATATACTTTCCATAATACTATATTTATCCACATCAGTCCGGCATATTTCACGGTATTTTTTCATAGGTGCCTTAACATCCATAGCTACATAATCCAGAAGATTTTTTTCCAGAAGTTCTTTAATGACCTCGGGTCGGGTTCCGTTAGTATCCAATTTTACCGGATATCCCAAATCCTTTATTTTACGAATGAACTCTTTCAAGTCCTTTTGCAGTGTCGGTTCTCCACCTGAAACCACTACTCCGTCCAAAAACTTTTTTCGTTTTTCCAAAAAGGATAAAAGCCCACCCTCCTCAAGTAAAGGACTATCCGTTCTCTGCCTGACAAGGCAGCGGTTGTGACAGAACACACAGTTCATATTGCATCCCTGGGTGAATATCACAGCGGCAATTTTTCCGGGGTAATCCACTAAAGACTGCTTGACAAACCCGGCAATTTTCATCTTTTGTACCTCCTGCAGCTTAGCTTCTGTTTTTCAGGATTCAACCGAATGAACCAACAACCTTCCACATTTTAAAGGCACGTTCAGAATAAGGAGAAACAACTGTAAAGTCAGCATACCCTGCAAAATTATTCAGGATACTTTTTCCTTTATCACAAATTTACGACGTTGGAAATATTCCTCCTTTTTACCTTTGTTGTAATTTGAAACAGGCCGCAAATAACCGGTAACCCTTGACCAAACTTCGGTTTCGCTTCCGCAATGAGGGCAGATAAACTGCTCGCCTCTTAAGTATCCATGATTATTACAAACCGAAAACGTTGGTGTTATGGATATGTAAGGCATTTTGTAATTCTCAAAACACCTTTTGATTACATTCCTGCAAACCTCCGTTTCCTGAATGCTCTCACCAAGATACAGATGCTGAACGGTTCCGCCGGTATAAAGCGACTGAAGCTCATCCTGCAGTTCCATAACTTCAAAAATGTCATCGGTAAAGCCAACCGGAAGCTGGGATGAATTAGTGTAATACGGTACATCCTCGCCCGCCGCATAAATATCCGGATACCTTTCCCTGTCTATGCGGGCCAGCCTGTACGAGGCACCTTCCGCCGGAGTAGCTTCAAGATTGTAAAAATTGCCTGTTTCTTTCTGGAATTCAATCATGATTTCTCTGAGATAATTCATAACCTCAATTGCGAATGACTGCCCTTCGGGTGTGGTGATATCCTTGCCTGTGAAATTAACCAGAGCTTCATTCATGCCTACAATTCCAATGGTATTAAAGTGATTATACCAATATTGTCCGGTTCGTTCCTTTACATGCCGCAGCATGTATGAAGTATAAGGATAAAGCCCCTTTTCCGATTGTTGTTCAATAATTTTTCTTTTGATTTCAAGTGATATTTTGCCAATAGAGGCTATATTATGCAACCTTTTCATAAACTCTTCTTTTGTAATGCTCAAATAACCTATTCGTGGAAGGTTAATCGTAAAAACGCCGATAGATCCGGTAAGAGGATTACTGCCGAAAAGACCTCCGCCTCTTTTTCTGAGTTCACCTACATCAAGCCTTAAACGGCAGCACATTGAAACAGCATCTTCAGGAGATAAATCAGAATTTACATAATTTGCAAAGTAAGGTATCCCGTACTTGCAGGTTATTTTCATGAACTCTTCCACAGCAGGGTTTTCCCAGTCGAAATCCCTGGTGATGTTTATTGTTGGGATAGGAAAAGTAAACACTCTGCCTTTAGCATCACCTTCGAGCATAACTTCACAGAAAGCCTTGTTGAACAGATCCATTTCCTCCTGAAAATCACCATACTTGTCGTTGGTATATTTCCCGCCGGATATAACGGGCTCATCCTTGAGTGTTTTAGGAACCTTTATATCAAAGGTCAGATTGGAAAAGGGGCATTGAAAACCGACCCTTGTAGGCACATTAATATTAAAAACGAATTCCTGAATGCATTGCTTCACCTGCTGATATGTCATGTTGTCATAACGGATAAAAGGGGCGCAATAGGCGTCAAATGAAGACCATGCCTGAGCTCCGGCAGTTTCACCCTGAGTACTGAAGGTAGAGTTTACGATCTGTCCCAATAAGCTTCTCAAATGCTTGGGTGCTTTACTCTCAACTTTTCCAGGAACTCCTCCGAAACCGTCCATTAAAATCTGGCGGATATCCCAACCGGCACAGTATGCTCCAAAAAAGCCCATATCATGAATATGGCAGTCACCGTTTTCATGAGCCTGTCGAACTTCATGGGGATAGATTTCGTGGAGCCAGTATTTTTTAGTAAATGCTTCCCGAACATAATTGTTCAACCCGTTAACGCTTTTCTGGGTATTGGCATTTTCCTGAATCTGCCAGTCCTTGTCTCCAAGGTAATCTGAAAACATATTGATAGTAGCTCCTATCAAGGCGTTAATTTCCCTGGCGCTATTCCTTTTTTCACGATATAATATGTAAGCTTTTGCTGTTTGGGCATGTCCATTTTCAATGAGTACATATTCAACAAGATCCTGTATTTGCTCTACTTCGGGGATACGATTGGAATATTTCTGTTCCGCAAGCTGTATGACTTTGTCGCAAAGCTTCTGTGCTGTGTTAAAATCTTTGCCTCCGCAAGCAACTGCGGCTTTAAAAATGGCTGAACTGATTTTTTCAGGCGTAAATTCTTCGACACTCCCGTCTCTCTTTCGTATCTGATCTATCATTCCTGCGCCTCCCTAGGCTATCTATATGTTGATGGAAATATACTATCACACACAATATGTAGTGTCAATCATAAAAAACGGAAAATTTTTGTGCAAATTCACCAAATACAGGACCCGCAATGATTCACGGAATTGTATAAAATTTCGACAAAAACCGTCCGTTCGCATTCTATATATATAATTCCTCTAAAAAAGTTTGTTTTTTTTGCAAACTTTTTCGCTCTAAGCAAGTTGTATCAAAGCTTAGAGGTGAGAATTCAGAACCCGGAATTCAGGATTCAGAATATAGCCTCATAGTTAAGCTGACTTCATAGCATTCGGTATAGCTGTATTTTTAATCGATAAAGTAACCGAAATTATCCTTACTCCTTTTGGTGTAATTTTATATCTGAAGGAGCGAGGGATTTTTGAAATCATTGCAGCCGTTACCTCGTGTGTGTATTTTATACACTGAACAGTATATCATGAAATATACTGCTTCCGGGAGATTTAGTCTCCGATTTGAGTGAGGAACGGTTACACTTATTTATTTTAATTACTTGGAAGTGAGGAACCAGTATGAGGGAACCAGCCAAAACATTTGAAGATTTAGTTGTATGGCAGAAAGCTCATTTGTTCGTGCTTTCGGTCTATCGTTTATCTGGGATGTTTCCAAAGCATGAGATATATGGCCTGGCGTCACAATTCAGACGTGCTGCCACATCAATAGCTGCAAATATTGCAGAGGGCTTCCGTAAACATAGCAAAGCTGATAAAATTCGCTTTTATAATATTGCCCGGGGTTCTGTTGAAGAATGCCGATATTATCTTATTCTTACGAAGGATCTAGAATATGGCGATATTTCCGAAGCAAAACTTCTTTTAGATGAAGTTAGCAAATTACTGGAGGCATATTGTCAGAGTGTTCTGAATACTGAATTCTGGGTTCTGAATTCTTGCGGCTTTGCCGCGGTATGATGTGTTGGTAAATGCTGTGCATTTACTTCTGTTGTTACAAGTATAAAAATATCAGCCTAACGCTGCCTGGAGGTTTATTTTGAAACGCATATCAAAGTTTGTTTTAAGTATTATTACAATTCCGGTGCTGATTCTCATTGATCAGGTGACAAAGAACCTGGCCGAAGCTTTTTTGATGGGAAAAGACAAGGTTAGTGTATGGAAGGACTACATTGTTCTTATATACGCCACAAACCGGGGCGGTTTTTTATCCTTTGCCAGCGGAGCAAATGATGTTCTGTGGGCCGTATTTTTTGTAGCTCTGCCCATAGCGGTATTGGTACTGTTTTCTATCTATATCATACGGGAAAAAAGGGATAACGGATTGTATCTTGCTTTTTGGGTTCTTGTTATAAGCGGGGGTATGGGAAACCTTATTGACAGGATACTGTATGGTGAAGTCATTGATTTTATAAATATAGGAATCGGAAATGTAAGAACAGGAATATTCAATGTCGCTGACCTGTACCTTAATTTCTTTACTGTTATTGTAGTAATAATATATTTGACAGGCCTCAGAAAGCCATGCCGGGATACAGGCCGATCCCAGCCGAAGGACTTTGCATCTGAAGAATAGTATATTATAACAACGAAAGCAATTGCAACAGAAGCAATTACTTGTAATTGCATAACACAGCAACAAGGTTCTTATATGGAGGTGGGGGACATTTTGGTTCCTCGTTATATTTTGTTCAGCTTATAACACAGCAAGCAATTGCTTGCTGTTCATATTGTGGCACATTTAATTAACATGCGCAACAAAAAGCATAAAAATTTTTTTCCTGTACTGTTTAGGTATGCAATCAAACACTATTTTAAACCGGCTGATAAAATATTGAGGCGAAGAATATTTCATCAACCTTTATCCTTTCTTCCGTATCAAAAATTCTCTGCGCAAAAGACATATTTTAAGGACAACATTTCATATATATTATAAAACGCAATTTGTGCCTTAAGGGGGATTAATAATATGTCTGTTGAATTGATAAAAAAGCCTGTAAATGTGTATAACACCATTGATGAACAGCAGAAGGAAGAACTGATGGAAACTGGTATGATTGTACCCGACAGCAAACCTGATGTAATGGAAGTTCTGGTGGTAGATACCGATATCGTTGTGAAAACAAGGGAGAAAACCGGAAAAGTTATGGAAGTGGGCGGGGAGATCTGTTATCAGGTGCTTTATCGTGCCGATAATCAGCAACAGAGTCTTGAGGCAATTAATGTAAAGGCTCCGTGGTCCATCTCATGCAATTATCCCGCAAGAGAAGAGGAATTATATACTCTGGTAAGAGGCAGTGTGGAACACACAAATATAGATATTGTAAACGGAAGAAAGCTTAGCGCGAAGTCCGTAGTGAAATTAAACGTAAAATATCTGCTGGCAAAAAGTATTGAGGCCGGGGAAGCGGTTTCAGGCGAACAGATTTATCAAAAAGCCGATACCCGTGAGATTACCATGCTGGAGGATGCCGGGGAGAGAATAGTAAATGTAGCTGAAAACGTTGAACTTACGGCCGGAAAGCCGGCGATGGAAGAAATCATATATACACACGGAACCATCAGGGAGTTGAAAGTTAATGAGAATTTCAACATGGAAGCTATGCTGGAGCTTGACTTTTTGTACCGGGCTGACAACGACAATGCGGATATAGAGAATATACATATGGAAATTCCGATTTCCAAAAGCCTGGATATAGAAACTTACAGGTATACGGAAGCCTCGGTAAAAGCAAATATAAAACAGCTTGCCGTCAGGCCGGATGAAGATATGGACGGGCTTTTGACCCGTATAAGGATTGATGCCGAAATCGGGGTTGAGTATGCTTTATATGCAAGGGATAATGTACATCTGATAAAGGATGCCTATGCGCTGGATTATGATTTTGAACTTGAAAAGAGCCCGGTTAATGTAGGAGTAGAGGAAAGGGATATTTGCGATAATCTTCAGGTAAACAACATGCTTTCACTGGACTGTGACGGCGAGGCACTGGAAGAAATAATAAATATTACCGTAAAGCCCAGGCTCTTGTCGGCTGAAAAAGAAGGCGAGGCCATAGAGGTGAACGGATGCCTGGATATTTGTATATTGTACGGTACGGGAATGCAGATGAGGGTTATCAGGGGATCCAATCAGGAGATGGCCTTTACACACCGTATTCCGCTTCCGGAAATTGAGGTTTCCTTCGAGCAGGATATTTTCCTTTCCCTTGACGGAAGCAGTTATGAAATCATATCGGATACGGAATTGGAAATCAAGGCACAGATAGGAGTACACGCTCATATCTCAAAAAAGCAGGAAATTAATGTTGTAACAGGTGTAAAAGGTGTTAAGCCGCTGGAGAAGAAGGAGAATCCGCCTCTTTTGATATATTATGCCCAGCAGGGGGATAACCTCTGGAGCATAGCCAGGCGGTACAGGATTCCGATTCAAAAAATTCTTGATGATAACGGAATGGTGGAGGAAAAGGAACCGGAAGCGGGACAAAAAATTCTTCTAATCGGATAGTTGTTTAGAGAAAGCCGTTTGAAACCGCCGGTTTAAAAAGGAATGTTCCAAAAAAGCGGCCACAATAAGGAAGTAAGCGATTTTAGCGAACGATGCAGCTGAAAGGCTGCGCCGTTCGCTTTTTTTGTACAGGCGCAAATGAGATTAATGGTCTCGGACGGTTTCCTGTAATATTAACCAGGCACACGTCAGCTGTCACTAAATAGGATTTCCCGAGGCTGTGCATCGATTACACCTCCGCCCGTTAAAGCATCCAAGCCGCCCGCTGCGCTTACTTTCATTTATGGCTCTGAATAGTAACCCTTAAATGCGGTGATTAACGTAATCCTGCGGGCAATTTTATTGCGTTTTTTTTGTATATTGTATATAATATATCCAATACAAAAGCGGTAATTACAAGAAAGGTTGATAAAAGCAGACCTATCGGCAGCATGGCATACGCTTTGTTTAAATTGTTACGGTATGCCACAGAGTGAACTCGTTCAGCTAAAGCTGAACATCGGAACTTCGATAGGGAACTCTACCCCCACCGAAGCGGGGGTCTTATAAATTTGATAAATAAGGAAAAGGTGCGCTGTTTTGAATAGAATAATCCTTTCGGCTCCCGCAAAAATAAATTTGTTTCTGGATGTAACGGGAAAGCTTCAGAACGGATACCACACACTGGATATGGTTATGCAGACCATTTCACTTGAGGATGAGATATTACTGGAAAAGACCACAGTCGGTATTGAAATATCAAGCGGTAATCCGGAGGTTCCCTCAGGCAGAGAAAACATATGCCATAAGGCCGCCGGGGCTTTTTTTGAAGGAACAGCCCGCACAGGAGGAATAAAGATAACAATAAAAAAGAGAATACCTGTCGCGGCGGGGCTGGGCGGAGGAAGTTCCGATGCCGCGGCGGTTTTAAAAGGGATGAATATTTTGTATGATACCGGGCTGACTCCAAAGGAGCTTTGCGGTATAGGACTTCAATGCGGTGCGGATGTGCCTTATTTCCTGACGGGCGGTACTTGCCGGGCCCGGGGGATCGGAGAGGTATTAACAAAACTGCCGTCCTTTGCAGGTGTATATGCCGTGCTTGTTATGCCGGACTTTTCTGTTTCAACAGCCTGGGTATATCAGAATTACAGGACGGATGATCCTGTCCGGCATCCGGACACGCAAACACTGATATCGGCTATCCGTGCAAGGGATATTCATAAGGTGGCCCGGAACATGAAAAATGTCCTGGAAAGCGTTACCGCGGTGAAGTATCCCGAAATAGAGGGAATAAAAAGGGATTTGAAAAGATACGGGGCTCTTGGAAGCTTAATGAGCGGAAGCGGCCCTTCGGTATTTGGTTTGTTTGAAAGCGGGGAAAAAGCCGCGAAGGCATTTTCGGAATTGCAGAAAACATATAAACAAATTTACCTGGTTTCTACAACAGATGGAGGAGAAGAGTATGGCGAAGCTGACAAAAATAAAAATAGATGATTATATGCCTCTTCGAGATGTTATTTTCAATACACTCCGGGACGCAATCGTAACCGGGGAACTAAGGCCCGGAGAGCGGCTGATGGAAGTGAATCTGGCTGAAAAAATGGGAGTCAGCAGAACGCCGGTCAGAGAGGCTGTAAGAAAGCTGGAAACCGAAGGCCTGGTTACAATGATCCCGAGAAAAGGAACCCATGTCGCCGAAATTTCCGTAAAAGATATTATGGATGTTTTAGAGGTAAGAGCGGCCCTGGATAAGCTTGCAACCGAGTTAGCCTCCAAACGTATACGGCAGGATAACATCCGGCAGCTTGAAAGTATCCATAAGCAATATATCGCGTCTTTGCGGAAGGAAAATCTTCAGGGGGCTATTAAAAAGGATGTCGAGTTTCATGAAGTCATATATCAGGCATCCGGAAACAAAAAACTGGTTAGTGTTGCCGGTAACCTTCGCGAGCAGATATACAGGTTCCGTGTTATATATATGAAGGATTTCTCCAATGCGGAGGATGTTTTAAGAGAGCACCAGCAAATTCTTCAGGCTATGTCCGAAGGCGCTGCTGAAAAGGCGGGGCAGTTGGCGGAAGAGCACATAATACACCAGCAGCATTCCATTATTCAAAGGGTTGAAAAGCGGATTTAGCGGTTCGTAAAATTTACGCGGAATTCTTGTTTTTCACCGGATAATGTGGTAAAATCAACTTTGCTGTCGTAAAATCCTTGCTCTGCCATGCGGGGCCATAGTCCAGAAGGAGGTGAGTATATCAATGAATAAGTACGAATCCATATTTGTTCTCAGTGCGCTGCTTGAGGAAGAAAAGCTTCAGGAAATTATCACAAAGGTAAAAGAACTGATTGAAGCATCCGGGCAGCTTGAAAAAATGGACGAATGGGGAAAAAGACGTCTTGCTTATGAGATTGACGACCAGAAGGAAGGGTATTATGTTTTTCTGCATTTTACCGCGGAACCTACGTTCCCTGCCGAACTGGAGCGTATCTATAAGATTACCGAAGGCGTGTTAAAATACCTTATTATAAGACGCGATGAAAAATCAGCGTAAAAGTTTGCGATTGTAGTTAAAACCACAGGATAACATTTTTGGAGGTTGGATGTATGAATAGAGTTATTATGATGGGCCGTTTGACAGCAGACCCTGAACTCAAGTACACTACGAGCAACATACCTGTATGCCGCTTTAGTATCGCAGTTAGCAGACCCTTTGTTAAGCAGGGCGAAGAACGTCAGGCCGATTTTTTCAGGCTTGTGGCGTGGAGAAGCACCGCTGAATTTGTTAACCGTTATTTTAAAAAGGGACACCGTATACTGATAGAGGGCAGCCTAAGGAACAATAACTATGACGACAATCAGGGAGTGCGCCATTATTCGGATGAAATACATGTAGATAATGTGTTTTTCACTGAAAGCAAAAGAGATGACTCAAATACGGGTGGTTTTTCGCAGCAGCCTTCATACAAAGCACCGCAAGGGGCTCCGGCTGCACAGCCGGAATCGGGAGACGGTTTTTTCCCGTTAACCGAGGATGACGACGACCTGCCGTTTTAATAACAATGTAATTTCCCGCGCCTGTAAGCGCAAAAAAATTTTAAACAACATAGTGGTTGAGGAATTCAACCATTGAGCGAACTATTTCCCAAACCGGCTTTATGTATTATGAAGCCATAGTGAACCCCGGATAGGTTCACAGCGCGCAACAACAAAAGCATTGCCCTTTTATTTTTTAATAAAAGGGGTTTTTTTTACCTGCCTGGCAGGGTAATCATGGTATAATATATAAAATGAAAAAAGAAATTGGGATGAATTAATACTGAAGAAGTTATCTCTTTTTTCATATTATATTGCGCATGTGCCGTTTTGCTTGCAAAAATTTCGGCACGCGCTCAATTCACTTATGCTATATATGTTGTGCTAAAAATTTAGTACAACATATATAGATAAGAATAATACCGGTAAAACCTGGAGGTGAATAAGGTGCGGTATGTTACCGGAGCAATATTCGCAATAGCGGCCTTTTTGCTGGTCATGATGTGTATGCCCCATACAGGGGCCATATACACACACGATACCCAGTCTTATGAATATGCCGCGTCCACGCTGCTGGAATCAGGAGAAATAAGATACTTCGGATATGATACGCCTATAATCCAATGGCCGCCGTTTTATATCTTAATAGCCGCGTTTATAAGGCTTATAGGGATTCCCCTCGCACAGGGCGCGGCATGGGTTAACGCTGTTGCGTTTGCGTACCTTCTGTACGCGTCCGCGTTATTCCTTATGGATCAACTAAAGGTTAAATGGCTGGCTGTGCCCGCCCTGCTCCTGATGACCGCATCCGTTCCTCTCGTATTTGTCTCGGGTTACGCCTGGACCGAAATGACTTTTATTTTCCTGTCGGTCTTATCTGTCATCTTTATGCTTCAATATTTTGAAAAGGACAAAAAAGGATGGTTTTACGCGTCTGCGGTAATGTCAAGCCTTTGCTGGCTCACCCGGTATGTCGGGGTTGTTGTGGTTGCCGTTCTGTCCCTTATGCTTTTCATAAAGATAAAGCCTTTTGTGGAAAAAATGAAAAATACATTTATCTACCTGTTTATATCCTGTATACCGATGGCTTTATGGGTCGCGCGGAATTACCTGATATCCGAAACCTTCACAGGAGGAAGGCAGCCCGGAATATACACCTTGGAAGAGAATATGGAGCTTTCTCTTGAGGTGTTTAAAAGCTGGACATCCTGGTTGAATCCGTTGTTTACCTGTATTGCAACGGCATTTTTCCTGTTTCTGGTCATATTGGCTGCAGCTTTGAAAAAAGAGAAAAAAAAGAAGGTTCCGGGAAGCCTTCCGGCTCTTTTCACCTTTATTTTATATATTGCGGGATATTCTGCGGTAATTCTGGCATCGGCCACCGCGTCGGCCATGGATCCGATCAGCACCCGTCTGTGGGCTCCGGTTTTCCCCATCTGGATATATTTTATGGTTTTTCTGATGGATATTCTGGTTCGGAGAAT
>Ga0334888_1004876_pt1 | contig 11729 bp, 9 predicted proteins | sample GraSluR1_MG_FD_207227 | JGI IMG/M metagenome (GOLD analysis project Ga0334888, IMG submission 207227) | Sludge microbial communities from methane-producing bioreactor in Wageningen University, Netherlands - Granular Sludge_3_08-R1 | ecosystem: Engineered > Bioreactor > Anaerobic > Unclassified ...
CGCTCACCCTTTTGATTATAAACGTTTGTGGAAACCCTTATATCATCAAGAAAAAAAGTGGCTGCACCCAGTTCCCTGGAACTGTCCTTCCCTGTGCGGAAAAGAAGATATTTTATTCTGTCAACTATATCAAACTGATTATTAACAATTTTTGCTCCATATATTACACCCGCAAGTGTGCCGTTAGAAAAAACCGGTATAGCCGTATTCAGAACCAGTGCCCTCTCCTCATATTTCTGATTAATCACCCGCCCCATTGAGGTCGGCACAATCTTAATAACAGCGCCCCGGGCTATATCACTCCCTTCCCTTTTTAATATTTCCGGACTCAGAATTCCGGCACCGGTTGAAAGCTTACCTGTTTCAATAGTTTTTCTTATAGCACTGATCTCCATAACATTATCACGGATAATATTACGGTTATTTACTCTTTTAATAACATTACCTTTATTATCAGTAATAATAATTATATCAGCACCTATCCAGCTCTTCAGCTTGGAAAATTTCCCCATAATAAAAGTCCGGTTTCTCTCTGTAATGGATCTCTGCACATAGTCCAGGGTGGAAATATAATTAAGGGTCATTTCAAGCTGGTATAGACGCTTATTGTATATATACTGAGCAGTCCGCAAATCGCTCCGCACAGTTTCGTATGCCTGATTAATAATCTCTCTATTAATAATTCTATACCCGGCTACCAGAGAAGCTGCACCTGTAAATATTACAACAAAGAGAAAACCGAAATAGAGTTTATTTCTGATGCTTGACTTAAATCTTATTTTCATATTATTCAATTTTCACCTTAAGTCAGTTTACAATTAAACAAACTTCTTGACTTATTAGCTAAAGCTTTAAAATTTAATATACATTTGCAATAATACTTGCTATATTATAAGCAGATCTTAGTCAATAAATAAAAGTCAAGGTAAACGAATGGATCGTAAAACATCCCGCCCCATAGAATTCATCGATAAACACACAGAAGATAGAACCAGTACAGACAATAGAATTGCCGAAATTATTGATCATATTAATCTTAAAGTAGCTTCCCTGGAAAGCATGGAGGATGTTGTAAATTTTATCTTTGATAATATTCAGGATATTATTCCTGCAGATAGAATTGCAGTCTCATTCTTTGAAGAGAACGGCAGACGTTTGAGCATCTATCATGTTAAGGCAAATTACGATAAACTCTTCCTTACAAAAGGTTACGGAGCGGATATAAAAGGGAGTTCTCTTGAAAAAGTTTTTTCTGAAGTCACACCCAGAATAATCAATGATCTTGAAGAATACCTGCAAAATCATGCCACAAGCGATTCAACCGCGCTTCTGTTAAAAGAGGGAATAAACTCCAGCATAACCTGCCCCCTCTCCGTTGAAGGGAGGCCCGTGGGGCTCCTCTTTATAAGCTCCAGAGAGAAATGTGTCTATACAAGGGAACACCCCCTTCTCCTGATGAAATTACTGGAGCGCTTCGGCCAGGCAGTTGAAAAAACATTCAGAATAGAAAAGCTTTCTGAAGCGATAAACTCCTACATGGAGATGCTCAGCTTTGTAAGCCACGAACTTAAAAGCCCCCTTGATTCAATAATATCACTGGGGAGTACCCTCTCCGGCGGATATTTCGGAAAAATGGATGAAAAGCACAGAGACTATGTTTTACGCATGGTAAGCAAAGCAAAATACCTTCGGGAGATGACCGGGGAATACCTGACCCTTTCAAGATTTGAGAGCAACCAGATCGACCTGAATCTGTCAGATATCGATTTCTGTAAAGATATTCTCGAACAATGCATTGAAATAATATTACCTCAGATTTTTGAAAAAAATATTAAGCTTAAACGGAACTTCCCGGAGGGGGGCGCATCCCTGAGTTGTGATGCAACACTTGTAAAAGTAGTGGTAAACAATCTTTTAAGCAATGCGGTTAAGTACAGCAATGAAGATGGAATCGTTGAGCTGGAAACCACCCTTACAGATAAAGACCTTATATTTTCTGTAAAAAACACAGGACCCGGATTCCCGCTTGAAGCTAAATCGAAGCTTTTCCGTAAATTTTCCAGAATAGAAACCGGAGAATTGATGAAGAGAAAAGGTACAGGCGTGGGTCTCTACACAAGCTGGAAAATAATCAATATTCACAACGGCGATATTACTGCTGATTCAAAAGAGGGGGAATGGGCGCTCTTTAAATTTACTATCCCCCGCAGGCAGGAAGAGAAACCGGAAGAGAAACCGGAAGAGTAACAAAAACAAAATGAATTCGAGTGATAAAAAAATTAAAATCAGCTTAGCAAACCCCCTTAAGCACCGGGGATTTGTCATGTTTACCTCCACAGAAAAAAAGGAGCGAGCCAGCCATGTTTCAAATACATATATATTTGAAACTGATGGAAACTGTTATATTATAGACACCTCCTGCGGCGGCAAAAGAAAAAGGGAGCTGAAAAAATTTCTTGGCAATAAAAAGAATTATACTATTTTATGCACTCACTATCATAATGATCATATAGCAAACAACTGGTTCATTGCAAAAAGAGGAACCGGGATTATTTATCATAAAAATGCAGCATCAAAAATACCCTACCTGCGGACAAACAGCACGGGCCAGATTTTAAAGATGTACAGAGATCTTGATAAAGAGGGATTTCTTACACGCCTCGGTTTTTTCACAAAAAAATCTGCCAGGTTTCTTTCTGGAAGCAGTTTTGCTTCACGTTTTATCATGCCGCCTCTCCTTTTCATTATCGCTTATATTATTTCGTTCAAAAATACAGGTTTTATGCCATCTGCCCGAAGAAAAATAAAATATCTCGATCCGGCAGAAAAAAAAATAATAAAGCTCAATGAAACGGCCCTCTCCGGATGGATAATTGATAAAAATTTATATGCATTTGAAACACCCGGGCATACAGATTGTCATATAATTTATTATAAGGCAGATGATAAAACTCTCTTCTGCGGCGATGCTCTGAATTTTCTCAATCCAAATGATATTCAATTCGGTAACATAGAAGAGACATTCAGTTCAATTGACTTTATTATGGAACTGGTAATAAATGAAAAAATTGAAACACTTGCTTCAGGGCATTATCACCCTATTGATGGTAATGATAATGCAGTAAAATATATAAAAGACATAAAAGAAAAACATGAACATGTATACAGTATTATCAGGTCTGAACTTCAAAAATGCGGGATTAATTTATCCTTTAGTGAAATATTTGATATGGCAGGGAATTTAGAAGACCCGGTAATTAAAAAGCTTAAGCGCATCAGTTTTCCTGTATCTACACTTGTTTTTCTCGATGTTTTTGTTTATAAATTAATAGCAGAAATAAAAAAAGAATTAATGAATAGTGATACAATGGAGAATACACTTAAATGCGGAGAAGCAGAGAACAGGAACTTAGTTCCTTAAAAACCGGACTTCTTTACACCAACTCCTACGAGAGTATAATAACTATTATATTAGCCTCCCTGATAATATATGCCTTTTCCTATTATGAGCTTAAAGGGAATGAAGCCTGTATTTTCTGGCTTACAGTATGGCTTACAGCAGTTTTATCCATCTCAATAATCAGGATAATTACAACTGTCTCATTTACAAAAAGCACGGATAAAGCGGCAAGAGACAGATTCTGGCGTAATATTTTTTATCTTTTCACTGCCCTTTCCGGTTCCGGTTTCGGAATTTCTGTATTGTTTGTTTCTCAGATTGAATCGGTAACCTACCTGGTGTTCATTGTTCTTCTCCTGGGTGCAATATCAGCAGGTTCTGTAAGTACTCTTTCAACAAGTATTACAGCATTTTCTATTTATAACTCTCTGGTGCTTCCGCCATTTTCCATCTTTTTCCTTATGCATGATGACAGTATTTATAAAATGTCAGGATTCGTGATATTATTCTTTTTTGCTATAATTCTTTTAACAACCTATAGACTTAAAAGAACACTGGAAAAATCTTTCAGTTTAAAAATAGAAAATGACCAGGTAATAGAAAGACTTAGCCAGTCAGAGGAAAAATTTTCCAAATCCTTTTACTCAGGTGTTGCTCCAATGGCACTTCTGAGAATCAGCAATGCAGAATTCATAGATGTTAATAATGCCATGCTGAAACTGCTGCAATACCACAGAGATGAAATAATAGGCAAAAACCCCTATGACCTTGACCTCTACAGCAATCCCGATGATGTGATTAATATAATTGCTGACACCTCAAAAAAGGGATACATTAAAAACAGGGAAATAACTCTTAAAACAAAAAACGGAACAGTTAAGCACTGCTTTGTTACAATTGAAAATTTCAGACTCCACAGTTCACTCATCGCACTGGTTATGCTGCAGGATTATACTCAAAGACTTGAATATGAAAAAAACCTTAAACTGGAAAAGGAAAAAGCGGAGCAGGCAGCCGCTGCAAAATCAAAATTCCTTGCAACAATGAGCCATGAAATAAGAACACCCATGAACTCAATTATAGGGATGACAAACCTTGCACTCATGTCTGATGACGTAAAAGAAAGAAATGAATACCTTAATGTTGTTAAAGACTCAGCAGATTACCTCCTTACCCTCATCAACGATATTCTTAATATGGCAAAGCTGGAAGCAGGAAAAGTTGAGATTGAGTCTATCGATACCGATCTTCATGAAGAACTGAACAAAATATTTAAAACCATGGAGCTTATAGCTTTGAGTAAAAAGCTTAAATACACTCTTTCAATAGACAATGAAGTCCCCAGGTATGTCAAGACAGCTCCTGAAAGATTGCGGCAGATACTCCTTAACCTTATAGGAAATTCAATAAAATTTACACCCCATGGATCTATAGAAATAATTGCGGCAGTCTCCATCGGTTCAGAATACCGGTATGGAGACCCAAAACAGAAATATATTGAATTTGTAGTAAAAGATACAGGGATTGGTATCCCGGAAAACAAGCTTGAGGAGATATTTGAAAGCTTTACCCAGGCCGACAACAGTGTATTCAGAAAATATGGAGGAACAGGACTTGGACTTTCAATTTCCAAGCAGCTTGTCAAAATGATGGAGGGAGATATTAAGGTTGAAAGCAAAGTTGGCGAAGGTACAACATTCAGCTTCATACTCCCCCTTGTTCCAGGGTCTCCCCCTTTATCTGAAGATGAATACACCATAGACTCCGACACCGTGACACATAGAGTTCTGATTGCAGAAGACAATATTATGAACCAGAAACTTGTAACAGCATACATGAAAAAACTGGGACTCACCTATACAATTGTGGAGAATGGACTTGATGCAATTAATCAGCTCAAGTCGGAGGACTATACCATTCTGCTCATGGATCTGGAAATGCCGGTTCTCAATGGTGAGGATGCAATGAAAAAAATCCGTGCAGGTGAAGCGGGTGAAAAATACTCCCATATGCCTGTTTATGCCATGAGCGCCTATAGTATAAATGAGATAAAAGAAAAATGTCTGAGAGAAGGTTTTACAGGGTATATTACAAAACCTGTTGATTTAAAAATGCTTAAGCAGATATTAACAAGCGAAATAAAAAAATGAAAGATAGATTCAATTTTGCTTATAATAACATCCATGCACCCTCGCCATACTTTGCCCTTATAACAATTTCACGCTCTTCATTAAATGCACAACCCAGTATTGATCCATACACATATATTACAATCAGGTTAAGTCGACTATTAAAAAAATCAACAATAATATCCCTGTAAATTTCTATATTTTTCTCTTCTCTCATATTTCATATTTAATCTTAAAACCAGTTTTGTCAATGTAATAACAGAAAATTTCCTGTACTATCCGGGTGCAGGTCAGTTTAATTCAACCGTAATCATAAGCCCGTCAACACCTGTAACAATTACAGAATCTCCTTTATTAACAGGGATTTTCCCGGGCAGAACCTCCGCCCGCCACATTTCACCGCCGATCCTCACATAACCGTATGGTCCAAGATCATCAACAGCTGTTCCCCCCTTGCCTATCATTGCTTCAAGAACATTCTGCGAAGCATTATCATAGGAGCGCCATAGAAAAGGGAACATTGCAATATCTTTTATAAGCCATAAAATTAAAACAGCAGCAGCATAGAGAAGTGGGATGTCAAACTTATTAGTAAGCCACCATAGCAGAATAATTATCAGGCCTAATCCGGGGAGCTGGAAGAAAGCGTACCGCACATATACCCTCCCCGGTATTTGAGGAAAAGCTTTTAGTTCATTAAAAATATTTTTCACTTAAAAGAATTTTACCTTTTCAAATTCAAGTTTTACTGTTTCCATATATCTCTCAGTACCATAGTTCCACCCGCCCGACATCTCAACCGGTATAGTATAACCGTCAATCTTTTCATACCGGGTAAACTTCATCCCGAAAGGCGTGTACATAAACTTATGCTCAGGATTAACATCCCCCCACCTTTGGATAACCACTTCAGAAGGTAGCCCTTCCGATGAAATTTTTATCATCATCTCTGTTTTTTCACCATCAAGTTCTACCGCCACCTTTATGGTATCTTTATCTATAGCTGTCATCAAAGATCCGTACTCAGAGAAAAAAGCTGAAGGTACAAGTATAGATTCAGCCAGGAGCCTCCCGATTGAGGCACGGGCGATGTCTTCACCTTCAAGTTTCACAACAGGGATCAGGCCCCATACTTTAAAATTGACCACACCCCTTTTATTATAATAAAAATCGAATCCTTTAATAAAAGTCAGGCCTGAACCTATAGAAGCTTTCCATACAAATCCTTTTTCAGGGAAAAGCACCTGCTCAGCTTTCAGATCAAGCCAGTTATCTCCAAGCTTGAATCCACCTGTCATAGTGATCTCCGCTGCATGGGCATAACCGGCATCTTTACTTACAGAAGCATTGTAGTATTTCATGATAAGGGGGTGACTGAGGTTGAGGCTCTCTCCTGCTCTCTCCCTGAAATCCGGAGAAGAATAAAGTATTTCCCATATGACATCTGCAGTCCTGATGTCATTCATTGCTCTTAGATAGAAATAACCTGTAACGGAAAAAAATAGAACAAGTATAAGCAGAATTAATTTTTTCAGCATTGAGGCCCCCTTAAATATTGAAACCTGTCATCTCTCGATAAAAATCGTTCTTGTGGGATAGGCAAAATCCGCTTCCAGCTTCTTTAAACCCTCCATAAGTTTAATATTAATTTCCTGCTGTTTATCCATATACACAGCATAGTCATTGCTCTGCACATAATAGACTACTTCAAAGTCAAGACTTGAATCCCCGAACTTCTGAAAATGGGCCCGGTCAAACCTGGTCTCTTCGATATCAACAATAATTTTTTCTACAAGTTCAATTATTTTCTTTATAGTTTTTACAGGGGTCTGATATGTTACACCGAATGCAAAAACAATCCGGCGTTCAGTCATTCGCTTGAAATTTCTAACCCTTGAATTTGTAAGATCCGTATTGGAGAAAATGAGCTGTTCTCCGCTTATACTTTTTATCCTTGTTGTTTTAAGGCCGATATACTCAACATGCCCTTTGTGTTCATCAACAACAATAAAATCACCAATCTCAAAAGGCTTATCGAAAAATATAGTAAAATAATTAAAAACATCACCAAGAATAGCCTGGGACGCAAATGCTATTGCAATACCGCCAATACCGACACCTGCGATAAGTCCCGATATTTTTACACCCATGTTATCAAGAAGAATCAGCAGAGCGATAATCCAGATAATAACCTTAACCATGGTATTAAGAAGGACTACGGTTGTTGTATTACCCTCTCCTGAATTTTTGCCTTTCCAGAAGTTTTCTATAAAAAAGGTAAGAAGTGCCATCACAAACCTGGTTATAAAAAATACCAGCGAAACTATCCAGATCAATTCCACTCCTCTGTTAACCAAAGGATGCATGCTAAGCACTGTCAGTCCTGAATAAAAGGCAAAAATATAAAAAACAGGAGCGATGTATTTAATTATATTTTCCAGTAATACATAAGCTATACTCTCCGGATCTGAAAATAATAACTTTTTCTTCCTGTATCGTATTATCACTTTTAAAATTAATATAACAATTAACCAGCCGCTAATTGTTATTAAAAACTTAATGTACTGCTCAAGTGTATTCCCGAATAGTACTGTCTGAAAAAATTCATATTCCATAGCTGCTGCACCCTGAGCTTATTATTTAATCTGCGTGCCGATAAAGGCCTTAACACCAGGCACAATATCATCTATCATTTTTTTAATTTTGCTCTCAGTCTCTTCTCTTGAAACTCCCAGTGAGGAAAAATAAAATTTAATCTTCGGCTCAGTTCCTGATGGTCTTACTGTTACCTTTGTTCCATCCTTCAGCTTGTACTGAAGTACGTTTGCAGCAGGGAGAATATATACACTATCTGCTGAATCAGGGATAGAATCTTCCAGAAAATCAGCAGTGGAAACTACATCAATACCGCCGATGGAAGCTGGAGGCTCCTTCCTGAATTTTTTCATTATGCTGCTGATTATCTCCACACCCGCAAGCCCCGGAGCTTCAAGTGAGACATTAACATCATCATAATATCCGTATTTTTTAAAAATATCTTCAAGATAATCGGAGATGGTCAATCCCCGGTTTTTAAGCCAGGCACAGCACTCTACAATCTGGAGTACAGCAAGGATTGCATCCTTATCCCTTGCATGGGTACCTGCAAGATAACCGTAACTCTCCTCCCCCCCGAATACATACTGGTAATCACCGTCATTTTCAAAATGACGGATCTTTTCTCCAATATATTTAAATCCGGTTAATACATTAAACACCTTTATACCAAAAGATTCCGCAATCCTGTCCTGAAGATCAGTTGTTACGATTGTTTTAACAACTGCCCCGTTATCGGGGAGAAGCCCCTGCTCCTTTTTCATGGAGAGGATAAAGTATTCAAGAACAGCACCTGTGTGGTTCCCGGATAAAACATCAAAGTCGCCATTGCTGTTTTTTACAGCTATCCCCATTCTGTCCCCATCCGGATCTGTAGCGATGACTATATCAGCATTACGCCTCATTGCATAATCGATAGAAAGATTCAAAGCCTCTCTCTCTTCTGGATTAGGCTTTTCAAGAGTGGGGAAATTACCGTCCGGTTCCATCTGTTCATCAACATATATTACATCAACATACCCTATTTCCTGGAAAAGCCTGGGAACAACAGCAGTACCTGAACCGTGAAGCGGTGAAAAAACTGTTTTAATACCGCTTTTATTTATTTCATCAATACAGATGGAATGTGCTATAACCTCTTCGATGTATGTCCTGTCTATATATTCATCAATCCATTCAATCATACCGCTTTCGATAAGATCATCAAAAATTCCATTTTCAACATTGGCATAGGAACCGACTTTTCTCACTTCACTGATTATCCCTTCATCATGAGGGGTTATAACCTGCCCCCCGTCGCTCCAGAAAACCTTATAACCGTTATATTCCCTGGGATTGTGACTGGCAGTAACGACTATACCGGCAGTACATCCCAGATGCCTTACGGTAAAGCTTAGCTGAGGCACAGGCCTCAATTCCCGGTAAATGTATGCCTTAATACCATTGGCAGCCAGTACTACTGCTGTTTCCACAGCAAATTCAGTAGAATAGTTCCGGGAATCGAAAGCGATGGCAACTGAAGGATTTTCAACACCTGTACTCTTTATATAATTTGCCAGGCCCTGGGTTGCCATTGCCACAACATATTTATTCATTCCGTTTGTACCGTTCCGGATAATCCCCCGGAGTCCCCCTGTACCGAACTCAAGTTCAGCACCGAATCGTTCGTTTAGCTCATTTTCATCATTTTCCGCTACCAGAGCTTCTATCTCATTTATTGTGGAGCCGTCAAAAGGGGGGGCTGTCCACTCTTCAATACGTTTGCGAATTTTTTCAGATAATGCCATATTTATTCCTCCGAAATCTTTTTCTTTAAATGATGGATAAAGTCTATCTCCCCCGGATCTTCACCATTGAGAAGCCCCAGAAAATAAGAAACCCAGTCGCATAAATATACAACATCCAGTAATCGTACTTTACTATTTTCAAGATCACTCTGAATATTAATTATATCAATTCCCTCTGAAGCAATCAACTCATTAATTATTCCTATCCTTTTTGTTATCCTTATATTCATATCCGGATCAATAAAATTAACAACCTTGTATTTTATGCTCCCCTCTTTTACTCTCTGCCATCCCACAATCTCATGATGATTCATTTCAGGATACTCAGCAGACCAGGCATGGACTTTGCTGTTCTCATTAAGCTGAGCTTTAAATCGCCTCCCGGCGCTGTCATTAAGCTCAGATATGGAATAAATAACCGGAGAACACCCTTTTAATGAACCTGCAATACTGAAAGGGAGCCCCTCCTCACTGGAATAGTCATGGGCAAGCTGCTTAATGTTGCGGATAATACTCTTTACATGCTCACCCTGGTCAGGAATAAATCCCAGGCTCTGAAAAATCTTTAATAATGTAAAAAACATGTTATACAATGCAAATCTCGGCTGATACCCCTTTTCAAGCCCGATTACACCAACCCCATGCTGAACCGACAGGGTACCAAGCTTACCCCCGGTCGTCAGTGCAATAATCTGAGCCCCTCTTGAAAAAGCATCATTGAAAGCCCATAGAGCCTCTTCTGTATCACCTGAGTATGAGCATACAATAACAAGGGTTTCCGGGCCGCAGAATTCAGGTACCCTGTATCCCCTGTTTACTATAATTATTTTTTTGAAATCATCCTTAATAAAATTCCTTAAAACATCCCCGCTAATGGCGGAACCGCCTACACCGGTGATTACTACATTTTTCACTGAATCAGCATTTACTCCCGATACATCAACATCCCCTGACCAGGCTGATTCTATCTGCTCATAGGAATTTTTGAGCACTTCAAAAAGATTATCCCTGTCGCGGGAATAAAAATTTTCTGTTCTATTTAGCTTTATCATTATTCAAACCTTATATAAAAATCCTGTTTAGCAGTAAATAATTTCTGTATTAATTCGGAAATAATTCCTGAAAAATATTCTGGTGCCATATTGCTATTTTTTATATCGGGTCTGTCTAAAAAGTTATTTTTTGTCATACCGGCTGTAGCGAAGCGAAATGCCGGTATCTCGTACACCTTATTATATCAGGAGATTCCGGTATTTGCACAAACTGAAGTGCAAAACCGGAATGACAAATTCTTTTAAAATCGACATTTGGGACAGCCCCAACATTAAAGCATTTTACCTGGAAGAATAATAAAAAAGGGCTGTTCAAATGAACAGCCCTTTTTATAAAAATTTTTTATAAATAATAATTACATTGCAGAAGCATCTTTATTCTTAAAAGTTGAATACCATGACATCTCTGCTTCAGTAAACCTGTCTGCTATACCGATTTCCGTATAATAATCCATGAGGATCTTCAGATGTTTTATCTCCGCTTCATCTTCAGGAGAATAATCATGCCCTTCCATGAGCACATTATAGTATGAATCCCTCACCCATTCAAAAAATTCAGCTCCCTTTTCAGAAAAAATAAGATAACTGGAAATCATATCGAATTTAATAGTTTCTACTGCTCTTATAAACTCAGCTTCACTTTTTTCTCTGAATATAACTGCCATTTGTGACTGAAAATAATCGCCCCATGTCACGATGTCCGGCTTTACTCCATATTTTTTCTGAAGCTCAATAATAGCCGTATCATCAACAAACTTCAATGTGG
>Ga0334888_1004877_pt1 | contig 11724 bp, 7 predicted proteins | sample GraSluR1_MG_FD_207227 | JGI IMG/M metagenome (GOLD analysis project Ga0334888, IMG submission 207227) | Sludge microbial communities from methane-producing bioreactor in Wageningen University, Netherlands - Granular Sludge_3_08-R1 | ecosystem: Engineered > Bioreactor > Anaerobic > Unclassified ...
GTGGTCGGCGTTGCGGGCGATCCAATCCTGGATGCCCGTGGCCACCGCCTCCAGCCCGTCATAGAACTCGGCAGCTTCCGGGTTGTCACGGCGGCCGCGAGCGATCTTGGCCAGGATGCCGCCCCACCCCAGCTCCAGGCCGATGGCCAGGTCCTGGCAGAAATGCTGGGCCGCGCCGATGCCGGGAATCAGCGCGTAGCGCCGCTGGTCCTCGTGCAGCCAAGAGTAATCCAGCTCGGGCTTCCAGCCGCCCTTGCGGTAGGAGCCGAAATTGGTCATGTAAGCGCCCGCCAGGGAGGAAAGGGGGTCCACATAGGGCGGGTGGGCGCGCAGCAGCCGCCCATAGCTCTCGCCCACGGCCCGGGGCCCGTAAAAGCCGCCGTTGGGGTGGGTGCTGACCATCTCGACGCCATCCAGCAGCACGTCGCGGATCTTTTGGCCGGACCCGCTGATGGCCTCGGTCACCTTGCGGCGGTCCTCGGGCGGCAGGATGATGGCCAGATCGTCGGCGTTCAGGTAGCCGGTGGCGGCCTGCTTGGCGGCGTTGGCCTCCATCTTGCTGGCGCGGAGGGCGTCCAGCCGTTGGCGGTAGCTGAGGGCGGTGATATCGACGTCCATGGATGGGCGGCTCCTTGTGCGAGGCGCAGCATCGTCCAACGGGGTCATTGTAGGGCGATGGCCGCGGGAATCAAGCGGCGGGCGAGCGTCAACGTGCCCCCGCCCGCGAACGGGCCTCAGGCGGGTTCGTCGTCCACGTCGAGGACCATCACCGCGCCGGCGCAATCGAGCAGCACCAGGCGCAGGGTAGCCCGCTCCCCGACCAGCGCCTCGACGGCACGGCCATAGCGGTGCACCTGGGCGACATAGCCGCGCTTCTCGATCTCTGCCTGCGCTTCCTGGCGCGATGCAAAGCCGTCGGTCTTGATATCCAGGACGTGCCAGCCGTCGCCGTCGCGGTAGAGGATATCCAGGGTGCCGTGCTCACTCACCTCGTCCTTGGGCAGGGCATAGGGCAGCTCGTAATGGACGACCTCGGCCTGTTGCAGCTCAGCCCATAGGGGATGGGCGCGAAAACGCTGGACCAGCTCGGCGGCGCGGCGGGCGGCGTCCCGTTGGCGGGGCGGATCGGTCAGCCCCTGGCTGGCGGCGCGGGAACTGGCCCAGTCCGTAAAGCTGGCACCATCCACCGCGCGCCATGGCATGGCGCGCCCGTCGGCCAGGGCCTCGTGGACCAGGTTGCCCACCAGCCAGGCGGGCGCGCGAAAGCCCGGGCGGGGCGGCGCCACCCGCCACACGGTCAGCGGGGGATCGATCTCGCGGTCGCGGGTAGCGTCGTCCACGTCGGAGGCCAGCGCCGCGATGGGCTCGAGCAGCCGCTCATCGGGGGTACCATCGAGTGTCGCCTCGGGCCGCGCCGATGAGACGCGCTGCGGCCCCCAGGCGCCGCCGTATAGTGAGCACGTGGCGGGCTCGTCGTCCACGCGCAACAACAGCGCGGTGACGTCGGCCTCGGCGGCGGCAGAAATATCCTGCGACGCCAAGCCCAGGCACGCATCGGCGCCGAGCTGGCCGAGCCAGCCGTTCAGCCAGGGCAGGCCGTCCTTTCTCACGGAGGCGGTGCCGCTGAGGATCAGCAGCTCCTCGGCGCGGGTGGCGGCCACATACAGCAAGCGCCGGTCCTCGGCGTCGATCTGGTCCTTTTCGCGGGCCTTGGCCAGGGTGTAGGCGGCGGGCTCGGTGTCATGCGAGGCCAGCTTGCAGACGGGACCGAGTCGGTCGTCCAGCAGCAGGCCGCCGGGCCCGCGCCCCTGGTAGGCCAGGTCGCCCAGCACCACCACGGGGAACTCTAGCCCCTTGGCGGCGTGAACCGTCATCAGCTGCACGGCGCCCTCGCTGGTGGGACGGGCCTCGCCCTCGCGGGCGCCCACGTCGCGTAGCGAATCGACATACTCCAGGAACTCGCCCACGCCCACCAACTCCGAGGCGCGGGCATCGGCCAGCAGCTTGGCAACGTTGCGGGCGGCCCGACGCTGCCCCGCCGCCATCAAGGCGGCCTGGTAGTGGGTATCCAGCAGGATGCGCTGGAGCAGATCGGCCACGTGGGCGCGCCCCGCCAGGCGGTGCCAGCCCTCGATGCGGGCCAGGGCGCGCTCCAGCCGCGCCTGCTCGCGCTTCAGGCGGGGGGCATCGTCCGAGTGCAGGTAATCCCACCAGGAGGCGTAGCGGCCGTGCGGACGCGCCCGAGCCAGGCGGTAGAGGGCCAGGTCGCTCAACCCGAACACGGGCGCGCGTAGGGACCCCACCAGGGCCACGTCGTCGTCCAAGTCGGCGGCGGCACGGAGCATCACCAAGAGCGAGCGCACCTCGGGCCGCTGGTAGAACCCCTTGCCCGCCACCGTGAGGAACGGCACGCCCGCCCGCTCCAGGGCGTTCTCATAGCTCTCAAAGGCGCTGGAGGCGCGGCAGAGGATGGCCACGTCGCCATAGCCGATGTCGCCGTCGTCGCCCTCCACCAATGCGATCAGGCGCTGCGCTACGGCGTCGGCGGCGCGGTCGAGGGCGCCGTCGCCTTTGGTGCCCACCGCCAGGTGCAGCTCCACATAGGCGGGGAGATCGGGCAGGCGCGGCGGGCGCTCCACGGCGGTCAGCGGCTCGAACGGCTCCACCCAGGGGCGGGCCGGGTCCTCGTCGGCGCCCAAGATCGGCGCCAGCATGGCGTTGAGGGCCGCCAGCAGGCGCGGATGGGCGCGGTAGCTGGTGGCCAGCGAGCGGGCCAGGCCCTCGCGGTCGATGCGGTGGCGCTCCTCGCGAAAGACCACCACATCGGCGCCGCGGAAGCGATAGATCGACTGCTTGGCGTCGCCCACCACAAAGAGCTGCCCGGGCGCCGCGCAGAGATGCCGCACAATGTCGCGCTGGCGCTGGTTGGTGTCCTGGAACTCGTCCACTAGCACGGCGTCCACCCGCCGCTGCCAGGCGGCGCGGACCTCGGGGTCGGCCAGCAGCGTCAGCGCGCCCTGCTCGAGGTCATCATAGTCCAGCGCGTGTTGGGCGGATTTGGCCTGGCGGTAGCCCTCCGAGGCGCGGCGGTAGCAGGCGATGGTGGGCGGCATGGCCTGAGCCAGCTCCTCGTCGGCGGCGTTGGGCGCCAGCAGCACCGTCGGCCCGTGGACCTTCCAGAGATCCCTCAGGGTGCTCAACGCGTTCTTGATCGCACCGACCTCCGCCTTGCCCCCAGGCCACTTGCCGCCCGCTCCACCGGTGAGCTTGATGGCGGCCACGGGCGCCAAACAGGCGGGATCCCAGGTGGCGGCATCCATGGCCTCGGCCTCAGCCAGGGCGGCGCGCAGCCCGGCCAGTTGGATGGCCAGGAGGTCGCTATCGTCCAGCGGCGTGGCGTGCGTGATGGCCTCTACGGCCTCGCGCCAGGCGGGATCGGTCCGCAGCGTCTCCCACGCAGCATAGCTGGCGTCGGCCATGATCCGCCGCCAGTGGCCCAGCAGGTCGTCGACGGGCAGCTCGCGCAGCACCTCGTCGGCGGTCAGGCGGCCCTTGAGCAGCGCCTCCACGGCCATAGCCAGGGTCCGCTCGCCCAGAAGGCCGTAGGCGCGCGCCGCGTCGGGGTCATCGGCGGCCCAGGCCAAAGCCTCCTGCACAGCGCGCCGCTGCAGCAGCGCCATGGCGCCCTCGGCCAGCACGTCGTAGCCGGGGTCGAGGTCGAGGCGCTCGGGATGGCTGCGCAGGATCTCGCTGCAGAGCGAGTGGATGGTGCTGATGCGGGCGCCGTCCAGCGCGACATAGCGGTCGCGCCAAAAGGCGGCCTCCTCGGCGGCCAGGTCATCGCGCGCGAGGTAGCGGCGCAGCTCGTCGCGGACGCGGTTGCGCATCTCGCGAGCGGCCTTTTGGGTAAAGGTGATGGCCACCAGCCGCCGTACGGGGACGCCCTCGGCCAGCAGCGCCAGGTACCGCGCCACCAGGGTGCGGGTCTTGCCCGTGCCCGCGCCCGCGGTCAGCACCAGGTCGGCGCCGCGCGCGGTGACGGCGGGCAGCTGCTCGTTGCTGGGGTTCACCTGGCGCACCAGAGGATGCATGGTGGTCACGTCAGCCCCCTTGCCATCCAGGACGGTAGCGCCGCCATGTATGGCGCCAACAGTAGGCGGCAGCGGGGCAGTAGCTGGGGCAGCCTGTCGCGGGCGGACGCGGCGCGAACCGCCCCGCGCGGATGCCGCCCACGATGCGCCAGACGTGCTCGGCCACCACGGTGAGGGCGTCCTCCAGCCCATCGCCGAAGCAAGAGAGACGTAGGCTGCTCCGCTCGGCCTGGCACACGTGCCAGTAGAACCCCTCCACCGGCTGCCCCAGCCCCATGGCGTCGCGGGCCGCCAGGGCATAGAGGGCCACCTGGAGCTTTTCTCCCTCCCCCAGCGCCTTGGGCGTATAGGGGCCCTTGCCGCCGGTCTTGTAGTCGATCACCCGCAGGCCGCCGTCGTCGCGGATGTCGATGCGGTCGACCACGCCCGCGATGGCCACGGCGTCGCCGTCGCGCTGCAGTTCGAGGGCGGGCATCCCGCCGCGGCCAAAGCGCTGCTCGAACCAGCGCGGGGTGTAGGGCCCCGTCTCCGCCAGAGCGACGATGGTCGCCTGCACGTCGCGGGCGATCTCACCCTGGGTGTAGCGCCACCAGGCTGTCGGGCGAAAGCCGTCCGCGTCGGGGGCGGCGCTCAGGACCCGCTCCAGCACCTCGGGCAGATGCGCCAGCACCTGCTGGGGATCGGCGGGGTCTTTTACCTGGGGATGCTCGTAGGCCTCGGCCAGGATGCGGTGGTAGATCGAGCCACGCTGGGCCGCATCCAGCCCCGCTTCCACGGGCGCGCGCTCCTCCAGGCGCAGCAGATAGGCCGCCAGGAAGCGGTAGGGGCAGTCGGCATAGGCCTCCAGGCGCGAGGCGCTGACGGGATAGTGCCGATCGAACTGCCGCGCCAGTTGCGGCCCCGCCCGCGACAGGTCGCCCGCGGCCAGAGGAGGGGAGGCCCCCACCCCCGATCCGGGTTGAAGTGGCGAGAAGGATCCCCCCTCCCCCGCCGTGTGGGGGAGGGGTTGGGGGAGGGGGGAAATCCTGTGGCCAAGCATGACCAACACCCGCTGGGCGGCGCGGCGCACGTGCCGGGTGACGCGGGGACGGTGCCGCTCCAGCCAGGCCGAGGCAGCGTCGGCGGCGGCGGGGCGTAGCAGAGCCAGCGCCTCGGCCAGCGAGGCGGCATCGGCGGCGCTGGGCGGCGCCTCCCCGCCCACGGACAGCGGCTCGTGGGTCACCAGGCGGCGCACCTCCTCCCAGTAGGGCGAGGGCTGCCAGGAGGCGCCGTTATCGGCCAGGCGGGGGCGCGTCAGCAAGAGATGCTGGCTGGCGCGAGAGATCGCCACCAGGAACAGCTCGCGCTCATAGCTCTCGGTGGAGGGGCGCAACGGCAAGCCACGCTGCGCCAAGGCCTCGCGGTCGGCGTCGGTGAGAAAGACGTCCTCGTGGATGACGGCGGGGAACTCGCCCTCCGCGAGGCCCAGCAGGGCCACGGCCTCAAAGCGCAGCCCCCGCGCCTGGGCCACGTCCAGCGCCAGCACCGAGGCGAGGCCAGGCTCGACGGGCAGGCGGTAGCGGGCGGCCCGCACGGCGGCATCCAGCTCCTGAGCAAAGGTGGCCATCTCCATGAGCGGCCGCTGGAGAGCCTCATCCACCCAAACCATGGCGCGCAGCAGGTCTTTGAGGACCTGCAGGGCGGCGATGTCGCGCACGGCGGCCTCGCGGTCGCCGGCAGAGGCGTCCGGCCCGCCCAGGGCGCGGATGCTGCGCACCACGCCCAGCGAGTCGTCAGCGGCATCCTGATCGGCGTCATCCTCGCGCTGGGGGCGGGCGGGGTCGGGCCCGATGAGCGCCTCCAGCCAGGCCACATGCACACGGCAAGGCTGCAAGCCCTGGCGCGGCGCGATCCGCGCCAGGAAGCGATCCCAGGCCGCGTGCAGCTCTTCCAGGCGCTGGTGGGCGGCCTCGTCGGCGTCCTCGGCCGCCAGGCGGCGCTCCTCGCGCCGAAACGCATCCTCCCACTGCTCCGCCCCGCCCAGGATGCGGTAGCGGCGGACCAGCTCGTCCAGGTGAGCGGCAGGAGCGTCGCTCGCGGCCTCGGCGTCGGGAGCCGCCCAGGCAAAGTAGGGCGAGCGCCAAGCCTCCAGCACCAAGCGGGGCGCCAGCGCCTGCCGCCCGACGCTGGCGTCAGGGATCTGGGTGTGGACCAGCCCCACCAACGCCTGGATCACGGGGCTGCGGCCCAGCGGCGCGCCGTCCACCACCCGCAGCGGCAGGCCGTACTCGCGGGCCACGGCCTCCAGATGCGGGCGGTAGGCCCCCAGGTCACGGGCGATGCAGGCGGTAGCGGCGACAGGCACGCCATCCTGCACGACGCGGGCCTTGAGCCAGCGCAGGGCGGTGCGCACCTCGGAGAGGCGGTCGCCGCAAGCCGTCATGGTCACGGCCTCGCCCAGGTCGCGGGCTGGTAGCGATGGGGTGGCCGTCAGGCCCTGGAGCAGGTAGCGCGGGCGAGCGTCCACGGCCAGGGGCCGCTCGCCCATGGGCAGCGGCTGCGCCTCCACCCCCAAGGCCGCTTCCAGCTCGCGGCGAGTGCGGGCATAGCGGCGGTAGAGATGCTCGGGGGCGGCGGGGTCGTCGGCCAGCAGCACCAGCAGCTCGGTGCGGGCGGCCAGGTGGCGCAGCAACTCGCGCTGAGTCGTCGCAAAGTCGTCAAAGCCGTCGACGATCACCAAAGGCCAACGGGCGGCCACGTCGATCCCGCCCGCCTCGATCAGCGCGCCCGCCTGGGCCAGAGCGTCCTCGGCATCCAGCCAGCCCTGTTCGGCCAGGATGCGCTCATAGGCCGCATAGACCGCGGCCAGGTCGCGCAACCGTGCGGGCACGCCCACAGCGTCGGCGGCTCGTTGGAGCATCGCGGGGCCGATGCCAGTGGCCTTGGCCTCGGCGATCAGCCGCCGCATGGCCACCCAAAAGCCAGGCTTGTCGGCCAAAGAGGCCAGCGCGTCCAGCTCTGCGCGCGACGAGGCCGCCTCCAGCAGGCGCTGGAGCACGTCGCCTGGCGGGAGCACCCCTGATCCATCGGCGGCCGACAGGCAGCGCTGGCAAAAGCGCGGCAGCGTGCTGACGTGCACGCCCATGGCCCCGCCAGCCGCCGCCAACCGCCGCTGAAAGGCGTGCACCTGCAGCGACGAGGCCACCACCACGGCGGGGGTGGCGGCCAGCCCTCGCGCCGCCTCGCGGGCCCGCGCCACGGCATAGGCAGTCTTGCCAGCGGCGACGGGACCGACGTAGAGGGTGGCGCTCATGGCTGGCCGCCGCTCGCGATCACGCCAGGGCGCCCATGGGGTCCCACGGCGGCAGGACGATGGGCTCCTGCTCCAGCACGGCCAGCACCTGGTCGTCCAGGTAGCGCCTGTGCACCACCACCTCGTAGAGGTACTCGCCGAACCAGCCGTCGCTCATGGTCATAAAGCCCTTGTCGCCCGCCTCGGTGCCGCCGCTATTCTCCACACGCCATTTGGTGGGGTTGCCGTCGTCGTCCAGATCCACCCCCGTGAACACCATGGCGTGGTTCATCCTGCTCTCGCCATAGTCCAGGCGAGCGGCCTTGTCCAGGCCGTCGGGCAGGCCCACCACCAGGCCATAGTCATAGAGCGCATCGTGGAGGATGCCCTCGTCGCGGGCCCACTGCTTGCCCACATCGGCGCCGAACCAGACGGCTTCGCCCTCGACGATGGATTGGGCGGCGGCGCGCTTGATGACGTCCACGGGCACGTTGAGGTAGCGCACCGGGTAGCCGCCGACGATATTGCCCAGGTATTGGACGGTGTACAGGCGGTAGAACGGCTTGTCGTCGGTGGGCGCGTTGATCAGGCAGACATAGTCGTCGAAATTAACGCCCACGTAGGTGCGAAAGAACTCTTGCGGCGTGATCTCGCCGTGCCGATGAAAGACGTCCTCCTTGTCGCGCCACTCCCAATGGAACTGCATGGGCGGCGGGCCTAGGTGGATCACCACCATGCCATAGAAGCGGCTCATCATCTCGGCCTTGGCGGCGCGCAGCTCGTCCGTGCTGGCGCCCTGGGCGGCCATGGCGCGCAGCTGGCGGGCGTCGTCCCGCAGCCGCGTCGTGAGGACGCCGTTCATGTGGGCCGAGGCGCTGCTGCTGAACGACTCGGGCATGACGGCCTTGGGCACCACGCCGTATTTCTCGATCAGGTTGACAAACATGTCCCACTGGCCCGCGTCGCTGAGGGGCTGGGCCAGCAGCCACATGAGCAAGCGGCCATCCAGCGGCTCGTCCAGCGTGGCCAGGATGTTCTCGTAGAAATAGTTGGCCTTTTCCACCTTGTCCCAGAACATGAGATAGGCCTGGGAAAGCTCAAAGCTCTCCAGCCCCATCCGCTGCCTGGCCTTGAGGCGGAGGGTGTTCAGCCCCGCAAAGAGCCAGCAACGGCCGCTGGCCTTTTGGTTGGTGGCCTCGGGGGTCTGGATCCAGTGCGAGTAGGTGTGGTTGGTGCGGGCCAGCACCTCGCGGCGGATGGCCACGGGGCCGATGCCGCTGCGGGTGACGGCGTTCATGGCCAGGGTGTTCTTGGGGTCGGCGACGAACGCCTCCTGGAACGCCTGGATGTCGGCGCCATCGATGGCGCCTTGGATGGGTGCTCGCATGCTGCCTCCTGCTAGAAAGGATGTGATGGGTGGATCGTCGCTATGCCAGCGCGGGCCAGGCCGTGGCGGCGTACCGCACGGACGCGGCGATGTCGTAAGCCTCGTCGCCCAGCGTCACCTCGCGGCCGGCCTCGGATAGGTCGATCTCCAGCCAGCGGCCCTCGGCCTGGGCCGCCAGGTGCAGATTGGCCAAGCAGGCGCCGACGTCGAACCAGCGGTAACCCTGCTGGCGGCCGTAACGCCGATGCTGTCGCACCGTACAGACCCGCGCGGCAGGCATGCCGAGTGTAGCACCGACTAGCTGAAAGCGCCAGGGCTGGGCGTTGCGGGCCGAAGGGGCCCAGCGGGCGGCCTCGAACAGCGACTCCCAGCGCGCGGGCGGCGTCGCGGGGCGGCCGTCCTGGTCGTAGCAGAGCTGCTCCAGCGGCAAGCGCCCCGTGCCCCCCGCCGCCCGCCGAAAGAGCGCGTTGACGGCGCGGCGGCCGGCGGCGTCGGGATCGCGCCCCAGGACCAGCGCCGCGCCGATGCGGGCGCCCTCGCCCAGCCCGTAGCGGCGGGCCACGCGAGGCTCGTCGCTGAGGGCGCCGAGAAAGCAAGTCGCGATGCCCAGGCGCTCCAGGTGGACGGCCACCTGCTCGCCGCGAAAGCCCAGGTCCAGCAACGGGTACTCGACGCCCAGCAGGTGGGGCACCAGCATGTGAGGCAACGCGATCAGTTTGCCATAGCGCCCCAAAAAGGCGGCCACGTCCTGCTCCTCGACGCACTCCACCAGGTGCCAACCGACGTCGTTATCGGCGACCAGCGGGCGGGCCTCGCTTGCTAGGGCGACGGCGGCGTCGAGCTGGGATCCATTCAGCGGCGTGGGATCGTACCGTCGGGTGGAATGCCGCTGCAGGATAGCTTGATAGAGGGCAGGGGCGGCCAGGCTCATGGAGTAACCTCCTCATGGGGAGCGACGGGCACAGATCGGCCGCAATGCCGCTCGCGAAAGAGCGGCGGCCAGGCGGCGGCGACCTCGCCCTGACGGCTGATGCGGAAATCGCAATGGGAGCAGGCCCAGGCCAGGGTCTGGGTACGTACGAACCCCAAGCCGAGGGCGCCAAACGTGGCATAGTCGGTTTGGCAGAGATAGGGCACCAGCTCGCCCGCGCCCAGATCGCGCAGCAGGGTGTTGATGGGGCACTGGTCGTAATCGATGGCCAGATCGGCGGCGGCGGCGGGCAGCACCTGCCAGACAAAGGTGCAGGGCAGGCGCCGACGTTGCGAGCGGCGGCCCAGGCCGGCGATGATCCAGCGTGAGGGGGCGCTCAGGAAGACGCGGCCCGCCACATGTCGCAACCAGCGCGGGATGGCGCCATAGACGCGCTCCAGGCAGGCGATCAGCACCCAGCCCACGTCCTCGGCGGTGCCGCCCAGCGGCTGCCCCGCCTGGTGCAGGGCCAGGGCCCACCCGCCCGCCAGGGTGAACCAGGCCATGGGGTCGCGCGCCAGCGAGATGGGCGGCAGCGCGGACAGCAACGCGGCATAGGCGTGGTAGGCGTCGCGAGCCAGTTGGTCGGCGCGGTCGTCGCCATAGCGCTGGCGCAGGATCGGGGCGCAGGCGCGCAACGCCCGCCCGAACCAGCGCAATCGACGGCGGTCGCGCCGCGAGAGGCCAGCCGTGACGCTCGTCTGGGTCACCCTGGCCCCCTATCCACGAGCGGCGAGCTGCTTGCCCTTGGCGGTCAGGCTCCAGCCACGCACGCCCGCCGCGCGCCCCTCGGGCCCACACTGCCCCGCATAGGCGCAATGCTGGCAGGCGGTGGCCACGCAGCCGATGACCTGGCACTCCAGGTATCCCTGGGTCTCGAGCTGGTCCAGCATCTGCTCCACCAGCTCGGGGGACGCATCCAGCGCCTGGGCCAGGGTCGCCACCGACTGCACGTCAGAACCCGCTACCAGACGGATCAACTGATGCAGCATCTATCAACCTCGTAGCGCATCCTATCGCCGCACTTGACGGTATGATACTCGGCTCGCAGGGCGGCACCAAGCGCTCGTCGGCGCGGCCGCCCCGCTGCGAGCTTGACCCGCCCGTGAGGCGATGTTACCATCCCGCCCAGCCATACCGAAGGGAGCAGCGTGGTAGAGAGACCATTGGAACACAAGGTCGCCGTGGTAACGGGGGCCAGCCGCGGCATCGGCGCCGCCATCGCCCTGGCTTGCGCCGCGGCGGGAGCCGACGTGGGGCTGGTGGCGCGAGCGCCGCAGCCGTCGGCGGGATCCCCCCTCTCCAACCTCTCCCCCGATGGGGGCGAGGCCTTGCGGACCGTGGCCGAGCGAGCGAGGGCCCTCGGCGTGACCGCCCTGCCCCTGGGTGCTGATGTGTCGGACGAGGCACAGGTGCGGGCCGCCCTGGCGCAGGTGGCGGCGCGCTGGGCCCGCATCGACGTCCTGGTGAACTGCGCCGGCATCGGGGTGTTCGGCCCCGTGGCCGAGACCAGCACCGCCGATTGGGACCGCGTCATGGCCGTCAACGCGCGAGGGCCCTTCCTGATGTGCCGCGAGGCGTTGCCGCTGCTGGCGCGGAACGGGCAACCCGGCAGCATGCAGGCGTGCATCCTGAACGTCGCCTCGGTGGTGGGTATCAAGGGTTATGTCAATCAGGCGGCCTATACGGCGTCCAAGCACGCCCTGATGGGGTTCACCAAGGTGCTGGCCCAAGAGCTGCAGCCCGAGGGGATCCGCGTCCACGCCCTCTGCCCCGGCGGCGTGGATACCGACCTCATCTCGGACGCCCGCCCTGATCTGGACCGATCCGTACTGATGACCGCCGAAGAGGTGGCCGCCGTCGCCATGTTCCTGATCACCCAGCGCGGCAACGCCGTGGTGGATCAGATCAACCTGCGTCGCGCCGTGTCGAGTCCCTGGTTCTGCTAAGAGGAGGACAGCATGCGCATCGCCGTGAGTTCGTGGGGCTATCGCAAAGCGTTCGC
>Ga0334888_1004882_pt1 | contig 11715 bp, 12 predicted proteins | sample GraSluR1_MG_FD_207227 | JGI IMG/M metagenome (GOLD analysis project Ga0334888, IMG submission 207227) | Sludge microbial communities from methane-producing bioreactor in Wageningen University, Netherlands - Granular Sludge_3_08-R1 | ecosystem: Engineered > Bioreactor > Anaerobic > Unclassified ...
CAAGCATGTTGTTGAAGTCGTGGGCGACGCCCCCGGCCAGCCTGCCCACCGACTCCATCTTGTGGGCCTGCCGAAGCTGGGCCTGGAGTTTCTCCTGCTCCTGCTCCCCGAGCCGGAGATCCGTGATATCCCGGACGATGCTCAGGAACCGGTCATCCCCGCAGGCCACTATTCTGCTTTCGTAAAAGTGGGTCACTCCGGCGATGTCCGCTTCGTATCTTATCGGGCTCGCCTCCAGTCCATTTCGAACATCCTGAATGCCGGCAAATGTCGGGTCCGATATCTCCCCCGGAAGCACATCCTGAATTCGCTTTCCCATGAACGCTTCGGGAGGAAGCAGAAGCTGATCACCGCTTGCAGCGTGGTAGTCCACGAAAACGCCTTCTTCATTCAGAATGAAAATGATGTCCGGCAGGGCGTTGAGCAGAGCCCGATTCCTTGCTTCGCTCTCCCTGAGCTTCATTTCGATCTTCTTGCTCCGGGAAACATCGATAACCGACGACTGGTATCCGATGTGTCTGCCGTCGGCATCAACCAAAGTGGTTGCCAGGCCGTGGGCTATGAAGAACGAGCCGTCCCGTCTCACCGCCCTGTAGTTTCCCTCCCATTCCGCCTTCTCCGCCAGCGTTTCGAGAATCTCCGCGGCGGTTTCCGGATCGTCCAGAAAATGGCTAATGGGTTTCCCAACAACTTCGGATCGGTCCGGATATCCCCACAGTTTCAAAAACGCGTTGTTCACTTCGGTGATCAGACCACCGGTATCGGCAATGCTGTTGGCGGCGATGGACAGGTCGAATGTGTAGTTCTTCACCATGAGAGCCTTCTCGGAGCGCTTCCTGTCAGTTATGTCAACACTGATGCCCTTGTAACCCTTCAGGTTTCCGTCGGGGCTCAGAACGGGAATTCCGTTGGCGAGCATCCATACCGGTTCTCCGTCACGGGTCAGAACCGGGTTTGCATAATTCCGGAAAGCTCTTCTTTCGGCGAACGCCTCAAGGGTTGAGATGCGAAACTCATCGCGGCGTTCATCGGGGATAAAGTCGAAGACATGCATTCGTCCCACCAGCTCATCGGGCCGGTAGCCAAGTACGACTTCCACCACAGGATTGATGCTGGTGATAAGACCCCGGGCATCGATCTCCCAGAAGATGGCCCGGGTGAATTCAGCCAGTTTGTCCAGAATGGCTTCCCTCTCGCCAGACTGGCAATGGTTCGTTCGAAGCTCGTCCAACTGCTTTTCAAGCAGGGCGATACGCTGCTTCAGCGCTTCGTTTTCCCTGTTCAGGTCATCTTCCCTTCCCCATTCACCGCCTGCTCACCCCGACGCCATTATTCCGCTCCATCGCCGTGGAGTCAAGCGGATAAACTGCCGGGGAAGCAGCGCCGAGCCGGGAAGCCCGGCGCACATGCCTATCCCATGAACGGGTACCGGAAGTCTCTCGCCGTGTTGAAGCACTCCTTCAGTGTTCTGATGCTCACCCAGCGGAGAAGGTTGTAGATTGACCCCGCCTTGTCGTTGGTGCCCGATGAACGGCCTCCTCCGAAGGGCTGGTGCCCCACCGTTGCCCCGGTTGTCTTGTCGTTGATGTAGAAGTTTCCCGCGGCGTGAACCAGCCTCTCCTCCGCCAGGCGTACTGCGGCCCTGTCCGCGGCGAAAACGCCTCCGGTGAGGGCGTAGGGCGAAGTGGAATCACAAAGGTCGAGCACTTCCCCGTATTCGGCCTCATCGTAGAGGAAAACCGTGAGAACCGGGCCGAATATCTCCTCTTCCATGAGCCTGCAGTGGGGGTCCGTGGTGAGCACCACGGTGGGCTCCACGAAGTAGCCCGTGCCGTCGTCGCACTTGCCTCCGAAAACTATCTCGCAGTCCGGGCAGTTTCGGGAGTAGTCGATGTACGAGCGGATGTTTTCGAATGACGCCCTGTCGATCACCGCGCCCAGGAAATTGCTGAAATCCTCCACAGGTCCAGTCTTCACAGCGGCCAGGTGTTCAGCCAGCAGAGCCCGAAGAGGGGGCCAGAGGGATTTGGGTATGTACGCCCTTGAGGTGGCGGAACACTTCTGCCCCTGATACTCGAAGGCCCCCCGGATGAGACATGCCGCAAGTCCGTTCACTTCCGCGGAGGCGTGGGCCACCACGAAGTCCTTGCCTCCGGTTTCACCCACTATCCGGGGATAGGTGCGGTAGTTCTCTATGTTCCCCGCCACGGTTTTCCACATGCTGTTGAAGGCCCGATTCGAACCGGTGAAGTGAACCCCTGCAAGATTCCGGTTCAGAAGGGCGGCGGGCCCCACATCGGAAGAATCACCGGGAACGAAGTTGATCACTCCGTCCGGAAGCCCCGCCTCACGAAAAACCTTCATCAGCTCCCAGTTGGAGTACACCGCGGTTGAGGCGGGCTTCCAGATGACAGTGTTCCCCGCCATGGCGGGGGCCATGCAGAGGTTGCCCCCTATGGAGGTGAAGTTGAAGGGCGACACGGCGAGTACAAAACCCTCAAGCGCCCGGTACTCCATTCGGTTCCAGGTGGCTGCGAAGCTTTCAGGCTGCACCTGGTAGATGTTCTGCATGAACCAAGTGTTCATCCTGAGAAAATCCGCCATCTCGCAGACCGCGTCTATCTCGGACTGGTGAACCGTCTTGCTCTGGCACAGCATGGTTGAGGCGTTTATCACGCCTCTGCCGCATTTGGAAATCAGTTCCGCCGCCTTCAGGCAAACCGCTGCCCTCTCCTGCCAGGGTGTGCGGGACCAGCTCTTCCATGCTTTTTGGGACTCCTCAACGGCAAGGGCAATCTCGGACGGCCCCGCCTTGTGGAAAACACCAAGCCTGTGCCGGTGATCGTGGGGAACCCTGCACTCTCCCAGCTTGCCGGTTCGGATCTCCCTGCCGCCGATGAGCAGGGGGATATCAACCTCCGTGCTTCGAAGCGAGGACAGGGTGGAGCACAGCGCTTCCCTCTCCGGGCTTCCCGGGCCGTACTCCAGCACCGGCTCGTTTCCCGGCCTCGGAACATGCAGAATGGCGTTCATTGTAGTCTCCTTTCCAATGCGGGAGGCGCATCCGTTTCCAAACGCACCCTATCGGCCCGGGGGGCATTGCACCGTGCTTTAGCCCCCGGGGCTCGGAGAGATTCTCTGGGATGTGCAAACGCCCAATGATACAAAACAGCCTGAAAAATGAAAACCTTTGAACAGCAACACCCCTTCCGTATACTTGGGGGCAGCAGAAAAGGGAGCATCCATGCATGAGCTTTCCCTGGCCGAAGACATGCTGGGCATAATAAAATCCACCCTGAAGAAAACCCGGCCCATAACCAGGGTTACGGTGGTTTTGGGGCCGCTCTCCGGTGTTTCCCCGGAATCACTGGCCTTCTGCTTCACCGAAACCGCCAAACTCAGAGGCTTCGGTTCCCCGGAGCTTGAGATAAGAACCACCAGGGCCGGAATGAAATGCACCGACTGCGGCAACGAATGGGAGAGCGCCGATTTCACGCCGGGCTGCCCGCGTTGCGGCTCATGGAACCGTGAGATACTCTCGGGCAGGGAGTTTTACATGGAAAGCATCGAACTGGAGGACGCCGATGAGGATCAAAACACCGGTGATGCGGAAGAATGACGACTTCGCGCGTCTCGTAAGAAACACCCTGAAGCAGAAAGAGATTTTCGCCTTCAACATCATCAGCTCTCCCGGCGCCGGCAAGACAACCCTTCTTGAAGCGCTGGCGAAGCGATTCGGAAACGACCTCGCGGTCATCGAGGGAGATGTGAAAACCCAGCGGGATGCCCTGAGAATCAGGGAAGCCGGCTGCCGGGCGATACAGATTGAAACCAATGGCGCCTGCCATCTCGATGCCAGAGCGGTGAAAACCGCCCTGGAAACCCTGGACATCCAAGGTGTGAAGTTCCTGGCCATCGAGAATGTGGGCAACCTTATCTGCCCCAGTTCCTACGATCTGGGCGAACACATCAAGATTGGAATGCTCTCGATCCCCGAGGGCGACGACAAGGTTCTGAAGTACCCTTCCCTCTTCAGCAGGATAGACCTGTTCCTGATAAACAAGACCGACCTGGCGGAGCACATCGAATTCGACATGGACCGGGCGGAGAAGGAGTGCAGAAGCCTGAATCCGAAGGTGAAAACCCTGAGGCTCTCCGCGAAGTCCGGCGAAGGCATTGATGATCTGGTCAGATTCCTGAGGGAGCGGGAAAAATGACCGGCATTCCCGCGACCGGCGACAGAGCACCCTCTTTCGAACTCAGCGATCAGGACTGCAACAGAATCACCGTGAAAGACTACGAGGGGAAATGGCTCGTCCTCTACTTCTACCCCAAAGACAACACCGGAGGCTGCACAACTGAAGCACGGGAGTTCTCGGAACTGAAACAGGTGTTTTCCGCTCTCAACACCGAGATCGCCGGGGTCAGCCGGGACACTCCCGCCACCCACGGAAACTTCATACTCAAGCAAAGCCTCACCATCACCCTCCTCAGCGACCCCCTCCACGAAACCCACGAAGCATACGGCGCATGGCGGCTGAAGAAGAACTACGGCAGGGAATACATGGGAGCGGCCCGCTCCACATTCCTCATAGATCCCGAAGGGGTGATCAGACTGGTCTGGCCCTCCCCGGCGGCGAGGGGCCACGCGGAAAAGGTTCTGGAAGCGCTAAGAGGCATGAGTCAGGCGTAACATTCACTCCGTCTTTCCGATACCCATCCCTTTCACGGCTTGCTCTACCGCCCTTTTCAGTTGAGCGGATGAGTCCCTGTTGACCAGTTTCTCAAGAAACATCAGGCTGATCCTGTAGAACACGAACAGCAAACCCACGGGAACAAGAAGCACATCGAAAAGCCACGCGATTCCTGATCTGAAAAGAAGTTCAACCAGTTTCTCGTAGACATCCTTCAGTTCATCCGCCAGTCTTGAAATGGAACCGATCAGAGGGTAAGACAGCCTGACCGATGTGGGGATTTGAACGGTTTGGTTGAAAAACGTTACCGGGGTTTGCGCGAAATCCACATCTATGAGTTTCTCGGTCTTGATCCGGTCAACTTCCGCCTCATAGGTCGCCTTCAGATCATCCAGTTCCTTTTCGAACTCGTTTCTGACCGGCTCAGTGATCTGCCGGGAAACAACCGAAGCAAGAACCAGCGACACCGGAACCGCAAGATAGAACAGCAGAGCAATCGAGGCGAAGAACAGAAGCAGCCTTCGGGGCAGTTCCTTTCTTGTCACTGTGAAAAGCAGCCAGGCAATCAGCGTAATCCCGAACAGCCACTTGCACAGCAGTGAAGACAGCGACAGCATGAACTCCAGCACTACCAGGGTAGACAGGCTGATAAACATCATCTTCCAGCAGATGTCTATCGCGTCGTAAAGTGACTGAACGATGTCACCGAGTTGAAGCCCGCCCACATCGGAACCTTCGACAACAGCCACAATGGCCTTGACCGCGCTTAGAAGAAGAAACGCATTCATGGCTTCAGACCGGGCTTCCGCCACATAAGCCCGGGCAGGGTCCACAACCAGCTTCCCAACAGTGTTGTCCAGGATCAGATTGGTAACACCAAGAAAGGTAAGGACAATCAGCGCGGCTAAAACCATCGCTTTGACAACGGTGTTCTTCTTTTCTGAGGCAAACATTCAACTGCCTTTCTCATGCATGACCCATTGTGTCCTGGTTAACACGATTCTGCGAGCCACCAGTCTGTACCGAAAGATTGGAACCATGCAATCATCTCTCCGGGGACCGACACGGGCAAGTTGTGAGAACGGGAGTTCGCGCGCTTGTGTCTGAAAGGGTTGTATATTTGTATGCTTTGAATAGGGAAAGAGAGCTGGTGTTATCTGTGGTTATCCTTTGAAAGGGGATGAAATGGAACCGGTTAAAGTCGGAGACAGGCTTGTCTGCGGGGATTGCGGCGTAGAGGTGGAAGTTACGAAGAACTGCGGATGCGATGATTGCGGAATCGTCTGCTGCGGCAAGCCAATGGAGGTTGTGAAGAAGGCTGGCGGTTGCTGCTGCTGCAGCGGCTGACATTCCTTTCGACTTCAGCCCGGGAAGCTCGGAGTTCAAGCTTCCCGGGTTTTTTTGTGCGAACCTGACCGTCTCAGTTCCCGTTCCTGTAATCCACCTCTTGCATCATTTTACTACTATTGCTGGTTGGGTTTGGCTGCCATTATACTTGTATAGTGTGTTTTGAGCTGTATTCCAACCCGGGGATTCATGCGCCCGGGGGTTCCGGAAAAAGAAGGAGGGTGAGGATATGTTCCGGGAGAAAACGGTGCGCGCGCTTGCTGTTGCATGCATGGCCGCCTTGCTGGCCACCGGCTGCATGGAAGAGGGGTCGCCTGCAGCCGGTGATGAAGCAGGTGCGGATCAGTCAGCGGCGGCGTCCGCCGACGCCGTATCCGAATGGCCGGGCTGGGTTCCGTCCATGATACCGGAATACCGGTACGGAACTGTACTCGCCGCGGTGCAGGAAGACGACGGGGGATCCCTGGTCTTCGTGAATGTTCGAATGGATCAGGACCCTTATGAATCCTACAGGAGCACCCTTCTGAACAGCGGCTGGGTTGTGGACCAGGAAGACGAAACCGACCAGGGAAGACACCTGTCGGTGGTGAGGGAGGATCATCAGCTCATGTACGCCTTCCCCCACGACGGACAAGGTGTGGCCATCCACTACTTCATCGGGAGAAGCGCGGGCTTTGAGGAATCGGCATCGGAGACCGGGGACGCTTACACCATTCAGGCAGGTGGCGTTACCATGAGCAACCAGGAGATTCCGGAGAGCTATCCGCACGAGTTCCTGCCGATCTATCAGCCGTCCGATGTTCTGGTGGTGAACACCCTGGACGACGGCTCAACACGGATGTACGTCATCATGATGACAACCGGGGATTCAATAGCGGAAGTGGTGGCTTACTACGAGGGCCTGGTAGGCTACAGGGAAACCATCTTCAATACAGTGCTTCTCGAGTCTGCGGACGGCGGCCTTACCGCTGTGGTTGCCCCGGAAACCGCTGAAGCCGAGCACATTGCCCAGGGCTACAGAACAATGTTCATGATCACTATTCAGGTCGGCGGCTGACCACATTCGGCTCTCCGGTCTGTCTTGACCGGTGGGCAGATAGTGGGTATTCTCGTAACTGGTGTCAGATCCGGGCCTTATGCTGGGGGATGCTGTGAACTGGACCAAAGCGCTGGAAAATGTGATTCCCGTTCCCTGTTTCGAGCGTCCCTTCATCTGCAGCGGTTTTCCCGACTCGTGCGATGTGGTGGTTCTGGGGGGAAACCCCGTAACACCCCTGGGTGTTGACTGGTGGTCATTCTGGGCTGACTCCCGGGGCTTCGACTACCAGCGTTTTCTTGCGTTCTACAGGAACCGGCGGCTGAGGAGGAAGGAAAACCCCCTGTCGCAGAGCAGGCTTCGAATTCACCGCCTTCGGGAAAACGGGATGAGTTGCCTGGAAGTCAACCTCTTCCGGAGCGAAAGGCCTGGTGCGGAAGCCAGGGGTTTATGCTGCCGAACCGTTCTCGGCTTTCTTCTTCCCAACATGCCTCTGATCAAGGCATTCATCGTTCACGGCGATGAAGCGCAGCGGCATTTTGACTCGATAAACCTGCCGAATGCGATAAGAATCTTTCAAACCCGGGATCTCGGGCAGGAGAGTTACGCCTATATCGATGAAATCTGCGATGAGATTGATTCCCTTTAACCATCGGTTTTTTCATGGCTGACCTGCTGGTGAAACTGTACGGGCTTCCCAATGTCACGCCTCTCGCGGCGCGGCTTCAACGGAAGGGAGTTCTGATAAGGCTGGCGATGGCCTACGAAAAAAGCCTTGTGGTGGATTGGGTTCGAAGCTGCTTCGGCGACGGGTGGGCCGATGAATGCGATGTGGCGTTCAGCAATCATCCGGTATCCTGCCTGCTTGCGGTTATGTCGGGGCGGATCATCGGCTTCGCCTGTTACGAGTGCACGCGCAGAAATTTCTTCGGCCCAATGGGGGTTCTTGAAGAGCACCGGAAACAGGGAGTCGGCAGCGCGCTGTTCCTGTCCTGCCTGCATGCCATGGCGGCCATGGGTTACGCCTACGCGGTGGTCGGAGGGGCAGGCTCAGTTTCCTTCTACGAAAAGACCGCGGGTGCCTCGGTAATACCGGGCTCCTCCCCCGGAGTTTACAGAGACAGGCTGGAGAACTCCTGAGTTCAGTTCTGTCGTCATCCCCCGAGCTGCTGAAGCCGGGCACCGAAAAGCGATTTCAGAAAGGGGCGTTCATGACCGGAGGGATCGGAAGGGCTTCCCTTGCCCTGAGTATCGAGGGGTATCTGGATGCGCTGTGCACGGGGTTTTCCAACCGGCATGCGGGAAGCCCGGGAAATCAGGCGGCCACTGATTTCTTCGGGGAAACCCTTCGATCCTCGGGATTCCGGGTTTTCACCCAGAACTTCCGCTGCCTGGACTGGGAGCCGGGAGAGGCGGTGCTCCGGGTGGGCGATCGGGTGTTTTCAGCCCACACCAGCCCCTACTCCCTTCCCTTCAGGGGTTCGGCGGCCCTGGTACAGGCGGGGGAAATGGCGGAACTGCCGGGGTTGGATTGCCAGGGCAAAATACTTCTGCTTCATGGCGAACTGGCCAGGGAACAGCTTGTTCCAAAGAATTTTCCCTTCCACATCCCGGTAAACCATCCTGAACTGCCCCTTCTTCTGGAAGAAAAGACCCCGGCGGCGATCATAGCCGCCACCGGCCGGAATCCTGAACTCGCCGGCGCTTCGTATCCCTTCCCCCTTATCGAGGACGGGGATTTCACCGTGCCTTCGGTGTACACCACGGATGTCGAGGGCGCCAGGCTTCTGGAGTGCCGGGGCGGGGAGGCGTTTTTATCCATCTCTTCCAACAGGATACCTTCAAAGGGCTGCAATGTGAGAGGCTTCACGGGAAACCCGGGCAGGAACAGGCTTGTGTTCTGCGCCCACATCGATGCCAAGAAAGGCACCCCAGGCGCACTGGACAACGCATCCGGAGTGTCGGTGCTGCTGGGGCTGGCGGAACTTCTGAAGGGTTTCCGGGGAAACCGGTGCGTGGAACTGCTGGCCCTGAACGGCGAAGACTACTACGCCGCTTCCGGGCAGGCGGCTTACATGGCGCTTCCCCGAACCGAGCTTGACCGCATCGGTCTGGCGGTGAATCTGGATCTCGTTGGCTACCGGAAAGGGCGAACCGGCTTCTCCTTCTACCAGTGTCCGGACGATCTGGCGGAGAGCGCCCGGCAGGTGTTCCTTTCGCATCCCGGGCTCTACGAGGGCGAGTCATGGTATCAGGGAGATCACATGATCTTCGTCTCCCGGAATCGTCCGGCCATGGCGCTGGTTTCCGAGGAAATGCAGTACCTCTGTTCGGAAATCACCCACACCGAACATGATGTTCCGGAACTGGTGGATTGCGAAAAACTCGCGGACATCGCTCTGGCTCTCCGGGAACTCGTTTCGGTTCTCAGCTTTTGAAACGGCAGGGGTTCCGGAACATTCTCTTCGACCTGGACGGAACCCTTACCGACCCCGCGGAGGGCATCACCGGTTGCATCCGTTACGCCCTGGAACGGCTCGGGGTTCAGGCTCCCCCGGCTTCAGGGCTTCTGTGGTGCATAGGCCCGCCTCTCCGGGAGTCGTTCTCGAAGCTTCTCGGCAGCTCCGACAAAGCGCTGCTGGAGGCGGCGGTAGATCTGTATCGGCAGCGTTTCTCGTCCGAGGGCATCTTCGAGAACCGCCTGTATCCAATGATCGTGCCCGCCCTGCGGGCCCTGGCGGGTTCGGGGCTTCTGCTGATGCTTGCCACCTCGAAACCAACGGTTTTCGCGGAAACGGTGCTGGCTCATTTCAGATTGTCCGACTTCTTCGATTCCGTGTATGGAAGCGGCTTGGACGGCAGCCTGGCGAACAAGGGCGAGCTGATTCGGCATGTTCTTGCCGAAGGGCGCCTCGACCTGAAAACCACACTGATGGTAGGCGACAGAAAACACGATGTGGAAGGCGCCAGGCTCTGTGGAATCCGATCGGGAGCGGTGACATGGGGCTACGGCTCCCTCGCGGAACTAGGGGAGGCGAAGCCGGATTACATCTTCAACACCCCGAAGGAACTGGTGACGTTTCTGCTGAATTCCTGACCGGAGAGAAACGGCGGTTTGCCCGTCAATTCCTCTCTTTCAGAATGTCTCTGATCTCGCCCAGAAGGAGTTCTTCCTTCGAGGGTGCATGGGGGGCTTCCGCCTTCCTGCGCCGCATGGAGTTCATACCCTTGACCACCGCGACGATGGCGAAGGCGACATGGCGAACGCCTTGAACTCCTTCATCATTCCCATTTCCGAACACTCCTCTCAGGAAGAATGCCGCCTCCGTACACAGGGGGCGGATCGAACCGGATGCCTGCCGGATTCCGGTCAGTCCGTCAGCACATCTCCGGTTTCCAGATCAAAGCTGAAAACCTTGCCGCTTACACCTGCGACTTCGAACACAAAGCTGTTGCTGCCCATCCAGCGGAAACCCCGCCGTTCACGGAGCACTTCGTAATGGGACACGCTTTCGGAGATACCGCTGCCCATTTTCAGCATGTCCAGGGTGGAGTACTCCGCCACGGTGGCGCCGTTTCGGTAGATGCCGATGGCCAGATGGTCTTCCATCGGTTCCCGGCCCCGGTGCCAGGGGCCGAATCTCACGATGGTGGTTTCGCCGGAGCCGCCTATGTAAACCTCGCCGGAGTACCAGTCATACTCTGCAAGAAGAACATCCTCTTCGGCTTCAACAAAGTAATGCCGGGTAGTGCCTTCCTGCCCGTAGTAATCCTGAGGCACGCTTTTCACATAGGTGGTTCCGTACTCTGATGCCCGGACGACAGGGCGGTTCGGCGCTTCCCGGTCGGCGCGGGCGGAGAGAAAGGCGGCGAACAGAAGAAGCGTTACTCCATGGCTTGCTTTCACGATACCTCCCGGGGTTTTGGGAACAATGGCGCGGGCAGAGAATAAGACGGGGTTCCCGGCCGGGTCAAGGCGCTCCGTCCCGGAACAGGCCGGCAGGTTACGCTTTTCTTACCCCGAGGGTATCTTATGCTGAGTTCAACGAAAGGAAAAGGCATGAATCGAGCCGAGGTTCTGGATTTCGTCAGAAAATGCGAAACATCATACATGGCCACTCTGGAGAACGGGGAACCCCGGGTTCGCGCCATGGACACTCCCCATGTGGATGATCGGGGCCTTACCTTCTGCACCGGCGCAGGAAAGGATGTGTGCCGCCAGCTGATCGCGCATCCCGGGGTGGAACTCTGCTACTGGAACGCCACGGAAGGGGTTCAGATAAGGATCCGGGGCGAAATGGAAAAACTCTCGGATCCGGCGCTTCTGAAGCACATCGTTGAAACAAGATTCACATTCCTGATTCCCGTGGTGGAAAAGCACGGCTGGGATTCCCTCTGCCTGTTCCGGCTGTCCGGGGGCGAAGTTAGAACCTGGTCGCCCCGGAACCTGGCGGGATTTGATTCTGAAGTTTTTGGGTTCTAAAGATTTGATTGGAGAGAGCATGGCCGGTAGAAAAACAACCCTGATTTGCGCCGCGATACTGATTTTTTCAACGGTGGCCCTGGGGATTCAGGATATTCACCTGCCCCGGCCCTCCATGGACAATCCCACAACCCTTATGGAAGCTCTTTCCCTTC
>Ga0334888_1004891_pt1 | contig 11687 bp, 9 predicted proteins | sample GraSluR1_MG_FD_207227 | JGI IMG/M metagenome (GOLD analysis project Ga0334888, IMG submission 207227) | Sludge microbial communities from methane-producing bioreactor in Wageningen University, Netherlands - Granular Sludge_3_08-R1 | ecosystem: Engineered > Bioreactor > Anaerobic > Unclassified ...
AAAGCCCTAATCTCATCTTTCCCATCGTGATCCTTGGTGTCCTTTGTGGTTACAATGTATTTAAAAATCATTAACCACGAAGTACACAAAGAACACTAAGGTATAAAAATATTTCAAATCTCTGTGACCCTTCGTGCGCCTTTGTGGTAATAATACTTTGATCATATAATATATCCAATAATCCTTTGTGTCCCTTCGTGACCTTAGTGGTAAAATAATCATGTTGTTAAATAATAACCTTTGTGACCCTTTGTGCCCTTAGTGGTTTAAATCATTTAGAAAGCACTTACAATGAATAAGATCCTATTACTCGGTAATACCGGCCAGGTCGGCTGGGAACTCCATCGCAGCCTGTTAACCCTCGGCGAACTGGTCGCTCTGGACTTCCCTGCAATTGACATGGCAAACCCTGACTCCATCCGAAGTGTGGTACGCGAACACCAGCCCAACCTGATCATCAACGCCACCGCCTATACAGACGTCGACAAAGCGGAGAGCGAGCCCGACCTGGCCATGGCCATCAACGGCACTGGCCCAGGCATCCTCGCTGAGGAAGCCAAACGGCTCAACAGCGCTCTGATCCATTATTCCACCGATTATGTCTTCGACGGCACCAAGGGCGAACCCTACACCGAAGAAGACGAACCCAACCCCCTCAACGTCTACGGTGAGACCAAACTTACTGGAGAAAGAGCGGTCCAGGATGTTGGCGGCGTTTACCTGATCTTCCGCACCAGTTGGGTCTACTCCCTCCGCCGGCCCTGCTTCGTCACCAAAGTTCTGAAATGGGCGCGGGAACAGGAAACCCTGCGCATCGTGGATGACCAGATCAGCAGCCCCACCTGGGCGCGCACCCTGGCCGAGGCCACTGCGCAAATTATCGCGCAGGGGAGGGGGGAACCTGTTGAATACATTCAGGAGAAACGCGGATTATATCACCTGGCGGGAGGCGGGTCATGCAGCCGGTATGAGTGGGCGAAGGCGATTTTGGAATTGGATCCCCATAAAGAAGAACAGGTAGTGAAAGAGCTTTTACGTGCGAAAACAACTGATTTTGATGATGGAATAAAACGCCCTTTATATAGTTTTTTGAATTCTCAAAGAGCCAATCATCGATTTCTGTTTGCTGATGTTCTTTGGGAAACGCCTTTATTGTTATTAGACAGTGACATTTAAGAAGTCGGCATTGATAAACAAAGTGCAAAAGACACAACTAAACATTTTAAAAACAAAGAAATATTACTTATTTTAAGTTTGGGTTGGAAAGTTTCCTTAGAGGAATGAGTTTATGAAAGCGAATTCTAGGTTTAGTGTCATAATGACAGCTTATAATCATGAGAAATATGTTGATGAGGCTATAAGCAGTATCCTGGCACAAACTTATGAGAATTTCGAATTGATTATTGTTGATGACGGTTCATCTGATAGAACTTTAGATATCGTGAATAGTTTTTCGGACTCAAGAATTAAAGTTATCGCTCAAGAGCGCCAGGGCCCAAGTGAGGCATTCAATACAGGGATAAAAAACAGCACTGGTGAGTATGTAGCATTTATGAGCGGAGATGATGTCTCAATAAAAGATCGTCTTGCGATTCAAGGGTCTCAGATTAACCTGCATAAAGCTGATATCATATTTTCTCTTCCAAGGATTATTGGCCCAAGGTCAGAAGCCCTAAGTGCTGATCTCTGCCCCTGGTTTTTTGATAAGGAAGTTGATAACACAGCACAAATATATCGGGAATTATTTTATTCTGGAAACTTTTTCTGTGCTCCTTCTGCTTTTGTCCGGAAAAAGGTAATAGATGAAATAGGTTTTTTTAGTCCAGGATTAATTCAATTACAGGATTTTGATTATTGGGTTAGGGCGATTAAGAAGAGAAAGACGATTAAACTCTTTACAGACCCTGTTATTAAATACAGGTTCCTTTTTGGAGAAAATTTGTCGGCTGAATCGAATGTCAACCGATTGAGAGTTGAAACTTTGTGGGTATATGGGGAATTTTTTAATCAAATACCTGCGGATATTTTTAAGGCAGCGTTTAGTCAAGAAGTCACCACAGAATTTTCGGATAACGAGATTGATCGCCAAATTTGTCAATCTCTTCTTTTGTTTAATCATCCTGATGTAATTGTTAAATTTGTTGGCGCTAAAAGAATTATTGAACAACTTAGTAATAGGGCATTCTTTGAGCGTTATTCTGAGATTAGTAACTTTAGTTTGATTGATTTCTTTAATGTTGAAAACTTAATAAGTTTAGACAGTTTGTATCCCATTGAAAAGTTTTCTGATATAAAACGTGTGTTGAAGAAATTGGCGGAACAAAGAATTGTTGTTTCATTGAGTGAAACCAAAGCTAAGAAGGCTATTCAAGAAAACCTTGAGAATGGAAATAACGAAAAAGCAGTGGCTCTAGTTAAAGGTTTGGGTGTTTTATATCCAAGACGGACAATTCTTCAAACATTCAGCAAGATCGGATTACAGATCTGGCGGATGTTAAAGAAAATAAGTTCTAAAATAATAAAATTTGTAAATAAAAAAGTTAAAAAAATTAAAAGGCTGGAGGTATATTCAATTGCTTCATTATATGATTACAGTAAAAAATACAGCTTGTTTCTTTTTGAGGATATTCCAGAGCAAGTTTATTTAGGTCGACCTGAAATTATTGGAGAAAGTAAACTTAAATTGTCAGAAGGAAAAGCGATTTGCCCTAAACCTTATATTTCCAGATTGTCTGATGTAATAATTACGGGTGGCTCAGATTATGTAATCACCAAGGAACAGCTTGTCCTAAATGACGAATTGGCAGATTATCCTGGCGAAGAATTTGGAATAAAACCCCCATTTGTAAAATTTAGACATAATGATAAATTAATCCTTGGTTATTCAGGTGTTGCTCCGCAAAAAATTAAACAGGGGATCCTTATATCTAGTGGCCATGATTCTAATTATTTCCATTGGATGCTGGAGTCTTTGCCAAAATTTCAGTTTGTTGACACAATCTCCAGTTTAAAGGATATTCCACTTTTGATTCCCAATCAGCTTCATAAAAATTTAGAGGCTGCATTGAAAAAGTGTAATCTCCATAATCATGAAATTATTCGACTTAATATTGGAGATCCTTATCACGTGGACGAGTTGATTTTCCCCTCGGCTCTTTCTAGAATTCTTGATAGATATAAAGGAGAAGTCGCTTTCGACTCGGATATTGTTTTATCAAAACACTGGATAAAGAAGGTTAGTGATCGCTTGAAAGAGAGTTCTGAACTTTCTGCGAAAAAGCCATGGAGGCGCCTATTTCTGACAAGAAGGAAGGGCGCTCGCTCTGTTGAAAATATTGAAGAAATAGAACAATTTTTACTTAAGTATGACTTTGAGGTTATAGAATTAGATAACGTTTCTTTAGATTTTCAAATTGAGTTGTTTTCTCAAGCGTTGATCATAGTTTCGCCAACTGGGGCCGCGTTGACAAATTTAATGTTTTGTGCCCCGAATACGAAAGTTTTAGTGTTTATGTCTAACCATGAAACCTCCAATTATTACTTATGGACACAGTTAGGAGATATCATGGGATTGGATGTGAAGATATTGACTGGAAAACGCTTATATAATCTAACGAGTTATTTTTCTGTGCATGATGATTATCGGATCAACATACAAGAATTTGAAAATTATGTTTCTAAGAATTTGTAAATGATAAAATTAATATCCTTAAACACTTTTTAGACACTTTAACAATCATTAATTACAAAAACAATGATACAGATTATTCACAAAACTATTCGAGTAAATCTTGAAGAAGACTTTAACATAAAAGGCGATAAAGATCTTTTTAATAAAATCGTAGCCGACCAAGAAAAGCACGCTGGGCTGTTACGTCCATCAGAAAATTGGGATCTGGATATTGGGGGACAGGATGGTGGAAAATATTTTCACCACCTTAAAAGTAAGGGAAAAATAGAAGCTCAACCCTACACAGAAGAGAAGTTCGATGAGTTGTATTCAACCCTGTTAAAAATGATTTCTTCTCTTGTTGGTTCTGTCGGATCAAAAACTATTACTGATGAAACAATCGAGCAGTATTATCAATTCATCAATGGCTTGGATCATTTGGGTATTGTTCCTAATTATTTCGATGAAGAAGGGAAATTAAAAAAAAGCGCCAAGGGCTTAAAGATCACGGATCTTGGAAGCATAATCGATATTAATTTTATTACCGCTTATCTCGATTATGATGAAAAGCCTCTTAAAGTTTTGGAGGTTGGAGGAGGCTATGGGCGATTAGCAGAAACTTTCCTAAACACCCATAAACAAGGAACCATTAAGTATGTTTTGCTTGATGCAGTTCCTGCAAGTTTGATGTACGCCTATTTATATCTGTCTAAGAATTTTCCGAAATTAAATATCGGTTTTTATTACAATAAGGACCCATTTGATTTAAATAGCTATGATTGTTATATTGTACCTGCATGGCATTTTGATTCCAGTCAATATTCAGAAAGAATAGATTGTTGCATAAATATACAAAGTATGCAAGAAATGAATCAATATCATGTAGACTATTACATGAAGATGTTTGATGAGTTACTAAAACCAAGCACAGGAATTGTTTACATATCCAATGAAAAAGATTATATTTTCCAGGGTGATTGGAATTATCCTGACACGTGGAAGCGATTGATAAAAACCAGAACACCCCGCTCATGGACCAGGAATTCTCCAACCGAAATTTTTATCAAGGGAACATCTGTCAATGAAAACCATAACAAACTTATAGATTTTGTTTATTCTTTTCAACTTGATTGCTATGATGAAAAGAAACATCAAGAATAAGAAATATCCAAGTTAAAAATGACGGTAGAGTTATGTCAAGCTAGGGCAGATGCGTATAAAGCCAAAGTGGATGATCAACTAACGCAAATCTATAACAGTCGTTCCTGGCGTATCATTCAGTTTGTTCGGAAAATACTTAACAAATTTAAATTGAAGTAACATTCATAGATGACAAGGAAATAAGTGTAATTTATTGGTAATATCATTAAGAAAAAATAATTTTTGTTTATAAGAGGCAGAACAGGTTATTCAGTAATTATTGGCGAACTCAGCAATTGCTAAAATCTGTTTGTCGCGCAAGGATTGTTTTTACAATATGAATTCAAAAAGGAGGATTTTTAATTACCCTTCCATAGCAGACTAAATATTACTATTCATTCTCTGGAAACGATATTGAATTATAATGAGGTTGCAAAGGCGGCTGCGGAAGTTGGCTTTCCACTTAATGAATAAAAAGTTGAATGCTTTCTACTGAGTCATGGTATGATCAACATTTTCCACAATAAGAAACGTAAAATGAATTCTCAACAAAAAAACATTTTCATTCATAAAACATCTGAAGTGCAGACAACCTCAATTGGTCCGGATTCAAAAGTGTGGCAATTCACGGTCATATTGGCAGGGGCAAGGCTGGGATCCAATTGCAATATTAATGCTCATTGTTTTATTGAAAATGATGTCATTATCGGTGATAACGTCACGGTTAAGTGTGGTGTCCAGCTTTGGGATGGGATTGAGGTTGAGGATGATGTCTTTATCGGTCCAAATGTGACATTTACAAATGATAAATATCCAAGGTCAAAGCATGTTGATTTTAATTTGAAGAAAACGCTAATTAAAATGAAAGCGTCAATTGGTGCTAACGCAACGATTTTATGCGGTATTACGATTGGGGAGAACGCCATGATAGGCGCTGGCAGCGTTGTGACGAAAGATGTGCCTGACGGAGAAGTCTGGTTTGGAAATCCAGCGAAGTATCATAGTAAAGTTATCGACACACTAGAGGATTGAATCGGGGTTACCCTTTGATGTCAATAAATGACTGTCACCTGATTGATTTGCCGAAAATTCACGACCCACGCGGAAACCTGACTTTTGTTGAAGGCAATCGTCACATCCCTTTTGATATCAAAAGAGTTTACTATTTATATGATGTACCAGGTGGGGCGACCCGGGCGGGGCATGCACATAAAACACTCCAGCAAGTATTAATCGCCATATCAGGGAGTTTTGATGTAATACTTGACGATGGGATAAACCAAAAGACTGTGCATTTGAATCGTTCTTATTATGGGCTTTACATTTTCCCATTGACCTGGCGTGTGATTGATAATTTTTCATCTGGAGCTGTATGTTTGTCCATTGTCTCTGATTTCTATGATGAAGATGATTATATCCGAGATCATAAAGAATTTCTAAGGGTTATTGGAGAAAAGTAAAATGCAGGTACCTTTTTTAGATCTGAATGCTGTATATCATGAATTAAAGCAGGAAATGGATGCGGCTTATCAACGTGTTATGGATTCCGGTTGGTTTATTATGGGGAAAGAGTTGGAATCTTTTGAGCACGAATTTGCAGCATATTGCGATTCTAAGCACTGCATTGGTGTAGGGAATGGGTTGGATGCCTTGCATTTAATACTGCGGGCTTATAACGTAGGGATTGGCGATGAAATCATTGTTCCCGCCAATACTTTCATTGCGACTTGGTTGGCTGTTTCATATACTGGGGCAACTCCGATACCCGTTGAGCCGGATCCCAAAACTTATAATCTTGACCCCGAGAAGGTCGAATTAGCAATTACAAAAAACACAAAAGCAATCATGCCTGTTCATCTTTATGGTCAACCTGCTGATATGGATCCATTGTTATCGTTGGCAAAAAAGTATAACCTGGTTGTTATGGAAGACGCTGCCCAAGCTCAGGGTGCTCGATACAAAGGGCGATTGAGTGGCAGTCTTGCTGAGTCGGCTGGCTTCAGTTTCTATCCTGGGAAGAACCTGGGTGCTCTGGGGGATGCGGGTGCAATTGTGACAAATGATGATTCTCTGGCAACTGAGTTTCTAAAATTGCGTAATTATGGTTCGAAAAAGAAATATCATCATGAATCCGTTGGTTTCAATTCCCGTCTTGATGAATTACAGGCTGCCTTCCTGCGGGTAAAGTTGCACAGGCTTGAGGAATGGAACGAGAGACGACGAAAGGTCGTAGCTTACTATTTTCAAAACCTTGCAGGTATTCCTGAACTAATCCTGCCTTTCGTGCCGGAATGGGTGGAACCGGTTTGGCATATTTTTGCAGTTCGAACCAAACAAAGGGATGAATTTCAGCAATTCCTAAAGGAACGAGGTATCGATACCATTATCCATTACCCCATTCCCCCACACCTGTCTGAAGCTTACTCAAATCTCGGATACCCTAAAGGCGCATTCCCGATCTCAGAGGAAATCGCGTTAACTGAATTGAGTTTGCCGATGGGGCCACATATGACCGAGGAACAGACGGCTTACGTGGTTGAAATAATTAATCAGTTTTTTGAGGGATGACAGGCTGAGGCTGCGCGTCGTCCTGAAATCCCTCAAAGAATTTGAAATGACCTGGTAAATGGTCTTCTCTTAAGGCTTTTTCCATACCCATACTTGGTAACTGGAATCACCACCAATGACTTCATCCAGAGTCATATTGTGGTCTTGAATATAATCAATTAGACGTTGGGTTGGGAGGTGGACGCTTCCCCCAAAGGTCCACTTCATATTGAAAATAACATAATTTGGGTTGAATTCTTCAATGTAATCTGTTCCGCACCCCCGCCAATAATGACAACTTTCAAAGTCTTTGTTTGAGGGTATCGCGACGAAATGGTCATAAGCAATTCGCGATCCCTCGGGGATTTCCTTTTCGATGTAATTATATGTTTGATAGATGGTAGTCCTTTTATAGTTCAGGCGTTTAAAGGCAACTGGAAGTGATTTATTAAAGTTTCCGATGATGATAACTAAAACCAAAGCAGAAAAAATTGCAACTGTAATATTTTTGATTTTGTCTTGTTTTAATTCATTAATAATAAAGAGGGAAATGGATAGTAGATTGAGAATAAACAATGGATAAATTGGGGCAAAATACATTTGATCAATTATGAAGCGAGATAGAATAGAAAAGACAACGATAAAAAGGATGGCTGTGATGATATTGACAACGTAGTATGATTTCCCTAATTTATCCTTTGAGCGAACCAAACTCATTACAATTGAGACGGGGGCCAAGATAATAGAAATAAGAATGACTGGCAACGAGCGGATAATACTTATCCAAGCGTTTAACCCCTGAAAGAATGTCAAGCTGGTTGAGGAAAGCTGGTTTGAAGTTAGTCCTAATTGATACTTAAGGAATACTCTTGGCTCTAGGAAAGCATAGGGATTGATCACAAAGAAAACAAGCAAGGGCAGTCCAATTGTGATTAGGAGCAGCTTTACAAAACGCCAAGAAAAGAGAAATTTGATTAAAGAGACGCGTTGGTAATAAAAGTAAGTTATGAGGAACAGCCCCAAAACAGAAATTGCAGGGAGAATGAACGGGTGTTTGGATAGGGCAGATAATGTTAGCGAAAGTAAACCGATTGTATACCAGCGATGTTCTTTTGCTTCTGAATCTCTGAAGTTGAGTAAGCACAATATTCCAAGAAACAAGAAGAGCAATCCGGTTGATTCGGGGTGTAAGAAGTAGAAATATTTCGATATCACTGGGGAACTGATGTAGAGCAGCCCCCCAATTAGTCCAACCAGTTTATTCCTAAAAATCCGGACAATGATTCTATAAAATGCTAATACTGAGAGTAAACCGATCAGGAAAAACAACAATCGTGTGCCAATAAAAAAGGCAAAAAGATTGCCGGACAAAATAACTTTTTCTACAAAGTAGATTGGAGCAAGAAGAATAAATGAAATCCAATAGTAGGTCCACCCATAGTATTTGGAATGATACCCTGCATTCATATTGTACAAGTTTTTATACATTGAAAGAATTGAATCAATGATTGATCCAGGATCAACTTCATAAGCTAATACGAAGTTAATGTCTTTTACAACTACGAATGCATGAGGGAGAAACAATATGGAAAAAATAGCAATGAGTATTATCAAATAAGGAGATGAGAAAAATCCCCTCAAATCCTTTTTATTGATCTTAAGCAATTGACAATGCAATTTGATTTCCTCAATTATTGAAGTCATGAATGCTCTCTTTGAGAAATGTGTTTGTTTTTGTCCAAATATAAATTGCGTGTAGATTATTACCCACTATATTAGGCTCCAGTTGTAAAATCAAGGCAACCAGTCACTGATGCCGGCCAACGGGTAGAAACTTGTTAGTTACAATTCGCCAGATAAATATACCATACCCAACGGGCTTAAAATCAGAGCTATTTTAAACAATCCAAAGATATCAAATAAATCGTTGAAAACAAGAAGCCAACTGACTTGTCTGAAATTGTCAGCGTAATCATATGTTAGGTTGTTTTTTGAGGATAATGCATCACCAATTCGGAATGGAAATTGTTGTTCTAGAAATAAACAACATAAATGGTAAAATATTAAGTGTAATGATCTTTTGACAAAAAGGGAGCATTGATGAAGGTAGGTATTTTGGCAGGCGGGCTTGGAACTCGATTGATGGAAGAGACTCGAGTTCAACCTAAGCCGATGGTTCATGTTGGTGGAAAGCCCATTTTGTGGCACATTATGAAAATATATTCCTTTTATGGTTTCAATGAATTTGTTATTGCGTTGGGCTATAAGGGCGATGTGATCAAGGATTATTTCCTGAATTATCATTATCATACCCACAGTTTGACGGTTGACCTGAGTTCTAATGGCATCACTGTTCATAATGGTGAAGAAAGCCGATGGAAGGTCCATTTGTTGGATACAGGAGCAGATACTTTGACTGGTGGGCGTGTCCGCCAAATCGCTGATTTTGTTGGAAATGAGACTTTCATGTTAACCTATGGCGATGGTGTGGCGAACATCAACATTAACAAATTACTCCAACACCACCGCAATTCACAAAAGCTGGCAACGGTCACCGCTGTACATCCAGCCTCGCGGTATGGTGAAATAAAGATTTCGGATGGCATGGTCAATGAATTTAGGGAGAAGCCGCAAATTGAGGATGGTTGGATCAACGGCGGCTTTTTTGTCCTTGAGCCTGAGATCATGAATTATATTTCAGGTGATCAAATCGCCTGGGAGCAGGAACCGATTAATCGCCTGGTGAAGGAGCGGCAGTTGGCCGTTTATTGCCATGAGGGTTATTGGCAATCCATGGACTCTCTGCGAGATGTCCAAACATTGGAAACCTTATGGCAAAATGGCGAAGCAAAGTGGAAGGTGTGGTAAGTTGAACAATAATTCATTTTGGCAGGATCGCCCAACACTGGTCACAGGTGGATCTGGGCTTGTTGGGAGCTGGCTGGTTGATCGTTTGATTTCAGCTAAGGCTGATGTTGTGTGTGTTGTTCGAGATTGGGTCCCGCAATCAGAATTGATGCGGTCAGATGGCTTCAAACAGATAAAGATTGTTAATGGAGATGTAAGGGACCGGGATTTTCTTGAGCGTGTCTTGGGCGAGTATGAAATCGCTACTGTTATCCATCTTGCAGCACAAACAATCGTTTCCATAGCAAACCGGAACCCGGTTTCAACCTTTGAGACCAATATCGGCGGGACCTGGGGTTTATTGGAAGCCTGCCGGCGGAGCCCTTCGGTAAAGCAGATTGTAGTTGCGTCATCGGATAAGGCTTATGGAGATCAGGAGGTGCTGCCATATGATGAAAAGACCCCTCTTCAAGGGCAGCATCCATATGATGTCAGTAAATCATGTGCGGATCTGATTTCACATACGTATGCTAAGACATACAAACTGCCAGTTGTAATAACTCGTTGTGGGAACTTTTATGGTGGCGGGGATTTGAACTGGAATCGGATTATCCCTGGAACGATCCGATCCGTGATTCGCGGTGAGCGCCCTATCATTCGATCGGATGGTAAATTCATCAGAGATTACTTCTATGTTGAAGACGGCGCGGCCGCTTATATGACCTTGGCTGAAAAACTCGATGAAAATCCAGAACTGCTCGGAGAAGCTTTTAATTTCTCAAACGAAATTCAAATCACCGTGTTGGATCTGGTCAGAAAGATTTTGGCGTTGATGGGGTCGAATCTGGAGCCTGTTGTTCAAAACAACGTGTCGAATGAAATTAATAAGCAATACCTGAGTTCGAAGAAAGCCCGGGAGATGTTGAACTGGCAGCCCCAGTACACACTTGATGAGGGTTTAATTAAAACAATCCAATGGTATAAAGAATTCTTTGAAGATTATGGATGAGTTACGTCGTACGGTCCTCGATGCTGTAGATAAGTATTATTCAGAAAAATACTCCGGCAGAAAATTTGATCCTTTAGTCGATAGAGTGCATTATGCTGGCAGGGTTTTTGATCAGGAAGAGTTGGTTAACCTTGTTGATTCCAGTTTAGATTTTTACTTGACAGCAAACCGTTATGCGGAAGAGTTTGAATTTCTTTTTGCAGATTATTTGGGAACAGATGATGCTCTCTTGGTAAATTCCGGTTCTTCTGCGAACTTGGTCGCCCTGACAGCTTTAACCTCAGATAAACTTGGGGAAAAGCGGTTAAAACCGGGCGATGAGGTTATCACCACTGCTGCCGGGTTCCCTACCACCCTTGCTCCAATCCTCCAAAACAACCTTGTACCGGTTTTTGTGGATGTCAATCTGGGGGATTACACAGCCAACCCCGACCAACTATTAAATGCCATCGGTCCGAAGACCCGAGCCATCAT
>Ga0334888_1004899_pt1 | contig 11674 bp, 6 predicted proteins | sample GraSluR1_MG_FD_207227 | JGI IMG/M metagenome (GOLD analysis project Ga0334888, IMG submission 207227) | Sludge microbial communities from methane-producing bioreactor in Wageningen University, Netherlands - Granular Sludge_3_08-R1 | ecosystem: Engineered > Bioreactor > Anaerobic > Unclassified ...
CAGACGGACGAGGCAATTGACGCTGCCGGACTCATGCTGCGCGCGCTGCCGCAGGCAACGGTTGCCTTCGTTGGCGAGATGGGGGCCAGCCCCGTCCCGATGCCGCAGGCGACCGTCTCGCCGCAGGCGGCGCTGGGCACGCCGCGCTGAGCGGGTAAGGGGGACGGTTGCGGGTTTACCTCACCCCCTGGCCCTCTCTCCGTTTACGGTTCAGGGGCGGACAGTCGGCTGCGAATCATTGAGATGGGCCAAGTGATGTTAGCCCCACCCCTAAATCCCCTCCCCACGTAGTGGAGAGGGGACTTAATGGCAGCCTGACTCCCCCTCTCCACCACGTGGAGAGGGGGCCGGGGGGTGAGGCTAGACGTGAGACGTTCGCCCGCTTTCACGTTCGCTCAACACCTGTCCGCTCTTGAACCGTTTACGGAGCGGGGGAAGTTGAGCGCAGCGAAGCGGGGGTGAGGTGAACAACCGGCGTCCTGACAATTCGCCGGCAGGATGGCAGTCTGGCGCAGGCGCGGCTCGCCGCGCGGCGCGACAATTCCAGGAAAGTTGACCGAATGGCCACACGCGAACACTCCACCTCTTCGCCGGACACGCACGAGCGCGCCGTCACGCAGGCGCTGACGCGCGCCTACGCCGTCAACTGGGCGGGCCTGGCGCTGGCGGTGCTCTTGCTGCTGGCGGTGATCACGCGCTTCTACGACCTGGGCACCCGCGTGATGAAAGCCTGCACACTTATTATTCGTGGCGGCTGTCCGAATACGGCGAGTTCAACCACACGCCGCTGATGCATGGTCCGCTGCTCTTCCACATGACGGCGCTCTCCTACTTCCTGTTTGGCGACAGCGACTTTACCGCGCGCCTGTATCCGGCGGTGTTGGGCGTGTTGATTGTGGGCTTCCCCTGGCTGTTCCGGCGCTGGCTGGGGCGGACGGGCGCGCTGATCGCGTCGGGCCTGCTGCTGATCTCGCCGCAGCTTATGTACTACAACCGCTACATCCGTCACGACACGCCGACGATCTTCTTCGCGCTGGTCGTCCTCTATGCCATCGTGCAATACGTGGACGGCATGCCGGTGCGCCGCCCGGCCTGGCTGTGGGTGCTGGCGGCGGGCCTGATCGGGATGCTGGCCTCGAAGGAAGTGTCGTTCATTTACATCGCCATTTTCGGCAGCTTCCTGGCGCTGTACTGGCTGCTGCGCATGGTGCAGGATGTGGGCATCCGCCGCCGTCCAGCGGGCGGGGCTTCCTGGGAAGCGCCCCGGCTCCAGGCGGCGATTGGGCACGCCCTGCTGTTGATCGTGACCGGCCTGTTCGCCGTGACGATGGGCAGCTTCCTGCGCCTGCTGTTGTCGCCGCTGTGGGCTGTGCCGTCGGCGGTCTGGCTCATCGTCCCGTTGTTCGCAGTGATCTACGTGCCGCTGGCGCTCAGCGGCGTCGTGCGCCGGATGCGGCGCGGCGAGCCGTCGGGCGGGGCGGCCTCGGCGATGGTGGGCTGGCTGGGGGACGGGCGCTCGGCGTTCTACACCCTGGTGGCCGGGCTGATCCTCGGCGCGGCGGTCGCGCTGTGGATCGTGGCCGTGCTGGACGTGATCAAGCCGGGCGACATCTGGACGGAGACGACCGCGCGCAGCGAGGTTGACCTGCTCTACGGGCAGAACGGCACGAAGGAATTCGCTGTAGAGACCGGCTTCAACGCGACGATGTTCGTCCGCCTGCTGACCTGGGTGGGCTTGCCTGTGCTGGGGCTGCTCTTCGCCCTGTTTCTCAGCGCCGTGTTCGTCTTTCCGGGCAGGCTGGCGCTGCCCTGGCGGACGATGCTGATCATCCTGCTGGTGGCGCTGTTGGTGACCGGCCTGCTGGTCATGTTCGAGCGGCAGAGCCATGTCAGCGAGACGACCGCTAAGCCGTTCGCGGCGGACCCGACCGCCGTCCACGCGGCGGACGGCGACCATTACGACAACACGCCGATCATCGCCGCCTGGGTGCTGGGCACGCTGATCACGCTGGCCGTGCTCGGCACGCGGCTGCTGACCAACCTGTGGGGCTTCCTCAACCGCCAGCCGATCTTCGACGTGCTGATCGTCATCGGTACGCTGATCCTGCCCTGGCTGGCTGGGTTCCCGCTCTATTGGGCGGGCTATAACCTGGAGGACTACAACCCGAACTCCATCGAAGGCCGGGCCACGCTCGAAGCGACGCTGCCCGCCCTGCTGCCGTTCCTGATGGTGGCAACGGCGGTGGGCCTGTCCTGGAACTGGCGGCGCTGGCTGGCGGCGGCGGCGATCTTCCTGGGCATCTTCGCCTTCTTCTTCACGACGGTCTTCAGCAACCAGTACGGGCTGGTAACGGGCATGATCGGCTCGCTCGGCTACTGGCTGGAGCAGCAGGGGGTGCGGCGCGGCAGCCAGCCACAGTACTACTACCTGCTCACCCAACTGCTCGTCTACGAGTTCCTGCCGCTGATCGGGGCGTTGGGCGCGGGCGGACTTGGGTTGATCAGGCTGTGGCGCTGGCGGCGCGACCGCGCCCTGGACGCGCTGGCGGCGGCGCAGGCGGAGGCCGCGCCGGTCGTTGCCGAGGAAGAGGCTCCGCTGGCGGCGCAGCCGACGCTCGCCGCCGCGCAGCATAGCGCCGCAACGGTCGCCGCTGCCGCCCCGCATGACCCCGATCCGGACGCTGGTGAGGCCCACTGGTCGCGCCTGACGAGGCCGTTCGACCTGGCCGAGGAACTGGCCCGCCGCGCCGCCGACCGCGAGTGGATCGGCGCGTTGCCGTTCCTGGCGCTGGCTGGCTGGTGGTCGGTGGCCATGCTGCTCGGCCTGACCATCGCCGGGGAGAAGATGCCCTGGCTGACGACGCACCTCACCGTCCCGCTGATCCTGGTCACCGGCTGGTGGCTGGGTCAGGTGGCCGACGGCGTGCGCTGGCGGGCGCTCGGCGCGAGCGGCTGGCTGGTGCTGCTCGGCGCAATGCCGCTGGCGCTGCTGGCCCTGGGGCGCGGCGTGCTCGGTCTGTGGGGCGGGCGAGCCTCATTCGGCGGGCGCTCGCTGGAAGACCTGATCGCCAGCGGAAGCTGGCTGGGCGCGCTGCTGGTGTTGGGCGGCGCGGTGTACGTCATCTGGCGGCTGGGCCGTCCGCTGGGCCGGGGGCAGCTTGGCCGGGCGGCGGTGCTCTCTGGCGCGCTGGTGCTGGCCGTGCTGACCGCGCGCGCGGCGATCCTGGCCAGCTTCATCAACTACGACTACGCGACCGAGTACCTGGTCTATGCCCACTCCGGCCCGGCGGTCAAGACGGTGATGGAGGAGGTGGATCGCATCGCGGCGATCACCAACGAAGGCACGGGGATGCGCATCGTCTTCGACGACGAGTCCTCGTGGCCGTACACGTGGTACTTCCGCCACTATCCCAACTACGGCTTCCTGCGCGGGGAGGCGGGCAGCGTAGACCCCGGCACGCTGGAAGGGGCGCGCATTGTCGTCGTCGGCAGCAAGAAGGTGGGCGACGTGCGCACCATCCTGGGCGACCGTTACTACGAATTCGGCTATATCCGTCTGTGGTGGCCGATGCAGGAGTATTTCAACCTGACGTATGACCGCGTGGCGAAGGTCTTCAGCACGGACAAAGCCAACATCGCCGCGCCGTACTATCGCCAGGGGCTGTGGGACATCTGGTGGGATCGCGATTATCGCGCCTACGGGCAGGCCATGTGCATTGAGTCCAAGCAGTTCCGCTGCGAGACTGAGGCCAGCCTGGGGACGACCGACGAGGAGCGCGCCGCGTTCCGCCGCTCGTGCGAGCTGGCGGTCGTCAACGAGTGCGCCAGCGACGACCGCTTCGCCGTGAGCAAGTGGCCCGTCTCCGACCGCATGTACTTCTTCGTGGACAAGCAGATCGCCGCCCAGGTGTGGGACGCCGGGATCGGCAGCAGCACGGTCAACATCCGCGAGCCGGAGTATCCTGAAGATCGCGTCTACCGCGAGATTGCCGCCGAGCGCACGCTGGGCGAAGTGGCCGGGATGATCGGGCCGCGCGGCATCGCCCTCGATGAGGACGGCACGATCTATGTGGCCGACACCGACCGCAGCCGCATCGCGGTGTTCAGCGCGCAGGGCGAGTTCCTGCGCAGCATCGGCGACCCGGCGACCGCACCCGCTGGTGGAGGGCTGCGCCAGCCCTGGGGCCTGGATGTCGGCCCGGATGGGCTGGTCTATGTGGCCGATACCTGGAACAACCGCGTAGCCGTCTTCACGCAAGAGGGCGACTTTGTACGCGCCTGGGGGCACGAGGGCGTGCCCGCCTCAGACCCGTCGCCGGAAGCGATGTGGGGGCCGCGCGACCTGAAGATTGGCCCGGATGGGCTGGTCTACGTGGCCGACACGGGCGGCAAGCGCATCCGCGTCTACACGCCGGAGGGCAGTTGGGTGCGCGACATCGGCAGCGGCGGCACAGCCCTGGGCCAGGTGGATGAGCCGGTCGGCCTGGCCTTCAACCAGGTTTCGCGCGAGCTATACGTGGCCGAGGCGTGGAACAAGCGCATCCAGGTCTTCGACCTGACGGGTGCGCCGCTGCGCACCTTCGACGTAAATATGTGGTTCCGCAACCGCCAGTCGTACAACCGACCGTACATCGCCGTCAGCCCGGATGGCACGCTGATCTACGCGGTAGACATGGACGACCGGCACCGCATCGTCGCCTACAACCTGGCCGGGGAGCCTGCGCTCTCCTTCAACCAGCCGGACAGCCTGGAGACGGGCGCGCTCGGCGTGCGCTCGCCGGCGGGCCTGGCCTTCGACGCGACGGGCCGCCTGTACGTGGTGGATGCGGCGCAGGCGAAGGTCTACGTCTTCCCGCCGCCGGATGTCTCCGGCAGCGTGGCACCGGTGCTGCCCGCCGATGCGCTGGCCCCCTCCGCGCCGGACGCTGAGAGCGGCGGCGAGATGCTGCCGCCGGAGAGCGAGGCTGAGACGGGCGAGCAGAGTCCCGCTGAGACGAGTCTGCTGCCCGCCGGGTCGCCCAACGAGGACTGGACTCCGCTGGTGGAGACGATCAATGGGCTGGCGGTGGTCTACGTGCCAGGGGGCTGCTACCAGGCGGGAGCCGGGCCGCAGGTGTGCGTCAGCGCCTTCTGGCTGGGCCAACACGAGGTGACGAATCTGGAATACGCCGCCTGCGTGGAGAACGAAGCCTGCACGCCGCCCGCCGACCGCACGGCCTACGACGCCAGCGAGCACGCCGGCGCGCCGGTCGTCGGGCTGACGTGGGCGCAGGCGAACGACTACGCCGCCTGGGTCGGGGGCCTGCTGCCGGGCGAGGCGCAGTGGGAGTACGCGGCGCGCGGGCCGGCGGGCTGGCCGTACCCCTGGGGCGAAGAGGAGCCAACCTGCGGCCTGGCCAACACGCAAAGCTGCGGCGGGTTGCTGCCCGTTGGCGGGGAGAGCCGCGCCGCCGGGCAGTCCTGGGTCGGCGCTCTCGACCTGGCGGGCAGCGTGTGGGAATGGACGGCGGACTGGTTCGACGACGATCCGCTGGCCGGGCTGCTGGACGGCGTGCTCGACCCGCCCGGCCCGGCAGCGGGCACCGAGCGGGCGATTCGCGGCGGATCGTGGCGCGCGCCCGCCAACTACGCTGCCGCCACGTACCGCGAGGCGCGCGACCCGGCGCTTGGCTTTGACGACGTGGGCCTGCGCGTGGTCTTCCCGGCGGAGGTGCTGCCCCTGGCGGCGGAGGGGTAGGGTGCGCTTCATTTCCGGGGCAAAAGATCCCCGCTGAGACGCAGAGAGCGCAGAGAAAAGATGGTTAGAGGGTTCTAGTTCTTCTCCGCGCCCTCTGCGGTTCAGGAATCTCGCCCCCATCGTGAGATGCCCAGAGGGTAGGCTGATTGACACACCCCGCGAACTGGCGTAGTATGGGGGACATGATGAGCGTGCCGTGCAATCCCACACCTAGCAGCGTCCATAGCGCCACCCAAGGGGGATGGTTCGCCGGATGATGCTTGCGTGACGGTTGCGCTTGCTGTGACCTGTATTTCCACCGGCGTCAGGACCAGTCCCGACGCCGGTTTCGTTGTGGCTGGGCGGGGCATGGTCCGCGACCGGCTGGAAGTAGACATCTGCGGCGCGTAGAGCGCCCGCGAGGAGGCTCTGATGCGTTTGTCCGACCTGTTCACCCGCACGCTGCGCGACGCCCCCGCCGACGCCGAGCTGGTCAGCCATAAGCTGGCCGTGCGCGCCGGTCTGGTACGCCCGATCGCGGCGGGCGTCTACGCGCTGATGCCGCTTGGCTGGCGCGTCCTGCGCAAGATCGAGGCGATTCTGCGCGAGGAGATGGACGCCATTGGCGGGAAGGAGGTGCGCTTGCCGGTGGTGCACCCGGCAGAACTGTGGCAGGCGACCGGGCGCTGGGAGACGTTTGGGCCGGCCCTGCAGAAATTCACGGCGGAGTCCGGGCGCGAGTACGCGCTGGGGCCGACACACGAGGAAGTGATCGCTGCGCTGGCCGCGCGCGAGATTGACAGCTACAAGCAGCTTCCGCAGCACCTCTACCAGATTCAGACGAAATATCGCAACGAGCCGCGCGCGCGGGGCGGCCTGATCCGGCTGCGCGAGTTCACCATGAAGGACGCCTATTCGCTGGACGCCGACGATGCCGGGCTGGACCGTTTCTACCCGCGCATGGTCGCCGCCTACGCGCGCATCTTCGAGCGCGTGGACGTGCCCGCCCTGGCGGTCGAGGCGGATTCGGGGGCGATGGGCGGGGGCGTCAGCCACGAGTTCATGCTCGTCCACGAGGCGGGCGAGGACTCCTTCGCGCGCTGCGACGCCTGCGGTTACGCGGCCAACCTCGAAGCCGCTCAGTTTGCGCTTCCAGTACCGTCGCAGGTGCCGCTCCAGCCGCTGCAGAAGGTCGCCACGCCGGACTGCACCACAATCCAGGCGGTGGCGGACTTCCTGGGCGTGCCGACCAGCCAGACACTCAAGGCGGTCTTCTTCGTGCAGGAGCGCCCGTCCGCGCCGGGGCGCTTTGTCTTCGCCGTGATTCGCGGCGATCTGGAGGTCAACGAGGTCAAGCTGCTGCGCGCGCTAGGGGGCGGGATGCTGCGCGCGGCGACCGACGACGAGATCATGGCGACGGGCGCGGTGCCGGGCTACGCCAGCCCGATGGGTCTGCCGCCAGAGGTGACGGTCGTCGCCGACCGGTCGGTGCGCGCGGGCGCGAACTTCGTGGCCGGGGCCAACGACGCAGGCTATCACCTGACCGGGGTGAACGTCCCGCGCGACTTCGACCCCGCGCTGGTGGCCGATATTGCCGCCGCCTTCGGCGGGGCGACGTGCGCCCGCTGCGGGCAGGGGACGCTGCGCGTGGAGCGGGCCATCGAGCTAGGGCACTGCTTCAAGCTGGGGACGCGCTACAGCGAGGCTGCCGGGGTGACGTACACCGATGAGACGGGCGCGGAGCGTCTGGTGGTCATGGGCAGTTATGGGATCGGGCTGGAGCGACTGATGGCGGCGATCATCGAGACGCACCACGACGAGTGGGGCATCATCTGGCCCAAGAGCATCGCCCCGTTCGACGTGCACCTGCTCACTCTAGGCAAAGACCCGCAGCCTGGCGAGATCGCCGCGCGGCTCTACGAGGACCTGCGCGCCGCCGGGCTAGACGTACTGCTCGACGACCGGGCGGAGTCGGCGGGTGTCAAGTTCGCCGACGCCGATCTGATCGGGATTCCTGTGCGGCTGGCGGTCAGCAGCAAGGCACTGGCGGCGGGCGGCGTGGAGGCCAAGCGGCGCGACTCCGCCGAGAGGGTGATCGTGCCGCTGGACGAGGTGGCGGCCTGGGTGCGAGGGTAGGGGGCGGCTGCGCAAACCTTGTGCGCGCGCGCCGGGTGATGCTATCATCGTGCAGTGCCACACCTGCTAAGGAGCGTGCTCATGCTGCGACAGACCCCTTTCTCCCTGCTGATCCTCGTCGCCCTGCTCGGCGCTGTGCTGAGCGGCTCTGCGCTGGCCCAGCAGAGCGACTTCCCGGTTCCGCCGGGCCGTATCGTCGCCGGCGACGACGCGGGCCTGTTCACCATGCTCACCGACGGCACGGCCAAAACCTATCTGGCCCAGGAAGAGGAAGCGGACTGCTGGCTGCGCGATGGCGTGTGGAGTCCCGACGGATCGCAGATCATGTATACGGCCATCTGTGGCGGCGAGGGGCCGGGCGACTGGCTGCCCGACCCGGAACGTACCGACCTGCGCGAGCGCACCGCCCAGGTGATGATCGTGGACCCGCTCAGCGGCGCGACCCGCGCGCTGGTGCCGGGCGATGGCATTCACCAGGACTACGCCGGAGACTGGCACCCCAACGGCGAGCAGGTGGTCATCTACTCCAACCGCGACGCGGACGGCGTTTTCAACCTGTTCCTCTACGACCTGGCTGAGGGCGTGTTGACGCAGCTTACCAGCTTCGATAGCAACGTCAGTCGCGTCTCGTTCAACCCGTCGGGGAGCTACCTGCTCTACAACCGGCGTATTGTCGAGGCTGATAGCATTCGTTACGAGGTGCGCGCCCTCGACCTGGCGACGCTCAACGAGATTCCGGTGGCCGAGGGCTTCACCCCGGCCTGGAGCCGCGACGGGCAGTGGATCGCCTTTGCCACTGAAGGTGAGGTCGCCGACATCTTCGTGATGCCCGCCGACTGCATCCTGGCCGGCGGCGGCTGCGACGCGGCGGTGAACGCGCGCAACGTCACCAACTCGCCGAATGTCGCCGAGCGCGAGCCGGTCTTCAGCCCCGACCAGACGCAGATCGTCTACGTGCGCGACACTGACGACGAGCCAGGCACCCTCACCTGGGACATCTTCCGCCACGACCTGCGCACCGGCCTGCACACCAACCTGACCAACACGCCGGGCAGCGAAGAGCGTCACCGTGCGTGGGAAGCGGTGCCCAATGTCGCGCCGGTGGATGTGGCGACGGTGCTGCCGGTCGTCGTGCGCGTGCGCACCGCCGAGGGCGCGGCCAACCTGCGCGCCGAGCCGACGACGAACGGCTCCATCGTCGGTGTGCTGCCACGCGGCACGCTGCTCATCGTGGAAGGCGCGCTGGCCGACCGCACCTGGTACCGCGTCACCTTGCCGGAGGATGGCTCTCAGGCGTGGATTTACAACACGCTCATAGACCCAATCGCCGGCGATCTGTCCGGGGTGCCGGTCGTGCCACGATGACGCCCAGGGCGCGCGCCACCACTGCCTACCAGCGATCGGGAGCCACGAGCGATGCCTGACCCAGCGAGCCGCGAGACATCCGTCCAGGGCACGGCCACGCTGCTGCTGCGGCGGCAGGAACTCCCTGTGCAGGCGGGCCTCACCGTGCGCGCTGCCATCGTCGCGTGCGGGCTGGAGCCGGATGCGTTCATCGTCACCCGCGCCGGAGAACTGATCGCTGAGGACGAGGTGCTCCGGCCCGGCGACCGCGTGAAGCTGCTGCGCATCCCCTCCGGCGGGTAAGCGCGGGCGAGCGTTCATCTGCCCAGGTGTGTCTGTTGGAAGCCACGTAGAGGCGGCGCCGTGCTCCGCCCCAGGGCGTGGCAGCGTCGCCCCATCTCGACCGCATGTGAGGAACCGCGATGACCCACGACTACGACGACCTGCTCGCCCAGATTCCCACGCCCGAAGAACTGCCCGAAGGACACAAAAGCGGCTTCGTCGCTGTGATCGGGCGGCCCAACGTGGGCAAGTCCACGCTGATGAACGCCATCCTCGGCGAGAAGATCGCCATCGTCAGCCCCAAACCGCAGACTACCCGCCTGCGCCAGTTGGGCATCCTCACCGAGCCGGACAGGCAGATCGTCTTCGTGGACACGCCAGGTATTCATGACCCGCGCACGGCGCTCGGCAAGTTCATGGTCGAGGTGGCCGTGGATGCGCTGCGCGATGCGGATGTGATCCTGTTCGTGGTGGACGTGAGCGCCCCGCCCACCGCCGAAGACCGGCGCATCGCCGAGTTGATCGAGCAGGCCGGGGCGGGCGCGGCGACGCTGCTCGTGCTCAACAAGGCCGATCTCGCCGCCGGGCCGGAGGCACTGCAAGCGCGCGCCGACGAGCACCGCGCGCTGGTCCCTGTCGCTGACTGGGTGACGACCATCGCCACGACCGGCGCGGGGCTGCCCGACCTGATGGCCCGCCTCGTCGAGAGGCTGCCGCCCGGCCCGCGCTACTACCCGCAGGATCAGCTTTCGGATGTGGCTGTGCGCGACATCGTGGCCGAGATCGTGCGCGAAAAGGCGTTGCTCAACCTGGACGAGGAGGTGCCGCACGGCATCGCCACGCAGGTGGAGGAGTTCAAGCAGCGCAGCGACGACCTGACCTACATCCACGCCGTGATCTACGTCGAGCGCGAGTCGCACAAGGGCATCCTGATCGGCAAGGGCGGGCGAATGCTCAAGACGATCAGCCAGCAGGCGCGCGAGGAGATCGAGAGCTTTCTCGGCACGCGCGTCTATCTGGAACTGTGGGTCAAGGTGTTGAAGAACTGGCGGCGCGACGAGAACGCCCTGCGTCGTCTGGGGTACCGGTTGCCCAGGCCGAAGTAGGGGGTGGTTAGTGGTTAGTGGTTATTGGTTGTTGGTGATTGGTGGGCAGTGATCAGTTGTCAGTGGTCGGTGGGGGCGTGGTGCCGCACGCGGCATCGTTGGCTCTCCGGCGAAGCCAGGGAGGGGGAAAGCACCGCATCGGTGGTCAAAGTCCCCCTCTCTAGCTCGGCTGGAGAGGGGGACTTAGAGGGAAAGGCGGCTTAGCTCAATGCCTGTGGGTTGGGCTGCCCGTCTCTACGTCCTTCACAGGCGCGGCAGCGCCGAGAGCAGGGCACGGCCCTGGATCACGTCCTGACGAATCTGGGCGACCAGCGCCTCCACGCCGTTGAACTTCAGTTCCGGGCGCAGGAAAGCCACCACATCGAAGGCCAGGTGCTCGCCGTAGATGTCGCGGTCGAAGTCGAGCAGATACGCCTCGACCGTCACCAGCCCGCCGTTGAAGGTCGGGCGGTTGCCGATGTTGGCCACGGCCATGAATGTCTCGCCGTTCAGATGCGCCCAGCCAGCGTACACGCCCTTGCGCGGCAAAAACTGCTCGTCCCACACGTCGAGGTTGGCCGTCGGGAAGCCGATGGTGCGTCCGCGCCCGTCGCCGTGCACGACCTCGCCCTCCAGCCGATAGGGGCGGCCCAGCCGCCGGGTCGCCGCGGTCACATCACCCTCGGCCAGGGCCGTGCGGATGGTGCTGCTGCTGATCACATCGCCGTTGCCGTCATTGGTCACCAGGTCCACGACCTCCAGCGTAAAGCCTTTGCGCGCGCCCTCCGCCCGCAAGAAAGCGACATTCCCCTCGCGCCTGTAGCCGAGCGCGAACTCCGGCCCGACCCACAGCTCGCGCAGCTTGAGGTGCGCCAGCAGCCGGTCTACGAACTCCGCCGCGCGTATCTGGCGCACAGTCTCGTCAAACGGGTGCGTCACCACCAATTCCACGCCCAACTTGGCCAGCAGGTCGGCGCGCTGCTGCGGCGAGGTCAGGTAGTAGCGGCCCGACGCGCGGCCCAGCACTACGTCTGGGTGCGGGAAGAAGGTCAGCACCGCCGGGACAAAGCCGCGAAGACGGGCGGTCTGCACCAGGCGGCGCAGCAAATAC
>Ga0334888_1004905_pt1 | contig 11659 bp, 8 predicted proteins | sample GraSluR1_MG_FD_207227 | JGI IMG/M metagenome (GOLD analysis project Ga0334888, IMG submission 207227) | Sludge microbial communities from methane-producing bioreactor in Wageningen University, Netherlands - Granular Sludge_3_08-R1 | ecosystem: Engineered > Bioreactor > Anaerobic > Unclassified ...
GCAAATTCGACGTTATCGCCAGAGTACACGGAGGCGGAACAACAGGACAGGCCGGAGCCCTGAGGCACGGCATATCAAGAGCGCTGTGCCAGGCAGACAGAGATGCTTACAGAGCAGCCCTGAAAGAAGCCGGATTCCTGACAAGAGACCCCAGGATGAAGGAAAGAAAGAAATACGGACTCAAAAAAGCAAGAAGAGCAAGCCAGTTCTCAAAGAGATAGTCTTGCAGACTTTACGAAAACCCGAAACCCTTGCAAATGCAGGGGTTTTTCGTTTTTTGAGATTTGCTGGGAATCGGTAAAATGTCGTCTACTTGCAGCACACTTGCAACGTACTTGCAACAAACAGAAGCAAAATCGAATTTTTGGGAGATGTTATCCATTTGGACAACATCTCTTTTTTGGTTACCTGATAAAGCGTTCGAGCTTGTTAACAGCATCGAGTAACACGCTAATATCAAGATGTGTGTAAACTGTTTCTGTAACATTTCCCAACGAATGTCCGATAAGCTTAGATCTTATAGTAGATGAAATCTCCAAATCCGCCAGAAGCGAATTGAAGGTGTGCCTTGTAGCATGGGGTGTATATTTCCATCCTAGGCTTTCCATCAGCTTCTTGAAATTTTTCAGATACTGGTCATAACTTACCGGTTTGTCTTTTTTGCTTTTGCCGGTGTGATAAAGATATTCGTAGTCGCCATCGTAATACCATTTTTCAAAGAAAGGGTATATTGCATCCGCAATAGGCACTTTTCTTTCGGCGTTGATGGTTTTTCCTTTTGGTATAATGAAATAACTGTCCTCAAGCATAACGTTTTCTTTTTTTAGTTCAAGAAATTCGGATATTCTGACACCTGTCCACATAAGAGCTAAAACCGTTTGGCAAAAATCATCTTCTGCTCTCGTCCATAAAAGTTTTACTTCGTCATGGGTCATATGCTTATCATCTTCGCTTTTTCCTTCATAGACACATTTTTTAGCAGCTAGGTCGACGTATTGAGCATAGTTTTTACCGACGAGGTCATATTTCATGCCGTATTCATACATCAGCTTGAAAAGTACAACGACTTTTCTTAATGTCGGGTAGTTCTTATCGCTATCGTCAATGATGCTTTGAAGATCCTGTAACTTTAATTCGGAAAACAGTTTGTTGTGCAGAGGTGTGCAGTTCTTGTAAGCGAATTCATAGGCATCAAGTGATGAATCACTTACGATAGCAGCTTTAGAGGCATACATTTTTTCATATACTTCGGCAAAAGTTGTTTTGGCAGCGGAGACATCGTAAGGGTTGGCATTATATTCTATCAGCAGTTGGTTTGCAGCCTTTCTTGTTGGTGCGTAACCTATGACTTGCTGTTTGTATTTTACCTTCCCGTTTTCATGGTCCACTGTCATACCGACAGTCTTGCGGACCATATACTTGTTTCGCCTGTTGCCCGATAGTACGGAAATGCTTCCATAACCATTTGGTCGTCTCATTAATATCAGCTCCCTTCGTCCCAATGTCGAGACTTAAATAAAATGTAAATAAAGCTTTTAAGGGAACATGACCTGTGATATTTATGAGAATCTAGTCTTTAATAACTTTTGTGTAGCTTGAACGCATCTTTTTCCACGTTTGATAATCGCCATCGCTGACACCTCCGATTTCAGCGAGCTGCTTCATACTCTGCCAGTCACGGAGGAAGTGGTTTAACATAGATTCCTTAAACTCCATTTTAAATGTCGTATTGTCATCAGATGTTATTTTGATTTCAAAAACCTCATCTATTGCGAACAAAAGAGGAAGCACGTCTGAATCAGTCACTATTTTATAATCAAGAAATTCGTTGAGCGGAACTCCCAGACAAGTAGTGATTTTCTCAAGCTGCTCTCGCTTAGGCGCAATCTTATTGGCTTCGTATTTTCTGATGGACACTTCATGTATTCCGGTCATATCCCCAAGTTGCTTCTGGGTCAGACCTTTCATGTTACGATGAAATTTTAATGTTTCTCCTAGAGCCATTTAAGTCACCTACCTTTCAAAGGTATTATAACATACTTAAAATGCATGTCAATAGTTATTAATAAAATACTTGACAGAGCTAAAAAAGCTCTATATAATATATCAAAAGAGCTAAATACGCTCTGAAAGAGGACGGAAAATAAACCGGGAAGGAGGAAGAGATGGAAAACAGAATGAGAAATAACGAGAAAGTGTATGTACAGCTGCCGGAGTTCACCGGTCGTAATGTCAAGATCAGTGAGATAGCCAAAGCCACGGGGAAGGATCCCAACTATATAAGAGTCGGATTGCAGCAGGGCTTTCTTAAATTCGGAACGGCAATAAAGATGGAAGGCTCCAGTGAATACAGCTATTATTGCCCCGATAAAAAGGTCTGGGAAGAGACCGGATATGTGCGAAACACCGAGAGCAAAAAGCCATAGTTTAGTGCGATGTTCTACGTAGCAAGCAGACCCTTCTTACTCCTACATTACCATGTAGTCCTAAGAAGGGATACATTTAGGGGTGCCCCCTAATACCCCGGGTAAGTATTTGTTCATTGAAAGCATTGGGAAAACAGAATATAATATTAATATCAATTCAAAATATTATATTGATGATTTAATGAGAAAAGAAAGCAGGTTGCCCTAGAGGAAATAATGATAATCAACATACAGGACGATATACTAAAACTTAATAATATGGGTTTACTTGAATCTTTGCTGGAAGACAAGACAGCTAAGCGAAATATTATGTGGGCAACAAATGCTTATGATTATGCAGGACAGGAGCATGAAAAAGATAAAGAAATTGCTGTTAGTGCCATCACAGGCAAAAATTCTGATGTGTTAAAAACGAGAGCTCGTAAAGAGATGGAACACAGACAGAATCGAACTAAAACCCATGCGGAAGTATTTACACCGCTTTGGGTTTGTAACAAGATGAACAATTATATTGAGCAGACTCTGGAAGGGGAAAAAAGTGAACACTGGAAGAAGTACGTTGATACAAAATGCCTCGAAATAACATGCGGTGAAGCTCCTTTTCTGGTGAGTAGGTATGACATGGAAACTGGAGAAATGATTAAGCCGGAGGAGCGTAAAGGATTATTAGATAGGAAATTAATAACAGTAAACGATAATGTGATAAACAAAGAAGAATGGTTTGTTTGGGTGATAAGGGCATTCCAAAGCATATACGGATATGAATTTCAAGGCGACAATCTATTGATCGCTAGAGTTAACCTTCTTATGACGTTTGAGGAATATTGCGAGGAAAAATGGAAACAAAAGCCTTCAATTAAAGAATATCAAAAGATAGCCAATATAATAGTTTGGAACTTGTGGCAAATGGATGGATTGACCGGGACTATTCCATATTATGAGGCTGAGGAAGCACAACAGATTTCCATATCGGATTTGTTTATGTCGCCGGAAGATAAGGAAGAACAAAGCGAAGACAGGATAAGACCACTTTGTAAGATTTATAACTGGCGAAGAGATAACAGTATTATTTTTAAAAAAATGAGGGAGGAAGAGAGAAAGATGAAATTCGACTTTATTATAGGGAATCCACCATATCAAGAAGAACAGGATGGAGATAATAAGACATTTGCACCTCCTATTTATCATAAGTTTATGGAGCAGGCATATAAGGTATCTGATAGAGTAGAATTAATACACCCAGCCAGATTCCTTTTTAATGCAGGAAGCACACCTAAGCAATGGAATAAGAAAATGTTGAGCGATCCTCACCTCAAAGTTCTGTGGTATGAACAAAACAGCAGCAAAGTTTTCAGTAATACTGATATTAAAGGTGGAGTTGCTGTTACATATCGGGATTTAACTGTAAATTTTGGCGCAATTAGTGTATTCACACCCTTTGAAGAGCTTGATTCTATTAATAGAAAGGCAGGAGTTAAAAATGGCGAAAAGAGTATCGCTGATATTGTTTTTACGCAAGTACGTTTTGATTTAGAGTCTCTTTATAGGGATTATCCTAAATTTAAAGATATAATAGGTAACAATGGAAAGGATCGAAGATTAAGAAACAATATATTTGATAAAATACCGATTTTTTCAGACTCAGCAGTTAGGACATCATTCAAAATATTGGGCATCGTAAATAATAAACGTGTATGGAAATATATCGAAAAAAAATATATAGATAGAACCCATGAAAATCTTAACAGTTGGAAAGTTCTTGTTCCAAGAGCCAACGGATCAGGTGCGATTGGTGAGGTTTTATCTACGCCGTTAATCGGCTCGCCGTTAATCGGCTATACTCAGTCATTTATAGGATTTGGATCTTTCAAGAGTGAAAAGGAAGCACAGGCGTGCATGAAATATTTAAAATGTCGTTTTACGAGAGTGCTTCTTGGAATTCTGAAAATAACGCAAGACAATGATCGTGAAGTGTGGAGACTAATTCCACTTCAGGATTTTACTACTGGTTCAGATATTGACTGGTCTAAATCTGTTGTGGATATTGACAAACAGCTTTACAGAAAATACGACCTTGATGAAAAGGAAATTGAATTCATAGAAACACATGTGAAGGAGATGAAATAATGAACACGCCTAATATTAAATCTTTTACACAAGTCGTTCCCATGATTTATGCATATAACACACCGGGAATACCATATCATGATGGCTGGACGAAGATAGGATACACAGAAAAACAAAGTGTTGAAGACAGGATAAATCAACAGACCTATACTGCCGGCATAAAGTGGACTCTCGCATGGCAAGACAATGCTATGTACAAAGATGGCTCCGGTGATTACTTTACAGATCATGATTTTCATAACCATCTAGAAAAAGAATATAATACCCCAAGAGAATCTGATACGGAGTGGTTTCAGATAGATGGAAACACATCGGCTCAGTATTTTCAACGATTTGCATCTCGGAAAGGCGTAGAAACACCGGAGGAAGAACAATTTGAATATGCTTTGCGTCAAGAGCAAGAGAATGCTGTCAATACGACGAAATCCTATTTTGAGAATGGCGGAACGGAATTTTTATGGAATGCCAAGCCTCGATTTGGAAAGACGCTTACATCCTATGACCTTGCACGCAGAATGGGATTTAAAAAAGTGTTGATTGTAACAAATAGACCTAGCATCTCTAATTCTTGGGCAGATGATTTTAAGAAATTTATCGGCTGGCGAGGAGATTTTGAATTTGTTTCAGAAACAGAAGCACTTAAGAATAAGGCAGGTGTTTTGACTCGAAAAGAGTATGTAGATCGACGCGGGCCCATATTTGAAACAGGAATGATTGCTTTTGAATCATTACAGGGGTTAAAAGGCTCAAGCTATTTTGGCGGTAATATTAACAAATTGAGTTGGATAAAGGATAACGAGTTTGACCTTCTAATTGTTGATGAAGCACAAGAAGGTGTTGATACCATGCGTACAGACAGAGCTTTTCGCTCAATAAGGAGAAAGTATACCCTTTATTTGTCAGGAACACCTTTTAAGGCTCTCGCAGGGGATCAATTTACAACAGAGCAGATTTTTAACTGGTCCTATGCAGACGAGCAGGAAGCGAAAGCAACTTGGGATGATGATGGATATAATCCTTATGAGCGTTTGCCAAAAATGGAAATGTACACGTACCAGCTTTCTCCTATGATTCGTGAGCGTATAGAAAAGGGGCTAGACTTATCAGAAGACGGGATTGATGAATACGCATTTGATCTCAATGAATTTTTCATGACAAACGAAAATGGGAAATTCATTCATGAGGACGATATAAAGAAATTTGTCCATGCTCTTTCTACCCAAGAAAAATATCCTTATTCAACCCCAAGACTTCGAGAAGAATTGTCTCATACACTATGGCTTCTAAATAGAATCAGCAGTGCTAAGGCACTTGCCAAAATGCTTCAAGAGGATCCGGTATTTTGTGAGTATCATGTCATTCTTGCAGCAGGAGACGGCAGACTCGCAGAAGAAGATGATGCAAAAGCATCCTATGACAAGGTTAAAGAAGCTATAAGTAAATATGATAAAACAATAACCTTAAGTGTAGGACAACTTACAGTAGGTGTTACTGTTCCTGAGTGGAGCGGTGTGCTTATGTTATGCAATTTGAAGAGCCCGTCAGCATATATGCAAGCGGCATTTCGTACTCAAAATCCTTGCTCTATAACGAAGGATGGAAAGAGGTATCTTAAGGAAACAGCTTATGTATTTGACTTTGATCCGGCAAGAACTCTGATTATTTTTGATGAATTCGCCAACAATCTTTCAATGGATACAGTTGATGGCAGAGGGGCAGAGGATGACAGAAAAACAAACATAAAGCGACTGTTGAACTTTTTCCCTGTTCTTGGAGAAGATAGCGATGGTGTTATGGTAGAGCTTGATGCTGAAAAGGTGCTTTCTATTCCGAAAACAATCAAGAGCCAAGAAGTTGTTCGCAGAGGCTTCATGTCCAATTTCCTTTTTCAAAATATCGGCAATGTTTTTGGTGCTCCGGGTGTAGTTAGAGATATCGTTGAAAAACTCACTCCGGCTCACGAAGAACCGAAAAGAAGAGATAAGGACAAACTATCCGAAATGCCCGATATCAATGTTGATGAACAAGGCAATGTTGAGATTAGTGATGAGATTATTATCGGCAAAGCGCAGGATATTTTTGGCAAAAAGGTTCATGAGAATATCATAAGTAATATTACACCGGCTGTTGATGATATTGGAACTGAAGACGATTTTACTGTTGTTACAGAGAAAATTGAGAAGATGATCAAAACAGTAAAGGTGAACTTAAAAGAGCGTATTATTGAGCCTGTAATTGAGGAATATGACCTTAAAGCAGGAGCAAAGAAACGAATCGAAAAGGACTTAGAGAAAGAAGTTGAAAATACATTAATAAGAGTACGCGACGATTATAAACAGAATGCTAATATCGCAAAAGCTAAATATGAAACAAAGCGAAAAGAGGCTACAAAAGAGCAGGATATCAAAATTGCAGATGATGAATACAAAGCAGATATTGACAAGGCTTTGCAGGATTTAGCTGAAGCAACAAAGACTGTTGTTGCAAAGACTATTGAGGACAAGCCCAGGGAGGTTATTGAACAAATTGAGAAGAATAAAGCTGAAAGTGAGAAAAGGATTATTGAAGACACTGTAAGAGATCATCTTAGAGGATTTGCTAGAACGATTCCGAGCTTCATAATGGCTTATGGAGACGGCAATATCACGCTTAGGAATATTGATAAATACACCGAGGACGATGTATTCCAAGAAGTAACAGGAATTTCGGAAGATGATTTTCGGTTCCTCCGCGACGGCGGCGAATATCCGGATCCAGAGAGCGGAGAAGATAAGCACTTCGAAGGAAAATTATTCGACGAAATCGTATTCAACGATTCTGTTAAAGAATTTTGGAATAAAAGAACACAATTGGCCAACTACTTTGATGAATCTAACGAAGAAGATATTTTTGATTATATTCCACCACAAAAGACAAATCAAATATTTACGCCAAGATGGGTGGTGTCAAAGATGGTAGACGATTTGGAAAAAAACAATCCTGGGTGTTTTGATGACCCGACCAAGACCTTTGCAGATCTATATATGAAGTCGGGGCAATACATAACAGAAATAGTTAAGCGTCTTTATAGGAGTGACGGACTGAAGAGTGCTTTCCCTGATGGAGATGAACGTATCAGGAATATTCTTAGAAACCAGGTATACGGTATGGCGCCAACTAGAATAATTTATTTAATTGCAACCAACTACATTTTGGGGTTTGATGAAACACTTAAGGATGAGATAAAAAATTTCGTGCAATGTGATGCAGCAGAAGCATCAAAGGAAGAGACGTTAGAGACTCTTGTAAATGAATCTTTTGAGTGATGTGAGAATGAATATGAACGAAAGAACAATAAAATATACAGTTAAAGAAAACAACTTCAGATATCATGTAAAGAAATGCGTAATGGAGTCTGATGGTTGTATTATCTCAAAGTCATCACATCCAATCACAGAAGTTGAAACAATGAAAGAAAAAATGTTGAAGGCTGGGATATTGGAAGAACTGCCGACGGGATATGAGCTAAAAAAAGATTACAAAACAGGGTTCCTTATGGCTTACAATCTTTGCTCTGATAAAATAAAAAATAAGTTAGACAGTTCTCCAGACATAATTATCAATGGAAAAGAAGGGTGCGATGAAGACATAAAAGATTATTTTGCAATTGATAATGTATCGTCCACTGAATCATATTTTGGGAACATGATGCGTAAGGATGAATTGAAATTAGAGAAAATAGAAAAAATATATTTTGATAAAATATTTCTAAACAGAATGCAAAGTAAAGATTTTTCCAAAGCTGAAGAGTTTGTAGTTGAGTGTTTAGTGGAAGCAGGAATTATAAAGGAATATCGACGTGGCGATGATAGTCTGCATGAGGCGGACGTCATAATAGAACGTGAAGGAAGGCAAATTGAAATTGTCAGTGATTTTAATGCTGCTAATGATGTGTTGCGTTTTAAGAAAAAAGCGCCTGAGATGACCATGATTCTCGATGCTGTGGATACAGGACATTATGCATCAACAAAAGGCTTAATGAAAAAGTTTTATAAAAAGAATTATTGTAACAAATATAACTTGGAATTGGCTATCTTAATGATGGGGAATGAAACTACTGCCAGCGAAATGATTGAATTGATTAAAGATGAGATTTTAAAAAATGGTGTGCCTAAAAATCAATTTCAAGCACTTCATTTTATTATTTTAAATGCAATATCAGATAATGTGAAATGCGTATCTGGGGAAAATGTAATAACAATTCCGATTGAGAAAGTATGCGTCAAGCCATATCAAAAAGATATTGTAGAGCTTGAAAATATTAAGGGTGAAGATGAATATCTAATGACTTGCGAAAGTCTGTTTGAAAACAAGAAAGCATTAATGTGCCTAACCGGAAAAGAGATTATGAGAAAGATTAAGGAGATGGGAATATGGATGTAGGAAGAAATAATGACGAAAAAGCCAGATCAAATATTAATCCGGTGTTAACCTTGGGTTATATGACTACTGCATCTGAAAACAAGTACTTCGATAGGAAATCTGCAAAGATAAAACCTTCTGACATCGCGGGGCTGATATCTGCTTTTTCCAATGCTGAAGGTGGAACTATTGTGATTGGGATTAGTGATAAAACAAGGATCATTGAGGGCATAAACTTTTGTAGTGCAGATAAAATTAATAATTTTACATCTGCCGCAAAAGACTATTGTAAACCTATGCCGGTGTGCCAAGAAGAATTCTTAGATGTTATAAATTCAGAAGGCAAAAAAGATCGGATATTACTTCTTCATATTCAAGCAAGCACAGATCAAATTGTCAGAACGACAAATGATTCGACATTTTTGAGAATAGGAGACAAGACAAAAGAAGTCAAGGGTATAGACCTTAGAAATTTGGAGTACAGTAAAAGCACTAGACATTATGAAGATGAATGTAATATGGACGCGGCAATATCTGACATGGATCCAGAGTTGCTAGAAGAGTATAAGAGGCATTTGGGAGCAGAGGATCTTACTGATGAACAGGTTCTATATGCTCGTGGATTTATTAAAGTGGTAGACAATAAAGATTATCTTACTAATGCAGCTGTGCTTCTTTTTGCAAAAAATATCAATCGTTTCTATCCTAATTGTAGAATCAGATTTGTTCGATATGACGGAACATCGGAAGAAGTCGGAACTCAAATTAATATAACAAAAGATGTTAATATAGAGTGTGCTGTATTGAAGATTATCGACGAAGCCAAGGAGTATATTTCAAGTCAATTGCGGGAATTTACAGCCTTGGATCAAGAAAGCGGTAAATTTAAAGTGGTGCCCGAGTATCCTGAATTCGCATGGCAAGAGGGAATCGTAAATGCGGTAACTCACAGAGAGTATGGGATGGCAGGAAGTTATATAAAAGTTGCAATGTTCGATGATAGACTTGAAATCCAAAGCCCTGGCAAATTACCCAATATTGTCACGGTGGAAAACATAAGAGAAACCAGATATTCCAGAAACCCAAGGATGGCACGTGTTCTTACTGAATTTGGTTGGGTTAGAGAGCTCAATGAGGGTGTAAAGCGTATATATTCAGATATGGAGGGACTTTTTCTTGATGATCCGATTTATACAGAGCCGGAGCAAACCGTCAAACTGGTTTTAAAAAATAATATTGTGATGAGGATGATTAGACAATCCAATAGAACAAAGCATAATATTGGAGAAGATGTTTGGAAACAATTTGATTCTTTAGAAAAAGAGATTTTAACTTACATGGGAAGCCATAAACTTGTTACACGTGCTGAATTGGAAGAATATACAGGTAAAGCTAGTAGAACAATTACTATTAGATTAAATAAGTTAATGGATATGGAAATAGTAAAAAGAAACGGCGCAATGTACGATCCTAAGCAAACATATGAAATGATTTAGCAAATTTGATGCGAGGTAATGCGAGGTAAATGCGAGGTAAAAAAGAATTGCTTAAAGAATTGCTACATGTAGTAGGAGAATTTGTAATTCCCATCAACATATCGGGAGAAGCTATTGAATACTTCGCAAAAATTAATGCGAGGTAATGCGAGGTAAATGCGAAGTAGAATATCATAAAACAAATCGAATAAAAAGTCACCATTTCAATTTAGATAAACAAGCGATAAAAGCAAGCGGCAAAAAACAGAAATACTCAAAAGGTAGTCTCAAAGGCTCTAGGGCATAGCATAAAAGGTCGTGTACTTGCAGCGTACTTGCAACAACAGTCTCTGAAATCCTGCATTTCTCAACATCCCCAGTTCTCAAAGCGATAATAAAAACTACCAAAGAGATAGAGAGACCTATCCCGATTTGCGAAGCAAATCGAAGGAAGGTCCTCCGCCAGGAGTGCAGGAGCTTGCTCCGTGGCACTCTACGGCGCAATTGGTTATCAGAAATGCAACAACAAAAACCCCGGAATTTTATTTCGGGGTTTTATTGTGGCTGAAGCAAATCGAAGGAAGGTCCTCCGCCAGGAGTGCAGGAGCTTGTTATGGGGGCTCTACGGTAAAGAAACCCATAAAATCAAGAAATCTATACACCTGCAGTTCCCTGTGGGTTTTTATTTGCCTACAAATCTTCTACAAATCTTCTACAAATCAAAACACTCCTAAATCGACGCATATAATAAGAAATAAATACCACCAAAAAAACACATATTTACCAATAACAATTGACTTATTAAAGAAGAACAGTTTATAGTTTTATTAAGAAACCAAAAAAAGGGGGCATAAAAACCATGAAAATGATAATAGACGGCAAAAAAGTCGACAGTATAAAAGGAGAGAGATTTGATATCATTGCGCCTGCCACAGGTAAGGTGATAGACAGCGTTCCAAAAGCAACGGCTGAAGACATAGATATCAGCATCACGGCAGCTGTAAAAGCTCAAAAAGAATGGAAGAATGTCCCGATATATAAACGGGCAGATATACTATATAAGTTCCTTGATATAGTAGAAGAAAACAAAGAGGATCTTGCACAGACGCTTTCTGAAGAAAACGGAAAGCCGATCAGAGAAGCCCGTATTGAGATCAGAAATATCAAAACGGCATTTTCAGGTTTTATCGAAAGCGCAAAGCATTATTACGGAAAAATCATTTCTCCGGG
>Ga0334888_1004909_pt1 | contig 11655 bp, 10 predicted proteins | sample GraSluR1_MG_FD_207227 | JGI IMG/M metagenome (GOLD analysis project Ga0334888, IMG submission 207227) | Sludge microbial communities from methane-producing bioreactor in Wageningen University, Netherlands - Granular Sludge_3_08-R1 | ecosystem: Engineered > Bioreactor > Anaerobic > Unclassified ...
AAGAACTTTAGTGGTTCGTTGCTTTTTTTATGAGTTCCATCCGATATTTTTCAGCATCAAGATTTCTAATTTCATCACATTCTTTTGATGTTAAAATTCGAGGCTCTCCAAATTGCTTTGCTGTTAACAGTATCCTGGCTGATTCTTCGATTAGTTCGGTTCTTTGAAAGGCTTCTTTAAGATTTTGACCGACAGTTAATACACCATGGTTGAGCATGAGAACTCCGTTTTTCTCTTTTACTTGGCTTTGAACCGTCCGGGCTAATTCAGCAGTGCAAGGAGTAACATAGTCGATATAACCCAATGATCCTAAATAAGCTACAAAATCTGGAAACATTGGTCCAATTCGTCCCCCACCGACAACAACCCCGATGGTAAGAGGAGGGTGAGTGTGAACGACAGCATTAATATCCGGTCTCCCTAAATAACAGAACCAGTGCATAACCACTTCAGAAGAAGGTCGGCCATCGGTCATGGTTTTACCGCTTTCAAGGTTTACTGCAACATAGTCTTGTGGTTCTAATTCATCAAATCCTAATCCACTGGGTGATATCAGCATGATATCTTTATAACGAGCACTTATATTACCACCAGCACCAACAACTAATTTTTTTTCAATGATCTTCCGACCCCAATAAACTAACGCTTCCCGAAGTTCTTTTTCATCCATTGCTTCTCACCTCATTTTTAATAAATTCTTAGAAATAATCTTAACATTGTTGATTAAAGGTCCTCCCGCATCCCCGTTATAATGGGAAAACATCATGACGACAAACAGCACCAGATGTATAAAAAATGCAAGAATAGACATGCAATGGCATATCGTTACCTTCATCGTTGCCAGAAATCAAGCCAGTGTATTTTCAGGATATACTTCTCAGTTTCTATATTCTTGTCTATGACGGAAGATTATCAGCGACATTTTTAAATCATCGCTCAGCAGCTCAAGAAATCTCTTAAAATTGAAAATTGGGTTCATTTTAATCTGTTCCTCACAAAAAAGAAAGGGAGATATAATAAATACATGAACATCTTAAGAAATTATTAACCATAATAGTCGGTTCTTTATAAAAGGAGGAATGAATGATTATCAGCGCCAGCCGTCGAACTGATATTCCTGCTTTTTATGGCGAGTGGTTTACGAGACGACTCCGAGATGGATTTGTCGTTATCCCTCATCCGTTCAATGCTCACCGTTTTAGCATCCAATCACTTAATCCTGATAATGTGGAAGCCATTGTCTTTTGGAGCAAAAATCCATTTCCCTTTTTCACCTACCTTCCCGAAATAGATCATTTGGGTTTTCATAACCGTTATCTTTTTTATTTTACTTTAAATCCTTATTTTCAAACCGTATTTGAACCAAATCTTCCGTCTTTATCCAAGAGACTGGACACGTTTTCCAAACTTGCCGATACGATTGGTCAAAAAAGAATTATTTGGCGTTATGACCCAATTATATTTTGCCAAGGGAATCTTAAGCTTGATTTAATCTTTCATAAACGATCTTTTTCCCAGCTTATTAAGTTTTTGCATCCATTTACGAAGAAAGTTGTAGTCAGTTTTCTCGATTACTATAAAAAGAATCAACGATTTTTTAAAACACTGGAAAAACAATATGGGATTGAAATGCTTGAACCGGACCTAAAAGATGTTGATGACCTGTCTAAAAACATTACAGAAGTTGCCAGCAGTTTTGGAATTGAGGTCTTTGGATGCTGCGAAAAAACCGAATTTTCTGAGGTTATGAATAGAAATGGGATCAAACCGGGACGATGTATTCATTTTCGTGATATTGAGACTGCTCTTCCTGAGGTAAAAATTCCCGAAAAATTACACAAAAAAGATCCGGGACAAAGAGAGAATTGCGGCTGCACAATTAGTAAGGATATTGGTGCTTACCATACCTGCTGGTACCGTTGTGGATATTGTTATGCTACCGATTTTCGTCGGCTCAAACCCATATCAAGCATGAGCTTTCCTTACCTAAAATAAAAAGTTCAATTTTATCTTGAAATGAAATTTAACTCCCTTTCTTTTCCGGTTTTCGGTAGGGACCGGGGATAAATTCAACAGTAGGCCGATTTTGCTGAGTTTGAGGGTAAAGTTCCATTAAGTCATAGATTTCCTGTGGAATCCCAACGCGAACTGGCAATTCCATTTCCTGGGCTAATTCTACGGTAATCGGAAAATCATGGGTCCATATACCGGTGCTTAATTTATCTGCTAATTTTTTGGCCTTTTCTTCTTCAACCTTATCTTTCACTAAATCATAAACCACCTGATAAACTTGATTGATAGCTTTTCGAGCAATATCTCCTAAAATCAAAGTCTCATCATCTCGATTAGGGTTAGGTACTTCTAATGCTTTCAAAACTGAAGATGCTGGATATTGAGTAGTCATGGTTCCTATTTGGGGGTCAACCGGGCCTATAACAGCGTTTGGATCCATCACCACCTCATTGGCAGCCAATGCTATTAGCGACCCACCTGACATAGAATAATGAGGAATAAATACCGTTACTTTTGCTGGATGCTTTTTAATAGCCCGGGCGATTTGTTCTGCCGCAAGAACAATTCCTCCTGGTGTATGTAAAATGAGGTCAATAGGGATATTTTTATTGGTTAAATGAATAGCCCTTAAAATTTTTTCAGAATCTTCAATATTTATATAACGAGCAATAGGGAATCCAAAAAAAGACATTTCTTCTTGGCGATGAATAAGGACAATAACCCGCGATCCTCGTTTTCGTTCCAAACTCCGAATAAAAAAGTATCTTTGTTGCTGAAGTGCTTTCATTTGAATGATAGGATAAATCATAAAAACTAAAAAAATTATTATCACAATATTCCAGAACACAAATAGTACCTCCTTAAACTCATTTAAATATACCTCAACACCATGTTTACTTTAAAACCATTTACGGGGAACAGATATTTCGTTTAATGGTTATATGCATTATAAATAAAATTTATTATAAATGGTAAATCTCAACCCGACTACTCTATTTTGTTACAAGGGAGGTCATTATGAGCCAAAACAGTGAAAAGAGGGTGAAGGAGATTTTTCGTCTAACTGTCGTCAAGACAATTGAAAAAGGAGAAGAGATACAGGATAAAATTCAAAAATTAACCGAAGAAATCATCAACTCTGAAATCAATAATCTTGGTGTCTCCCGAGAAAAAATGAAAAATTTAACCCAAAATGCGATGGAGGGAATCATTGAAGGGACAAAGGAGGCTCGAGAAAAAGCTGAAGAATTTAATCAAAAAGCCATTGACGGGATAATAGCAGCCATCCGAAACATCCCGGGGATAAATAAGACGAAAACCAGAGAATATATTAAACACGCTGTATCAGGAATCAAAGTAACTTTAAACAATACCGGGGATAAAATTGTGGATTCGTTGTATAGTACTCTTGAAAATATATTTGAGCTTAAACAAAAAGCCCGGATAACATTTAAATGCATAGCTCCAAATGCTTCACAGGTTTCTCTGGTTGGGTCTTTTAATGATTGGGATCCAACCGCGTCACCACTTAAAAAAACCCTCAAAGGACATTGGAGTGTTACCCTTTCTCTTCCTCAAGGAAGATATGAATATCGGTATCTAGTTGATAATCAGTGGTTCACTGACCCGAACACCCCCCATGTTTTTAACCAATTTGGTACTGAAAATTCTATTCTCAACGTAGGAGAATAATCAATCTTTATCTAAAATTTTAATCCATTTACCAACTCTCCAGTAAAATATCAAAGTTGAGTTGGTAAATGGATTATGAGTTAAATTCTCGGTAAAGTCGCAAAGTGTTTTTTAAAAGTATTCACATCCATCTTTGCAATACTGGAAAATTTAGATAGCTGATTCGGATTATTTAACTCACTGGGTTGGAGTAAGGTCATAAAAGCTCTGGCAACCTTATAATTGTAAGAGTAAGTATTGACCAAACGAATGGTCTTCTTTCCGCTATCGGGATCCATAATCTGATGAAAAGGAATAGGATTAAGATTCCCCTCTACCAAACTGATCATCGCTCCGGCTTCTTTAAAGTCAGCATTATAATCATCACCGAGGAGAAAGTCCATTGCTCCGTACCCCAACTCACGAGTATATTCAATATCAAATGGAATAGGATCAGCACACCTGAGTTCATATCCGATGTCCTTGGTTACTATAGTCATTTTTTGTTCTCTCTCAGCATAACGGTTCTCAATTTCCCGCTTCAAAAGATCGCCCAAAGGGACTTCAGCCAATCGAGGATGCCCATGGGGATCTTTCGGTATGGGTCTCCCCAAAACTTTTTCTAATTGTTCAAAATCACCAAATTTATAAGCTACCCCTTCAGCTACTACAGCAATTCCCCAGTCCATACCCTGAAGCTTTCTTTTAAGCATCGAACCTTCGATAATATCACAAACACTTTTTAAGGTTGTTTTTCCATCGCCAAACTGTTCGGGAATTATAGTCAAGGTTGCACCAGCAGCTATTCCCATTCCTAAAGCCAAATGCCCTGCACTCCGCCCCATTGCAACCACAAAATACCATCGGCCAGTTGTCCGGGCATCTTCTAATAAATTTTTTAAAAGGTCAGTGCCTAATTCTCGAGCTGTTTGAAAACCAAAGGTTGGCATTTCCCCTGGCAAGGGCAAATCATTATCAATAGTCTTAGGAACATGAGCGACATAAAAATTCTTAATTTCTTTGGATACAATACTGGCGCTAAAAGCAGTATCATCTCCTCCGGTTGTTACGAGGTAACCGATATCCATTATTTCCATTGCTTTCTTCACATTATTTACTTTTTCAGTATCGATTTTTCCATTCTTAATCAGACTATCTCGGGCAGTTCCTAATATCGATCCACCCTTAAAATGAATCCCATCAACAACTTTTCGATCTAATGCTATCGTATGCACTTTCGGATCAAAAGAAGATGAGGAAATCCACTTAAATCCGTTATAAATACCCACTACTTCATAGCCTCTCTGGATAGATTCAAGCGTTACTGAAGATATAACACCGTTTAACCCTGGTGCCGGGCCACCACCCACCAGAACTGCAACTTTCTTTTTTCCCATAACGAAGTTTTACCTCCTTCTCAATCATCCCCATCGGTTTGGGTCGATTGTGTATTAATTACTGGAATTTTCAAAACTTACTCAAAATCCTCGCCATATTATAACTCAATTATATAAAGATAAATCAAAAAATATCTACTCTTGATACTCAATTGAAGCACAGAACAAGCTGTGATTAAAAAAGAGCATCCATGAATCCTTCCCTCAATGGAAAAGGTTAGATATTATTTAGATTACCTATTTATTTTACAATTCCCACAAGGAAAGGTAGCGTCAAGCAACAGATGTTACGAATTTGTTTTTTTGCAAACTCAAAAAAGGTAGAATTAATCGAAGAAAATATCAAATTATTTGGGGATATTATTTTAGTTAATTAACTCACCTCGGTATATTAATTGCAGGCTTTCAGTCGGTAAAGAATATCTAGGTGTTGAGAATTAGGTTTAAAAAGGTCATTTCCCTAATATTAAGCAATAATACTGCAAGGAAAGATTAAATTTTATCTCTCCTTGCAGTATTTAATACATCACTTATTTTTTCTCAATAGCTTTAACTGGAACGAACAATGTCCGTCCAGCTCGGCTAATCAGAAGAATTGCCGTATCTCCTGGTTCTACTTTAGCTAAAACCGTTTTAAATTCTTCGACCGATGAAACATCAGTTCGATTGATTTGAAGGATTACATCTCCAGCCCTTAACCCGGCATCTTCAGATGGACCACCAGGCGCAACCGAAACAACCACTACTCCTTTGCTTTCTGTAAAGCCATATTTCTGCTGAAGGTCTGCTGTAATTTCACTAATTTCTATGCCTAATTCAACCTTTTCAGGAGTTATCTCATCAGGTGGTATAAAGGTTGCTTCATCTTTTAGCTCTTCTAACAGAACTTCAATAATTTTCTTTTCACCATTTCTCCATATCTCAATTTTTGCTGAGTCTCCTGGTTTTAAAGATCGAATGGTATTTTGAAGGTTTTTGGTATCGGTAATTTTTTGATCATTGACCGAAAGAATAATATCACCTCGTTGGAAGTTTGCTTTCGCCGCTGGCCCATTCTCAATAACATCTGCTACTAACGCTCCTTCCGTTCCTTCATAACCAAACTGTTTTCCAATCTCGGTTGTAATATTTTGAATATACACACCCAGCCAAGCTCGGACAACTTTCCCTCTTTCGATTAATTGGTCAAGTATTGATTTGGCCATATTGATAGGAATTGCAAAGCCTACTCCCTGAGCAAAAGGAATGATAGCAGTGTTGATACCAATTACCTCTCCATCTAAATTCAAGAGCGGTCCACCGCTATTTCCTGGATTAATAGCTGCATCGGTTTGAAGAAAGTTCTCATATTCTTGACCAGTATCACCCGACGGTACTGCACGCCCTTTCGCACTCAACACTCCCATAGTAACCGTATGGGAAAGACCGTAAGGGTTTCCAATTGCTACTACAAATTCACCAACTCGGGCGGCATCAGAATCACCAAGAGAAAGAGTGGGAAGGTTTTCCGCCTCAACTTTAACAATAGCTATATCGGTTAAAGGATCGGCACCAATTACTTTACCATTAAATTCTCTTCCATCCAATAAAGTTACTTTTATTTCATCAGCACCTTCAATTACATGGTTATTGGTAAGAATATACCCATCTTCACGAAAAATAAAACCAGTTCCAAGACCTCTTTGAGGTACTTCACGTTGAAACTGCTCAGGCATTTGATCAAAGAAAGGGGCAAAGGGTGCAAAAGGTGAAGTAACCGTCATGGTTTTTGAGGTATTTACATTGACTACTGAATGACTAACCCGGTCAACGATATCAGGAATAATATCGTTTACTTCTGGCAGAACAGTAGCTGCCCAGGAAAAGCTGCTTAAGGTAAAAAACACAAACATTGATAACAAAAATCCATAATTTAATTTTTTATTTTTGAACATCTTGGTTCAACCTCCAATTTTACTTTTTATACCATTCATATATATTTCTGACTTTTTTTTAGTTCACCGAGTTCCATAATTTTTTTTTATCTCATATTTTTATGAAAACCCATTTTAATAGTGAATGATTCCCATTTTAGTCTTATCCTTAATCAAAAGAATAGCATGATATTTAATATAATAATATTGTTACCCGATGAAATTGAGCCACGTTGTGGCATCAGATGAGGTTGAAAAATAGAGTTGCCCCCTCATCTGAATCCTCTCCCACCAGGGGAGAGGAAAAAAGAAAGGAGCTCTCCAAATATGGGAAAAAGGCTGAGAGTGATTTGAGACATAGAAATAAAGCTCTCAGAAGGGAATTAAAAAATTGAATATTGAAAGCATTTGTTAAAATTCTCATCCAATCGAGAGTCCACTAAAACATGCATTCTATATTGGAATAGAAGCAAAGTAAATTGACTTATAATTAGAATAATAATGTTTTCTTTCAAGGAGGTAACTGTTATGCCAAAAGTTGAAAAAATTGGACAGGTTTTTGAGTGTAAAATATGTGGAAACATAGTTGAAATAAAGACAGTTGGTGGTGGTGAATTAATCTGCTGTGGTCAACCCATGGTACTGGTTAATCAAAAAGCAAAGTAATTTTGAGGGTGGTTTCCCCCACCCTCTTTCAGCTTTTCTATAGTTTTTCCGGCTGACAAAGACTGCTTGCCTGATTGGCAGCTCTTCCACACTTCCGACATATATATTGAGGATTTATGACTAATTTTTTAAAATCATCAAAATTCTGATTCATATATCCGTTGTATTGAAGGTGACAAAGATGCTTATCATGGCCTGGATGTGGCATTTCTTCTGTCATTGGGTTAGTTCCTCCTTCACTGTATTTCTTAGTCTTGGTATATTATTATACCTTTGATTCCTTTAGGAACAAGTTAATTTCTTCATTTATCAACGAACCTTTTTGTAGTTTTCAATAATTTTTAATCAATTTTTTATCATTTATGTTCAATAACTTGATATAATCTAACGAAATTATAGCTTGTTCATTACCATTGCATTTCGAAACCAAGCACAAGCAAGAAATTAAAGGTTTAAACTGGTGATATAGCATGAGTTTACCAGCTGATACTCTTTTGTGGAAGATAGGGAAAAAGTGGATTTCCCCATTTGTAAGTAAAATTTATCATATTGAATTTTCTGGAAGAATCCCTAAGCCACCTTTCCTCCTTATCAGTAATCATGTAAGCCCGTTCGATCCATTCTTTATTGCACCCTATATTGATTTACCTATTTCCTGGGTTATTGCCCAAATTTCCTTCCAAAATCCGATTGAACGTTTTTTTCTCAATAAAATAGGAGCTATCCAAAAGTTTAAATCACGACCTGACCCTGCCATGCTTTATTCTATTTATGACATTTTAAATAAAGGCGGAGTTGTTGGTCTTTTTCCTGAAGGGACCATTACCTGGACCGGTGATTTTCAAGATCATTTAATCTCTCCAAAAAGTATGAATAAGCTTATCCTCTCTCTTGATGTTCCTGTTGTTGCTGCCTGCATTCAGGGAGCCTGGTTATCGCACCCAGTTTGGGCAGATCACGGGAGAAAACCTAAAATTTTTGTTAATTTTAATACCTACTCAGATTATTTAGCAATGGAATTTATCCATCATTCAGAATGGGAATGGCAAAAAAAACACCGTATTCCTTACCCTGGGAAAAGAAAAGCCCAAGGGATAGAGCGAGTACTCTGGATCTGTCCCTATTGTTCAAGTTTTCGCACCCTTTTGGGTAAAAAGGACGAGGTCATTTGTTCGTCCTGCCATAATCGCTGGTTAATCAATGATTCTGGCTTTATTGGAGGTAAAACCTTACTCGACTTGTTTCATCGTCAAATCGAGGTTTTTTCTGAATGGGTTAACGATTCACCCAAAGTATCTTTCCCTTCGGTGACGGCATCCTTTAGAAATGATCGGACTACTCGTCTTATAAAAACCCTACACCAAAGATTAACCATTGATGATGATGCCATTCAAATTGGAACAATACCTATGGATATTAAGAAAATTAAGGGAATGAATACCCATTTTCGAGATATTCTTGAATTCCGTTATGAAGATACCTTAGTTCAAATCAAAAGCAAATATACTTCTTTCCTGCTTTATAATTGGATAGTTATTAGAAAAAAACAAATTCTTGGACAGGTGAGTGACGAAACCAGCGATTAAAAGATATACTATAACAATGGTTTATTTTCAAGAATGAGGAGGAAAATTTTAGTGTTGGTTTTTCTAAAAAAGTCTTTACAAATTTCTTTCTTCATTTTTCTTATTTTGACCTTTTTTATTCCCTTATCAACCAATGCCCAAAGTCAAACTCCAATTGATGCTATCTTGGGAAAAGCAATTCAACTATTTCAAGAAGGAAGCTACCTTGATGCTTACATTGAGCTGGAAGCAGCTTTAAGGATCGATCCTAATAATACTCAGGCTCTTAACTATAAATTTCAATGTGAAACTAATCTTGGAGGGTTACCATCGGTTGGAACAACTTCTCTCCCTGACGATCACGCCCTAACCGATTCAGCTCCAAATTTTACACCTCAATTAACCCCTAAACCAAGCATTACAGCCACCTCATTTCCCGAAAATTTAGCAACGCCAAATATTTTACTCCAGCCTTCTCTAACCCCCCAATCAATCGATACAAATACCGATTCACAAAATACAACTCAAATCATTCCAGCAGTAAGCCCTGCAGAGGAGCAGCAAATATTCATTACCGATCCTCCCGGATGGGTAAAACAACCAATCAACGATCCCTCCCAAATTGCATATTTTCAGCTTCCTAATCAACAACGAATTGTAATCGCTGAATTGGTTGTCTACCAAGAATCTCTTGAAAGTGACAAAACCCCAGAAGAGTACTTAGAATATATTCAAAAAAATCGGCTAAAACCACCTGAATTTGAACTTTATGTTCCACTCGAAAGCGTGTCAACTACTCTGGCAGGCCTTCCTGCTATTCAACATAATTTTTTATTTAGCAATGGTACTCTGCAGCTAAAAGCGCGGGTTGTTTTAGTTATTTCCAATAAAATGGCTTATTCTTTTCTTTTTTACTCCAGCATAGCCGATTTTAATCAATTAGAAACAAATTTTAACCAAGTTTTGGAATTAGTTTCAACCGAAGAAAAAAACCAAAGCCAACCTTCTGTTGAATTAAGCTTTGTCGGTCAGGCAGGTCCAGTTGGTATTCGTGTACCACTTCCAAAGGAAACGATTCTCAAGGAAACTTCTTCAATTAGAACTGTCTATAATGGTCCCAATCAAAGTTTAATTGAAATAATAACGCCAGAATTAATTGATCAATTGAAACCAGCTGAGGCGAATGCTGTATCGGGAAAACTTTTCCAAAAACAGTCTAATCTATCTATTGGTTCTCAAATCATTGAGATAAAGCTTTATCAATATGTTGAAAATAATCGCAATTATGCCCTGCTCACAGCTTTTTACGTTGGGAAACCTCTTCTGATAATTATTTCTCTTCCTCAGGATGAATATTTGCTTGCTCAATCCTGGTTAATCCGTCTCATCCAATCGGTAAACTTTACTAGTCCATAAATTTCTGGTAAGGCTGATTCTTATTCAGTCTCACCTTTCATAACGAATATCGTCAAGAAAAAAAGTACAACCATCAGGATTTAAGGTCCGATTTACAATAAAAGAAAACCCACCTTTAATGTTACTCAGATCCTTACCGGATAAATCAAGAGTGTATTGTTTCCACTTGTTGGTCAGTGTAATAAAACCGGTTGTTGCACCAGCTACCATGAATTTTACCTTTTCTGTTCCCTTCTCTCCTCTCGCCCAAAAAGTAAGCTGATTAGAACCAGTCAGGTTTTTTCCGTTAGGTTCATATCCCGTCGCTGGATCAGGATATTGCCAGTATAAACCCGCCCATCCTTTGATAGGGGTTCGAGAGGTTGAATAAATCACCTTAAGGTTTGAGGGGACCGAACGAGGATCTTCTGTTGAGTTTAGATCGAGAGATATGTCATCTGCATCACCTAATCGCCCAGTCAGAGAAAATAGATCTCCGACATGGGCAGGAAAAACCACTTGACCAACCCCGCTTGCCATCTGAGATTGAGAATCTACCTGCTGAACTGGGGAGGGTTTAACATTTAAAAAATATTTATTATTTCTTTCTTCACCATTGCTCCCAATGCCGGTTATAATCACTTCATAACGTCCGGGTAAGGAATTTTTATCAACCATAATGGTTAGATTCGACGTGAAACCCGGTCGGGATGGACCAGAAACTGGAGAAAAAGTATAAATCGTTCCTTCGGGTCCTCCTGAGGCGCTTAAACTCACTCGCTGCCGATTCCTCCAAGTAGCATCTATTTGAACTTCAGTAGTTATTTTTTCTCCCTGTAAAATCGTTCCTTCTTGAAAACTGAGACTAAGTGTGAAATTATTAGGTAATCCTAAAAAAAAGCTGATAACAGCAATGGTGGCGCTAATACTGGCAATAATTGGAGTAAAATTAATTGGTCCTCTCGACGTTTTCTCCAACTCCTCTTTTAGAAATTTTCTTTTTTTAAAAAACTGCAAACAAAAGATGAGTATTAT
>Ga0334888_1004917_pt1 | contig 11634 bp, 7 predicted proteins | sample GraSluR1_MG_FD_207227 | JGI IMG/M metagenome (GOLD analysis project Ga0334888, IMG submission 207227) | Sludge microbial communities from methane-producing bioreactor in Wageningen University, Netherlands - Granular Sludge_3_08-R1 | ecosystem: Engineered > Bioreactor > Anaerobic > Unclassified ...
CAGGTCGCGCGGCAGGGCGTGCCCGCTGATGATGCGGTTGACCAGGCGTTCGAGGTCGGGCAGGTTTGAAAGGTTGCTTCGTAATTCGCTGCGCAGCAGGCCATTTTGTATGAAAAATTCAACCTGCTCTTGCCGTTCATGGATTTGAGAAAGGTCAAGCAGGGGTTTGCTAACCCACTGGGTCATCAGGCGTTTTCCCATGGGCGTGATGGTGCAGTCGAGCACATGCAGCAGCGACCCTTTTTCGTCGCCCCCGCGAATGGTTTCTGTCAGTTCCAGATTGCGCCGGGTGGCTGCGTCCAGGGTCATAAATTCATTCAATGAGTAAGTGGAGAGGGTGGTGAGCAGAGACAGGGCTTCCGGCTGGGTTTCCTGCAAATACTGCACAAGGGCGCCTGCAGCGCGCACTGCCAGGCTCATTTCGCGCAGCCCGAATCCATCGAGTGAGGCCACCTGGAAATGTTTGAGTAATGTCTCTTTACAGCGGTTGGCTTCGAATCGCCAGGTGGGAAGGGCGGTGGGGAATCCCCGGTTTTCATAAGGTGGAGGGGCGCCTTCGGGATGCAAAAATTCTGCGGGGTGGAGGCGGATGAGTTCAGCGCGAAGCTGAACATTGAGGTCTTTGCTCTCCAATTCGGTGGCAAAGAATTCACCCGTGGTGATATCAACATAAGCCAGGCCGGCTTTGTGCTCCTGAATAATCACTGCGGCAAGGTAATTATTTTTATCACCCTGCAATAACCCAGGCTCAATAACCGTGCCGGGTGTTACGACCCGCACTACTTTGCGGGCGAAAAGTCCTTTGTGTGGTTGGTCGCCCACCTGTTCGCAAATAGCGATGTGGTATCCTTTTTCAATCAGGCGCGAAAGGTAATTTTCAACGGCGTGATAGGGAATACCCGCCATAGGGATGCGTGTCCCTTTGGCGACTGCGCGCGATGTGAGCACAATATCCAATTCCTTCGATGTGATTTCGGCGTCATGATCGAAGGTTTCATAAAAATCACCCAATCGAAAAAAAAGGATGGCGTTTGGATATTGACTTTTAATTTTTAAATACTGACCGCGAATCGGTGTTACATCATCAAGTTCAGTCATGTTGTACCAGTGAATGATAGCAATATTGAATTTTGGATTTTTTGCAGCGGAAATTAGCGCAATAACTCTTCCGCTTTCGAATAAGCATCCAGGGCGTTTTGAATCTGCCCGGATTGGAGATAGGCATCGCCAAGGGTTTCCCAGATGGAAGGTTCCACAGGGAAACGAAAAGTTGTGCTGATCAACTCGTCAATGATTGTATTAAGGGCTTCACTCTGGTCAATTTTCTGGCGATAAATTTCCAATAACTGCGGAAGGTCATTGGGTAGATGTGATGGCGCTTCGACCGGTTTGCCCGTAGATGTAGGCTGCGGAGGTGAAATATCAAAATCGGGTTGCGGTTCAGCTTCTAACTCACTCGTAATCTCTGCTTGAGGCTTTGCTTCCACTTCAGCGGCGATTTCAGGTTGGGGTTCAGCCTGCACTTCAGCCGTAATCTCTGGTTGAGGTTCAGCCTGCATTTCAACCGCAGGTTCTGGTTGGATTTCAGCCTCTACCTCTGATGTGCTTTCCACACTTACAGTGCTGGATGCGGTTTCTTCCTGTTCCAGTTCCAACAACCAGGCGGGTAGCGTTGATTCTGGGTGGATTTCGGGCTGTTCCAATGCTTCAGCCGGCATGGTTTCGGCAAGAGGCTCAGTCGTTTCGAGTTGTTCCGGGGAGGTAATAACCTGATCATCGGTCACTGAGGGATTGATGGAAAGTTCTTCCTCTGCCAGTTTCAGCCATTCAGGGATGGAATCGGGTTCAGATTCCGGCTCCTGTTCCCGGGGTTGTGTTTCTATGGGTGATTGGATGGTTTCAGCTGGTTGAATACTTTCGCTTTCTTCAATCGTTGCTTCCGGTGTCTCTTCCAAGACTTCATCTGCCTCATCCAGTGATCGCAGCCAGCTTTCAAGATCGTCCAGATCAGGTTTTTCTTCCAATTCTTGAACAGAAAGCTCTGTTTCGACTTCATCTGGTTGAATCACCAGTTCGCTGCTTTCATCAGGTTCTTCCGGCAGGTTTTCCTCACGCGAAAATTCGGGTAATTGATCGGCAACAGTGGGAGTGGGCTCTGCGGCATCACCCGGTTTTAGTTTCAACACCCACTCGGGGGGCGTTTCCGGGCGTTCTTCCGGGGAGGTGATGAGTGTTTCAGGTTCAGCGCCCTGATTTGCCGCAAGCGCTTCCAACCAGGCCATGGCGGCATCCACGTCTTCGGTGGAATTTCCGGCTTTGGTCGAATCAGACTCTTCGCTTGCCGGGGTTTCTGCCTCAAATTCGTTGATCCAAACTGGAGGTTCGAGGTCCTTTGCGGGCTGCTCCATTTCATCAAATGATGTTTCAACTTCATCCCGAGATGATACATCGGACGCTTCGGTCACTGATCCGGATTCTTCAATAAATGGTGCGATTTCACTTATTGATTCTTCAAATTCTTCGTCCACCGCTTTGGGTTCTTCAATTACGTCCATGCTGTCATCAGCTGGCGTTTGAAATTCAATTGCTGTTGCTTCAGTGGGCTGTTCAGGCTTTGACTCAAACGATTCGAATTCTTCTGATAGTATTCCCGGCTCTTCAAATTGCGCGGTTTCGTCGATTTGAGGATTGGTTTCCAATTCAGCAATCACTGATTCTATTGAGAGTTCAGCAGTTGACATGGATTCATCCTGCGAGACAGGAAGGTCTATTTTCTGCAAATCTTTCAACCAGTCTGGCAATTCTTCAGATATATCGATTGTTTCCTGGCTGGCAGTTTCGGGGACAGTAAAATCAATAACTTCTTCCTCCTCTTGCGCTGGGGGAACAATTGAGGGAGATGCAGATTCTTCATCTGCTTTGGTTTGCTGGACAGATGCACCTGGTTGGTTAAGCCATGAGGGCATTTCTTCATTCTGTGCAGCTTCAGATGGTGCAGCGTCATTTTTTAATTGCAGCAGCCAGTCAGGCAAGGCTTCTTCATCTTGATCTTGATTTGTTGATGCGTTTTCAATTGGTCCAGATTCTTGATTGGTGAGAAATTCGCCAAACCAATCAGAATTTTCTTCCGGTTTTACGGAGAAAGGAACGTCAGGTTCTGCGTTAGTTTCCGAGTTTGCTTCAAATGGTTCTGAAGCTTCTGAAGGCTGTATGAATGGCGAAGAATCCAGCGGTGTATCTCGCAGCCAATCGGGTAATTCATCTGATGGCGGAAATTCGGAAGCATTATTTATAAAGGGTAATTCATTTGTGTCAGGTTTTGATTCGGAAATTTCATTCAGCCAATCCAAATTCGGTTCCTGTGATGCTGCAAGATCGAGTGTTTCAAAGAAGGCGTTTCCTTCAGTTGGTGGTTGTGGAGCGGTATCAATGGGTGTTGGCGTTTCGGCCAGGTCACTGGATGGGACGGCGTTCAACCAATCGGCAATTCCCGATTCGGCGCTTTCAACAGGTAAGCCAACCATATTTGCCCAATCGGGTTGCTGTCCCAACCCCATGGACGGCTGCCATTCCAGATGGTCAACCATAATTGAATCATCCGAGACCGTTTTACTGTTTGTGGATGAAGATGGGCAGAACTCCATATAGGGATCCAACTCATTTAGTTTATGGCGATAAGGATTGACATCTGAGGAGCGGTTGTTTTCTGTTATGGATGCCATGATTTGATTGGCGTCCAGGCAATAAGGTAATTTTGCAATTAATCGCTGGCAAATTTCTGATGCTTCGGCGTCCTTTCCCAGGGCAGCATAGGCTTTGGCCAGGGCAATTTCAATATCGGGGCGGTTGGGGTCATCTTGAAGGGCAACACGTGCTTCGGCTATGGTCTGTGGATACAATTCTCCGCGCAAGTACATTCGCACCAGCGCACCGCGGCTGATGCGAATTTTGTGAGGTGTAATGCCATCGCGTCTTCCATAGAGCCTTTTTAACTCTTCCTGGATGGCCGTGTTTGACGATTGGATTTCATAGGCTCTTTCCATATGAAAGATTGCCGCGTCCAGGTTGTTTTCATCTTCCCTGATTATGCTGAGCCCAACCTGCGAAACAAAGTCGTCAGGGTTGGCCGAAAGAATTCTTTCCAGAATATCTGATGCTTCGCTATAACGCTGGCTTTCCAGGTAGGCTTTTCCCAACGTTCCATACACTTCCAAATATTTCGGGAATAATTGTAGGATGGATTTGCAGTGAGCTATCGCCTCATCGGTTAGACCCTGGTCGATCAAACCGTCAATATCTTTGATATACGTTCGCAAAGGTATTTTCGCCATAGTATTCGTTTACTCCCAATCCTAGTATGCATCAGAAAAGCAGAGTACGCAAGTGATTTAACTGCGGATTTCGAATTAAAAACGGCATGGATTTCCATGCCGTTTGACTGGAATGATATGTGAACTTATTCGCCGAGGTAGTCACGCAGTTTGCGCCGAATGATGGGGTGACGCAGACGGCTGAGTGCCTGGGCTTCAATCTGGCGTACGCGCTCGCGTGTAACGCCCATTTTTCGACCGACTTCTTCCAGGGTATAGGCCTGTCCATCTAAAAGTCCATAGCGAAGTTGCAAGATGCGCACTTCACGCGGGGGCAAGGTGTTCAACACTTCCTCAAGATGTTCACGTAACAAGTTATAGGTTGCGCTGTCATCAGGAGGCGGCGCTTCATCGTCTTCGATGAAATCTCCCAACACTGAATCTTCTTCATCATCTGTGGGGGTTTCAAGCGATAACGGGCGGCGCGCCACCTGAATCATATTTTCCACTTTTTTTGGAGAAACATCCAATGATTCGGCCAGTTCTTCAACAGCAGGTTCACGCCCCAGGCGCTGAGTCAATTGATGTTGGACACGAAGCAATTTGTTTATTTGATCGCCCATATGCACGGGAACACGAATGGTGCGGCCTTGGTCAGCAATGGCGCGCGTTACTGCCTGGCGAATCCACCAGGTGGCGTACGTGCTGAATTTGTGCCCGCGACGGTAATCAAATTTCTTTGTGGCGCGAATGAGACCAATGTTGCCTTCTTGAATCAAATCTAAAAATGGCACACCGCGCCCCATGTATTTTTTCGCAACGCTGATTACCAGGCGTGAGTTGGCTGTGATGAGATGCTCACGAGCTTCCCAGCCGTCTTCGATGAGCAGTCGTAATTCTACGCAGCGATTCTTGCTATTATTCCCGCGTGCGAGTTCTTCACGTGCCATGCGCCCGCGCTCTATGCGCTGAGCAAGGTCAACTTCTTCTTCGGCATTCAACAATGGAACGCGGCTGACTTCTTTGAGGTAAAGGCCAATGGTATCATCCGTATCAATGTGGGCGAGGTCGTCCAACACATGATCTTCTTCCGGCCCTTCTTCATCTAACTCTCGGGAGTCTAATTCTTCATCGGTTGGTTCTTCTGTGACGGAGTCTTCGATGTAGGTGATTCCAGCACTCATTAAAGCTGCAAAAGCTTCTTCCAGTTGTTCAACATCTTGCTCGGCTTCAGGGAAGAAGTGTAAAATGTCTTCAATCGTGACATACGATTTCTGACGACCAAGCTCAATAAGCCTGGCTATTGCTGAAAATTCTTCATCGTCGTCTTCAACAACGGTTATTAAATCATTCTCCATATTCTAAATTACGGACCTCAACATTTCGTTAATATCAATAAGCAATCTTAATAAAGTTGCGTTAATGGTACAGACAGAATACACTTTTTTTCTTTAAAATTCAATAGCGTACAGGTGAATTGTAAGGAGTGGATAAACGACACAAAAAAACGCGGAAAGCCAGTTCCGCTTGGATTATTTCGCACAATTTGTGGTGTGTTTCCAAACCCGGATAATACTATACAACAAACAAACCCTAAAAGTCAATAAGCAATTTCGCTTCTTATCCATTTTTAATAATTCGGGAATGTGGCTATTTCGTTATACAATTAGAAAAGTTGAAAATTTTGCCACCCTGGAGGTAATTATGTCAGTTGTACTTGTTTTTGTGCATGTAAAGCCAGATTGTATTGAGGCGTTTAAAGCAGCCACACTTCAAAATGCAAAAATGAGTGTGAAAGAACCAGGAATTGAGCGGTTTGAGCTTTATCAGGAGAAGGATGATCCAGCCCGATTCACATTATTGGAGATTTACCGGACCAGTGAGGCGCCAGCCAGCCATAAAGAAACCGCCCATTATTTAAAATGGCGCGATACGGTTGCGGATATGATGGAAGAACCCCGCAAGGGTGTGTGGCACGAGCAATTGTTTCCCCCGGCGCAATAAACAGGAGCTATCCATGATGCAATTTCAATTTACAACGGCAGGCCAAATCATTTTTGGAAATGGGAAACACCGGGAGATTGGCGACCTGGCCGCATCCTGCGGATCAAAGGCTTTGTTTGTTACAGGCAGCGGCGGCGCCGGCCCCGAAAAAATTACCAGTCTGTTAGATGAAAAGAAAATTAAATGGTCGACCTTTCAAATCAAAGGCGAACCAACAGTTGAGCTGATCCTTGAAGGTGTGGATTTTGCCAGACAAAATAGTTGTGATTTTGTGATTGCTTTTGGAGGCGGCAGTGTGCTGGACGGTGGGAAAGCCATTTCAGCCATGTTAACCAACCCGGGCAACCTGTTGGATTACCTGGAAGTTGTGGGTAAAAACCAGCCTTTGCAGCACAGGGCAGCCCCGATGATTGCAATTCCGACGACGGCCGGCACGGGAACTGAAGTAACGCGTAATGCTGTTTTGGCTGTCACTGAGAAGAGAGTGAAAGTTAGTCTTAGAAGCGCTTTAATATTACCAGCCGTGGCAATTATCGATCCGGAATTGACTTGCTCGATGCCTCCAGCGGTCACTGCCAGCTCGGGTATGGATGCCCTGACGCAGGTGATTGAACCGTTTGTTTCACACCGCGCCAATGCGATGACTGATTTGTTTGCCCGTGAAGGAATTATGCGCACCGGAAGATCTTTGCTGGACGCATACCTGGACGGGAATAACATGCGAGCGCGCGAGGATATGGCCTGGGTTAGTTTATTGGGAGGACTGTGCCTGGCAAATGCAGGCCTGGGCGCCGCGCATGGTTTTGCAGGGCCCATTGGAGGCATGTTTGATGCGCCGCACGGCGCCATTTGCGCCCGACTGCTGCCCATTGTAACGGCTGTGAATGTAAAGGCATTGCGCCAGCGGGAACCTCAAAACCCGGCGCTGCAACGCTATCTGGATGTGTCGAAAATGGTGACGAATGACCAAGTTGCCAGTATTGATGAAGGTGTTTCCTGGCTGAAGAAAATATGTGATGATTTACATATTCCACCGCTTTCACAATACGGCATTTCGCAGTCCGATATTCCAGAGATTGTGGAGAAATCCAAAGTATCGAGCAGCATGAAGGGCAATCCATTACAGTTGACAGTCGATGAACTGACCAACATTATGATGCAGGCAATTTAAAAAAAGAACCGCGGATGATTTTTTCCGCGGTTCTTCTAATTTGTCATTTTGCCACAAAGAATGAAGCGGCAATCAAACCCGGGCCGCCGTGTACCAATATCGCAGGCGGGAGCCAGTAGATGTGAATATTGCTTAATCCGAGGTCGGCTTCAAATCCTTTTGCCAGTTGGCTGGTTTCTTCCAATGCATCTCCATGCATCATGCACAGGAAGGAGTCTTCGCCGCGCGGGCACTCGGCATCAATAATTTCATGCAAACGTTCAATGGCCTTGCGGTGGGTGCGCTGGCTTTCAACCGGCTCAATACGACCATTTTGCAGGCTTAAGATGGGCTTGATTTGAAGAATGCTTCCCATTAATGCTTTCGCCCCGCCAATACGGCCGCCTTTATGCAAGTATTCCAGTGTATCCACCACGAAATAGATACGGTGCCTGGCGCTCATTTCCTCGATATTTTTCACCAGGGTTTCAGCATCCATACCCTGTTCTGCCCATCTTACTGCCTGGCGTACTATGGCAGCCAGACCTCCTCCTATGACCCTGGTGTCAATGATGCGAATATCCGCATTGGGAAAATCTCTTGCCGCAACCATGGCAGAACGATATGTTCCGCTTAATTCCGTGGAGGGTGCAATGACGATAATGGTATGCCCGGCATTTGAAAATTCTTCAAAAATGGGATGATACAACTCGGGGGGTGGCGCAGCCGTTTTGGGAAGTTGAGTGGATGACCTTAACTTCTTTAGAAAAATTTCTGAATTGATTTCATAATCGTCATAATACGATTCCGTCCCAAAAATGATCACCTGAGGCAAATAGGCGACTCCAAGTTCTTTAGCCTCGGCTGGGGGGATATTGGATAAGGTATCTGCAACGATCTTTATCACGAATTCCTCCTACATAATAAAAAAGAATAGCAATCAAGTCGAATTATACGATATCTTTGATATCATTCGCGGCGGGCAAACCGCCGGCAGAAACGGCGCAGTTTACCGCCTGGATAATTGCCATGGCAACCGCTTCTGCGGCAAATGCCCCTACAATATTTACGTCAGCATTCTTTTTGCAGGTGGCCAGCGCAAAAATGGTGTCGCCGTCGAACATGGTGTGCGCCGGAAAAATGGTTCGCGCCAGACCATTGTGTGCCATTTGCGCAACTTTATTGGCCTCGTCTTTGGTTAATCGGGCATTGGTGGCAACTGAACCAATGACCGTGTTGGCTTTCGACGCAAAGTTAACAATTGTCCGGCCGACGAATGTGCGCATAATTTGCATGGTATCGGCAAAGTAGCCGGGTTGTCCCAGTTTTATGGGGCCTTTTTGCAAAGAACGCGCTCCGGCAAGAATTTTCCCACTGGATGGGTCTTTGACATCTCCCAGGGCGTTTACAGCAATGATTGCTCCCACCCACACGCCATTTCCGATATCAATACTGATCGAGCCTAGCCCTGATTTCATTGCCTGTCCCATGCCCAGTATTTTTCCGACGGTTGCTCCTGTTCCTGCACCGACATTGCCCTGTTCGGCAGGTCCATTGGAAGCATTCTGGCAGGCCTGATAAGCCATTTGCGCATCGGGACGAACGGCGGCACTGCCGATGGCAAGGTCAAAGAGAATGGCGGCTGGTACGATGGGAACTCTGGCAACTCCGGTGTTCACACCACGTCCCTGTTCTTCCAGATATTGCATCACTCCGGCTGCTGCGTTTAAACCAAAAGCGGAGCCACCCGCCAGCAGAACACCGTGTACGTTTTCTACCATGTGCATAGGGCGCAGCGCGTCGGTTTCTCTTGTTCCGGGTGAGCCACCACGCTGATCAACCCCGCCAATCGTTCCATCGTCACACAATATCACCGTACAACCTGTCAGGGCGTTTTCATCCTGTGCGTTGCCAACCAAAATACCTGGAACATCTGTAATTGTATTATTCATCAATAGTTTTTTCTTTCTCCATAATAATTTTTTATTATACAGTAGGATGACCAGCTTCCTGCAAGCGTTTGGATTTTTTTTGTTAAAGTTAAGGTTAAGGTTAATTGTCAGACTATTGCCTGTTAAAAAATTCGATTTGCGTTGTAAAATATAGAAGCAGAGAAGTGCAAGCGTTTATGCTTAATCAACAGACCTTCTTTTAAAAACCCGACCAGAATCAGCAATTTATCAAATTCAAGCGAGGAGAGATATGACGGATGTAATCAATTCAAGTGGCATTGAACTCCGGGGGAAACAAAAACTCATTATTGGCGCAGATGTTACTCTTGATGCTGTTTGCAAACATGGACATGTACCGGCAATTGTTCGCGATTCACTTGTAAATTTTAGCACCTGGCAGCAGCGTAATGAGTATACAGTTGGTAAGGTGCTATTATCCGTCAGTATTGCACCGGTATGGGCAACCATTCTATTGAGCATGGATGCTTCTGTTCTTGTGGCTGATCAGACAGAAATCGCATTTGCAGATTTTATGCAATTGAGAGGATCAAACCGCGGTAAACCTGCTGCGCTGATGTTGCCTGTTGGAAATGCCAACCAGCAAGTTTACCTGGAGACGATAGGCTTGACACCCAAAGATACACCGGTTGTCGCGGCCGCCGCTTCAATGGAAATTAAAAACAATAAAGTTAACTCAGGACGAATTGCATTAATGGGCGTTTGGAAAGAAACTGTAAAACTGGCAGAAAACGCTGAAATCTTGATAGGAAAAACGCTCGATGAACAAGTGATTGAAGAGACTGCCCGGGCGATTATGAAGGAAGTGAAACCCAAAGAGGATTACCGCGGCAGCGCGGAATATCGCAGAGCTATGGCTGAAGTGCTGACCCGCCGGGCATTGGAGAATTGTATGAAGGGAGCGAACGATCATGGCTAAGAAAATGGAAGAAGTTTCGTTCTCATTGAACGGCAAATTGATCACTGTCAATGCCGAGCGCGGCGAAGTGCTTTTGGATACCCTGAGAAAGCAGGAATTATTCAGCGTTAAATCTGGTTGCCGGGAAGGTGATTGCGGCATGTGCACCGTTTTGTTGAACGGCAAACCGGTGCGCAGTTGCCAGACCAAGACCGTGGATGTTGAATCAAAAACGGTTTTCACTGTTGAAGGTCTGCAGCAAGGCGACCAGGTTCATCCTATTCAACAGGCGTTCATGGAAACAGGCGCCATCCAATGCGGTTTTTGTACCCCGGCGCAGATTTTGACTGCCAAAGCTCTTCTGGATGAAAATCCCAATCCAAGCGAGATGGATGTTCGCAACGCACTCAGCGGGGTATATTGCCGCTGTACGGGTTATGTGAAGATTATCGAAGCCGTGATGCGGGCGGCCGCCATCATACGCGGCGAAAAAGTGGAACCTGTTGGATTTGTCGATTTGACTTTGCCTGAAGATGCATCCAAGTTGAAGCTTCCGCCTGAGTTTTACAGCAAATCTGGCACACATAAACCGCTGGCGCCAGTGGTGGTTACACCCACGTCAATGAAGCGTTTGAATGTGGTAGGTAAGACAGAAACCAAAGTGGATGCTCAAAAACTGGTTTCAGGCAAACCCGCCTTCACAGATGATGTTAATATTCCCGGGATGCTCTATGGCGCATTGTTAACCAGCCCGCATGCCCATGCCAACATTAAAAATATTGATACATCAAAAGCCAAAGCCCTGCCGGGCGTTCATGCTGTTTTGACATACAAAGATGTTCCGAGAGTAAAGTACGCCAGCGGTGGCCAGAGTTACCCGCAACCGCTGCCTTATGACCAGGTGTCTCTGGATAATAAAGTGAGGCATGTTGGAGATCGTGTTGCAATTGTGGCGGCCGAATCGCCTGAGATTGCCGAACAAGCTTTACGCTTGATTAATGTTGAATATGAAGTGCTGCCTGCCATTTTAAAACTGGACGACGCCATGAAACCGGGGGCGCCGATTATCCATGACGAGCAGGACACCGAAGGTATTTTTGATGCATCGCGCAATGTGGTGTTTCACGTTAAAGCCGAAGTCGGTAAAGTGGATGAGGCTTTCCAACAGGCTGACCGGGTATTTGAAGGTGAATTCCGCACCCCCAAACAGCAGCACATGCAATTGGAACCGCATGTTTGCATCACCTATTGGGATGAAGACAGCCGCCTGGTTGTGCGAACCAGCACCCAGGTGCCGTTCCA
>Ga0334888_1004918_pt1 | contig 11632 bp, 10 predicted proteins | sample GraSluR1_MG_FD_207227 | JGI IMG/M metagenome (GOLD analysis project Ga0334888, IMG submission 207227) | Sludge microbial communities from methane-producing bioreactor in Wageningen University, Netherlands - Granular Sludge_3_08-R1 | ecosystem: Engineered > Bioreactor > Anaerobic > Unclassified ...
GTCCGAAGACCAGCGCCAGGGGAACCCCCAGGAGGTACAGCACCAGCCAGGTCAAGGCGCCCACGAACAACGAGATCCCGGCCTTGGCCGAGAGGTAGTGCTCGATGCTGGAGCGGATGTCCCCCCACACCCCCTCCGTCCGCGAGGGCGAGGTCGATCCGAAGAGCAGGAAGACCAGGTAGATCAAGACCACCACCCCGTGGGAGACCAGGCTGAAGAGGGCGTTGAAGAGCCCCCCCAGGATCTGCGTGAAGGAGGCGGCGGCCGAATCCACCAGGGAGCTCAGGAGTCGCTGGGGGTCCAGACCGAAGCGGTTCATCCAAGGCCAGGCCAGGACCCTCTCCAGGAGCTGACCCACCCGAGCCTGATAGTCCTGGCCGCTCTGGGTCAACTGCATGACCGAGGCCGAGACCACCGCCGCCAGCGAGACCAGGACCAGGACGCCGACCAGGAGGGTGATCGCCGTGGCCAGGGGACGGGGCAGTCGCAGGCGCAGGTGCATCAGGTCGATCAGGGGGCGCAGCGCGAAGTTGAGGAAGACCGCGAAGACGAACGGGACCAGGACCTCTCGCAGCCACCACGCCGCCGCCCCCAGGGCCAGTGCCGTCAGGATCAGGAGGCACAATGTCTCCAACCCGGGGTCCCGGCGCGCGGGAAAGGACGGGGGCCGACCGGCCAGGGCCTCCAGAACGGCGTGGCGGAAGGTGCGCGGGGGCTCCCCCGCTCCAGGGGGCGGTGTCGCCAGGCCGTTCAGGAGTCTCCTCCTCCAGAGCCCGCCGGCTCGGAGGATTCCTTCTTGACGGCGGGGTTCAGGTCGCGGATCACGGCCAGGACCGCATCCGAGATCTCGGCATAGAAGGCCAGTTGCTCCTTGCGGTCCTGGGGAAGCGGACGGGCGAGCAGGGCCTGGAGGTCCATCGGTTCGCCGATGAAGACCTCGATGGTCTTGAAGACGTCGGGGATGCGCATCCCCACCCCCAGGACCTCCCCGGTGCCGGTCATGTGCACGGGGATGACGGTCGGTCGGGCATCATGGATCAGCTTCCCGACCCCGGGCTTGCCCGGGCCGATCTCCCCGGTCCGAGTCCGGGTTCCCTCAGGGAAGACGATGACGATGTTCTCCTTGAGCAGCTCGATCCACTGGTCGACCTGCTCGAGGTCGCCCGAGCGGCGGTCCACCGGATGGGCCTTGAGGTGGCGGAAGAAGTGGCGCCCCAGCAGGCGCAGGACCTGGTCCTTGAACTTGCGCGAGTCGGGATCCCCGAAGAAGTTCTTGCGGTCGGCCAGGCTGATCGGCAGGTAGCGGGGCCGGAAGAGGATCTTGGGGATGTAGGCGGCCACCTCGAAGGCGAAGTTGTCCAGGATGGAGTTGTGGTTCAGGCAGTACAGGACGTTGTCGTGCCGGGAGGGGATGTTCCTCAGACCGTGCACCCGGGTGCGGTTGAGCATCCGGAACAGCAGGATCGAGCCGGCCGTCGCAGCGCCGAAGGCCAGCGAGAAGCCGATCCCTCCCACCACCTTGCGCCAGACCTTCGAAGCCGACTGGACGGCCGGGGCCAGGGGCCTCTTCCCGGAGGTCCGGACCTCCGGGGCAGCAGGCGAAGAGTCCGGTGGGTCGGCCCCCGGCGTCGGAGGAGATGCGGGCGTCGTCATGGGCTCGTGCCCCCTTCTTCAGGCGAAGCCTGTCTTCCTATGGATCTTCCAGCGGTCCCGTACAGCAAAGGAGCGCCGGTCCTCATCGGGTCCGGCGCCCTTGGCGGGGTCTTGAAGGCTTCAGGCGCGCCGACGGGTGCCCTTGACCCGACGCCGGGCCCGGGAAGCCCCCGTGGAGGCTGCCCCGGACGCCTCAGGCAGCTCGCCTGGGGTGGGGTACTCGTGTTCGTCCTGGTCCGTCTTGGAGGAGGCTCCCCGCTCGCGAGCCCGCTCCTCGGCAGCCGCCCGACGCTCCTGGGCCCGCGTCGCGTCGCGCCGACGCGCCCAGCCGTCGATCTCGACCAGGAGGGGCCCGGCCACGAAGATCGAGGAGTAGGCCCCCGAGATGATGCCGACCAGGAGGGCGAAGGCGAAGCTCTTCAAGGTGACCCCCCCGAAGAAGTACAGGGCCACACAGACCACGACCGTGGTCAGGGTGGTGTTGACCGAGCGGGTCATGGTCTGGTTCAGCGACTCGTTGACCACCTGGGCGAACGTCCCCTTGTGGGACTTGATCTGCTCGCGGATCCGGTCGAAGATGACCACCGAGTCCATCACCGAATACCCCGCCACCGTCAGCAGGGCGGCCACCCAGGGCGAGTCGATCTGCAGGCCCGCCAGGGCATACAGACCGGTCATGATCACCACGTCATGCACCAGGGCCAGGTCCGCCGCCACGCCGTAGCGCATCTGGTTGCCGAAGCGCAGGGTGATGTAGAGCAACTGCAGGACCAGGGCCACCACCAGGGCCAGGATGGCCCCGCGCTTGAGCTCTCCGGTCACGGTGGGGCCGATGCTGGTGATCGACAGCGGCACCAGCTCGCCGACGTTGAGGTGCTCCTGCAGGGCCTGGGTCACGGCCGTGCACTCCTCGGGCTCCAGCTCGACCCGCTCGCCCTGGCCCTTGGCCCGGATCAGGATCTTCTGGTAGGACTTGCCGTCCGGGGCGACCTCCATGGTCTGCCCCATCTGGATCTGCACGTCCTGGATGTCGGGGAACCTCTGGTTGAGCCAGGTGGCCAGCTCGCCGGTGGTGGCGGACACCTTCTGGGGCGCTCCCACCTCGACGATGGTGCCGCCGGTGAAGTCCAGGCCGAACTTCAGGCCCTTGACCAGGAGCCCGCCCAGGGCCACCGCCAGGACGATCGCGCTGATGGTGTAGTAGATCTTCCGGTTGCCGACGAAGTCGCGGTGCCTCTTGCGGCAGGACTGCCCCCACACGACCAGGGCGACGAGCGCCACGGCCCAGAGGGCCAGGGAGATGATTTCAGGGGTGCTGAGATTGAAGTTCACGTCCCGGGCCTCCTACGCGCCGTACATCGACTGGTCGTCGATCTTGAGGAAATCGGTCAGGAAGTAGAGGAGCTGGCGGGTCACCCACACGGCGGTGACCATGCTCAGGGCGGTGCCCAGCATCAGGGTGATGCCGAAGCCCTTCACGCTGCTGGCTCCGAACCAGAACAGGATCATGGCGCCCAGGAAGGTGGTCACGTGGCCGTCCAGGATCGAGGAGAAGGCCCGGTCGAAGCCATGATCCAGGGCCGCCCGCACCGAGCGGCCATTCCAGAGCTCCTCCTTGACCCTCTCGAACTGGAGGACGTTGGCGTCCACCGCCATCCCGATGGAGAGGACGAAACCGGCGATGCCGGGCAGGGTCAGCACGAACTCCAGGCCGGGGATGACCATGCAGCCCAGGACCCAGACGCTGTAGACGACCAGGGCCACCGCGGCCACCAGTCCGGGGATCCGGTAGTAGAAGAGCATGTAGAGCATCACGATGCCGATCCCCAGCAGCGAGGCGATCTGGCTGCGGTGCAGGGAATCCTCGCCCAGCGTCGGGCTGACGGTGTAGGCCTCGAGGATCTCGACGTCCACGGGCAGGGCCCCGGCGTTGAGGATGTTGGCCAGGTCATTGGCCTCCTGCAAGGTGAACGCGCCGCTGATCTGCCCGCTTCCCCCGGTGATCGGTTCGCGGACCACCGGCTCGCTGACCATGGCGTTGTCGAAGAAGATGCCCAGGGGCTGGTTGACCAGCTCCGTGGTCAGGTCCCCGAAGACCCGGGTTCCCTTGCTGGTCATCTGGAACTCGATGGCCCACGAGTCGTCGCCCATCCCCTGCTTGGCCACCGAGGCCTTGGCGATGTAGCGCCCGTCCATCCGGGTGCGCCACTCGACGGCCCCGTCCACCAGACGCTTCTCCTTGAACTCCAGCCGACCGGCCTTCTTGACCAGGTCCTTGGCCTTCTCCAGATCCGTCATCTCGGGAATCTCGACGATGATCCGGTCCAGCCCCGCGGGGGCGATCAGGATCTCGGAGGTCCCGATGGCGTTCAGGCGCCGGGTGAAGACCTGGATGCTGCGGTTGCGGATCTGTTCATCGATCCGCACGACCTCCCCGGTCTCGGGGTCCTTGACTTCCAGCAGGCGCAAGGTGATGTGGGTCCCCGACCGGAGGTCCAGGCCCAGCTTCAGCTTCAGGCTGTTCTCGGGCGAGAGCCCGAAGAAGCCCAGCAGGATGGCTGCTGTGATGGCGGCGATGATCGCCAGGTTGATCATGACTTGGTTTCTGTTCACGACTCTGAGCTCCTCGGTCCAGCGACGGTCGGGTCTCGGGGATGCAAAAAGACCGACGACCATCCGCCCTCGGGGCGGTGGCCGTCCGGATTCTCCGGGCAATCGCGCTGGCGCTGTTCGGGCTCTTCCAATGGACTCCTGCTGCCCATGCTATAATGGGGCATCCGAGATTGGGGTGAGCGCGCTCGCGCTCCTGGGCGGCCCTGGATGGATGGACGAGGGAATGGCATCAACCCACGACCCGGCGGATCGAGGACTCGAAGCCCTGGTTTCCTGCCCGAAGAGGCGGAAGAGACTGCTCGAGAGCCTCCAGGCCGAGGACCGGCGGGCGCTTCTGCGCCAGCTCCAGGCCCATGTGGAGGTCCACCTGGCCCAGGGGCACCGTCTGGCCGCACGCGTGTTGCTGGGCATCTCCGCCGAAGTGGCCGGGGACTCCCTCGAGCTGCAATACGGGGTGGAGCGCGCCCGAATCCGCTGGTTGGAACAAGAAGGCCTGGGCGACGACGCCCTGGCCGCCATGTCCCGCCTGTATGAGATCCATCGCCGCCGCCGCTCGACCCCGGAGCGTGGGGCCGAGCTGGCGATGGAGCTGGGGATCCTCCTGGACCGCTCGGGCCGGAAGAAGGAAGCGCTGAAGCTGTTCCGCAACGCGGCGGCGCGCTATCACAGGATGAACCAGCCCTACAACCGGGCCGCGGCGCTCTTCAACGCCGCCTCGGTGCTCTATGACCTGGGTCGCGTGGGCCCCTCCCTGCGGATCTGTGGTGAGGCGCTGGAGCAGGGGGGGGCGGGCCATCTGGACATGGAGGCCCACATCGCCTTGCAGATGGCCAACTCCCACGAGCTGCAAGGCCACCTGGACCAGGCCGTCGAGTTCTACCAGATGGCCGCCGAGGGCTATGGCGGGCTGAAGAACCGCCGGCAGGAGAGCAGCATCCGCTACCGCCTGGGCTGGCTGGCCCTGCAGCGCGGGTTGCCCGCCGAAGCCTGGCCGCAGCTTCAGCAGGCCCTGGAGGTTCGCCGGGAACACGACTACGGCACGGGCCTGGCACGCTACCACCTGGCCCGCGCCGAATCCTATCGCGCCGCCGGAGTGCCCGAGGCCGCCCGGGTCCATTTCCGGGCCTGTGTGAGCCTGGCCGTGGCCCTGGGGAACGAGGCCCTGGCCACGCGGGCCCGCTTCGGCCTGTGCCGGCTGGCGGGGGGACACCTGCGATCGCTCCCTTCCTACCTGAAGCTTCCTGCTCCGACCGGAGGCGAGGAGTCCATCCATCGTGGGCGCAAGGGGGTCTATTGCAGACAGATCGGCGAGGGCGCCAGCCAGAGCCCGTGGAGCCAGTCCGGGGATGCCGAACCCCCGCCGGAGGACCGCCCGGCCCTGGCCCGCCTGCTCAAGGATCTGGCCCGCAGCCTGCGCCTGGAGGGCCTGCCGGACTCCGAGCAGATCCATCGCCAGGAACGAGCGGTCCAGGCCTGGCAATCCAACCCGCGCAAGCCCCGCAGGGCAGGACCCGGCCCCACCTCCGTATAACCTGCCTCCTCCGCCACACCAACCTCACCCGGAATCCCGACTCCTCGGAGCGGACCCCCAACGGAGGCCCTTTGAACGCACGACGACTCATCCTGACCAGCGCCCTCCTGGCCCTGCTGGCGATCCCGGCCCTGGGGGAACCCCAGGTCATTGAACTGGTGCAGATGCGCCGCCACTACTTCACCAACACCGACTGGTCCACCGACCACGCCCGCCTGGGGGGCCAGGAAGTCCTCGGCTCGCTGGTCGGCCTGGGGGGCTCCAACGATTCCACCATCGTCTACGAGCTTGCCGGCAAGTTCGACATGCTGGAGACCCTGGTGGGCTATCTGGATTCAGCGCCCTCCAACCGGTCCGCAGTCTTCGAGGTCTGGGCTGACGGGACGCTGCTGCAGCGGATGGGTCCGCTGCTCTCCGGCGGTCCGCCCGAGCTCATGCGGGTGCCCCTGAAGGGCCGCAAGATGCTGACCCTGCGCATCGTCCCCCAGCGTTACGACTCGACCCACGGGGCAGCCTGGGGCAATCCCAAGCTGTGGGCCAACCTGGGAGACCAGATTCCCGGCGGCCTGCTCATGACGGTGGACGGACGCTCCATGCAGACCGTGCCCAACAACTACAAGGGTCAACAGGAAGTCACGATCCCCGTCCCCCTGCAACCGGGATCCCGTGAGTACCGGATCAAGACGGAGTACGAACCGGCCAGCGGCCGGGTCCGGATCCAGACCGAGGAGATCCCTCCCACGCAGGAGTAGAACCTCCCGCGACTCGAGGCTTCCAGGGGCCTCCCGCTACTCTGCGGGGGGCCCTTCCGTTTCCTCGGGCTCTGAACCGTTGAACTCGTGCGAGGGCTGCGGCAAGCGGACCGGGGGCTGCCAGAAGCGGAACACCAGGCCCCAGAGCAGGCCCGCCAGCAGGACGTCATAGAAGACGAAGTAGTAGTGCCCCGCCAGGCTGAAGAGCAGGCCGAGGTCGACCTTCCAGGGTCCGCGGAGCAGCGCAGGGTAGCCCCACAGGTACAGGGCGATGCCCAGACCATGAAGGCCCAGCCCGGCCTGCATCAAGCGCTGCGACAGCCCACTGGCATCGCGCGTTCCCAGCACATCCCGAACAGGCCAGAAGGCCACGCCCAACCAGACCATGGCCCCCGTCACGAAGTGACCCATCCACAGCATGCTGGCCTTGGGACCGAGGAAGGGGGACGACACCCAGGCCGACAACAGGCCCAGAACCAGGAAGAGCCCCCCCGGAACCCCGGTCCACAGCCACAACCGGGTCCAATCCGAAGAGGGTCCGGGGGCCGTGGCGGCCGGAGACCGACGCAACAACCAACGCGCCGACTCGACCCCTCCGACGCACATCAAGGCGGCGACGGCCGTCAAGGCGAAGCCATACCATCCCGGGCGTTCGGCGGGTGCCTGGCCCAAGGCCAGGGCCACCGCCACCTCCAGGACCGTCAGGACACAGAAAACTGCCAGCATCCGCACCATGTCGCCACCATTCTCCCCTGGGCTGGACCTGGGCCCGCATTCCTGCGATTCCAGGCTGCATGGACCTTCTTCGGGCAGCCGTCTGGTCCTACCGGAGCGGATCGTCCGGGAGCGGGTCCATCCCCCCCCGGAGATCTTCCAGGATCCGGGCCAGGACCTCGGGCAAGGGGGCCTCGAACTCCATCGGACGGTTCAGGACCGGGTGGAAGAAGCCCAGGCGACGACAGTGCAGGGCCTGGCCGCGAAGCTCCCAGGGATTGGGTCGACGCCCGTACACCGGATCGCCGACCAGGGGATGGCCAAGCCAGGTCATGTGGACCCGAATCTGGTGGGTCCTTCCCGTGTGCAGGTGCAGTTCCAGCAGGGCATAGTCCTGCCCGAAGGCCTCCAGGACCTCATAGTCGGTGCGCGCCGAGCGCCCGTTGGGCCGGATGGCCATCCTCTGGCGGTGAACCCGATGGCGAGCGATGGGCTGCTCGACCACCCCTCGGGCCGGTGGGACGCCGTGGACCAGGGCCTGGTAGATCTTCAGGATGGAACGCTCGGCGAACTGCACCGACAGGCCCACGTGGGCCCGGTCCTCCTTGGCCACGACGATCAACCCCGAGGTATCCTTGTCCAGACGATGCACGATCCCGGGTCTCTCCACCCCCCGGATCCCCGAGAGGTCGGAGCAGTGCGCCAGAAGGGCGTTGACCAGGGTCCCCGAGTGGGCCCCGGAACCGGGATGGATGGTCACGCCCCGACGCTTGTTGATCACCAGCAGATGGGCATCCTCGTAGACGATGTCCAGCGGCAGGCCTTCCTCGGGCTGGGGAATCGCCGGAGCCAGGGGCGGGATTTCCAGGAGGACCGCCTGTCCTGGCCGGACCTTCTCGGAAGCCCGAGCCGGCCGCCCCTGCAGATGGACCCGCCCCTGCTGGATCCAGTCCTGCACCTGCGAGCGGGAGCGACCCGTCCTGGATGCCAGGAAGACGTCCAGGCGCACTCCTGCGGCGGTCTCGTCGACCTGGAATTCTGCCACATCCGGAGCCAGGAGGCTCTCGGGACTCACTTCTTCATCCTGCACGGTCCGGAGTTAGGGCCCCCGACCCCATTTCCCTTCAAGATCATCGCCAACGAACCGCCCACGGCGGGAAGAGGACCGTGAAGAGGTCCTCCGAGGCGGGCAGACCGGTGAGGAATGGGTAGTAGGCCACGAAGAGTGCGGAGAGGACGGCCAGATAGACGGCCGCCAGCCAGCGCCCTCGCGAGCCCAGCCAGTCGTCCAGGACCAGGCCCGTCGCCAGGGCCAGCAGCGGCACTCCGGGAAGGACGTAGTAGATGAAGCCCCCGGTCGTGGAGGAGGCCCACAAGGCCCACTGGCAAAGCCAGGTCAGCGCCAGGAAGCCGGCCGCCCGGTCCCGCCGGCTGACGGCGGTGAGGCCGACCTCCAGCAGGTACAACAGCGAGGTCCACCAGAAGACGATCGACCCGAAGGCCACGATGCCCGAAACCCATCGGCCCTCGACCTGGTAGTGGAACCAGATCGGCCGCAGCACCAGGGGCCACTCCCAGAAATGCGACAGGTAGCGGTGCTGGAACTGGCTGGCATCGTAGCGGAACTCGATCATCACCCGGTGGAAGCCCAGGATCTTCTGCCAGGCGGCGGCTCCCAGCGACCCTTCCAGTTGGAAGAAGGGTCCGTAGGACAGCACGTAGACCAGCGGCAGGCACAGGGCCATCAAGAGCGGAGGAGCCAACCAGCGAGCCAGGCGCCCACGGGATCCGGATTCCGCAGGCCCGGAGAAGAGCTGCATCGCCAGGCAGGCTCCCAGGGCACCGAACAGACCGTTCCACTTGCAGGCGGTGGCCACGCCAAAGGCCAGGGCCGACATGGTGGCCCAGTGCCAGCGCCCCGGCATCCGATTCCAGGACTCCTCCAGCGACCTCCAGGCGCAATACCAGCCGGCCATCATCCAGAAGGCCAGGACCATGTCCAGCATCGAGATCCGGGACAGCGACACCGACATGAAGTCGATCGCGACCAGGAAGGCGGCGCACAACGCCAGTGAGCGGTTGCCTCGGGTCATGCGGAAGCCCAGCATGAACGTCAAGGGAACCACCAGCGTTCCGCTCAGAAGGCTGGCAATCCGCCACTCGGCCGGGTCGGGAATCTGGTCGGTCGGCCCCAGCCAGGCATCCATCCGATCGGCCAGGAGCATGCCTGCGGCGATCTGGATCTTGCCCAGGGGCGGGTGCACGGTATTGGAATCCGGACGGGCCGACAGGTAGTCCTGGGCCGCCTTCACATAGTAGATCTCGTCGAAATACTTCTCGGCCGGAAGGCCCAGGTTCCACCCGCGCACCCCCAAGGCGAAGAGGGTGACCAGCGCCAGCAGCAACTTGTCCCGAAGATCCAGGCGACGGACCTTCCATGCGACCGGCACGGTCGAGCCTGGCGGGTGCTCTTCCAAGGGCCCCGACAAGGGGCCTGGCGAGACCGAGGGTTTCGGCGTGGAGAGGTTGCGACCCATCTCGCGGTGCGGCCCTCCAACCCCCGAAAAAAGAGATGGCCTCCACGGACGGACTCGAACCGTCGACCTTCCGCTTAGGAGGCGGACGCTCTATCCTCTGAGCTACGTGGAGGTGTTGAAACCGGGAGTACGGTAGCAGGTCTGGGGCCGACTGTCAAACGCGACCGCGGGCCCCGTCGGGAGGTCGGCCCCCGCCTCCCCGGCGGACCTCCGGACGGCCCCACAAGCCCATCACCCCCGCCGCACCCAGCGCCAGGAACAGCACCGAGAGCCACTGGGCCGGAGTCAGGGGGCCCGCCGTCCCCCCCTCGCGGAAGAACTCGGTCAGCAGGCGGATCAGCCCATACCCCCCAAAGGCCAGCCAGAAGGCCTGCCCGGCGAAGCGAGCCCGCAAGAAGACCCCCAGGACGAATCCCATCAAGAACAGGTCCAGACCCATCTCGTAGAACTGCACCGGGTGACGGGGCAGGCTGCCCAGACCCGTGGTCTCGGGGTAGACCAGGCCCCAGGGGACCTGACAGACCTTTCCATGACAACAGCCGTGCAGCACGCAGCCCACCCGCCCGAGGGCCATCCCCAGCAGGGTCGGGGCCGCCAGGATGTCCAACCCGTCTCGCGCCGAGCCTGCCCGCCGGGCGAAGAGCCAGGCTGCCGTGCCGAAGCCGGCCAGCATCCCGCCCTGAATCGCGATGCCCCCGCGACGGAAGTTCAGGAAGAGAAGAGGGTCCTGGAGATACTGGTCCAGATTCTGGACGGCGAAGGCCACGCGGGCCCCCAGAAGGCCGATCAGGATGCTCCAGAGGACCACGTCGGAGGTGAAGACCGGATCGTAACCTCGCCGACGTCCCAGATGGATGGCCAGAAGCCCACCGATCACGAAGGCGATGGCCATCACCAGTCCATAGGTGTACAGCGGGAAATCGCCCAGCCGGAACAGGACGGGATGCACGAGGCTCAGGCCTCGGGCCCGGCCTGGGCGGAGGGCGGGCTGCCCAGGGGCTCGTGGGGGGCAGGCCGTGCGCCCTCCTCGGGAGAGCGCACGAACAAGGCCTGCAACAAGAGCATGCAGATTCCGACCGAGATGCCGGAATCGGCCACGTTGAAGATGGGCCACCAGCCCAGATCGAGGAAGTCCACGACCGAGCCGAAACGCAGGCGGTCGATCAGGTTCCCCAGGGTCCCTCCCAGGATCAGGGCACAGGCGATGGCGGTCCAACTGCCCCAATGCTCCAGACGGGGCAGGGCCCAGAGGATCCCCACGGCCACGACCACGGCCGTGGCCAGGAAGAAGGGCCCGCCTTGCGGGAAGAACCCGAAGGCCCCGCCCGAGTTGTGGATGTAGGTCAAGGCCAGCAAGCCACCGGGAAGATCCAGGCTCTGGCCTCGGACCATCGTCTCCATGATGGCCGTCTTGGTGATCTGATCCAGCACCAGGACGACCACGGCCCAGAGGCCGAAAACCCACCTCACAGGCTCAAGTCCGACATCAGCAGAAGAATCCGCAAGCCGCGGCGGGCCCCGATCCGGCTATCCATCGGCGAGGTCGTCCTCGCCCCAATGGCGGACCTGGGAACGGGCGGCCGTGACCAGGGAGTCCTTCAGGGCCGCTCGCCTCTCCGGTTCCAGTTGATTCCAGGCGTACCAGGCAGCCAACGCTCCAAGAGCGCCGGCCAGAGCCACGCCCAGCAGCTTGACGGGAGCGAAGGGCTCCTCGCAGCATCCGGGCTCGTGGTCCAGGACGATCTCGTCGACCTTCACCTGCTCGACGTAATCCGACATCTTCTTCGCGACCTCCCCGAGTGTGACTGACTCGGCCCTCCCATGAGCGCCGG
>Ga0334888_1004920_pt1 | contig 11630 bp, 5 predicted proteins | sample GraSluR1_MG_FD_207227 | JGI IMG/M metagenome (GOLD analysis project Ga0334888, IMG submission 207227) | Sludge microbial communities from methane-producing bioreactor in Wageningen University, Netherlands - Granular Sludge_3_08-R1 | ecosystem: Engineered > Bioreactor > Anaerobic > Unclassified ...
GTTTGTTCCCGGCAACCACACGAGAAACGAATCCCCCATAGCCATATCGCTGTTAGAAATATGCCAATTTGTCCCCGACGCATCAAGCCAGTCGATCATCCGGCGGCGAGGGAATCCGGCGCGGCAAGGGCGACAGTGGCGAGAAGGGCGAATAGCGAAAGAATAATTGCGTTCTTCATTTTTCCTCCAATCTGTTTCTATGAATATGATATATGCCTTCAAGCGGTATGTCAACCTAACTCTTTGAAAATTCCAAACCACGGAATAAATTTCCTTCCCCTTTCTGCAAATTTCATTATATTAACCCCGTTATGAATCTGCTGATAACGACATGCGAGGGATTCCTTACTGGTGCGACGCGCTCGACCTCACTTCTCGCAAAAGGTCTCGCCCAACGCGGCCATCGCGTTTTTGTGGGGTGTCCGAAGGATTCGCTTCTACAGAACCTCCTCGAAGACTCTGGGGCGGATGTTATCCCGATGAACTTCACAAGCAAAATCGATTTTGAGACTATTCGAAAAATCCGCGATGTCGTCCGCAATGAGAACATCGATATCGTCAACGCCCAATCCAGCACCGACAGGTATCTCACAATTTTCTCAAAAATGCTTTTCAATCTTCCCGCGAAGGTTGTTCACACACGAAGGCAGAGATCGCTTAGCATGGGCGGTGCGATTCAGCGCAGTTTCTATGTTCGCGGGACATCGAAAATCGTCGTTGTCAGCAATCAACTCAAAGCGCATTTCGTCGATAGGGGCTATCCTGCAGATCATATCCATGTCATCTACAACGGCATATCGCGCGATTTTTTCGAGAGCGCCGACAAAACCCGTGTCGAAGAGTTGAAAGCAAAATTCGACATCTGTCCCGAGGACCGCGTCGTGGGGTGCATCTCACGGCTAAAAAATCAGGAACAGTTAGTCCGTGCCGCCAAATTGCTTCCGAGTGATGTCAAGCTTTTTTTCGCCGGAATCGAGAAAGGCCTTTTCGATCAGCTCGTGCGTGAAATCGGTCTGCCAAACGAGATAATCTACGCCGGCATCGCGCCAATCGCCGACGTCGCGAACTACTACGGCCTTTTGGATGTCTTCGTCCTGCCATCCACAATGGACGGTTTCGGGCTGGTGCTTGTGGAGGCGATGGGGATGGGGGTGCCGGTTGTGGCGACACGAAGTTTCGGCATCATCGATGTGCTCGATAACGGAAACAACGGCCTTCTCTTCGACGACGGCGACATCGAGGGGCTTGCCGCGAATATCAAAACCCTGCTTTTCGACGAGGAAATTCGCTCGCGCAATATCGAGAAGGGGAGGACAGCGGCTTTCGAGAAATTCACAATCGAAAGGACGATCGAAAACTACGAGCAATTTTTCGAGAATCTAATTTCGGAAGGATAGGCGAGATTATCGCGAAAGTCCGCGAATAACCTCTCCCGGCGCAAATCTGCGGTAGCATCGGCGTTTGTCGATATAACCATACACCTCGACACGGTAAATAGTGGCCTCATCGCTGAGCGATTGCCCATCCTTGCGGAGCGACGAAGTTTTCACCCACGCCGTTTCTCTGCCGCCGGGAATGAATCCTATGTTCGAGGTGAACCCTTTCTCCCAATTGGAGCCGTTCACATCGAGAACAACCTCGTGAATCCCGAATTTGTGCGGATTTGTTATCTCGAACCCCATGCCCTCGCGGGTGCTGATGCGCTGAACCCGAAGCGTAACCATTTTAGGCATGAAACCGACTTTCGGAATCCAAACCCCAATCAGGATAAGCCCCAACAGCATTGCGGCTATCAGGACCGTGTAGCCAAATATGTCCCTTACCGGATTCTTCTCCATATTTACGCTCCCTATCAGCAACTTCAGGATAATTAAAAATTGCATCGAATGCAAGCGAAAATAAAGAAAAGATTCTTCCCCAATTAATTATAATGATCCAAATAATTCAAAAGAAAAGGCGCTATCGATGCGCCTTCTCGACTCTTCGCTCTCAAATACCAACTCTAATGATCGTGGGCTTCCTTTGCCTCTTCATAGGTCTCGAAACGGATTCCCTCCGGATGTTCGGGCGGGGCGTAAATCGAATAGAGCTTGAGCGGTTCGTCGCCGATGTTTATCACATTATGCCAATATCCAGCGGGCACAAGAATCGCCCAATCATCTTCGACCTCTTTATCGAAGAATAGCACGTCCTCAGTGAAGCCCATAACAACGCGAGCTTTGCCTTCCTCGATGCGGAGAAACTGGTCGATATCGCTGTGATTTTCAAGCCCTATTTCCCCGCCGACCGGAATAGCCATTAGCGTCATCTGAAGATTAACCCCCGTCCAGCGCGCAATCTGAAAGTCCTCGTTCTCGACGGTGATTTTCTCGATATCTACCACCCAAGGCCTTCCGCCCATGTCCGGAAGCTCGGCCTCCTCGGCAAAAAGGGTGAATATACCGACGATGATCACCATCACAATGGCAGTTAGAGTAGTTTTGGTCTTCATTTTATCTCCTTTGTTTATGTCCATATTTGAATATAGCGATTTTCGAGCCAAAGCAAAGACCATTTTGCAAACCCTTTTCTATGTGTGGATTTCCACAGCATAAACCGCATATTCATTTGCAACGTCTGGTGGAATATCGAGTTCGGCGGCGTAAACCTCAATTCCGTATGCCATCATACGCGCCCTCGCCAAATGTTCCGCATCATTTTCGCGGGCGATATTGTTATTCTTGAATATCATCTTGGCTCATATTTAATGAAACAAAGTCGTTTTTGAGCTTGACACGACCATTTTTGAGGAGCTCCCGACCATTTTTGAGGCCTCAGAAATGGTTGCGCGGAGCTCAGAAACGGTTTTGCGAGCCTCAAAAAGGGTTGCGTAAAGCTCAGAAATGATTTTGCGAGCCTCAGAAATGGTTGCGCGAAGCTCAGAAATGGTTTTGTGATCCTCAGAAACGGTTGCGCGAAGCTCAGAAATGGTTTTGTGATCCTCAGAAATGGTTACGTAGAGCTCAGAAACGGTTTTGCGAGCCTCAGAAACGGTTGCGCGGAGCTCAGAAATGGTTTTGCGAGCCTCAGAAATGGTTGCGCCTTTGATGCGGGAGGGCATCCGTGGGATTTCCCTACAGTCAACAAGACCCTCCCCTACAAGTCATTTCGACCTTTCCCCACTTGTCATTTCGAAGCGAAGCGAGAAATCTCTTATGGAAGCGAAGGAGATTTCTCGCTGAATGAAGCCCTCCTCGAAATGACAGGAATTGGCATTGTTCTCCTCGAAATGACAGGGTGGTGAGGGCTGGTTGGAATGCGGATTTCGGGTTCTGCAGTAAGTATCATAAATTAAAAAGGGCGGGATAATCCCGCCCTTCGCCTTTGATGTCCAGTTCCCAAAAAATCTATGGGCGAGCGCGCAACCCGCCCATGGGATTATTTCTAATTCTCGTCTGAAGGCTGAAATACCGGAGCATTCTCTTCGGCCTGCCTTCTTGCGCGGGCGTTGTCGATATATGCCTGCTTTCTGCGGGCATCGGCCTCCTCACGGGTGAACATCTGAACACCCTCGGCCTTGAATTCCTCGACCCATTCGGGATTAATCTGGTTGCCGTATTCGTCGAAGAAGGCTTCGTCAACCGGTTTATTGGAGTATTCGAAATCCTCCCTGCCTATCGGCATATCAGTCCCCTGAGAAGCGAAGAGCGCTTGCCATTCATCATATGTGTATGCCTTTGGATTTTGCGAGAATTCTTCTTTCAGAGACAATAACTCGGGCGGTGTTTGGGTAGAAAGATGAATACCAACGTGCAACTCGCCGTTTTCGAAATATAGACCCTCGCCGTCGGTGCGTGTGTCGCTGTCGTTATGAAGACCGCGATAAATCTTGTCGTTGTAATCGACTGCGACGACCTCGCGTGGAAGATTCGGGTTTTCGTGTCCGGCGCGTCTTCCAACCGCAATCCATGTGAACTGGATATCGGAACGGCCGCCGTTATTTTCGATAACAGTGAAACCCTTATCGTCGATTTCGCTGATATAAACGCCATTGCAACATCCAAGCGGAGATACTGTTACTACGACAGGAATTTCGCTCGAAATGACCCTCTTGAAGGCACCGTCGAACTCGACCCTTCGCGAGCCGCTTTCGAGACGACCGAAACCGCTTGTCTGAACAGAGACATCGGTGGAGACATTAGTGTAGAGGACAGCGTTATCGGGCTCGCCAACATCCTGCAGATGGACATCGAGGCCGGAAACATAGCGGTCGCCGTGATCGTAGGAGGCGTAGCGCCCGCCGGTGGAGTAGAAGCCGTAGATGTTGCCGTCGGAGTGCATTCCGAAGAGGTCGCCGTAGCCGCCCGCGCCGATAGCAGTATGAACTCCGCCCGGATCATAGGGAGAGTCGTATCCGCCTCTTGGGGGTGCGGGACGGCCGGAGCCGGAGGTGTAGGATGTGAAATAACCGCCGTAAGTTGAACTGCCGCTGTTTTTATAACCGAGAGTTCCCCAATAACTTCCTCCATATTGGGCACCAAAAACGCCAGCCCCACGAGGACTATCGTTCCATTGCCATCCACCTACGGCAAAATGATATTGCGAACCATTAACAAATCCAGCTTTAATGCCAGTGCTATTACTTGTTCCATAAGAATAAGAAGAACCAGTAGCGCCTGTAGTAAAACCTTGATAGCACTCGATAGTCTTTATCCCTACTGAAGAATACGAGTTAGAAAGATACATCAAAGAAGCCTTGGATTGGGAGGCGTAATAGCTATAAGTGTTGCTACCATTATAATCTATTTGTATGTTGGAATTACTACTGGGATAAGTGTAGTTACCCGACTGCGACCAGTAGGATGTTCCTCCGCCGGATGGCCAGGTGCTACTATAGACACCGTTGAGATATATACCGTTTACCCACAAATAGCGCCACCGGTAAGATGTGTTTCCGAGGTCGTATGTGCCATTGCTCCATGGGTGGACATAGTAACTATATATTGTATTGAAACGGCTAGAGCCTGCAGGATCAGCATAATAACTGGTATTTCCGTAATCGTAATAGATATTAGCTCGCATATCATTGCAAATCGATGTGCCGGCGGGATCAACCAAGTATGTGCCATTGTTGTAGTCAATGAACCTTGCGCCCATGATGTCGTATGGCGACCAGACACCGTAGCTTGAATAACCCAAACGCGCGTAGTATCCGCTGGAGTTCTGACCGTGCACACCGGCATAACTCGCTGAGCCATAACCGTAAACGCCAAAGTATGATGAGCTGTTGCCATAAACCGCGGCATGGTTAGTTCCATCATAATACCCCAAATATCCAGTTCCAGATACTGATGTTGCTCCAGCAACACCAGCCATTCCCGTGGTGCCACCAAACGAATTGTAACCGTAAATTGTAGCCGATCCCGCACCTTGGTAACCGTAAATTCTGTGTGAGCTACTCACGGATGTTCCCACAGCAATGTTAGTTCCGTTGTCATATATCGCGCTGTTCCCAAGGGTCGACGTTCCAGTCCACCTCGCGGAACGTCCTGAAGTTCCGCTTCCGGAAATGCCGCCGCCGGATGGCCATGAAGAAATTGTAACGCCGCCGAGGGTGAGGTTTGTGAAGTGGCCGTTGTTCCATCTCAAACTTGATGTTCCAAGAGATCTCGTATTGTCACTATAGGGTTCTACATTGTTATTAACGGTAACTTTTTTATCGAAATAGAATGCAGCCCTATCAGTATAAAAATGACTCCAGCTTGAGTTTTGTGGCCCAACTTCAACCCAACCGGTATTTGTAGTTATCCTGAGGGCATTTCCGGTTCCTTGATGAATTCTTGTATTTGTGTTGGTGAGGTAGTGCGAGCCTGTGGTGAGTGAATTTCCATTGAAATAGCCAGCATATTCCACTCCCGAGGCAACTTTATATCCCAAAGCACCCCATATTGCAGGGCTACCTGAAATAGTAGCCACACCTATAACACCGCCGTAAGGATAAGAGCTATTGTCATCATAACAATAACCTGCAACTCCGAAATGATAAGAGGTGCCCCAGTTATTATGCCCGACAACACCGGCTTTGGTCTCATATCTTCCGAAACCGCTACCTGTAGTGTTTGTTCCGCTATATCCCAAAACACCCGGATAGCCGGCTTCAGCCGAGGATGTATAACCAGATACACCAATTCCATAAGAACCCCATGTATCACCATATACACCAGTTCCATATGAGCCAGATGCTGTTCCATAGAGACCGTAACCCCAACCACCACTTGTTGAGCCATATGCACCATATGAGCTACCTTGAAAATATCCGCCATATGACCCAGTCATATTTGAATAGAAACCATAAGTATGGCTTTGGACATCAGCAACTTGGAGGTTCGTGCTAATACCACCGTTGGGGTAAAGATAGTTTCCTGCGTCCGTCCAGTAATTAGTTCCGGCGGAGATTGTAGTTCGAGTAACGTTCCCGCTACCGTCGATGGTTAAATGTGGGCCCGAGCCGCCGATGCCGGTGAATGCGAGATTAGTTGTCGGAGTCAAGGTTATACTTCCGCCTGACTGAATGGTTAAATTATTCGTAGTGTATATCTGATGCCAGGTTCCAGGAGTCTGAATCGTAAGATAATTGCTTGTGCTCGAGGGGTTTGTAACTCTGATGCCTCCGGTTGCTCTCACGTCCAGAGGAGATAAGGGACCTGTCGTTCCTATTCCGACATTGCCGGTATTAGTGATAGCCATCCTTGAAGTCATCGTAGCCGCGTTTCCACCAGTTCCTGAGGGTGCAGTATTGAAGCTGAAACCACCCGATACTTCTTGACTGAAGGTTATAATACCTGCATAAGCAGAAGACCAATAGGTATAACCGGATGTCCAATAAGCATTAAATCCAACCATTGGACTATTTGAAACGAAACAAACCGGATTTGTAGTTCCAAATACAGTTTTCGTAGGAGATGCATTTTCAACAAGAAGTTTATAATAAGAAGAGGAATAACCGGAAGTGCCGATATTCACGCTGGTTCCGTTGTCGTAAATTTGGGAATTGCCAATAGAGCCAGTTGTGTTTGTGAACTTGGTGATGTAGTTTGTTGAACCGGTGCCGTGGTTGTGGCTTGATGAAGCAAAGCTGGAGTTGCTGTATCCGCTTGCGACAATGCTTGAGCCATTATACCAAAGAAATTGATTTGTAGAATAAGTTGTTGCATTTGTTCCACCGCGAGCGATTGGCAGAGTGCCGTTAACGATGTTTGTTCCTCCTCCAAGGTTAATTGCACCCCAAACTGGATTGGCCGATGCCCCTTGGTAAAGCAGAGGCTGACCGACAGTTGTGCCAGTAGAAACGCTACGCTGTGCGCCTGTTGTCGTTGTCCCACCAAGTATGGGCATATAAGCTGTGTGGCTGGCTCTACCCGTCCCACCACGTGCAACCGCAAGTGTTCCTGTTGTGATATGAGAGGCATCGTGGTTGTGGTTATTCGGAGAAGTTCCAGACACAGTTAGATTTCCTGTAATATTGACATTTCCGTCGAAGTAGCCGGCGTAGGAGGTTGCGGTGCCGCCGGTTTTTTTATCGACCGCCCAGAGAGCGGCGACACGGAAGGTGTCAGGCATGGTGGCTGGATTGTTTATCGTCCCAGTTAGCTCAGCTTGAACACCGACGATTGCCATTCTATTAGCACCACTGACAGCTGAAGGAGTTAAAGAGCTTCCATCCGCTATTCCCGTGAGACCATAAGCAGTCGCGTTGTGGTCAGTAAAAGATGTTCTAAGTGTGGAAATACTGACGCTTCCTGCACCACCTCTTGCATTACCGGAGGCATCCCAAGCGCTGAAAGTGGCTCCGCTGAAGGTTGATGTTCCTGTCAAAGAGCCATAGCTTCCATCAACCTTACCATAATATGCCTGCCCATGACCATCGGTAACTGTTCCTATGTCAACGAGGTTGCCATAAATAACCGCATCGCTGTTCCAAGAGGCCGGCCGGCAAAGAAGATAGGTTAGGGTATCGGTAGAAGTGCTTACAGTGAAAGGCCATGATAATCTCCATCTTGCCTGTTGCGGTGTTGTGCCAATTCCACCGAGGTTTTGGATGAAGTTACTAGAGCCTGCAGTCCATGTAGCGTTTCCGTTAGCGTCAGAAGCGGTAAGAACGCTTCCTATGGCGGGAGACCCTCCGCGAATACGCACGGTTCCGTTGACGTCGAGTCTTGTTGTGGGCGCTGTAGTTCCAATACCGACATTACCGGAAGAATTTACTCTAATTCTTTCCGCGCCTGCGGTCGAGAATCCCAATGAGTTTGTGGTCGGTCTGAACATGCCGTTATCAGAATCACCAATGAAAGTATAGGCAGGTAGGGCGGCAGTTCCATTGGCATATAGAAGTTGATCGTCCTGAACCCTCATAGTGGCTCCATCGCGAACCGAAATATGATCTCCACCGGAATGAGACATTGCAACAGATATTTGCCCTGAGGAAGTTACAGTAAATTTACTTGTTGTGCCAAAACCTACTGCCAAGGCAGGAACAGAATTTGCCCCGGTATGCGCAAAGAAACCGGCCAGTGATAATGCGTCCCCAGAGTTAACATGGAGTCTATAGCTTGGACTTACCGTTCCGATTCCGACACTTCCACCGTTGAAAAGTCCGTTTCCGGTAATTCTAAACCCAGCGGTTTGATTTGTCGCAGTTTGATTCTGAATATAATTGCCGCTTCCGGATGGGAGGTCAGCGGCTACTAATGCTCTGAATGTCGGTGCCGCGGCCGCTCCGCTGGCAGGTCCTGCTAACACTGTATTAGCGGATTGATTTGCCCAGGATGCTGTCAAAGTCCCGCTACCGGTTACGGGCGATCCACTAACAGTAAACTGGGATGGCATCGATAATCCTACGCTTGTAACCGTTCCGCCGGAACCGGTGGCAGAGATTGATATAGTGCCCGCACCGTTTGTAATTGATACGCCTGAACCTGCGGAGATGTTGGCGATGGAATACCCCGTGCCATTGCCGATAAGAAGCTGGCCATTGGCTGGGGCTGTTCCGGTGCCGGTGCCGCCACGGGAAACAGGGAGCGTTCCCGTAACATGAGTTCCGCCAAGACCAATCTGCCCAACAGTGATCTGTTGGGCGGTCAATGAAAGATAATCTTGGCCGGTAAGGGTCACAGGATCATGCAAATCGGAAGTTTGGACAGGGGCAAGCGCTTGAATAGCCTGATTAACACGCTGGGCTGTCCATGCACGCGTTGATGTCGCGGTTCCTGCCTCAGCTTCAGCTTGAGATACTGTGGCTAAGTTACCATTGTGATAAAATGTCCTTGTTGTTCCATTTATTCTTCCGATAAGCGAAGTCGTGGTTGTCCATAGGTCGCCGTTCACTGGTGTTGTCGGCGCGGCACCATGAGGGATATTCAACGAAGCTGAACCGGTCGTTCCAGCCGGAAGTGTAAGTTTTCCGGTCATCGTATCACCGGATTTTAGAACATAGTTTCCGCTGGCAGTAGTAACAGCGTCGTCAACATACTTTTTATTTGCTGTTTGGTAATCACTAGTGGGAGCAGAAGAGGGGGTTAGCGGGAAGCTATTGAATGACTTGACGCCATAGAGAGTCTGCGCGCCTGTGTTGATATGGCCGTTGGCAATACCCAAGCCAGCGGCTTGAATAGTATTTAGATCGTTATGGTTGTGATTATGCCCTGAAGTCGCAAATGCACTTGCATGTTGACCATCTAAAAGATCTGCGTTGAGGTTTGTTACCAGTGTAGTTGAAGTAACTGTCAACGGTGCTGTTCCAGTGGCGACAGTAGAAGTGTAATTCGGTGCAGATGGAGCCGACGAGAACGTCTTTGCACCGGCGATTGTCTGTGCCGCGGCTGTTATATGGCCATGGGTAACGCCAGCGGCGGCGGCCTGAATGCTATTCAGGTCATTGTGATTATGTGTATGACTTGCCGGAGTCGGGTTGCCCCATGCCAGATTGCCGCTCGAATAGATTAGAGCTTGGCCATCTGTGCTCGGTGCCGGAACAAAGGCATAATTGCCGCCAGTGAAATAAGGGAGCTGATTCGCGGCGGTTGGCGCATTCGAGCCTGATATTACAGAGCCTGTCGAGGCGTAATATCCGAGAGCATATTGGTTGCCCGAGTTAACCGACCCACCACCAGAACCTGATACAAGCACGCGGTTGGTCAAAGCGTCGAAAGTGATTCCGATCCCGGAAGCACCCTCGAACCGTAACCCTCGGTTCGCATTTGAGATCCCGAACTGACTTGTGCCCGCCGCGTTTTGAACATCCACGAACTCTGTGGCACCAGCTATATCGGCGTTGACAATGGAACCATCGGCAATCTTTGCGCTATTGACAGCGTTATTAGCAATAGTTGTTGAAATCGAAGTTGTCCCCGAGCCTGTAACATCGCCGCTAAGGGTAATTGTCTGGTTGCCGGTGAGGTATCTGCCGTCGAGGTTTTGAGTCAGCGAACTAAGTCCTTCACGTGTAAGTGTAAGGTCGCCGGTGCCGGTGTTGAAGGATATGCCGTTGACATAATTATTATCGCTAGCTGGTGGTGCTACCCAGTTGCCGTCTGCGCGAAGGAAGTTCGTTGTTCCACCTCCGCTCAGAGGTGTCAAACCAGCCTCTGTTGCATTGAATATCGGCAATACTGTCCCTGTTCCACCGCTGATATTAACAGTTCTCGTAGCAGAAGTGTATGAAAGATTCTGGTTGTCAGTATTGTCCATATATCCGGAGAGATCAACTGTGACAACACTTCCGGAAAGCCCCAAAGTATGTCCGGTTAGTGAAAGATCTTGATTTGCGCCGGCTCCAGGCTCAATACCGTCGAGCTTGGTTTTATCTGCGGCGGTCATAACACCCGCGAGAGCAGTGGTAGCGGCTTGAAGAGTTGCGTCAGCGCCTGTGCTCGAGGTCACGGGAACTGTTGTTGCTGTGCGGGTGCCCTGTGCTATGTCGGTTCCCACATGTGGGGCTGTATTTGTGATCGTCGTCCCGGTAATGTCGATGCCGGTTCCGGCAGAATATGTAGTGTTTTCGTCTGTCGCGGGTGCCCACGATGTTCCGTTCCATTTGAGTGCTTGGCCGGATGTCGCGCCCTGCTGGGCGATATCGAGCGGGCTTGCGGCAGTGCCGTTACCGGTAAGACGCGCCGTGGTCTGTGTGACCTGAGTGCCCCAGTTATCGCCAGCGGAAGTGGCGTCGATTGTAAGGGTATTCCCTAATCTCGACACACTCGCTCCTCCGGTGCCGGCAAAGGTTATCGTTCCGCCACCGGTGCCGCTCACATCCGACAGCACGATGTCCGCAGTGCCCGAGCCGGCAAGGGTCTGAGCCTCGTTTGTTGGGTCGGTGTCTCCGGAGTTGGTTATTGTGAGGTTCGAGGTTGAGGTTCTGTTCAGCGTGATTCCGGTGCCGGCGGAGAATGTAACATTGTCGCCGCCGGAGATTTCCAGTGTATAGGGCGATGCCGCGCCGGAGAAGGAGAGGTTCTGGTTATCGGTTCCGGAGTTATCGAGAGCGCTCAAATCGACGTCCCAGTTTGTTCCGGCCTCTGTGATTCGAAGATTATGCGAGGCATGAGTATATGTCGCCGCCGTGATAAGCTCGTTTGTTGGGTCGGAATCGGCGT